>Ga0315546_1000018_pt1 | contig 120663 bp, 106 predicted proteins | sample SalMarSW160170MG_FD_203833 | JGI IMG/M metagenome (GOLD analysis project Ga0315546, IMG submission 203833) | Salt marsh sediment microbial communities from the Plum Island Ecosystem LTER, Massachusetts, United States - Salt Marsh Sediment SW1601-170 ...
ACAATAATATAATCAAATCTCCATCAAAGTCAACCTTTTTTAGAGGAAAAAGTAGATTTTTTTCAAAGAACTTCTTTGAAATTATACAGTTAACTCAAATTCAGAGGCAATTTTTAAACAGCCTCTTTTAGATACCCTTTTGTTTAGGAGGAAATCGATAAAGTCCTCGACCTCCTTCTGTAAACTCTGGGGAAGTTGCCTCAATTTTGTTTCCACTGATCTCATAGTTTTCTCCCATAGCTTTTACTGTTCTATCAGCACGCCCTTGCTGGTTAGGTTCTTAAACGACACGACATACCTCACTACTTCGACCTTTTCCTCTGGCTCTAAATTCTCTGCCGGATTCTGGATGATATAGAGTTGTGGGACTTTGGTGGCATTCATCACCGCATACAGGAAATAGTCTTCTTTAAACCTCCTTGCCTTAAACCACTCGTTGGGAGTTAAAGCCACCGGAGCCCTTTCGGCCCTTGCTTTAACCTCGATGTAGCGGACATTGCCCTGCTTATCCCTTGAGCGGATTTCGAATCCCAGTTTTTCGGGGGATATATCTTCTGGTTCTCTTCCCTGTTTTGTCTCATATACCATCGCCACCTGCATACCGATACGCTCTATCTCTTCGCTACTCTGCATCGCCTCCTCTATAGTCTCCTTCGGCTTAACCCTAATAATGCCAATAAAGCGGGGCATACTCATCGTGAGGCTTCCCTCCTTTTGTATCCCCTCTTTCAGTTCCTGCAATGCCCTTTCATACTCCACTTTTCTTGCTTCTTTGTTTCTGATGGCCAGGTCAACATTCTCTCCCTGATCTTTTCGGCCATAGAGTGAAATGAGCTCACCGTCCAGTTTTATTATGAGATATTCCAGCGATTTGACGCCATACTTACGCTTAATCTCGGCCTGTCGGTTACGCTCTTTTATAAGTTCTCTCCTGTATTCTTCAAGTTCTGAAATGACGCTATTAGATGTCCTTTTTTTGAGTGACTCCACATCTGGCAGGATGTCTATCCCGCTTGTTGGGTGCAAGTGGGAAGCTTGCACTGGTTCTCCCTCTGCCAAATCCCAGATAATGTCAGGGGGAATTAGCCTTATCTCTTTACCATCTGTGTAAAAGCCAAAAAGCCTCTTTCCGGCAACATTACCCGTGCCATCTCTAACCTCGCCCTCGTAAAAAAGGATGTATCCATCCAGCATTCCATCGGGATCGGTAAAGCAAGCCCCATTTAGAAGGGAATCTGAAAAGTTGCTCTCTATCCAGCGCATTACAGCCTCGAAGAGGGGATGCCCAAAGGAGACGAATTCGACATCAGGGTTCTTAAAGGCGATTTCCTTATCAAAAGTCGCCTTTGGATACCTTTTTAGCAATTGGCCATAAGATTTCTTGAAGTCATCCTGTTCAGCGATTTTTCGTATATCAAATGGAAGGGATTCTATAGATAGGAATCCATCTTTACGCTCTTTGAATTTTCCTCCTGCTTTAGTAAAGGCCTTTTTAAAAAAGCTTTCCGTATACTCTGGAATGAGTCGGTGTTCCCTGGCCTGTTGATCCATCTCCTTTATACGGGTGTAATCAATGTAACGGGTAGCGAGGCTCTCGCCCAGGTTTTCTTTAACTTTGGCAATATAATCTTCATCTACCTCGATATCAATGTCCTGGAGAATCTCATCGATGTTTCTGGCGTTGGCAGCAGCCTCCATTAGAAGCTGAGAGAGACTTTTGTTATATAACACTTCGCTTAACACATCAAAGACCTTGTCGCTTCCCAGTGCCTGCCTTATCTCCTCCAGTTTCTGGAACAATTTATTAAGGACTCTCCCTTCGCGGGTATCCTCTGCTACGAGGTTAAAAACATAGACCTCTTTCTGTTGACCATAGCGGTGAATCCTCCCCATTCTCTGCTCAAGCCGGTTGGGATTCCAGGGGATGTCATAATTGACCATCAGATGGCAGAATTGCAGGTTGATACCCTCCCCGGCTGCTTCCGTGGCCACTAAGACCTGGGTCTCATTTTTGAATATTCCTTCTGCCTTTACTCTGTCTTCTAATCGCATTCCGCCGTGGATAGTATTGGTTATGTATCCCCAACCTCTGATCTTTTTCTCCAGATATTCCAGGGTATCTCTTGATTCGGTAAAGATGAGGATCTTCTTGTCTTTCTCCTCTGGGTATTTCTGCGTTAGCTCTTTCAAGGATTTCCTGAGTTCATTTAGTTTAATCTCCCTTTCTTCTCGAATGACGCTTTTTGCGCGGTCAATAAGCCCATCAATGGTCTTAATCTCCTTCTCCAGTTCCTCTCTGTTTTCAGCGACGCTCAGGGTCTCCCAGATCTCCTCCTCCCTCCATCTTTCTTCCTCGCTCAGGTCCTCAACTGCATCAAAATCAAAGGTGCCTTCTCCCACCTTACCCTTTTCCTGGACTCCTTTAAGCAAATCCTCGAGCCGCTTTTTCCTTCTTTCCAATGACCTAAGCAAAGCATAAGTGCTTGACGCTAAACGGCGCTGCAGAATCACTAAAGCAAAGGCAACATTTCGTCTCCTGTCTTTTGTCAGGGCCTTGTTATACTGTAGGTTAACATATCTGGACAAGTCATTGTAAAGCTCTTTTTCCCTTGGTGAATCAGCTCCTAAATTGAAGGCAATCGTTTTTACATATCTGGGCAAAAATAACGGTTTACCCTGGAAATCCCTTAAATCCTCTTTGACTCGCCTGATAAATAAAGGATTATCCTTGCTTCGGATAGACTCTTGAAGCATCTCATTTGTGGCAAAGAAGCCCGGTTCAAGGAGATCCAGGAAGAGTCTGAAGTTTTCGGGGTCACCCTTATGTGGAGTTGCCGTGAGGAATAATAGATGTTCGGTTTTACGAGAGAGCATTTCCCCCAACTTATAACGACCTGTTTTTTGGGTTTTGTCCCCGTAACGGTAGGCACTCATCTTGTGTGCCTCATCGACGATAATTAGATCAAAGTGTGTGGCAGAGAGAGATGGTAGAACATCATCTCTCTTGGCAAAATCAATGGAGGTGATGATTTGTTTTTCCCGTAGCCACACATTCTCACCATACAGGGCATCTAAAAGCCCTCTATCAATTAACATAAATTTTTCTTCAAATCTCTCGGCTAATTCCCTCCGCCACTGGTCCTTGAGGTGTCCAGGGGCCACAATCAAGATCCTCCTTGCCAGATTGCGGAGCTTCAACTCTTTGATGATCAACCCGGCCATAATCGTCTTTCCAGCCCCTGGGTCATCGGCAATCAAGAAACGGATTCTGGGAAGCTGTAAAATATAACCATAAACACCCTCAATCTGGTGAGGAAGTGGATCCACTTTTGAGGTATTCATTGCCAGTAAAGAGTCATAAAGAGAGGCAAAGCGATAACGCCTTGTCTCCAGCGCAAGGAACGCTTTCCAGGGCTCTTCCGAAAAGGTAGGTTCCACTTCTGCAACGGAAAGCTGGGTAAACTCCCTGCGAGGAATAATCTGGTCAATATGCTCTCTGGAGATGGTGGTAGCCCCAACGATGTGCACATAATCCCCCATATCCTCGATGAGTTTGATTTCAACCGGCTCTGGCCAGTTGAAGCCTTTGATGATGTTTCCTGGTCTGATACTTTCCGTTTTAAAGCCTTATCTACGGTTTTGGTCTAACGAGGCAATGGTCAACAGAGTTCACTTTTGTCTAAAAGTCACTTTCCTGGTAAGTAATTCTAAGATGCAGTGCCTACAAGGACATCGAAATGAATATAAATAAATTTCTTACCAAAACAAGCTTAATTGATAGATCAATGGATTGACCCATCTGAGAAATAGGTCAATCGGAGGAGGTCGTTTGGTGCATATAGCAAGAATACACATAGAAGACCAAAAATCAAGACCTGTTCATAGCAGTGGGTAGGCCATTTATGGTTATTCTCCTTTTGCCTGGGGCCAGTCTTTTAAGCTGAATCTCAATGCTGGTAGAAGGGAGAAGCTCTCTGATTTTCTCCGCCCATTCTATGAGGGCAATGCCCCGGCCATAGAGGTAATCCTCATAGCCAATTCCCTCCAGATTCTGTCCCCCCCTTATCCGGAAGAGATCGAGATGATAAACCGGAACTCTCCCCTGATAGATGTTTACTAATACAAAGGTGGGAGAGGTTACATATCTTTTTACCCCCAATCCCTTGCAGATCCCCTGGATAAGGGTTGTCTTGCCACTTCCCAACTCTCCTATGAGGGAGATGACATCCCCCTCCTTCAAGCTCCCGCTTATCTTTTTCCCTAAGCTGATTGTCTCCTCGGGAGATTTGGTGATGATGGTTGCTCTCATTGGAGGAAATCAGGAGAGGATAAGCTTGAGGTAGTAGTATTCCAGGGGGGCGATAAAGAGGAGGCTGTCAAACCTGTCCAACACCCCTCCATGCCCGGGGACGAGCGATGAGGCATCCTTTATCCTGGAATCCCTTTTCATAAGTGACTCGAGCACATCCCCTACCTGGCCTCCCACTCCGGCGATTCCCCCGACAACTAGGTAGTGGTTCAAGGGAAGGGAAGGGAGAAAAGGATGGAGGGGAGAGGAGAGAAACCACAAAAGCAGAGAGGCAAAAATCCCTCCCAGAAGCCCTCCAATTGTTCCCTCCCAGGTTTTGTTCGGGCTAATATGAGGGGTGATCTTGTGGCTTCCCCAGGCCAGGCCGGAGAAGTAGGCCCCGGTATCCACGCTCCAGATCACCAGGAAGATGAGGATAAGAGCACTCCCTCCCCAATGGTGAACCTCGGGATTTAACTCCCCTATGGAGAGAAGGTAGGTTGCCAACCATCCTAAATAGAATATACCCAAAAGTGAAGCGGAGATCCTATATAGGGCTCCCTTCACCCCGCGGAAGAGCTCGAATACCAGCAAAGCCAAGAAAAGAATGGTGAAAAGTGAGGATGAGCTTATGCCGGGGCCCAAAAAGGAGTTCCATCCGAAGGAGAGGGAGAGGATGACCACTAGAGCTCTATTGATCCCAATTCCCTTGGCCTCCCACATCCGGCGAAACTCTAAAAGGCCAAAGAGGATGATCAGGTCAACAAGGATGAGAAGCCAAATTCCCCCTAAATAGCAGAGGAGAAGCAGAAAGGGGCCAAGGGTAAAGGCTACCCCCACCCTTTGCTCAATCTTTGTAAATCTCAGCTTGGCCTTGAGGGTAGTCCTATTGGCTGACGGCTCCAAATCTCCTCTCCCTTTCCTGATAGTTCAAGATGGCCTCGTAAAGTTCCCTTCTCCCGAAATCGGGCCAGAGCATCTCGGTAATGTAAAGCTCGGCATAGGCTATCTGCCAGAGAAGGAAATTACTTAGCCTCTGTTCTCCGCTGGTTCTGATCAAAAGATCGGGGTCGGGATAGGGAGCGGTATAGAGATACTGGGAGAGCAGTTCTGGCTGGATCCGCTCAATGGTTAGCCTGCCATCCTTGACCTCTTGGGCGATCATCTTCACCCCATCTGTTATCTCAATACGGGAACCGTAGTTAAGGGCTAAAATAAGGGTTAAGCCACTGTTTTTTGCTGTGAGGTCAATCCCCTCCCGCAGGACTCTTTGGGCCGGCTCGGGGAGCTCCGCGAACCTCCCAATGGTGGTCAACCGCACATTATTCTTATGCAAATCCGCGATCTCCTTCCTCGCCGTTTCCGCAAGAAGACCCATCAGGAATCCAACCTCCTCCTTGGGACGGCGCCAGTTCTCGGAGGAGAAGACATAGAGGGTGAGATACTTGATTCCAATTTCTCCAGCAGCCTCTACTACCCTCCTTACCGCCCTGACCCCCTCCCGGTGGCCGGCCCTGCGGGGGAGGCTTCTCCTTTTGGCCCAGCGGCCATTTCCGTCCATAATTATGGCTATATGCCGGGGAAGGTTGCCTGCGGCTAATATCTTCTCCTTTAACTCTTCGACTTCCATCTATTTTCCTGGCTGAGCAGAGTGAGTTACTACGGGGCCACTAACATGTCATTGCGAGTGCAGCGAAGCAATCTCCAAGGGATTGCTTCATCCCGATTTCATCGGGATTCGCAACGACTTCGTCGGTTTGCTTCGTCGCTTCCGCTCCTCGCAATAACACTTAAAAGGCCAATGTGCAAACTATAATATGGTTTGAGTAATAATTGGGCTTTGTAAAATCGTACTTGCTACAGTTGTCACTGACCAATACGTTCCTGGGGCTCCCACAGTTTTTATTTGATGATGCTTTTCAGTTCTCGGTTGATCTTATTCAGATCAAATGCCTCTGGAACAAAATCATCACCAAGCCATTCCCTGAGCTCATCATGTTCTTTATCGTTGGGGTTCTGAACGGCCTCCAGCACATCGTAATAACCCCAGATTCCACCACAATCCTCGGGAGGACAAGCGTTTTTCCCTTTAATACAGACTGGGTAGTGAACGCCAACTTCCGGTGGCAGGATCTTTTCAATAAGAACCTCGTGCCTCCAATCATCACCAAAATCATAAACATAGGTGAACTTGGTCTTCTCCCCAGCAACAACCTGGCTCAACTTTACCCTTTTGGCGTCCTTCACCTCCAGCCCAAACCCCAAATCGTCCTCAAGCTCACCATAATGGGTTTCACCGATGACAAACTCATAGAGATGGTCACTCTCCCAGCCCATAACCACCTGCAGGATTTGGTGGAGTTTATAAAGCGTAGTATTGCCTTTAACCTGAAATCTCCTCCAGATCCGCGGCTCACTATCCTTGAGGGTCACCTTGATCTGATAGATCGGGTCCTTTGTGGCCTGCTTTGACGATGTCATTGCGTATCCTCCTTGTTTTCATCTCCAAATTTCCCCTTCCACCCTTTGTGTGGATTATCATCCACGGTGAGCCGGGATGTGGGAGACATCTCCTGATGTCGATAGTCGAGGTCTGGAGACCTCTCCCACAATTTCTACAAAAAGACTTCCTCCATCAGGGCAGAATCTCCGACAGCACATTACAACAAATGGCGGAATCATTCGGTCAATTCTCTCTTTTAATAGGAGTAAGAGCTGTCAATCTGCCCCTTCAGGCTCAACCCGATGAAAGGTTCCACTTGTCTTCCCAAAGGCATTACCCCAAGGGAGCCCACCCAGAGGAACGCATACAATGCTGTCCCCCGGGGAATAGCCAAGAGGAGCATAAGATAATTTCAGTGAATCACTCCAGATCTCAAACATGTATTGCTGATAAAGGCTAAATTTTCATTTTAGATTTCTTCCATATAGATTCTGGGGGTGGTATATCTCAGTTTTTTGGGGATCTGACGATGCGTCAGAATATACTGGAATAAGGGTTGTTGAAGGATGTTGCTTACATATTTGTAGGGAATTGGGGAAGTTCCAAAATGTTTCAAGTTTGAAGTTCTTCTGCAGATCAGGGGAGGTTAAATCATTATTCCTCCATTATCTCCTTTTCCTTCAGCCTAATAAGCTCATCTATCCGCTCAACATATTTATCGGTGAGTTCCTGCACTTTCTCCTGCTTTCTGCGGCTGTCATCCTCCGGTAGCTCCCCCTCCTTCTCCGCCTTCTTTAGGGATTCATTGGCTTCCCGGCGGGCATTTCTGATTGCTATCTTTCCTTCTTCGGCCAATCTCTTGACCACCTTCACTAAATTTACCCTTCTCTCCTCGGTCAAGGAGGGGATGGGCAGCCAGATTACCGTCCCATCGTTTGAGGGGGTGAGCCCCAAGTCGGACTTGAGGATGGCCTTCTCTATAACCGGTATGATGCTCTTGTCCCAGGGCTGAATGGCAATGCTGCGGGGGTCGGGGACGCTTAGGCTAGCCACTTGAGTGAGGGGGACTGTAGATTGGTAGTATTCAACGGTTATTCCATCTAAGAGGTTGGTGGTGGCCTTGCCAGTCCTGATGTGGGCTAGTTCCCTTTGCGTGGCCTCTACCGCATTCTTCATCTTCACTTCAGTCTGAGCTAAAACCTCATCCTCCATTTAATCCTCCTTTCCCTCGTGGTTTACCTTGGTCCCTACGCCTTTCCCCCATACTATTCTCTTAAAATCCCCCTTTTGGTTCAGGTTAAAGACGATTATGGGTAGATGATTATCCATACAGAGGGAAACGGCAGTGCTATCCATAACCTTTATCCCCTCTTTGAGGAAGTCGATATAGGAAAGCGATTTGTACCTGGAGGCGTCCTTGTTTTGGTGGGGGTCTGAAGTGTAGATACCGTCCACCTTTGTCCCTTTGAGGAGTACTTCAGCCTGTATTTCAATGGCCCTCAAAGCAGCGGCGGTATCTGTAGTAAAGTAAGGGTTTCCCGTTCCCCCGGAGAAGATAACTACTCTCCCCTTCTCCAAGTGACGTAAGGCCCTTCTTCTTATGTAGGGTTCGGCCACCTGTTCGATCCTTATGGCGGTCATTACCCTCGTGGGAAGGCCTTCTTTCTCTAAGGAATCTTGGAGGGCCAAGGCATTTACCACGGTGGCTAACATACCCATATAATCGGCTGAGACTCTGTCTATGCCCTTATCGCTGGCTGAGACCCCCCGAAATATGTTGCCCCCCCCAATTACCACTCCGATGCTTACTCCAAGTTCCGTTACTTCCTTTATCTGCTTGGCTATTTGAGAGGTGGCCGCCAGGTCAATCCCATACCTCCTCTTTCCCTTTAGTACCTCTCCACTGACCTTTAAAAGGACCCTTTTGTAGACCGGAGCGTGGGGGGGCATTTCTATTCGCCCAACCTAAAGCGAGCGAACCTCCCTATAGAGATGTTTTCCCCTAACTTGGCAATAGATTCATCAAGCAAGTCTTGCACCTTTTTATCCTCATCCTTGATATAGGGCTGTTCTAAGAGGCAAACTTCTTGGTGAAATTTCTCTAGCTTGCCATTAACTATCCTCTCGATAATCTCCTCTTTCTTTCCCTCGTTCAGGGCTTGATTCCGATAAATCTCCTTCTCCTTGTCCACGGCTTCCGGCGCAAGATCCTCCCTTTTGAGGACCAGGGGATTGGAGGCGGCAATCTGCATAGCCAACTCCTTGACCAGGTTCTGGAACTCCTGAGTTCTGGCCACGAAATCGGTCTCACAGTTCACCTCCACCAAGACCCCCAATTTGCTACCCGGATGGATATAGGCCCCCACCATCCCATCTTTTGTCGCCCTTCCCGCTTTCTGAGCTGCCTTGGCCTTCCCCTTTTCCCGCAAATAGGAAATGGCCTTTTCCATATCCCCTTCCGCCTTGGTCAGGGCTTCCTTGCAGTCCATAACCCCTGCCGATGTTCTTTCCCGCAGGGTTCTTACCATATCCGCTGTGATGTTCATCCGGCCTCCTTCTGTTGGGAGGCAACTTTCTCTGGTTCAATCATTGAGGAGGCCCTGTCCTTGGCCTCTATTACGGTGTCAGCGATCATTTTCGTGATCAACTGGATGGACTTTAGGGCGTCGTCATTTCCGGGGATGGGATAGTTGACCGGATCGGGGTCCGTGTTTGTATCTACTATGGCGACAACTGGTAGGCCCAACTTGTTTGCCTCCGCCACAGCGATCCTCTCTTTCTTAGCATCGACCACATACAAAAGGCTGGGTAGCTTATACATCCCCTTGATTCCCCCTAAGTACCGTTCCAACTTCTCCTTTTTTCTCTCCAGCCTGAGGACCTCCTTTTTAGTCAACTTATCGTAGGTCCCATCCTCACTCATCTTCTCCAGATTTAGCAACCTGTCAATGCTTTTCTTTATGGTCTCGAAGTTGGTCAAAGTTCCGCCCAACCACCTCTCCACCATATAGAACATCCCACACCTCTGGGTCTCCCGGCTGACGATCTCCTGGGCCTGCTTTTTGGTTCCCACAAAGAGAACTGAATCCCCTTCAGTTACCGTTTCATATACCTTCTGGCGGGCATCCTTTAGGCATTGCAGGGTCTTCAAAAGGTCGATTATGTAAATGCCGTTCTTGGAAGTGAAGATGTACTTCCTCATCTTTGGATTCCATCTCTGCGTTTGATGGCCAAAATGGACTCCGGCAATGAGAAGCTCTCTTATTTCCGGTTCAACCATTTACTCCTCCATTCTACTTGGGTTTACCCTTTGCCCTCATCATCTCCAAAACAGACTGGAGGAGCTCCTCCAGACCCCTGTTTGGATCAGAGGACATGCGAATTTGATCTTACCTCTTGGAGAATTGGTATCTCTTCCTGGCTTTGGCCAGCCCGTATTTTTTCCGCTCTTTTATCCGGGGATCCCTGGTTAATAGCCCTTCCCGCCGCAAGATGTGTCTGTACTCCTCATTTGCCTTGACCAAGGCCCGGGCGATGGCCAACTTTAGGGCACCAGCCTGGCCAGATGTACCTCCTCCCTTAACCTTTCCTTGGAAGTCAAACGCTCGTATGGTGTTAGTAACCTCTAAGGGGCGCTGAATTTGCCCCACCAGAGTGTCCCTGCCAAAGTACTCTAAGGGGGATTTATCGTTTACTACAATCTCGCCCTTGCCTGGTTGCATCCAGAGCTTGGCCTGGCTCTCCTTCCTTTTTCCCGTCGCGTATATCCGCTCTTTAACTACCAATTTCCCTCCCTCTAAGTTTGAGTTAACTTACCCTCCACAACCGTGAGAATTGTCCTAAATTATGAATGGGAAAATCCCAAATTCCCATGATTGAATCTCTAATTCCTCGGCCAAGAGCTTGCTGCTCAAGGCAACTTTGCCCCAGGCCCTTTTGCACATCCGGTTAATTTAGCTCTAAGGGCTTTGGTTTCTGTGCCTGATGCGGGTGGCGGGTTCCCGGGTAGACATTTAGATGTCTGAAGAGCTTTCTGCCCAACCTGTTGTGAGGAAGCATTCCCCATACGGCTTTCTCCAGCACCCTCTCCGGCCTTCTTCTCAGCAACCGCGCAAAAGGCATAACCTTTAACCCTCCAGGATAGCCGCTATAATGATAGTAAACCTTTTGGGAGGATTTCTTCCCGGTTACCTTGATCTTTTGGGCGTTTATAACCACTATGAAATCCCCCATATCAAGGTGCGGTGAGAAATTGGGTTTGTGTTTCCCGCGTAAAATAGTGGCTATCTGGGAGGAGAGCCGGCCTAAGATCTTGTCCTGGGCATCAACGAGATACCACTTTCTCTCGATTTCGTCTTTTTTCACTGTGTGTGTTTTCATTTTCCCACCCAATTTTTAATTTGTTAGCCTTTAAAATAATTACATCAATCCCCTCTGTCAAGGAAATTCTTCCCCAGCAGGTTTGGTTTGAAAAGGCCCTGGTCGGTAATTATCCCATCTACATACTGATGGGGGGTTATATCGAAGACCGGATTGTAAACAGTTACCCCATTTAAGGTAATCCTCTGGCCAGCGATGTGAGTCACCTCTCTCGCCTCTCTCTCCTCTATCTGAATATCACTTCCTGAGTTAAGGGCCGGATCAATCGTTGAGTATGGGGCAGCTACATAAAAAGGGACACCGTGCTCCTTGGCCAGAATAGCCAGGTTGTAGGTTCCGATCTTATTGGCAAAATCGCCATTGGCGGCGATTCTGTCTGCGCCTACCAACACGATATCGATCATTTTCCCTCTCATCAGGATACCTGCCGTTGAATCACAGACTAAGGTAACATCTACCCCGGCCTGAATGAGTTCCCATACAGTTAGTCTGGCTCCCTGCAGGGCAGGTCTGGTCTCATCGGCATAGACTTTAACCTTTTTGCCCTCACCCAAGGCTGTGTAGATGATCCCCAAGGCGGTTCCAATTCCTGCTGTAGCCAAACTTCCGGCGTTGCAGTGGGTAAGGATTCTGTCTCCATCTTTTATCAGGATTGCTCCATTCTTACCGATTTTTCGGCAGAGATCTTCATCTTCCCTGTAGATGTCCTGGGCTTCCTTTAAGAGGAGCCTCTTTAATTTTTCAGGGAGTTCATTCCGATTGTCCTGCAAGATATTTTTCATCCTCTCCAAGGCCCAGAAGAGATTCCTGGCTGTAGGACGGGTCTGGAGAAGTTCCCTTTCTACCGAGGTGAACTCCCTGAGGAACTCATCGTAAGTTTTGGCTTTTGAGTCGACTATCCCCAAATAAAGGCCAAAGGCTGCTGCCACGCCAATGGCCGGTGCCCCTCTTACCCTCATCTTACTTATGGCTTCGGCCACATCCCGATGATCACTGCATTCAATATAGGTAACCTTATGGGGTAACTTTGTCTGGTCCAGTATCCTCAGCAGATTGGCTTTCCATTCCAGGGTTTTGGGCAACATCTTTTATCTCCTGACCTTAATTCCCGCGATGATTTCTAAAAATCTGCGATCCTCTGTTCTAACAAACAGCGAAGAATACAGCTTCCAATCTAATCTTTTCTTTGGTTTCAGTCAAACGCTTTTTTAATGGTGGTCTCTACCGCACTTCAGTGCAGGGTAAATCACACTTTTTCTAACTATTTTCAATCTGGTAGTCGCAGACTTCAGTCTGCGTATTGCTGCAGCCGTTGCGCCTACCCTCCTGCAGGAGGGAGGTCTAAATCTCCTTTAGATTTTGAACCTATGGGAAGTTGCTTTGTTTACTGCCGAGCCGTCAGGTGTCCTCACCTGACGGCAAGAGGTGGCAGAACAGGGTTCTGCCACCTCCCCTTCGGAATTTAGTGGGGCTATCCTCTGCAATTCTTGCCTGCAGAGAAAAAAGTCTTGACAGAACAAGCTTGAGCTTCTATCTTCAAGTAAAAGCCCCGATGATGGAAAATCTTGCCTTCCTCGCAAAGCGAAGTGGGGTAGGGGAGAATCGGGAGGTACATAGCGAAGGTTCCTCAGCATCTATTTCAAAGCTGGGGTCTGGAACGACTCCGGTGCGGTCACAAGGCTTTGAAACGGAACAGCTTGGCGGAATTTCCTTGTGACGTCTTATACGGAAGGAAAACCGGAAAGCGGTATTACCTGGAAACCATATAAACAGAACTTAGCTCCCTTCGGTCGCTAACTTCTCCATAGGGTCTCTCGCCCCTCTGGCGCTCCGCAATTCTCCGCTCGCTCGGATCGCTCCGCTGTCACCCTTGAAGGGGGCCTACCCCCTTCAAACAACCCCCAACATTTCGGAATTTTAAGAAATTCCGAAATGTATAGTTAGGCAATCGAAGAAGGATGAGGATATAGAGATGAAATTGAAAGAGGTAGAAGAAAAATACAGAGATGAATGGGTGTTAGCCGAAGTATTGAAAGAGGATGAGTCAGGGGAACCAACAGAGCTAAAGGTAATAGCCCATTCCAAAAATAGAGATGACACCTATGACGCAATGAAAAAGGTAAAAGGTAAATACTCCTACCATTTCTATACAGGAAAGATCCCCAAAGAAGGATATGCGGTTGCATTCTATGTCAAAATTTAGATTTAACACCAAAGCTCCAGTAATTATGCTAACTATCCTATTGGAGGGTGAAGGTAACTCCAAGCAAAAGATAAGGATGGCTCTTGATACAGGGGCAACCTATACCATGATTCCTTGGAAAACTGCTGAAATTTTAGGGTTAGAACCAGAGCTATCCAAAGAGAGAATAGAAATAATTACTGCCAGTGGAGTGGAGAAGGCTCCTTTGGTCACTTTGAAGTCTATAGTTGTTTTGGGGAAGAGGACAGAAGGGGTTGAGGCTGTTGTCCATGACCTTCCGCCAAAAAGCTATGTGGATGGGTTACTCGGAGTAAAATCGTTGGTTGAGCTTAAATTAAAAATAGACTTTAGTGAGGGTATATTGGAGGTATGAGCAAAACATCTTGCCTAACAACGGTTTGCAGCCGACCGCAGGGGCTCTGGCGAAAACAAAAGAGGTAATGGGGGTCAAACCTCTAAATACTAATTGACAATGCCGTTGTCAATTCATTCTATGCAAAACACGCATTGATGCGGGAAGCACTCACGAATAGTGCAGGTTCTGGGTTATTATGCTATTGGACGGTGAGGGAGCTTGGGGTGAGTGTAGCAGCTCTTGTTAAGAAACTAAGGTTTTCCCAGCTTGCGGTAAGCATTCCTGTGAAGTGAAGAGGAGGAGAAAATAGCCAAAGGAAAAGGATTTGAACGTTGGATAAATAGTTTTTTATAATTTTTATGGACGTCTCCCATTTCCTTTGGCGGTGACGCCAAACGATCTCATCTGCTAATCTCTACGACCGAAGACGGGTTTTCGCCGCCACAGTCCGGCGCAAGTCATTTTTAAGCAAGGAGAAATAGATATGGGTGATAAGGGTAAAAAAGATAAAGGCAAAAGGGAACAACAGAAAAAGGCCCAGCTTACTCCAAAGGAAAAACGAAAATTGAAAAAAGAAAAGAAGAATAAATAATTGCCCAGTGGTGTCCGGTGACCTTAAATCAAGCAAGGAAATTGTGCGCCAGTTACTAACCAGTCGTTCAACCGGACGCATCTAAAGCCGCGCCCGGCTGCCAGACGCCCTGGACCGCAAGTATCCTAACGCGCCGAAGGACTGGCGGTGGCAATGGGTGTTCCCTCAGGAGAAACGGTGGAAGAATACAAAGACCGGCGAGGAAGGCCGCCACCATGTCGATGAATCCATTCTGCGGAAGGCCTTCAAGCAGGCCGTAAAGAAGGCGGGTATCGTCAAGCGCGCGAGCTACAATAATTTCCGCCATTCATTTGCTCGAAGGCGGATATGATGTTCGGACCGTTCAGGAACTTCTCGGGCACAAGGACATTAATACAACGATGATCTATACCCATGTTTTGAACCGCGGAGGGAAGGGGGTATGCAGTCCTGTTGACTCCCTGTTATCCAGTTGAGAGCGGAGGTGTTATACGGAAACCATATAAGACCCGTAGATAAATCCATATCTCATTACACCGTTCTGAAACGCAAGGACTTCCGATGCACAAGGCCAGAAATGACACGGGTTCTTATACTGCCAAATCGCCAGATATAAGGTTCATATATGGAAACCATATAAGCGGTAGTTCGCCAGATCTGGTTGCCCGGTCCGAGTGTCAACCAAGCTGCTCTGTGACCAGGGGAACCTCAATACAAGGAGGTTGAGGTGATGGCTGATGAAATTCTTTCCGCCGTGTCGGATCTATCCATCTCACCTACCGGCACCTCTACTGCTATTATCGATAGCATCAAAGTTACAGAGACACTTAGGGAGTTTGCACCGCCTGCTGCCATCAGCACGATACTGGCCGACGCCCTCGCAGTAATGCTGATTGCCTGCGCTGTGCTACTTCTTCATCGCACTGCCTCGGCCACGATGCATTCCCGATTTCTCAGACACATCGAGTACTCCTTTCTTGTGATGATTCTCTTCCGGCTGGGTAGAGTTGTGGTTACTGGTCTGAAATCGCTTCTTGCTTTCCAGTACCTTGGACTAGATCCCTCCAAGACTCTCTCTAGTCACGACGCGGCGATCGTCTGGGTCATGCTCACCAACATCACGAACAACTGGCACGCGATCTCCATGATGGTATCATTCTTGGCCTCTTTCTGGCTCTTCCTGGCCTGGTGGCTTCTCAGGCGATACCCGGCCGAGGGCATACCTCGGGCCCTTTATAGCACGGCCGTAGGTGTTCTCGGTGGACTTGTCGCTCTGGTTGCAGGTATCGCCACGACGACAGGAGCCGACACTCTGTTCCTCCTCGACTTCTTCGACATCGCAGCAAGCGTGACCGTGATTACCCTCGTTGGGTGGGAGCTGAGGAAGCTTGAGCCAAAGCGTGGTCACCCGGCTTTGTCGACAATTGTGTTCCTGTTTTTCATGAGCTGGGCTATTCTCCAGGTCCCTATCCCTTACTTCAGAGACAAGGCAGGGGATGCGTTCTTCCTACTACTTATGTTTGCGAGTTTCGGCTCAATGCTGATGACGGCACTATATACGTCTATTGTCCTAAAGGACCGACCGGAGTACGAGGCTTAGATGGAATAGAGCTTGCTTTGCAGTAACTGGCGAACAAACGGTTGAAGCCGGCGGTCAGCGATGGCCCACTTCGCAGTTTACCCAGCTCTTCAGTCAGCGCCGACCGCGGCTTAACCGCAGAGCGTTGGCTTTAATCAAAAGGGGAATGTAAGATGAAAGAGGGCTCATCAGGAATGGTCACACGATTACTCGACAATAGGAAACTTCTGCTTGAATTGATCATTGCCGCTGTTCTCCTATCCCTGTCAATAAATCTTATTTCGAGTTCTATTCTAGATCTCAAGTGGATATCCCCGCTGTGCGCATTTGTCTTGGCTTCAATACTTGCCGTGATATGCACTACATATTTTGTTGCTCGGCTATTATGGTTTCGCACTCATACGTACACTTTTCGGGGCTTCATAATTTTTCATTCAAAAAAGAATGAAGTAGCAGATACTCCACGGTATGACTATGGGCATGACCTACACAACTATATGCAAGCTGCATTTGCAGAGAATGCGGCCATCAAAAGGATGTGGGACAAGGAACCCGTTGATAAAGGGTTTCACCATGACAAGGAAACTGGGAAGGTATCACACAGGATAGGCAAGGGGCATCAGCTTGTCATTGAAGCGACCGAGTATTACATATTGGAAAATTTGTCGACACATCTAACGGACTATTTCAATCGCCCCGACTTCGACAAGCAAAATCTACATACATTCGCACGCAATGATATCCCAGATGTTCTGTTGTCGAATCGATTCCTCGAACTCTTCTCCAAACCGATGGAAGAGCGTACGTTGTTTTCCGCCGAAGATGGTGCTCCCTCCCACGGAGGTGAAGTTGTTATGGCTATGGGCAATGGCGGTGCTTTCTATAGCCGCTTCGATCTCACACTACCGAAAGGGGCACGCATCTGGAGAAGTAAGTCAAATGCCATAGTCATCGATACAGATAGATTTGCACTGACGATTGATGTAGATTTCGGCGGATTTGGAACGGTAATTCCATACAAGTACCAACGACACATCCTGGGTCTCGATCCTCATGAGTGTCATGATTTCCAGATCAGTGTTAGATTCACTGTGGCATTCAAATTCGCCTCCCTGTTCCTACCGAGTGGATGGGGATATTACCGCTGGATTGAGTCATTTATGGAGTCATTCGAATCGAAGTTCTCGGAAGATAGGCATTTCATGGACATAGGGTGGGAATCTGCTCTGACCCTTATCGAATACCACGAGAAACAAAAGAGCTTGGCAGATGCTAAACGAAGCCAACCAGACGCTGCACTGGACGGGGAATCCGCTGCCGCTTCTTCCCCGCCAGTGAGCTGATCGTTGGATGAACAAGGTGATATCACATACAGATGGCACATCGCTCCTCACGCAGGAACTGATAACCGAGAGGTGATCCAATGGCTGGTCGTCACAAGGGAGATACGAAGGAGTTCAGAGAGCTCACTTTCGCAGAGCAGGCGAAGTCGATCACCGCTTCGATTAACAACCTACAGGCGGCGATCGTGCACCACGTCCATCACTCACCGCGGCGTGAGGCTACGAAAGCCAAGTGCTTGGGACAGGTCCGCCGACTGTTAGATAGGCTTGAACGCTGAATGGCGAGATCGTCCCCGCCACCGTAACATAACGACGATTCGCGGAGGAAGACTATTGGCATCGAAACAGCAGATGACTGGAATGCAAGGTGTCTATCTCGTCGCTGCCCAGCTGTCAAAGCTCGGATTCATTGCATCGCCTACGTCGCGCAGTGCCATCGGAGCAGACATCCTGGCGACGGATCAATCTTGCCGCAGGGCCTATTCGATCCAGGTCAAGACGAACACCGGAGCCCCGACTTTCTGGTTGCTCAACGGTAAGGCCAAGGAGATCGTGTCAGACACGCATGTTTATGTGCTGGTCAACCTCCGATCCGGCCGTGAGGATGATCCCCCAGACTTCTATGTGGTTCCAAGCAGGGTCATAGCGAAGAAACTCGTATATAGTGAGAGCCCGAAGTCCAAGTGGTATTCGTTCAATCTCATAGATGCGGCCCGATACAAGGATATGTGGTCTATTCTCGGGCCGGCGAATTAGGTCTGCGAAGTGTGTCATCCAACTTGGCGTGAACCTGACGGCCCCGCTGGGGCCGCCGGTTACGCTCACGTTAGCCTTTTCCAGCAATAATGGGTGGATTTATATTATGAGAAAACCGCGAATATATGTGGACACTTTAGTGATCGGCGGTTGTTTCGACCCAGAATTCGAAGTATGGTCTAATGGACTAATAGATGACTTCCGAAAGGAAAGATTTCGTTTAGTGCTCTCGGATGTAACGGCAGCGGAGATCGAACGTTCTCCAGAACCTGTTCGAGAACTTCATCAGGAATTGATATCCATTGCAGAACTGTTGCCGGTTACGGAGGAGGCACTCGACGTTTTGGCAGCCTACGAATGCCATGGCATATTGAGCCCTCGTTTCCGCAATGATATGCTTCATATTGCATTGGCTACTGTTGCTGAAGTTGATGTCCTTGTGATCTGGAACTTCAGGCATGTCGTCAGGCTGGATAAAATTCAGAAGTTCAATGGAGTTAATTTTGAACTTGGTTACAAGACTTTGGCGATTTATTCGCCCCGAGAGGTAACTACCTATGAAAGAGAAGATACAGATTAAGGCAGTTGATATGGTACGACGCATCCGTGATGAGCAGGCACAGATGCTCGCAGGAAAATCCAAATCGGAAATCATGGCTTTTTTTAAGAAGGCCGGAGGTGCTGCCCGTCAAGAGGCAAAAATTAGGCAGACCACACAGCTACAATCGCAACAGAAAGGCTAACAACAGGCCGGGTGGCCCACAGCCGTGCTGTGGGATAGTTGCTTGGAGCAATCATTTTTCATGACCAGACTAAAACACCACGATGACTGAGGGACAGCGCGGTCTGTCACGTTCAACTGTTAGTATCGGCTACCGAGTCCGAACCATCCGGGGGCAAAGGAAATCGTCATAAGGGTAGAAAAGATGCACCTTTAATGGTGGACGCGATTGCTCTATGAGTCTCAAGACCCGTGGATGCGTTCCCACAGCAGAGCTGTGGGGCACTGCGGCTCGAGCCGTATGATGGGGAACTATCACGTACGATTCTTAGGGAGGAAGGGAGCCGCAAGGCTCCCACCCTACCTGGCGTTGAAATGAGACTGAACAGACCGAGGAACATAACGTAGTGGAAGGACTGATAGGAGTTGGTTTCCTTATAGGCCTAATAGTTTTGGTCATCCTAGTTGTCGTTGTGGCAATCGTTGGCTGGTTTGTCCTCGCGCACGTCGGTGGACCAGCGCTGATCATTCTAGGTATCTATCTGATCGCCACAGGCGGCATTCTAGGTGGCTTCTTTGGCGGGATCATAGTCATCATCGGATGCGTATGGTGTTTCCTGCTTTGGAAAGGATAGGCCTACCGACTAAACGAGGCTATGAGGCTTACGATTGAACTGGGCCGGGTGGCACACCGCCGTGCTGGGGATAGTTGATTGGAGCAATCACGTTTCATGGCCAGGCTGACACACTACGATGATTTAAGAGTAGCGCGGTGTGTCACGTTCAACTGTTAGTATCGGCTACCGAGTCTGAACCATCCGGGAGCAAAGGAAACCGTCATAAGGGTAGAAAAGATGCACCTTTAATGGTGGACGCGATTGCTCTTTCAGACTCAAGACCGCGTGGCCGCGTTCCAAAAGAAGTTCCACGAGCTTCGGGAGGAGCTCTATGGAGCCGCCCAACAACGGCGTGCACTGGACGCTTCGCGCCGCTGAGCGCGGCCGTCCTGATGCCTCCTTGGGCGTTGGTCGGATGAATCCGCCCCCTACGAAAATCCAATTCGTTGGATTTTTCAGAACTGGAGCGACGGCAGTGGCTTAAGGTAACCTCCCGCAGATTCGGAATCTGCGGGAGGTTTGCGTTGTGGGAAACATCTCCCCTGGGCGGAGCCTCGGGCAAGCCTGATGCCGTTAAAGAGTGTGCTGTCAGGAGTTACCTCCTGACAGCTCTCGAAAGGTCTGGGGCCTCTCCCACAATTCAAGGGAGCTGTTGGTGGCTGATTTATAAATCCTGAGGATCTGCGTCCCCTTGACTGTCCAAAAGTGGAGGCCGAACTTTTGGCTTGACTTTTGGCCTTTGGGTGGTAACTTTGGGTAAATGAAGATACTGGGTTTGGAGACATCCTCCGATCTGGAAGGGGTAGCCATACTTTCCGATGGGAGGATTCTGGTTAATTGTCAGCTAAGGGTGCAAACAGGCCACTCCCAGAGGCTCCTCTCCCTGATAGACCGGTCCCTCTCCCAGGCTGGGTTGGGGCTTAAAGACATCGATTGTCTGGCAGTCTCCCTGGGTCCCGGTTCCTTTACTGGCCTACGCATCGGCCTAGCCACAGCAAAGGGAATCTGTCTGGCCCAGGAGGTTCCTCTGGTGGGGATTCCCACCCTCGATGGTTTGGCTCATAGCGGATCTTTGAGCTCTTTCCCCATCTGTCCTCTCTTGGATGCCCGCCGGGGGGAGGTCTACGCCGCCCTTTACCGCCAGGGAAAGGAGAGCCTGGAGAGGAAATCTCCCTGGTTGGTTTTAGGGATAGGGGAATTGGCTGCCCACATCGAGGAAAGGACGATCTTTTTTGGTGGAGGGGCCAGGGTCTATAAAGAGGAGATAATCGGGGAATTAGGGGAGAAGGCAGTTTTTGCCCCGGAAGGGTGGGATGAACCCTCACCGGTAAATATAGCCCTGCTGGCCAAGGATAGATTTGAGGTGGGGGGGGAAGCTGATTTGGATAGTATCGAACCGCTATATTTAAGGAGGCCTCCGGCCAAGCCCCGTAAGGGATAAGAGTGGAAGTCAGGTTGGTTCAGGAGAAGGATTTGCTGGCGGTGGAGGAGATTGAGAGAAGGTCCTTCACCGGACCCTGGTCCAAGCTTAGCTTTCAACAGTCCTTCTTTGACCCAGCCTGTCTTTTCCTTGTGGCTGAGGAGAGGGGGGAAATCATTGGTTATGCCATCGGTTGGGTGGTATTAGAGGAGCTGCATATTGGGAATTTGGCCGTGCACCCTCAAAAAAGGGGAGAGGGAGTAGGGAAAAGGCTTTTAGCGGAGATCGTCAGCCTAGGGATGGAGAAGGGATGTAAGTTGGTTAGCTTGGAGTTGCGGGGATCCAACCAGGTAGCCTTTAACCTGTATACTCAGGAGGGCTTTAAACCCGTTGGGATAAGGAGAGATTACTATCGGCATCCCAAGGAAGATGCCATAGTAATGATTAAGGAGCTGGGGAATGGAATGGTTTAAGAAGGTCAGGTTGGGCCTGAAGCCCCAAAAGAAGAGGGAGATCCCAGATGGGCTCTGGACGAAGTGTAAATCCTGTGGGGAGATTATCTATAAAAAGGAATTGGAGAAGGACTTCTGGGTCTGTCCCCAATGTGGCTACCACTTCCGCATCTCCAGCCAGAATTATGTCAAGATCCTCTTGGATGAGGGAAGGTTGGAAGAACATGATGCAGATCTCCAACCCAAGGACCCTCTCAACTTTAAGGACTCGAAGAGGTATCCGGATAGGGTAGAGGCAGCTCAGAAGAAGACAAATCTGAAAGAAGCAGCAGTTACCGGCCTGGCCCAGATCGAGCGGATTCAGGTGAGCTTTACCATATTGGAGTTTGGCTTCATCGGGGGGAGTATGGGCTCTGTAGTTGGGGAGAAGGTGGCCAGATCCATTGAGAGAGCGATCCATCGGAAGCTTCCTCTGGTTATCGTCTCTGCCTCTGGAGGGGCAAGGATGCAGGAGGGCATACTCTCTTTGATGCAGATGGCCAAAACCTCTGCCCTTCTCGCCGAGCTGGGTGACCATTCCCTCCCTTACATATCCATTCTTACCAATCCAACCACTGCTGGGGTGATGGCCAGCTTTGCCTCCTTGGGGGACATCATCATTGCTGAGCCCAAGGCCCTCCTTGGTTTCGCTGGCCCCCGGGTGATCAAACAGACCATCGGTGAGGACCTCCCCCCTGGTTTTCAGACCTCCGAGTTCTTCTTAGAGCATGGCTTTGTGGATATAGTTGTCCCTCGCCCGCAACTGAAACGGACCATCGCCCTCTGCCTAAAACATCTCCTCTAAGTTCAAAACATAGGAACTTCCTTTTTTAGACAGGATTGACAGGATGATCGGGATGAATAAAAATCATGTAAATCCCGTTCATTCAGTCAAAAATAGTTCCGTTTAAATGGCTGACGTCATTGGATGATTATCAAACAGCCCTCGATTGGCTTTATGGCCTGCACAGGTTTGGCATCAAGCTGGGCCTCTCCCAAATCTCTGTCTTCTTAAGAAGGTTAGCCAATCCCCACCACAGGTTCAAATCCATTCATATAGCAGGAACAAATGGCAAGGGCTCCACTGCGGCCATAATTGAGTCCATTCTGAGGAAGTCTGGCTATAAGACAGGCCTTTTCACCTCCCCCCATCTGGTGGGCTTTCGGGAGAGGATTAAGGTAGATGGGGAGCTAATTCCCAGGGGAAGGGTGGCCGAATTCGTTAGGGACCAGAGGGGTTACATTGCGGAGAAGGGGGTAACCTTTTTTGAAGCAGCCACCGCACTGGCCTTTCAGCACTTTGCCAGGGAACGGGTGAGTATAGCCGTGGTGGAGACGGGGATGGGAGGGAGGCTTGATGCCACAAATGTTCTCTTTCCTGAGGTTTCGGTAATTACTAACATTTCCCTTGATCATACCCAATACCTTGGTTCTACTCTGGCAAAAATTGCCGGAGAAAAAGCAGCAATTATCAAACGGGGAATTCCCACAATTTGTGGGGTAGGGAAAGGGGAACCACTGGAAGTGATAGAGAAGAGGTGCAAAGGGCAGAATTGTCCCCTTTCGCTTTTGGGAAGGGAAGCAAGGTGGCAAGCTCAGGAGGTATCCTCCCAAGGGAATAAGTTCTCCTTAGAGACCAGGAATCACCGCTATGAGGCTCTGTGGCTCAACCTCTTAGGTAGACACCAGATTATAAATGGGGTCCTGGCCATTATGACCATAGAGGAGCTGGTCAAGAGGGGTTGGGTGGTTAGCGAGTCCGCAATAAGGGAGGGGATAAAAGGGGTAGATTGGCCAGGGAGGTTACAGGTCTGGGAGCAGAATCCCCTTCTCATCCTGGATGTGGCCCATAACCCGGGGGGGACAGAGGTCTTGGTTCAGGCGTTGAGGGAAATATTTCCCGAGAAGCGGAAGAACATCCTTTTGGGGGTGATGGGGGACAAAGACTATCCACAGATGATTGGGAAATTGGAGGAGGTAGCCGATTTTTTTGTCTTCACCCGACCATCAACGGAAAGGGCTGCCTTGCCTCATACCTTGGCCCAGAAGGTGAGGAAAGTAAATTTTCAGATAAGGGAGAATCTACCTCAAGCCATAGGCTGGGCCTTAAACTCCCTTCCATCAGATGGGCTCCTCTGTGTGACCGGTTCCCACTACACGGTGGGGGAGGCGCTTGTTTATCTGATGGCTGGTAATTTCTAAAAAATTCGAGACCCAGAGGTAGTGAGGGTTTTGAAAATTGTTCTGAAACAAGTATGAAACTTCGGGTTCGATAAATCGAACCCCTACAAAGGCTTGAGATGTAAGGGTCGGATTTATCCGACTCGAACAGAGCGAAAATTGGGGGGGAAAGCAAAAATTGTAGGCTGGAATCCGTTGTGACACTGTTTGAAGAGGATAAACCCCCTTCAAGGGTGACAGCGGAGCAATCCAAGTCCCGATGCACATCGGGAAGGGTCGGTGAGGCCCTGGGAGAACTTTGCGAGTGAAAGCGAGCTAAGTTCGGAGGGGATATTCATAGACAAGGACATATTTAAACCCAGATTCGGGTTTGAACCCCCCTTCAGCGAAGTTTTCCTCCTTATAGCTTTCGGGGAGGAAACAGGAGAGCTCCTTGAATCCTCCCTGGAAAGCGACAAGGTTTATCTCCTCCAATAGAATGAGAACCTTCCCTTTGGAGGGGGAGAAGAAGATGATCTCGGAGCTATTTTGCGGATCATAGCGATGGGGCTGGAGGATAAATACCCCACCCTTCCCTTTCCATACCCTCCCTGAGGAGGCAAACTCTCGTATCTTCTCCTCCCTTGCCTGGTAGAATACCCAATTGCCGGGGAGAAGCCCGTGGGAGAAGCGGAGGAACTCAGATGTTTTGACCAAATCCCAAACTTCTCGGACAGAGGTAAGGGTTTTGGGGAAAGGGAGTCCCTCTGGTTTTCTCACCTTGGTTAGTAAACGGGCATAGGTGGAAAGCAAGCGGAAACCCATTCGTTCAATTATTTTGATGCTGGTCCGGTTAATCTCCCCTGTGGAAAGTCCCAAGGAATAAGGCCTTCGGGAGAGGGCTTCCTCCAACTGGAACTTGGCCAATCTCTCGCCAATCCCTTGATGGCGATATTCCTCCCCAACCCGCAATCCCTCTAACCAGAGTTCCCCGGAGGAGAGGGTTGTTGTTTTGGTCATTCCCACGATCCTTCCCGCGGCCTCGGCTACAAAAAGCCCCCCCTCTTTTAGCCAATTGTCTAAGAGCAGGGGGACATAGTCCCATCCTTCCCAGGTGTGGGAGGCAATCCTCAGTATCTCCTCCTTGTCTTGCTGGTGGGCCTCCCGGAATCTCACCATCACAGGCTCTTTCTTTTCCATTTTCCTCCTCGATAAAATGCCCCTAAGCTAATGGCCTCCACCAGGACAGAGAAGCCAATGGCTAACCAAACCCCTTCTATTCCCCAATTCAATTGCTTAGCCGCCAGGAAGGCAAGGGGAATCTTTATCGCCCAGTTGGAGACCAGAGCAGCAATCATTGGCGGGGCGGTTTTCCCTGCCCCTCGCTGGGCCCCACCCCAGGCAATAGTATAGGGCATAGCTAAAAGGGAGAGGGAAATTATCCGCAGATATGAGGTCCCCATTCGTACCACATCCGGGTTGGAGTTAAAGGCATACATCATCTGTGGTGCTCCCAGGAAGTAGAGGGTGGTAACCAATGCCTGCAGCAGCAGGCTGATGCCCACAACCTTCTTGACGACATCTTCGGCCCTATCCGGCCTTTCCGCCCCTAAGTTCTGACCCACCAAGGTCTGCACCGCAGTTCCTAAGCCCAAGAGGTAGATGAAGGGGATGCCTATTACCCTCACGCCAATGCCTAAAGCAGCTATTTCGGCCGTGCCAAAGAAGGCAGCTATCCGAAACATCACCATTCCAGTCAGGGGCCTGGTCACTGCAGCGATGCTGGCCGGAAATCCTATACCCAGTATCTTGCCCAAGAGGGAAAAATGCAAATGGGGAAATCTCAGAAGAAGAACCTGCTTCTTGATTAGAAACCTCAGGTTGAGGGCCGCGCTTAAGATTAAGGAGAGGAGAGTAGCTACCCCTGCCCCGGAGACCCCCCAGCGGGGAAAACCTAACCAGCCAAAGATGAAAAGGGGATCAAGGGCCATATTCGTCAGGCCGGTGAGGAGGTTTATCTTCATCGGTGTCTTTGTATTTCCTAAGCCATAGAGAGTGGTGGAAGCCACAAGCCCCAAATAGAGGAAGGGAACGGCCACCAGGAGCAGCCTGAGATAGGGGAGGCCGAACCCCACCACTATCTCCCCGGCCCCCAACCCTGCAAGGAGGGAGGAACTCCAGCCAAGGCCCGCTGCCAGGATAGGCAAAGCCACCAGCAAGGCCAAAATTAGGGAGTGATCAAGGGCAATGCTTATCTTCTCCCTCTTGCCCGCTCCCGCATACCTGGCGATTATGGCTAAGGTCCCCGCAGAGATGACTTGGCCAAAGGAAGTAATCACGGCGAATAGGGCGCTGGAGAGCGCTGCTCCGGCCACCTGAGAAGCTCCCAACTTACCGATCCAGAAGATATCCACCAGGGTGAGAATAGTAGTGGAGATGGTGCTAATCATTACCGGCCAGCCTACCCCCCAGATGTTTAAGATGGTTGGCCTCTCCAGGTCTATGTAACCTACCCTTTCCATCTCCGCAAGATAACCCCCTTTCCCCTCTCAGTCAAGTGGGGAAGTGGGCTTTAGGAAAGCGGGTCGGGAAAGCCGAGTGGAAACCGCAGATTCACGCAGATGGACGCGGATTTCTACCGCACTTTAGTGCGGGTTAAGGGCCTTTTGCCCCCTTGGATTGGTTGCCCCATCCAGCAAGCCGTCAGAACTCCGTGCTGACGGCGGAGGGTAAAGTGGTAGATAGTATAAACCTCCCGCAGGTTCGGAACCTGCGGGAGGTTACAGGAGCCGGAAAGCGGAATAGAAAAGGTGGCAGAATCGGGATTTTGCTACCTCAGGGTTGTGGTTTCCCCAATTTTTGCCCTGTATTGCCCCTACTCCTTGTGGATGTTATCATCCACAAGGGATGGATCTGGACGCTCCGTTTTTGCCCTGTATTCCCATATCCCATCCTTCTTATCCTCTGGGCAACAAGGGTGATGGTGCCCCACTCCTCCTTTACCCTTCCCTCCACTATGTAAGGCCCCGCATCGATGATGGAAGGGGCATAGAGCTGATACTGGTTGGGAAAGAGGACAACCTCGAAGCAACCACTGGTGTCCTCCATAGAGAGGTATTTCATCGGCCTTCCCCTCTTGGTGGTGATCCGCTTGGCCGAGATGACCCACCCTACCATCCTCACCATTTGATTTACCCTCTTCCCCAACTGGGAGGCGCTGGTTAATCCTGGAGGGTGTTCCCTTAGAAGTTCGAGGGGGTGGGCGCTGACCATATAGCCGAAGGTCTCCAGCTCAATCTGACACAGCCTGGTCAAGGGGTATTCGGGGAGATGGGGGAGCCTTTCCCTTATTCGTTGAGGGGGTGCCTTCCCTGCCCTCAGTCTGGAGAAGGAGAGGAGGAGCTCCCAGAGGAGCTCTGGCTTGGTGGAGCCGAACCCATTCAGAGCCCCACATTTGATCAAGGTCTCCAGCTCTGTTAGGCCAAGCGTAGTCCTCCCTATCAGGTCGCTAAGGGAGGAGAATGGCCTGACTTCCCTGGCCTCCAGTAGGGATTTAGCCGACCCTTGGCTCAGGCCCTTTATGGCCCTCAGGCCTATCCTGAGCCAGTCTCCCCTTCCGGTATAGTCTATTTCGCTGCGGTTTACATCCGGAAGCAGGACATTTAATCCCATTCGCTTGGCCTCCTGGATGTAGGCCCCCGGGGAGTAGAAACCACCCCCATTGGAGAGGACGGCGGCTATAAACTGGGCGGGATAATGGGCCTTGAGCCAGGCCACCCGAAAGGAGAGCTGGGCAAAGGAGGCGCTGTGTGCCTTGCAGAAGGCATAGCCGGCAAAGCTCTTTATCTGTTCCCAGATCCTTTCGGCTACCTGCGGGTCTAAACCCTGATGCTGACAACTGCGCAAGAACTTCCCTTTAACCTCCTTCATCGCCTCTGGGGAGCGGAGTTTCCCGCTTATCGCCCGCCGCAGGAGGTCCGCTTCCCCTAAGCTCATCCCTGCAAGCTCGTGGGCCACCTTAAGCACATCCTCCTGATAGACCATCACCCCATAGGTCTCCCCCAGGAGCTCCTTTAGCTTGGGATGGAGGTAGGTGATTTGTTCCGGGTTGTGGTGCCTGCGGATATACTCGGCCATCATCCCACTCTCGGCCACCCCAGGGCGAATGATGGAACTGGCTGCGGTGAGTCCCTCGAAGCTCTCTACCCTGAGCTTCTGCAAAAGCTGGCGCATCCCCGGAGATTCTATATAGAAGCAGCCCATAGTCTTGCCTTCCCTGATTAACCTCCGGGTGGGCTCATCCTTGAGGACTACTTTTAGATCATTGACCGGGGGTGGGCTCCCCTCCTGCCCCTTTACCTCCTCCACCGTGTCCTTAAACACCCCCAAGGAACGTTGGCTCAAGAGGTCGAGCTTCAAAAGGCCCATATCCTCCACGGAGAACATATCGTATTGGGTGATCACCAAACCCTTGGGGGCCCTTTCCAGGGGAAGGTAGTCGGTGAGGGGGGAGGGGGAGATGACTATTCCCCCACAATGGATGGAGAGATGGCGGGGGAACCCCCTTATCCTCTCCGCCAGGGAAGCTATGCGGCGAAATCCCCCGCTCTCCCAGGGGAGATTTTTGCATTCAGGGGATTTCTCCTTCAAGTGGGAGAGCCTTTCCTCCCCCCAGGAGGGGATACGGGAGGAGAAGGGGGTTATCTCCCCATCGCTTAGGCCAAATGCCTTGGCCACCTCCCTAAAGGCGGCCTTTGGCTTTAGCCGGGAGAAGGTGGAGATCATCGCCACTCGAGAGGCACTGTATTTAGCATATACATAGGCCAGCATCTGATCCCGCTCCTTCCAACTGAAGTCCAAGTCTATATCCGGAGGGGAACTCCTCTGGGGGTTGAGGAACCTCTCAAAGTAGAGGTTGTGCTTCAGGGGGCAGACATCGGTCAACTCCAGGCAGTAGGAGACCAAGCTGTCTGCCGCAGAGCCTCGGCCAAGGTAACGGATACCCCGCCTTTTGGCCTCCTGGGTTATATCCCAGGTAATGAGAAAATAGGGGCTCAGGTTCAGCCTTCTGATAATCTTTAGCTCATATCTTAACCTCTCCTCGGCCTCTGGTGATGGAGGATGGTATCTTCTCCTTAGCCCTTCCCAGGCCAGCATAGAGAGGTAGTTGGGGGGATCCTCGCCCGAGGGAAGGGGGAAGGTGGGGTATTTCCACTCCCCTAACTTGAGGTCAACTTGGCAGCCCTCTGCTATGCGCTCCGCATTCTTCAATGCTTGGGGGACCTCCCGGAAGAGCTCCCTCATCTGGTGAGCGGATTTCAGGTAACATTCAGGGCTGACCAGATGGTCTACGGTGGCTATGGTCTTCCTCTCCCCAATGGCCCTGACTAGCCGGTGGATGAGGTGGTCTTGGGGGGAGAGGAAGTGGACATCGTTGGTGGCCACTAAGGGGATGCCCAATCGGGTAGCCAGGTTATAGACCCTCTGGGAGTGCGCCCTGCTTTTGGTCTCCCCGGTGATGATTAGCTCGGCAAAGAGGTTCTCCCTGTGCCGCGGGGAGAGTTCCTGCAGAAGGTTTAGGGAGGAAGTGAGGATGATTATCCCCTCAAGGGCTTCCCCCAAGGCCTGGGGGAGGGAGAACTTTGGATCCAGTCTCCTTTTGCTAATCAGCCCACAGATTTGGGTATATCCCTCCCTGTCCCTGGCTAAGAGCACCACCCGCTGTCCATCTGGGTCAGCAAGCTCCGTCCCCAGGATGGGCTTTATCCCCATGCGGGTGGCCAGTTTGTAGAACTCCACCAGTCCATAGCCACCGTTTCTATCGGTGAGGGCCAGGGCCTTCATCCCTAACTTCTTTGCCCCTTCCAAGAGCTGGGGGATGGTTGCTGCCCCTTGTAGGAAGGAGTAGCCGCTATGGGTGTGCAGATGAACGAACATAGCCTTTAAGTTGACAGCTGTCAGGGATCTGTTTTCAGAGGCCAGGATGAAATTAAGGTAGGGCTCTGGCCTCTACAGTCCATCCTGACTGGGAGGTCCCAAAAATCTCCTTCCCCTTGATGGGGGAGGACTAAGGAGAGGGTGAAAATTAAGTTCCCCAGTGGGTAACCTCCCGCAGGTTGTGAACCTGCGGGAGGTTCTTCTCCATAAGGTGGCAGAATCGGGGTTCTGCCACCTTGCTGACAACCGACAACTGACCTCTGACAACTGTTATCATCTAAGCAATAGGTTACTGGCCCGCAAGAGGGCGGAGTAACCAAACCTGCGCCGTATCCGATCGATGCTTTGATAGAGTCTGACCTTTCTCCCCGGAAAGAGCTCTGGCTGTTTGGGGAGGGCTTCTACCCTTATCTCCAGCTCCCTGATCCTCACCCGCCGGACCCATAGTCTCTGGAGGAGCCCTTTGGCCAGTGGATAGAGCTGGTTCTCTTGGTCCGTGGGGGCAAGCTTGCTGGAGGAGGAAACAGATTGGTTATCGGCATAGACCAAGGTCAAGGTTAAGGCCCTGGCCCAGAGTCCCCTCTGTCTCAGCCGATAAGAGGCCCTTTCCAAGAGGGCACTCAGGTGGGCCTGAGAGAGAAGAGGAGATGTTGGCTTATCCTCCAAAGTAGCCATTTCGCGCAAGATTTCCCTTTTAAAATGAGGCCTCAAAGGCTCCGCATCCCTTCCCTGAGCTTCCCCCTTGATAGCTTCGGCCTTCCTCTCCCCCAATACCTGGGCCAGAAATGGGGTGGGGATGATGTTTATCTCCCCAATGCGGTTTACCCCCAGCTCCTCAAGCCTTTTTATCGCCCCTATTCCTATTTCCCCGAGGTAACCTAAGGGGAGAGGGGAAAGGAACTGGGCCTCCCCGCCGGGGAGAACCTCCAGCATCCCGCCCCTCTTGGCCAGGAGGGTGGCGGCCCTGGCCACAGGCCTGCTTGTGGCCAACCCTAAGGAGAGGGGGAGGGAAGTCTCCCCCTCCACCATTCTCTTCAGTTTCCCTGCCCACCCAAAGGGCTCCCCAAAGAGCCTCTCACATCCGCTGAGATCTAAGAAAAAGTCGTCCACCGAGGCCTGTTCCACGGCCGGGGCCAAGGAGGAGAGAAGCCCATAAAGCTTCTCCGACTCCCCTTGATAAAGGGGGTAGTTGCCAGGGAGAAAAACGGCCCGGGGACAGAGCCTCCTGGCCAGCCAGAGGGGTTGACCAGGCCTTACCCCTGATCTCTGGGTCTCCAATGAGGTGGCCACGACAAACTTTCCCCCAATAACCACAGGCTTGTCCTTCAGGGAGGGATCTTCCCTCTTCTCTACCGAAGCGTAGAAGGAGTCCACATCTAAATGGATGATTCGTCGTGTCATACTTTCCTCACCACTCCGATCACCTTTCCCCCAATCCTCAGCCGGGGGTCATCCCTGGGCAGGAGGATGGGCTGGTAGACCTCATTTTCTGGTTGTAGTCTTATCCTCCTCCCCTCCATGAATATGCGCTTCACCGTGGCCTCCCCATTCAGACTGATCACCCCTATCTCCCCGTTCTCCACCCGGGGTTGGTTTTTCACAATCACCAGGTCGCCATTCAGGATCCCCGCCCCCTTCATACTATCCCCCTTTACCCGGAGGGCGAATATCTCCCCCTTTTCCTGGAAGAGATCGTTCAGGTTGAGGAACTCCTGGAAGTTTTCCTCTGCATAGAGGGTTGAACCCGCGGCTATGGCCCCTAAGAGAGGGATCTGGCTGGAGCCGGGGAATCCCTTGGTTATCTCCATCGCCCTCGATTGGTCCGCTCTCCTCCTTAGATAGCCCTTTCTGCTCAGGGCCTTCAGGTGATCGCTGACCGCATTGGTGGAGGAGATACCGAAATGGGCCCCAATCTCCTTCAGGGTAGGGGGGAAACCCTGCCGGCTTATATATTCGGCGATATACTCCAGGATCTCCGCCTGTCTCTTGGTCAACTTATCCATGGTCACCCCCTTCAAATGTTCAGCACGCAACCTCATCTGACGGCAAGCCCCATCCTTTTGCGCTGATAGGGCTCTGCCCTAAAAAGATTGAAAATCGAAATTGGAAATTCCTGAGCCGTCAGAACCCCGATTCTGACGGCAAAAGGGTTCCTGCTTCCTTTCCCCTAATATACTGAAATAATTTTCAGTAGTCAAGGGGAAAATGTCCCCTTTAATTTTTTTCTTGCTTTTTTGCTCAGAGGGGGTTATGCTTGCGAGAAGAGCGAAGAAGCAAACCCATCAAAGGAGGAGTGATGAGAATTCAAGTGAAGCTTATGCTCACCCTTTTCTCCCTTTTCTTGGCCTTGAATATGGCTTGTGGCAAGGGGGAGAAGAAGGAAGCGGGGAAGAGTGGGGAGGTCGCTAAGAAGCCCGTGGCGGTCGCTGATACAACCAATCCCATTGTGCTGATGAAAACCTCTATGGGGGATATTAAGCTTGAGCTCAATACCCAGAAGGCCCCCAAGACTGTGGCCAATTTCCTTGCCTATGTGCAGGATAGCTTCTATAATGGGACCATATTCCATCGGGTAATTAGCAATTTTATGATTCAGGGGGGTGGCTTTACCCTGGATATGAAGGAGAAGGAGACCAAACCTCCTATTGTTAATGAGGCGGGTAATGGGTTAAAAAACCTGAGAGGCACCATAGCTATGGCCCGCACCTCAGATGTAAACAGTGCCACCTCACAGTTCTTCATCAATGTGGTGGATAATGCCTTTCTTGATCATAAGGATGAGACACCAAGGGGGTTTGGCTACGCCGTCTTTGGCAAGGTGATTGAGGAGATGGATGTGGTGGACAAGATTAAGGCCGTGAAGACAACCACGAAGGGCCATTATAAGGATGTGCCAGTTAAACCCGTGATTATCCAATCAGCGGAAGTTGTTAAGTAGGGGATTGTTGATAATGGTTTAAGAAGAGAAATGGCCCAGCCATCGGCTGGGCCATTCTTGATTTTGAGGAGAGAGGAACGAAATTTTGATCGTCACACTCTGATAGTCATAGTGGAAAGGAGTTCATTTAGCCTTATTTCAGAAGAATCGTCTTCATTGTCTTACTATATTCCCCTGCCTTCAGCCGGCAGAGGTAGATGCCGCTGCCCAATTCCTGGGCATTCCAACGAACCGACCTTATGCCCGCCTTTTGCTTCCCATCAACCAGTGTGGCTACCTTCCGGCCTAAGATGTTGTAAATCTCAATCTTTGCCTGAGAATCTTTGGGTAAGGTATAGCTAATCTCAGTGCTGGAGTTGAAGGGATTGGGATAGTTTTGGGAGAGGATGAATGTCCTCGGGAGGATGTAATTATCCGGTTCCCTAACTCCGCTAACATTGCCCAAGGAATCTGTCTTGATGAGATAGACATCCGCGTGTCCTGCACCATAGGATTCTGTATATCCTGTGATGATGAATCCTCCATCTGAAGTCGGAGATAAGAACCAGCCTTCATCCCCCTCACCGCCGCCATAGGTTTTGGTCCATAAAGTATTGCCTAACGAATCAATCTTCAAGAGGTAAACATCCCAAGAACCTGCACCATAGGACAAAGTTGCTCCCGTGATGATATATCCACCATCAGGAGTCCGGATTACGGAAAGACCGTAATCCGGATAGTTGCCTCCATAAGTTTTTGTCCATAAGGTATCCCCCAGAGAATCTGTCTTGACGAGGTAAACATCACCAGAACCTACACCAGTAGGAATATGTAAACCCTGTGATGATGTATCCCTCATCAGGAGTCCGGATTACGGAAAGACCGTAATCCGGATAGTTGCCTCCATGAGTCTTTGTCCATAAGGTATCCCCCAGAGAATCTGTCTTGACGAGGTAAACATCACCAGAACCTGCACCATAGGAATAAGTGTATCCCGAAACTATGTATCCTCCATCAGAGGTTTGGGCAACAGAGATGCCACAATCTTCATCAGCACCTCCGTAAGTTCTTGTCCAAAGTGTGTCGCCCAAAGGATCCGTCTTCATAAGGTAAACATCACAAGAACCTGCACCATAGGAATAAGTGTATCCTGAAACTATGTATCCTCCATCAGATGTTTGGGCAACAGAGTAGCCACAATCTCCATCAGCACCTCCGTAAGTCCTTACCCAAAGGGTATCCCCCAGAGAATCGGTCTTGATGAGGTAAACATCATAAGAACCTGCACCATAGGACATTGTTCCTCCCGCAATAATGTATCCCCCATCAGAGGTCTGAGCGATGGAGTGGCCAAAATCACGATAAAGATTCCCATAGGTTTTTGTCCAGAGAATATCCCCCAGAGAATCGGTCTTAATGAGATAAACATCAGCAGAGCCTGCACCATAGGAATAAGTGTATCCAGTGACTATATATCCCCCATCTAAGGTTTGAATTGCCGAGTAGCTCTGATCCTCACCAATTCCTCCGTAAGTACGTTCGAAAGTTATCTGAGCAGAGGCTGAAATTAGCGGAAATTGAACAATCACAAAACAGACGGCGAGCAGTTCAGTAATCCTCTTTATTGTGTTCATCTCCCCTCCTTTTCTTAGGCCAAATACAGAATATTGTTCAACTTATTTCAAAAGAATCATCTTTATGGTTTTGCTGTATTCCCCTGCCTTCAGGCGGCAGAGGTAGATGCCACTGCTTAGTCCTTTAGCATCCCAGCGGACCGATCTTGTGCCTGTCTTCTGGTTCCCATCTATTAGAGTAGCCACCTTCTGCCCTAAGATGTTGTAAATGGTTAAGTTGACCTTACTTGCTTTGGGCAAGGAATAGGTGATTTCGGTCAACGGATTGAAAGGGTTGGGGTAATTAGGATACAGCTCATAAGAGGTGGGAAGTTTTGTCTCTCCTCTCTCCTCTATGCCGCTTGTTAGGCTGTCATAAAGCGCCTGGGCCTGATCGGCATTGAACTCCAAATCACTGAGATTCCATCCTCCCAATACGGCAAAGGCTACTCTCTGACCTCCTCCTGGGGAGAGATTGAAGGGTCCTGCCGAGGCCACTACCGACCAGTCGTAGGTCCGGTCGCTAGAGGATTGATACAAGGTTCCATTGAGAAATTGATATTTCACCTCTTCTCTTGTTCCCACATAAACATAGAGAGCGTGGTCGAGGAGACTTAAGTTAGCGGCCACCTTGGGGTAGAGAAGCTTTAATCCCACAATGGGGGTCTCTGGATCATAATACATATAGGCCAGTCTGCGCGTCTCATCTGTTCTTCCATTATTAAACCGTGGTTCAACTAAATCGTAGTCCATAAATTGGCCCACATAAAGACCCTCTATATCACCTGATCCCTGATTGAGGAAGGTATAATCCATAATCACAAAGTCATTGTAAGGAGAGTCGGCCCAGGCCCAACTGTTTTGCATTACAGTCAATCCCTTAGGAAGGGGATGGCCAGAATCATCATACTGCGCCCATCCATCCTGGTTTGAATAGGCCACATCTCCCAGCTTCAACCTTCCATCGGGATCATCAGTGGTGACCCAATCCATATGGGTTGCCCCACCAGATTCGTCATAAAACCTATCCACCAAGTAGTTGGAATCGGTCCCCGCGGCCAAGGCACCATAGAAGAGGTAATTCTCCCCTTCTTTTGGATAGATGAATCCATGCCCACGGTTGAAATTGGAAGTAAAACCAACAGATCCATATCCCGTAACCGTAAAGATGAGGTTGCCCACATTGTGATCTGCACACTCAAATCTGGGCAGGCCTATCCTCAAGGGGAGGACAATGGTATCTCTCATCCCATCTGCGGTCTGAAGATAGAGGGAGATGTTGATCTCGACATCCTCCGGCTGTTGGGCATCGGCCTGGAGGACAAAGGGATGGGATGAATTGTCACCCTTCCTCCAGATGGGGATATTGCCAAAGGAGGAGATAGAGTCCAATATGGTTATATGAGGAGCATCGGCATGGAGGATAGCGGCAACATCTACCGCTTCCTGGGAACCTCTATTCTCCAATGTCAAGTAAAGATTGACAGTTTCTTCTGGTTCAAAGGCCCCATTCCCATTTCCACAAGTGTCCTCAATTGCTGTTCCCTTAACGAAAAGAGAGGGGGAGAAGATCTTGAAATTTAACTCCTCCTCCCAGACATGAGCGTCCTGATCACTAAACTCCAAGGTGAAATTCAAAACCTGTCGGTTGATGCAGACAGGAGCCACCTGAAAGCGGAAGGGATTTTGTCCTGCCAATAGGCTCCCTGCAGGGATGTCTCCAAATGCAGTTAGAGAATCCAAGATCGTAACCATTGGATCATCAGTCAAAAGCTTGCCCCAGACGTCAGTGGCTTCCTCATTTCCTGGATTCTTGGCCATAATCCCCAGTTCAATCCTCTCCCCAGGGTTCACCGTTCCATCTCCATTGCCCCAGCTTCCCCCTAAGGTGTCATCATCAATCTTGTAGTCCTGGCAATAGACAAAAGGGCCCGCAGGAATTACGGTTATTTCTCCTCGGTATGGGAGACGGTTACGGGCCACAACAGTTATCTCCAAAGGATCCGTGGAGAGAGGGGAGAAGATAAGGGAAAGATTACCGGAGGGGTTGGTGTACCCTACCTGGATGAGATTTCCTCCTTGTAGTAGGGTGACCGAGGCGTTGGCTACAGGGCTCTCAGCAGAACTGACCTCCACACTTAAAGTGCAGGGCCTTAGGGGGATAGCCTGTGGATAAGCCACTGTGAGGCTCTCTGGGGTATCTGTCCATACAGGCATTTCCGGGTCCCCTAAGAGGTTGAGCTCATACTGGCACCACCTCATATAGGAATCAGTCTGGGAGATGGGCACCAGCCGACTCTTAGATTCCGCATTTGTCACCCCCAAATTGTAGTGGCCAGTAAAAAGGGAGGCGAAGAATTCAAAGTCATACTGGTCTGAGGGGCCAGCACCTGGGTCACCCGGTATGCCGAAACCGTACCTGGAGTTGCCGATATAGCCTACCCCACCACCTTGGGAGTTGTTGATGAAATGTTCGCCTATGCAATCACTGGAGTCGAAGGCCCCTGAGATGCAACCACCTGAATAGAATATGGACCAGCGGTGTAGGTTGGAAAGTGTATCCATATCCTGATTGACGATTCCCCCTTGACTTCCCATTCTTAAGACATTCCAGTTAGCATGATCGTTGTGGTTTATGATGTTATACCCCTCGTTCATTGCCGCGAGGGCAGTTGCCGGGCTGAGATCGTCATGGTCGTGATCGTCATAAAGTTTAGTTATGATGAAGCGGGAGGGAACCAGGTAACCAATCATATCTTTAGCCTCCCCTCCAGGTGTATAGGGGTTCGGATCATCCCAGAGGGTGCCAGCCAAAAAGAGCATCTTCAACTGGTAATCGATGGGTGGGTCTTTTTCATATTCTAAAACTTTTTTTACAAATGTCTCTGCCTCCTGGAAACTGCTCACTGAGGCCCTACCCACAAAAACATCCGGATACATATCCACTTCATCATCTGGTTCACCATAAATTAGATTTTCATTTTCATCCCAACTACCATCCAGATCGGAATAATACTGGTCGCAGGGTAGGGTATCAGCATACGCCCCGGTGTTTACCCAGGCCTTACGGCAGGGAACAACCTCCACATCACCTCCTAAGAGAACCCAGACCAGCCCCGAATCCTGATAGGCTATGCGCAGATAGTTACGCAATTTCTCCGCAGTGTCATTTCCCCAGTAGTTATCCTTTATCCAGGAGATTGACCTGATAGCTGCTGGTATCCCCTTTTGGGTCTTCCAATCGGCCAATGGTTGAAAAGCAGACCCGAGAGAAGAGGAGGTTACGATCAGATATTCAAAACTCTGAGAAGAAGGAAGGATCTGGGTTGGAGGAGGAGGAAGCTCAGCCGGGTTTATCACCAGACCCCTTACTATTTGGTCATAAAGCTCTTGGACTCTCTCTCCTCTGGTCTTAACCGGAAGGGTAGGCCGAGCCGGGGCAAGCTCTAAAGAGAGTTCTACCTTGGTGTAGAGGATCAAAGAACCTTTGACAGGCTGGTACTGTAAAGGGTAAACAAGCAGGTTGGCCAGCTTATACCCACCCAGGGAGCCACATCCGGTAAGCTCGGCTATCTTCCCCGGGTAAGGTTGAGAGGAGGAGTAAACCGCTGAGTCAGGCTTCACGAACCCTATTGGTCCATGGGAGATTGGTTGGGGAGGCTGCGCGGGATAAATTTTGTATTTGCCAGGAATTGTTTCCTTCTCTGTAGAGATCACTTTAACCGATACTGCCTCCATCTCAGCGGGTATGGAGACGACAATACTGGCCACAGGGAGCTCCGGACATCCTGCTTTATTGATTGCCGGTAGTCCCTTCATCTTCACTTGATCATAACCCAGCTGCTTCTTAAAGGATGTATCTTGGGGAGAAAAGGTTATCGTTTCCCTCAACTCCCCACCGATGGTGGCAGAAGCACACGATAAGACAGCTACTAATACTGCCAGAGTTAACTTTTTCATTTCATCCTCCTTTTGTAGGCAAGATAACCCTTTTATTCCTTCTGTCAAGCCTTTTCATGGGGGATTACGGGCAAGGTCTTCCTCGTATTCGCCTTTCCTCCTGGAAAGAGCTTAAAAGATAGTGCGGTAAATTACACAACCATCGGTAAAATCCGTAGCTCTGGTTTAATTGCCACCCCCCTCGCGCTCCTCTGCGATTATATGTTGAAGGGGCGTTTAGTCACTTGATTTGGTGATTTCCTTTGACAACCCCCGGTTTTATCTCTATAATTGGGGTATGTCGATAAAGAAGAGAGAAGATGTCATCCTCGATTCCATTGCTGATGGGGTTTTCACCGTAGATCTGCAGTGGAGGGTGACCTCATTTAACTTAGCTGCAGAGAGGATAACGGGTATACCTCGTCAGGAGGCCATTGGCAGGCTCTGTAGCGATGTCTTCCGAGCCAACATCTGTGAGGCCGATTGTGCCCTGCGGAGGACGATGGAGACCGGCAAACTAACCTTGGTCAACAAGGCGGTTTATATCGTCAATGCGCGTGGTGAGCGAATCCCTGTGGGGATTTCTACGGCCTTGCTCCGGGACGAGAAGGGGGAAATCATCGGTGGAGTGGAGACCTTCCGTGATCTCAGCTTGGTAGAGGAGTTGCGCAAAGAGTTGGAGGGTCGCCACAGCTTTGCCGATATCCTCAGCCAAAGCCATGAGATGCATGAACTGTTTGACATCCTCCCTGAGGTGGCTCAGAGTGAGAGCACAGTGCTCATCGAAGGGGAAAGTGGCACGGGGAAGGAGCTTGTGGCCAGGGCTATTCATAGTCTAAGTCCCCGCTGCAAAAAACCCTTGATAGTCGTCAACTGTGGGGCCCTTCCCGATACCCTGTTAGAATCAGAGCTTTTTGGCTACAAAGCTGGGGCATTTACCGATGCACGCAGGGACAAACCAGGACGGTTTACCTTGGCTGAAGAAGGCACCATCTTCTTGGATGAGATTGGGGATATATCCGCTGCCCTACAGGTTCGCCTACTCCGCGTGTTGCAAGAGAAGATCTATGAACCCTTAGGGGGCACCCAGCCAGTTAAAGCCAATGTGAGGATTGTCACAGCCACCAACAAAGATCTCTCCGCATTAGTGAAAAAGGGGGAGTTTAGGCAGGACCTCTATTATCGGGTGAATGTGGTTAAACTATCCCTTCCGCCTTTGCGTCAACGTATGGAGGATATCCCTCTTTTAATTGATCACTTCATTACCAGGTTCAATCGCCTCCGCGGCAAAGACATCACTGGAGTTTCCCCTGAGGTGCTGAATATCCTGATGAAGCACGATTTCCCAGGCAATGTAAGGGAACTGGAGAATATCATAGAGCACTCTTTCGTCCTCTGTAGGGGTGGGCTCATTCTCCCCAAACATCTTCCAGATTACCTCCGTCCCCTTCCAGCTAAAACCTCCCCGCAAATGACCCTGAAGGAGCTTGAAGCCCAATTTATTACAGATGCTTTGAGACGGCACGGCTGGAACCGGACGGCCACTGCGGAGGAATTGGGAATGCATAAAACAACCCTCTGGCGGAAGATCAAGCGTCTGGGCATTGAGCTCCCAGAGCAGGTTAAGCCCCAGGCAAGGGGTCAGAGTGAAAGGCCAATGTAAGGATAATTGCAATTACGCATTCTTTTCCCTGCTAAGGTTGCAACTTTGAAACTAAAACCCATAATTCCGAGATGGCCGATCTTCCCTTTCCTTCTGTAATCCTTTGTTTCCTTGGATGTTATGAAATAAGCCTCTCTGCCTTCCGTTTGGCACACTATTTGCATTAATACTTAAATGATGAAGGTAGCGATACCAATCTGGAATTTGAGGATTTCCCCCCTCTTTGACACTGCCCACCAGCTTCTAATTGTGGAGATAGAGAATGGCCAGGAGCTTTCCCGCTCTCAAGTGGAATTAGAGGGCTATTTCCCCCCTTGGCGGGCAAGAAAACTGAGTGAACTGAGGGTTCAGACGCTCATCTGTGGAGGGATCTCCCGGCAATTGGCCGCTATGCTCATTGGCGCGGGGATTACTATAGTGCCCTGGTTGAGCGGCTTTGTCGAGGATGTGTTACAGGCTTATTTGAAGGGGAAACTTCCCGATCCGCGGTTCCTTATGCCCGGATGCCATCCGCGCGGGCGAGGGGGTAGGTTTCGTGGCAGAGAGGGACGATCCTGGTGGTCAGGGGGAGGGAACTTGTGAAGACCTATCTTGACTGTGTCCCCTGTTTCCTTCGTCAGACCTTGGAGGCGGTGCGTATGGTTACCCCTGACCCCCAATTAGGGGAGGATGTCCTCAGGAAGGTTTTAATTTTGATCTCAGAGATGGACTTTAACCAGTCACCTCCCTATATGGGTTGGCAGATTCACAGGCTGGTTCGTCAGGTAAGCAATAACTCCGACCCCTATCGAGAGGTAAAAAACAGGTTTAACAAGTTTGCCCTTGAGCTTTACCCCCAACTGAAGGAAAAGGTTGCAAGCTCGTCTGACCCATTCCAGATAGCGGTGAGATTAGCCATTGCCGGAAACATAATTGACTTTGGGGTCACCGGGGATATCGATTGGCAGGTGGTGAAGGACACCATCGCCGACGCCATTAACGAACCGATTAACCAAGGGGCTTTAAGAAGGCTGCAAGCTAAGGCATTTAGCTCGGAAAACATCCTTTATCTTGCTGATAATGCCGGGGAGATAGTCTTCGATAGGTTGCTTTTGGAGGAGTTGCCTTTAGAGAAGGTCACTTTGGTCCTCAAGGGAAGCCCGGTGATTAATGATGCCACCTTAGAGGATGCTGAGTATGCGGAACTTGATGGTTTAGTGAAGGTTGTGGATAATGGCTCCGATGTGCCGGGGACGATTTTGGCCGATTGTTCTGCGGGTTTTCGCCGCCTCTTTGAGCAAGCCGATTTAGTTATTGCCAAAGGCCAGGGAAACTATGAAACTTTAAGCGAGGAGGCCAGGGAGATATTCTTCCTGCTGAAAGTTAAATGTCCGGTTATCGCCAGAGATATAGGTTGTCAGCCAGGCAGCTTCGTTGTCCTAAAGAAAGGGGCCCGGCCCCATTGAGGATGAAAGATGCCAGGTAGATGAATAGGTTGGACATATATACATGGAACAATGACTATAAGTCGAGGTTTAAACCTTAAGAAAGGAGGTTAAAATGCCAGGTGGAGATAGAACTGGGCCGGCAGGATTTGGCCCAATGACTGGTAGAGCCGCTGGATATTGTGCTGGCTATGGCATGCCCGGTTATACGAACCCCATCTTTGGGCAGGGTTATGGGGGAGGGGCACGAGGTTATGGTGGATGGGGAAGAGGCTATGGCGGATGGGGTGGTGGTGGTTGGGGGCATCGGAACTTGTATTATGCCACTGGGCTTCCTGGGTGGGCCAGGACAGGTTGGGGTTACCCAGCTGGGCAGACAGTTCCCGCCCCAGGGTACGCGCCAGCATACCCTTCCTATGGAGCCCCCCTCAGCCATGAGCAAGAAATCGATACGCTCAAAGGGCAAGCTGAATATTTTGAGGATGCCCTTGATGGGATCAAAAAACGTATCGAGGAGTTGGGAAAGAAGAGGGAAGAGAAGTGAGGTAACTCAGGTGAGGGAGGAGGTTTATCCTCCCTCACCTGACGGCTCTATTCAGGGAGGATAATTAGATGAAAGTTGCAGTGACAGCAGCAGGAACTGACTTAGAAGCCAAAGTTGACCCCAGATTCGGTCGCAGTCCCTATTTTCTCTTTGTGGAGACGGAGACGATGGATTTTGAGGCGGTGGAGAACCCTAATCTTGCACTTGGTGGGGGAGCGGGAATTCAATCTGCTCAGTTTGTGGTTGAAAAGGGAGCCAAGGCGGTGCTTACTGGTAACTGTGGGCCTAACGCCTATCAAACTTTAACTGCCGCCGGGGTTCAGGTGGCAGTGGGAGCCAACAGCTCGGTGCGGGAGGCGGTAGAGAAGTTTAAATCTGGCGGGTTTGAGACTACCTCTGGGCCCAATGTGGAGGACCATTTTGGTGCCGGGGGGGGGTCCTATTCCGGCCATCCTGGGGGAGGATTTGGTCGTGGTATGGGGAGAGGTATGGGGAGAGGTATGGGAAGAGGTATGGGGAGAGGTATGGGGAGAGGTATGGGTTTGGGGGTGATGGCATCAGGGTCTTGGACAGGGGAGGCGCCCACTCAGCCGAGCCAAGGAGATGAGTTGGAAGTGCTGCGCCAAGAGGCCCGGGCTATGGAGGAGGAGAAGAATCGGTTGATGGACCGTATTCACCAATTGGAGACCGGGGAAAAGGTTACCCGTGCCATCGCCAGGATTGACCAAAAAAAGTGCGTGGGCTGTAGGATTTGCGTACCTGCTTGTCCTACTCAGGCCATCCGCATGGAAGGTGAAAAGGCTGTAGTGAATGATGATGGCTGTATATCCTGTGGTCGTTGCGTTGAGGTGTGTCCCACTGCGGCCATAAGTATGAGCTGATCTCAAGCTACTAAAAGAGGAAAGTGAGGTAAAAAATGCCCAGAGGAGATGGAACAGGTCCTTCTGGAGGGGGACCAGGAACTGGTAGGGGGATGGGAATGGGACGTGGGGGGGGACGAGGGAGAATGGGAGGTTATGGATTGGGGCCGAGTGGCACCTGTGTTTGCCCGCAATGTGGGAAGAGGGTGACCCATTCCCAAGGGGTCTCTTGCACCCAGATGAAATGCCCCGCCTGCGGGGCGACGATGACTAGGGCCAGATAGACTGAGATTTGCGTCCCATAGACTCCGCCCGCAGGGCGCTAAGTTCAAAGTATAGGAATTTCCATTTTTAGACAGGATGATCAGGATAAATTAAACTCGTCCACTAATGTTACATCTAAGCGAGTTAGGGGGTGGGAGACATCTCCTGATGCCGATCAAAAGTGTGCTGTCAGGAGTTACCTCTTCCGCCAGGAATCCCGTCGGAACGGGGCTGACAGCTCTTACAATAATAGAGGGGATGAATAAAAATCCGGTAAATCCCGTTATCCTGTCAAAAAAGCCCCGCCGCAGGACGTTAAGTCCCGCACAAAACCTATGCAGATAACTGTTGCCAGTGGCAAAGGGGGGACGGGGAAGACCACCGTGGCCACAAATTTGGCCCTGACTATGGTCAGATCCGGCCAAAAGGCCACCTACATCGATTGTGATGTGGAGGAGCCGAACGGGCACATCTTCCTCAAGCCAAAGATCGACAAAAGTTTTCCTGCCGGGATACCCATTCCGCAGGTTGATATGGAGAAGTGCACTGGTTGTGGGCTCTGTGGTCAAATCTGTCAATACAGCGCGATTGTGGTCATCAAAGAGAAGGTGTTGACCTTTCCGGAACTCTGTAACGGTTGTGGCGGATGCCTGTTGGTCTGTCCCGTGGGAGCCATTAAAGAGGTTCCCCGACAGATAGGGGTAGTGGAGGAGGGAACGGCGGATGGGGTGGGTTTTATCCAGGGCCTTTTGGCGGTTGGTGAGGTTAGGTCAACGCCACTTATCAAAGAGGTGAGGAACTCCTCCTCTTCCGCTGATGGTATAAAGATAGTTGATGCCCCACCGGGAACCTCCTGCCCAGTGATCGAAGCGGTAAAGGGGGTGGACTTTGTCCTCTTGGTTACGGAGCCTACCCCTTTTGGCCTCAATGACCTGCAACTTGCTGTGGGGATGATCAGGGAGCTAAAAATTCCCTTTGGCGTGGTGATCAATCGGGCCGATGTGGGGGATGAGAAGGTAAAGGAGTATTGCCAAACCGAGGGGATTGAGGTCCTCTTAGAGATACCAGATGATCGCCGGGTAGCTGAGGCCTACTCCCGGGGGGAGCTGGCCATCAATGCGCTTCCCGCATACCGATCCCAATTTCGTGGGTTGGTTAAATCCATTGAGGAGAGCCTAAAACGTTCCAATTTCCCCAAATCCCTCCGGCCTTAGTGAGCGGTGGAGGATTTTCCCTTGAACTTCTATGACCGGCTCAAACCCTGGTTGTTCAGCCAGATTGCCGCGGAGCTTAGGTCCGCCTCCCGTATCTTAGATCTGGGCTGTGGGGATTGTAAGCTTGTAGGTTGGCTGGCGGAGACCTATGGGAAGAACACCATCGGGGTAGATATATCCAACTTGGTGTTTCCCGCAGAGGGGAATGGAACGAGATGCGTGCGGGCTGATGCTCAGTCGCTTAATAATTTTCTGGCCAAGGAGACCATAGATGCCGTTGTCCTCTTCTGGTCTTTACATGAGATGGCCCACCCCTTGGCTGTGTTGCAAGAGGCCAAAAGGGTTCTTCGCCCCTTAGGGGAAATCCTGATCGTCGAGTTCCCGCGCGGTTCTTTGGCCCAGAGGTTGTGGAATGAGGCCTACTATTCTATAGGGGAGTTAGCTGATATGCTGAAAAAAGCGGGCTTTTGGAGACCAGAGGTGAAGCCAATTGCGCACCGCCAGCTAACCTGGGCAAAGGGCTTTAAACTCTCGCCTCCTGAGAAGGGCAAGTGAAGGAACTTGTGGTGATCAGCGGCAAGGGAGGTACGGGGAAGACGAGCATAGTGGCCTCCTTTTCTTCCTTGGCGGAGAGGAAGGTTCTGGCTGATTGTGATGTGGATGCCGCAGACCTTTGGCTCATCTTAGAGCCCCATATCCTCCGGCGGGAGCCCTTCTTAGGGGGTAAGAGGGCGCAGGTAATTGAGGAGAAATGCACTTCCTGTGGGAAATGCCAGGAGGTTTGCCGCTTTGATGCGATCAGCTCTACTGCATCACTAGGGGACCAAGGGAAGGAGATCTATAGGGTAGATCCCATTGCCTGTGAGGGATGCGGTGTCTGTGTTTATTTCTGCCCGGAGGAAGCCATCGATTTTCGGGATCAGGTGAACGGCGAGTGGTTCATATCCGAGACCCGCAATGGGCCAATGGTGCATGCTAAGTTGGGCATTGCCGAGGAGAACTCGGGGAAGTTGGTTACCTTGGTGCGGAAGGAGGCCAATCGGCTGGCCGAGGAGAGAGGCTTAGATTTGGTGATCATCGATGGTTCACCAGGCATTGGCTGTCCGGTGATTGCCTCTATTACTGGGGCCAGCCTGGTCTTGGTGGTTACCGAGCCCACCCTCTCTGGTCAACATGACTTGGAGAGGGTCTCCCAGTTAACCGCCCATTTCGGCATCCAGACCGTGGTCTGTATCAATAAGTATGATCTCAATCCAGGGATGGCCGCGCAGATGGAGGGAAGGGCCGAGGAGATGGGCCTGAAGGTTGTCGGCAAGGTGAGATATGACCCCGCGGTAACCAAGGCCCAGATTATGAGGACCAGCGTGGTGGAATACACCGGAGGTAAAGTGGCAGAGGAGATCAAAGCCCTCTGGAGGCATATAGTCTATGCCCTAGGTTGAACTTTTTTAGATAGAGACAAAGCCCACCTCACATTACCTTTTTGTTTGGGGGCGGAAAGGGTCGCAGGAGAGAATTATTTGATAGGCAGAAAAATGAGATGGGAGAACAGGGTGTTGAGGAAAATCAAAGAGGGGGACAGATAGCCAAAGAAAAGTGTGAGCGCTCTGTTGGACGATGTTTTTTATAATTTTATGGACGTCCCCCATTTTCCAAAGAGGGAGTTGAAGTAGAAGTTATCTTTCATGATGAGAAGGAGAGAAACCAATCTTACATTGCCGCCATGAAACAGGAGTCGGAACGGATGGATCGAGGCTTTCAACTTGGCGGTGGGTCATACTACCGTTCACGGGATGAACTCCATAAGAGATAGTGCCTTTATTGATACTAATATTCTCCTCTATGCTTATGACCGTGATGCCGGTGTTAAAGTGCCGTCAGGGCTCTGCCCTGACGGGGAAAGGTTCTACCGCACTTTAGTGCGGGTTGAGGGCCTTCAGGCCCTAAAAAACGGGCTAAAGCTCCAAAGTGGTTACCTCAGTAAAGCCTGGTGGAAACGGACCGAGCCGTCAGAACCCCGATTCTGACGGCAGATAAAGAGGTGGCTAAAAGGAGACAGGGAACCGCAAATTAACGCAGAATTACGCGGATATGTACCGTCAGGGCTCTGCCCCGACGGGCAAGGGTTCTACCGCACTTTAGCGCGGGTTGGGCCCCTTTAGGGCCACTATGGAGTGTGTCAACTCCTGTTGACGCATGCTGTGACAGGAGTCACAGCACTCCAAACGGGCTAAAGCCCAGGAGAGGTTGCCCCAGCTAAAGCCGGGTAGAAGTTGTGGGAGGTATTTCTTGATGCCGATGATTGAGGTCGTAGGCACTCTGACAAATCAGAGGTCGAAGGGGAAGCTCCTAAAAATGGCTTGACGCTTCTGATAAATATGGCTAATTTTGATAAAGAAATGCTCAAAATGAGGATAGCTATTGACTTGAATTTTGTGGACGGTCAATACTTAAATTATGCCAGAGCTTGTGATAGAGAGAATTAGGAAAGCTGTTCTTGAAGGAGAGATAAATATCAGACGTCATGCTCATCGCCGAATGTTTAAGAGGGGGATCCTTTTCGAGGAAGTACGGGAGGTTATTCTTCACGGTGATCTGATAGAGGCTTATCCTAAAGCCAACCCTTTTCCCGCTTATCTTTTTATGGGCCTTGTGAAAGAAGAAGAACCTTTGTATGTTCTCTGCGGTTTTGATGGTGAGACTGTTTATATTATCACTGTCCATTGGTTAGATCCTCAGAAATGGATTGACCCTTGGACAAGGAGGAGGAGATAAAAATGAGATGTTCTTTGTGTGGAGGAGAACTCAAGGAGAAGATCATTAGCTATGAAGTTCACTTCAAAGAAGAACTTTATAGTTTTGAGGATGTGCCAGCTTTAGTTTGTGAGAGCTGTGGTGATATTTCTTTTTCTTCAGCGGTGGCTCAAGAGATGGATCGGATCATCAAAGAGAAAGGGAAGCCTGAGAAGTACCAAAAGGTGCCTGTTTTTTCCCTGCGGAATCTATGTCCTCAGCAAGTAACCTGAAATTTGTGCAAATTGAAGGCCTGACACTAATTAACCTGATGGGGACAGGACTCCAGCCCTGTCCAAGCATGGCTGAACTCCAGCAGGTTCCAAACCTGGGAGCATTCCATCGGCAGGAAAAGAGGAGAAAATCCTTGACAAGTGAGGTGTGACTCACTATTTTTAAGTGTTCTCAAGAAGGGCTTCTAATGACGAAAATACCTTACCATTTAGATAATACAGGATTGGGTGAGGGAGAGTCGGGAAACGAGAACAAGAGCTCTTCAGCATTTATTTCAAAGCTAGAGACCAATAGAAAGGAACAACCGATCTGCTAAGGTGTCCGCTTGAAGGCAGGTCGGTTTTCGTTTTGGGTTACATCTGGAGGTTCAGTGCCGTCAGGGTTCTGCCCGGAACTTTTCTACCGCACTTTAGTGCAGGGTAAATATCCCTTTTCGGACTTTCTCCGATTTGGTAGCCGCAGACTTCAGTCTGCGTATTCCCGCCTCCCAGAAACGAGGTGGCAGAACCCTGATCCACCGAGCCGTCGGAACCCCGATTCTGACGGCAAAGAGGTAAATCAGGTGGCAGAAGAGAGCTTCTGTCACCTTTCAGTTTAAGGAGAGTTACCCCCAGCTAAGGCCGGATAGAAGGGTGGAGTGTGGGAGGCATCTCCCCTGGGCGGAGCCTCGGGCAAGCCCGATGCCGATAAAAAGTGTGCTGTCAGGAGTTACCTCTTCCGCCAGGAATCCCGTCGGAACGGGGCTGACAGCTCTTGAATGAACTTATAGGAACAGGGGTTAGCTCTGTCCGTAAAGGCTCCATTTGGAGCCATAGAAAATGGGAAGTGTCCCTATTTTCCCAAGAAGCGAGGTGGCAGAATCCCGATTCTGCCACCTCATTTCATCCAGCTCAGCACAGGGAAGGGTCCGATAAACTGGTTTCCCCTCAAGATTATAAAATGCTGTAAAAAAAAATTTACAGTTCATATCCCCCTACGAAACAACGAATTACCAACCCAACCCTCTAAAATTGTCGAAGCAACTTACATTTTGAGACCTCACCACAGTTTCACAAGAAGGGACATTTCTCTAAATTTCCTTAAATCTCAACAGCTTACATTTTTTCAGATCAGGTTGGCACAAAAATTGCCCTCATTAAATAATGAAAGGCATCCTTTTAAAAGAAGCCATCACAAGGATGATAGGCACTATTGTAACAGATCAATCTGAAAATCGCCGGTTTTCGTGAGGCCGAAAAGCCCCACCGCTTGCGGTGGGGATAAGTCTCACGAGGCGATTTTCTTTATAATCAAAATTGAAACAGACCTTTAAAAAAGGAAGGAAAGAATGGTCAAAAGATTGATTTTTTTCTTTATCTTGGTTCTTTTCTTAGTATCGTCGGTATCAGCCGAGAGAGTTTTGGTTTCTCAGAGTGCCAAGAAAAGGATTTCTAAGGAAACGATAACTGATTTTAAAATTTCTACGGAATCTTTTGTTAATAAGGCAGAGAAAGATCTCCAAATTAAAGTTGAGCCTCTCTGGATTATCAATGGTTTTGCGGCTGATTTGACAGAAACCCAGATTCAATTTCTCGAAGAGAACTATGCCGTTCAAATTGAAGAAGATGAAGTAGTCCACTTGCTCAAAGAAGATACAAATAAAGCAATTTATTTGTCGACTTCAGAAAAAATTGTATCTGACCCTATTCCTCAATGGAATATCCGGATGGTTCGCGCTCCGAAATGTTGGGAAATGGGATATAAAGGGCAAGGAATCGTTGTTGGAAATATTGATACAGGAGTATATCCTTGGCATGAAGTATTTGGGGACCGTTTTACTGGTGTTTGGTACGATGCAGTAAATCATCGCACAGACCCATATGACGACCATGGGCATGGAACCCATACAATGGGAATTCTTTGTGGAACTCTTGGATTTGGGGTTGCTCCGGAAGCCACATTTATTGCTTTAAAGGCTTTTGATGCTTATGGTGCCGGCTATAGTTCAGATATTCTGGAGTGTTACCAAGTTATTGTTGACCTTTATGGAACTGCGAATTTCCCGGATGTAATTAATAATTCTTGGGGATGTGTAAATCAAGTAGAAACTTGTTATTGGGACGCTTTAGAACTTCTAAGAGAACTTGGATGCATTAATGTCTTTGCAATTGGGAATACTGGACCAGGTAGACAATCAACAAATTCTCCTGGAAATTATCCTCAGGTGATCGCGGCAGGCGCGGTAACTTCGGATACGCTTATTTGCAACTTTTCTTCAAGAGGACCAGCTCCCTGTGTTGATCCCTGGAATATTCCGGAACTCTGGCCTGATCCAGAATGGTATTTATACAAACCTGACCTTTCGGCCCCGGGATTTGAAGTGTGGTCAGCCTTACCTGATAATAATTTTCGATCTTGGTCTGGAACATCAATGGCTTGTCCTCATGTGGCTGGGGCGGCGGCGATTTTGCTATCACAATGCGATACATTATCTTTCTATACCGTCTGGAAAAAACTGACAGATGCAGCGATTCCACAAGGGGAAAAGCCGAATCATAATTATGGATGGGGATTCTTGGATATTTATGCCGCTTTAGACGATACGACTGGACCAGAACAAGATCTTGAAATCAAATCAATTGTCGACGTTCCTAACGATTCTGGAAAACAGGTCGAAATCACCTGGTATGCTTCTAAGCGGGACCCCGGGAAAGTTATTGATTATTCGATTTATCGGAAAATAGACGCCCGGGGTAGCGGAATAAAGGATTGGCCTCCTGGAGAGTGGGAGTTCATTGAAACAGTTCCTGCCTGGGGCGAATCAAGTTATGTGGCTATTGCCCCGACTATTGAGGATTCCTTGATGACCTACTTCTTTATTCGAGCTGGAACAGACAGTACTATAGTCTACTATGATTCCGAAGTTGATAGTGGATTTTCCTGTATAGGACCACCTGAACAGGACCTTGAGATTAAGTCAATTACTGACGTTCCCAATGACTACGGAAAGCAAGTCAAAATTGTCTGGTATGCTTCTAAATGGGATATAGGAAGAGTTATTAATTATTCGATTTATCGGAAAATAGACGCTCGGGGTAGCGGAATAAAAGATTGGCCTCCTGGAGAGTGGGAGTTCATTGAAACAGTTCCTGCCTGGGGCGAATCAATTTATGTGGCCATTGCCCCGACTATTGAGGATTCCTTGATGACCTATTTCTTTATTCGAGCTGGAACAAGAGATACTGTGGTTTACTATGATTCCGAAGTCGATAGTGGATTCTCTGTTTGTAATCGTATAAAAATAGCCTTTTCTGTCTATAATCGTACAGGAATAGAATCTCAGGAAGAAAAGCTAAAATTCGCAGCTTATCCAAATCCTTTTAACGCAGAAGTGAAATTTACCCTTGAAAAGGGCCTGATAGAGATTTTTGACATCAGCGGACGGAAAGTTGACACTGTTACAAAATCTGTCTGGAATGCTTCAAGATTCGCCAGCGGAATATACTTTGCGCGATACAGAAACCAGGTAATTAGGTTGCTTCTGATTAAGTAGGAGGTCTGACCTCCGTAATCAAAGCTTCTAATGACGAAAAACCTTGCCTTTCTAAAAAAACAAGATAGGGTGGGCGAGAATCGGGAGGCAAAAAGCGATAGCTCTTCAGCATTTATTTCAAAGCTGGAGACCAATAGAAAGGAACAACCGATCTGCTAAGGTGTCCGCTTGAAGGCAGGTCGGTTTTCGTTTTGGGTTACATCTGGAGGTTCAGTGCCGTCAGGGTTCTGCCCGGAACTTTTCTACCGCACTTTAGTGCAGGGTAAATATCCCTTTTCGGACTTTCTCCGATTTGGTAGCCGCAGACTTCAGTCTGCGTATTCCCGCCTCCCAGAAACGAGGTGGCAGAACCCTGATCCACCGAGCCGTCGGAACCCCGATTCTGACGGCAAAGAGGTAAATCAGGTGGCAGAAGAGAGCTTCTGTCACCTTTCAGTTTAAGGAGAGTTACCCCCAGCTAAGGCCGGATAGAAGGGTGGAGTGTGGGAGGCATCTCCCCTGGGCGGAGCCTCGGGCAAGCCCGATGCCGATAAAAAGTGTGCTGTCAGGAGTTACCTCTTCCGCCAGGAATCCCGTCGGAACGGGGCTGACAGCTCTTGAATGAACTTATAGGAACAGGGGTTAGCTCTGTCCGTAAAGGCTCCATTTGGAGCCATAGAAAATGGGAAGTGTCCCTATTTTCTATTTTCCAAGGGAGTCTGAAAGCCTGTCCCTACGAGCTATCATAAGATTCCAAATTCAACGAGTTGTGTGAACTCCTTATGTGAAAATTCGGATTAACGGACCTCTGGTAGTTCCGTGAGATTCCGTGGTGAACTGTTACTTAATGGGTCAGAAGTTGTTGACCAGTCTGAGGTGGAGCTTGGCCTGGCCTAAGCTGGCTTCCCTTCCCCAACCTATGTCCAGTCCGATAACCCCTCGTTGGGAGCCAATGAAGAGGCCGAAGCCATAGCCCCACATCCTTCCTGTGTGATTTCCCTCCCCTTGCGGAAAGCTGAAGTATCCGTAGTCAAAGAAGGGGTAGAATCGCGATAGCCTTCCCAAAAGAAACCTATATTCTAAGTTCAACCAAGCAACCAAAGATCCATAACCTGCTTCCTCTGTATAGCTCCTGATCGAGTTCCCCCCTCCAATGGGGAACTGGTCGGAGAGGGGAATTGTGGCTTGATCCCCCTTTATTTGGGCGAGATGGAGCCTTAAATTTAAGGCCTGCTCCGAAAAGAGGGGAAGGGATGGTTCCATGTCTGTTATTATCCTGGTGTTCCACCCCTTGTGCAGGCCTGCTCCCCCAGATCGGTAATCCCTCCTCCATCCATACTCGAGGGAGGTGCGGTAGAGTACCCCCTTGCGGGGGTTGAGGGGATGGTCCCTGGTATCTATAGAGAGCTGAGTTCCCAGGCTATATCTGCGCATACTTCCAGATGAATCATCCCAGATTACCCTCTCCCAACGGGTCTCCCCCCCCAATCCCACCTTTCCCCCTATTGGGGTAGTCAGTTTTAGGGAGGCGGAAAATTGGTTGAACTGACCCCTCTTCTCCCTCTCTTTTACCTCTCCCCCTAAGGAGAAGGGGAGGTTGCGAAAAAATGGCTCCTGGTAGCCGAATTCTATCATCGAATCCCCTAAATTTAACCTCTGCCATCTGAGCTTTGCCTTTCTCCCCATTCCGCTGATATTCCCCAGGGAGAGGAGAAGATAACCGCTCAATCCCCCCTGGGGGGATGCCGCATATCCGATGACGCCCTCTGCCTGGTTGTTCGGTTTCTCCTCCACCTGCAGGATAACCTCTCCCCTCTGGGGTTCGTCTAAGACCCTAAGCTGGGGTCTCCCCACCTTCGTGAATAGCTCGGTTCTCTCCAGCCTGGCCTGGGCCAGGTTGAGCCTTCTCTGATCGAAGTATCCCTTGGGCCTTATTCCGCTTAACCTTTTGATAAATGAACCCCTCGTTTTGCTGTTGCCCTCGACTTCCAACCCCTCTATTCTTACCCTTGGTCCCTCCATTATGTGCAGCCAAAGGTTGACCTTGTTCTTCTCCATATCCCAGTTGGAGAGGCTTACCTCGCAGAAGGGGAATCCGCTGTTCTCATAAAGTTCTATTATCCTCTCTATATCGCTGCTGATCATCCCTTGATTGAACCCCCTTCCCGGCCTGGCCTCGAGCAGAGGGGAGAGGTCTCGCGCGGTGAAGAAACCATTCCCTATGAATTGGACCCTGCCCACGAGGGCAGGGTTCCCCTCAGCAATGTTTAGGCTAAGAATCCCGTCGGCTTCCACCCTTAGGTTGACCTGCGCCGAAAGGTAACCCCTTAACTTATACTGGGCCATGACCCTCTCCACCCCAGCAGCTATCTCCTCAGGGCTGTAGTTTCCCCCCTTCCTCAGGGAGAGTGCTCTTTTAACCTCTTTGGGGGAGATGGCCCTTTCACCCTTCACCTGGACCCCCCTTATCTCCATCCCCCCTAAGGGGTAGGAGAGGAAAAGGGAGATGAGCAAGGGAAGGGGGAGATTACCGATAAGGCGAGCTAATTTCATAGTCTTGGCGGTTTTTTTAAACCTGGGAAATCACTGATATGCATTGTAATTTATTTTGTTTCGGTGTTTCCCTGCATAATATAAAAGCCAGAGACAAAAGTCTGCGGTCCCTCGCCACCTGAAGGTTGCGGTTACCATTGCGCTATGTAGTTTAATTCCCTCTCCCCTTGGGGGAGAGGGTTAGAGTGAGGGGGAAGATAAGTATAATTTCACCCTCTCCTTAGTCCTCCCCCATCAAGGGGGAGGGAAGTGATCCTGCTTATCTGCGTTCATCTGCGTCCCATGAAGTGGCACCGAAGGTGCGTTGGATTCAAAATAGGGCCCTTACCTCCATTCTTCCCTGGCGCCTCCATCCCCAGAGGGGATCATATTTGGTCCGGTAGTTTAACTCAGCAGTGAGTAGGTTGCTTAGCTTGTAGCTGAAGGTGGCAGTCCAATGTATGGTGTCCCCAGGCTTTTCCCCGGCAGCCATTGCCCAGCTCAGGGTTGCCCCTGGGGGCGATGGAGTAACCTGCTCCCAGCCGAACTCCAGCGCGATCTTTCCCCTTTGGCGAAAGGACCTGGTGACCTTAGGAGAGAGGGAGAGCATCCTGGCCTTTACCTGGGAGGTGGAGTTGTAATCCCACTCATACCCTCCGCTCAGGGAGATTATCAGAGCCTGATTCAACCGCAGGGAACTTTCGCTCCCCAACCGGTATAGGTGGACATTATACTGGCTAAGCCCCCCCATCTCTCTTCTCTTCCTGCCAGCGGAGAAACTCAATTTGAGGCTTAAATCAGGCGATAGTTTATAGAGCAGGGTTACCCTTTTATCCTCCTCAGATTCTTCCTCCATTCCCCCGCCGAATCTCCCATCCAGGAGCTTGTGGAGGGAGTATCTCAGAGTCAGGGACCCCTGAGGGGAGTAAGGGAAAAGGCTTACCTCCTCCTGTAGGGAGATCTTTCCATACTCCCCTTGACAACCGCTGGAGGGAAGAACTCTCCTCCCCTCCTTTACCTCCTCCTCCCACCTAAGCTGGGTTTGAGATCTGAGGTAGGGTTTGGGTTCGGCAGTTAGCGCCAGATCCCCCTCTAAACGGGAGGAGGGGTGTGCTTCCCCTATCTCCTCGGTGACCATCAGGTAATCCCCCTCCTCATCAGGTATCCAGTTCTCTCCCTCTTTTCTATAATCCCCTTCTCCCTCTCCCACCTGGAGATAGGTCTTCACCAGATTGGAGGAGTAAATGCTATTGGCCTGGTAGTGAATTTTCCCCTCCCATCCTGGTCGGTGATACCCCAGCTCTATTCTGGCCAGATCCTGGCTGGTCCCCGGGCCTCTTCTGCGGGAATAAGTGAGGTGGCCATCCCAGTCTCTCCATTCCGTAAGTCCTATCTGGGTTTGCCAGGTGTGGGAGATCCCCGGGATCTCGCTGGGATACTGGGAGGTATAAACAGCCCTCTCCACCAGATTAGCGGAGAGGAAGAGGAGGCCCCAACCTTGACAGGAGAGGGAGGCCCTTTTCTCTTCGGTGTGGAAATCTTTATCTTCCCTTTTCCCCCGATCCCGCATGTAACCCAGTCCCACAGTGGCCTTCCCCAGGGAGAGGTTTCCCTGGGTCTCGTCCCTGGTTGCCTTGCCCCCCTGTAGGGAATGGGGGCCCGTGGTGTGGGCCTGACGTAGGTGATAACTAAGCGAGAGGACCTTAAAACCCTGGAACTTTCCCCCATAGCTTTTTCTCAGGGAGCTTAACCCCTGCTTGGTGTAAAGCTTGCCAGTCCCCGAGAAGAGGGTCAAGCCACGCAGGGGGGAGAGGTTAGCGGATAGATTCCAGGTTCTCAGCAGGCGGTCTTGGGGGTGTGGATCCAGTCCCCAGCCGCTTCGATAGTCCCTCTCCTCTCCCCCTCTCAGGGGAGAGAAGTTCGGTTGCCGATCCTCGTAGTCTCCCTTCAGGCTTAACCAGGGAAGCGTAAACCTTCCCAGGGATTGGTGGTGTAGCCCCAATCTCCCGGAGAGTGCTAGGGCCCTTCCCAGGTTATCTTCGTCATTGGTAGGGGAGAAGAGGTTACGGTCCTCCCTGCTGAGGGCAACCTCCCCGCTTAGGTTGATCAGGGAATCTGGTTGCGCCGTAAAGCCCCAATTGGAGTAAAGATGGGATTGGGGGAGGGGGAGGAAGATCCTCGGGGAGTAGTTACCATCTCCGGGATAGACATAGCGATAATGCCCTTCCTCAGTCCTGATGTAGCTTCCCTTGCCCGGGCCCACCCAGGAAAAGCTAACCTGATGGGACCCAGAATCTGCCCCTACCCAGAGGAAGTAGCGGTTGCTCAGGGAGTCAAATAGTTGGGTATAGTCTCCCTTTCCCTCCCCTAAAAATTTGGCCCCATCAATCCAAGCGGAGTCCGGGTTGTCACCGGCCTTCCTCAGGACCTCCTTCTCCCTTTCTCCCAGGGAGAAGCTCAGGGGGTCTTGCCGATCATCCGCTTCCTTTAGCAGGGAGGAGAAGAGCCTTAACTTCTTCTCCCAGTTCCAACTGCCCTGGCCGATGTAGAAACTCCTCTGATAATCCCTGAGGGCGTATTGGAATTCCACGACGATTACCGATGTGGAGCCGATTATCCTCTGGGGGGTAAAGCTGAGGGATGCCTCCTGATAGTCTATGGTGTAGTCCCGATCGTCTCCCCTTTTGAGGGGAATTCCATTTAGCCAGACCCTCTCTGTCCCAGCTAAAACGGAGATCTGTCCCTCTTTGCTCTGGCCATGTAGTTTATAGGGGCCCTGTTTTCCCTCTTCCCCCAAGAAGCGGTTGACCGTGAATTTCCCCCTGGATATGGCCCCGGCCAGGAGAAAATGGCCTGAGGTCAGGTTGGCGCTTGCCTTTATCCCCTGCAGTTTCCTTTCAGGAGAGGAGAATCTTCCCTTGTCCCCCGGAAGGTCGAAGTCACCTAAGGAGGCGGAGAGAGAGGGGCCCCGCACCTCCACAAGAAGACGATCAAGAGCGGACAGGTTCTGGGTTGTTCCGGAAGATTGGAAAGGGAGGCTCTCATCGGAGAGAATGGCCGTTACGGTCACATCTGGGGTAAGTTGGCCGGTAATGTTTAACCTAAGTGATTGGTTGAAGGTTAGATCCCGCTCGGTTCCCATACTTACCCGGAGGGATTTGCTTCCCCTTACCTGTAAGGAGAGGGGAGAGGGGAGAGGCTCATCAACCCTGAGCTCTTTTATCTTGGGCGGTGAGGAACCCTTTCTCACCAACTCCCTATGGAAATAACGATGTTTTAAGGTAAGGGGGAGCCTTTCATACTCCACCCTGATGATTTCCCCTTGAGGGATAGGGCTAAAAAATTGAATTTCCCCTCTCCCATAGTCAATGGTGTAATCCTTCTTTCTTAGCTTTGGTTCACCGCCCACAGAGATATGTTCCGTTCCCTTGAGGAGGAATCCATCCGGAAGCCGATAGGGGCCCTTTGTCCCGTCCCCTTTGAGCCAGACTGACCTATACCTTAAGGAGAAGGTTTGGGTATAAGGTTGGGCCTTTGCTGCAATGCAGAGAATTACGGAAAGGAAGGAAATAAGGATTGACCTTCTCAATTTAAGCCTACTGAGCGATCTGATACACAGCTAACTTGGCCTCAGATTGGTCCACTACCCAGAGCTTTTTGTTGGAGGGGGAAACCTTCAGTTTTCCTGGAGGGAAGGGAAGGGGGAACCTGTCCATAAGTTCTCCTTGAGGGGAGAAGAGGAAGATGGCCTGGGAGGATCGGTCTGCCACCCAAACATTCCCGGCCTCATCTATGGCCACCCCCACGGGCACAATAAGGATTCCCTCTCCACTGGTTCCCAGGAGGGTGCCCGCGAAGTCCCAGGTTAAAAGCTTTCCCGTTCCGTCCGTAACCCAGATTTTTGCCTGGGGATCAACGGCAATGTCCGTGGGCTTCAGGAGGATGCCGCAGGGTGGATAAAAATGTTTAAATTTACCCTCCGAGGAGAGGAGAAATAACCCATCCTGGTGGGAGTCTATCACGAATATTCTCCCGCTTCTGTCCAAGGCCAGACCACAGGGGAAGCTCAAAGGGGAATCCCCTTCAGAACCCTTTCCTATGGAGAAGAGGAATCCTAAATCCCTGTTAAAAACCTGGACCTCTTGGTTGAGGCCATCGAGGAGATAGAACTTTAAATCCTCGCCAAAGGAGAGATCCACCGGATGAGATAGCTTTCCCTCGGTGTAGGCTTCCTTCTCGGCCAAAAGCGTCCCTGAGGGACTGAACTCCTTTACCCGATTATCGCCGCCATCGGCAACCCATAAGTTGCCCCAGGGATCAAAGGTCAACCCCAAAGGCCGTTTTAAACTTTCCCCTCCGATAAAGTGGATGAACTTTAACCTCCCTGGCTCTTTCTGCTTGGCTGGAGAACCCCATCTTATATTCGTTCCCGCACAGCCGGAGAGGAGAAGGAGACCCCAGAGGCAAAGATTTAAAATTTTGCAAGGCATTGTTTATATGCCGACCGCCGTCGGCAGGATAAAGGAAAATTGAGAATTATGAATGAAGAATTAAGAATTATACTGATTTTGCATTTAAGATTTTTCCTGTATTTCATTCTTAATTCTACATTCTCCATTTTACATTTCCCCCTGCAAGCGGGAACGTTTCAATTCTTCTTTGTTTTAAGGGATGGTCTTCCCTTACTAAGGGGTTTCCGCCCCCTAAGTTTAGTCTCTTAGCAATATTCCAAAGAATTAGGCTAAAACAAGAAAATATAAAATATCAGCAGGGTTTCACACATCCAACTTGAGAATTGTAAAATTAATTAGTTACAAAGCTTTTTGCTGAAAGCTATTGGATACTTTCGTGAGCCAGAACTATCAGTTCATAATCCCATTTATCATAATAGATGTTCCCGTTTTTCCATGCAACTTCTCCTCGCTGGTTGTCTATGTTGTCTGACCTGTAATATTTTTTGGGTGGAGTGAATTCTGATGAAATTTCTGTGTTTGCGATCAATCTGAAATGGTCCATGTTTCCGAAGTAGAACTTGTGGTATTTCTCTATTGATCTTCTGTGTCCGCCGAAGGATGGATCTGCGTGAAGCCATCCGTACGGTTCTATATAAAACTGACTCCAGTCGTGTGGACTCGGTTTAATTGGGTTTAAGTACCATCCTGATTGCCATCTAGCTGGGACTCCGCTGATTCTGCATAGAGTTATGAAGAGTAATGCTTGAACTCCGCAATCTCCTCTGAGGTTTCGTGCTGCATAATCACTTATGCAGTCTATTGTTGAGTATTCCGGGACGAGTGCGTATCTGATATGTTCTGTTATCCACTTGTAGATGAGCCATGCTTTGAGGTATGGATTGGTTTCATCGTTAACTATCTCTTTTGCGAGTTTTCTTAAGTATGGTGTGAAGACTATGTGAGGTAACTGTTCTGAAGTATATTTTTCACATAATCCTTTTTGGCTGTATTGTCGGTTTACCTTCGCTGGATTAACTTCCTGATATGATGCATACACCGTATATTCATATTCAATTCGGAATTCGAGTTCTCTACCTCTTACAGCCTTATCTTCAAAATAGATTGTGCGTTGAAGGCTGTTTTCAGGGGCTAAAACGTAATTTTCTGGCATTGTGGAGATAAGCTTAACCTCTGGTTGCAACGGGTCTTTGCGTGGAAGGGGCATCCAAACTTTCAAGTTTTCACCCTCTGGAATTGCATCGGGTTTTATTTTCAGTTTCATTAGAACCCTGTTTCTAACTGGTTCTATGTATCTTTTTGCAGAATCTTTTCCCTTCTTAATAACGGTGTCAACATGTTTGTTGACAAGTTTTGTGGTTTCCTCGTGTCTCTTATCTTGTTGCCTAAATCTTTTCTTTGCTTCTTTATTATCCCTCAACAGGTTTGGCAAGAAATTTTTGAAAATTTTCGTTTCTCCTTCTATTTCTCTGTATTCTATAAAGCCATCTTTCATCCATCTTTCAAAATCTTCTTGAGTTATGTCCGGAATCTGGGTTTTGAGGGATTCAAAAGTTTCTTCCTGATTTAAAGTGTAATCCTTTTTTATCCTTTCAATTCTCTCAGGTTCCCATTCAAGTCTAGATTTCAGTAGAGTTGGAAATCTCTTGTTTTCGGTTAATATCTTGTTTACTAAATTGATTGCTTCCTTGAGGTATCCTTTCTCCTCTAAAGATCGAACTTTTTCAGGCAAACCTGCAACCAAAAACTCAAAGTCTAAGCTCATAGTTCTTGTGTGGTGTAACATTTTCCTCCATTGGTAGTTCATTCTCAATTCTACATTTCCCGCTGCAAGCGGGACAGCTTCAATCCCTGTTTTAGTGGGAAGGAGAATTGAGAATTATGAATGAAGAATTAAGAATTATGTTGATTTTGAAGTTTTCACTATGGATGTCAAGATGCTTATCAGTTCTTCTGAATCTTTAAGCAGAGAAGTCATCTCCTCTGCAGGTATCAATTCTGTGTCTCTAATGAGTCTCAGCCAGTAATTACTTTCCCTTGCCTCCTTCAAAGCGGTGGTCATTTTATAGGTGAAGTCGCTTTTACTAAAGGCGCCAATGGCCTCCTCAACATTTGCTCCAATAGATGTTCCCGAGTCAAGGAGTTGTCCACCAACTCTATAACCAACCACTCCTTTGGGTAGTTTCAACACAAACTTAATGATCTTCAGAGCAAACTCATATGATTTTTGTTTGATAATATTTTCCTTCATTGGCAGTTCATTTTTAATTCTACATTCTCAATTCTTAATTTCCCGCTGCAAGCGGGACAGCTTCAATCCTTGTTTTAATGGATGTTCCTCTCTCACCTGGAAGAGAATTGAGAATTATGAATTGAGAATTATGAATTGAGAATTAAGAATTATGTTGATTGAGTTTGATGGTTTTTCCTGTAGTTCATTTTTAATTCTACATTCTCAATTCTTAATTTCCCGCGCAGCGGGATAGCTTCAATCCTTGTTTTAATGGATGTTCCTTACTCACCAGAAAGAGAATTGAGAATTATGAATTGAGAATTAAGAATTATGTTGATTGAGTTTGATGGTTTTTCCTGTAGTTCATTTTTAATTCTACATTCTCAATTCTTAATTTCCCGCGCAGCGGGATAGCTTCAATCCTTGTTTTAATGGATGTTCCTTACTCACCAGAAAGAGAATTGAGAATTATGAATTGAGAATTAAGAATTATGTTGGTTGAGTTTGATGGTTTTTCCTGTAGTTCATTTTTAATTCTACATTCTCAATTCTTAATTTCCCGCGCAGCGGGATAGCTTCAATCCTTGTTTTAATGGATGTTCCTTACTCACCAGAAAGAGAATTGAGAATTATGAATTGAGAATTAAGAATTATGTTGGTTGAGTTTGATGGTTTTTCCTGTAGTTCATTTTTAATTCTACATTCTCAATTCTTAATTTCCCGCTGCAAGCGGGACAGTTTCAATCCTTGTTTTAATGGATGTTCCTCACGCACCCTCCTGTTATTTCTACAACTTTCTCCGGATTCCTCACGTTTCAATCCTTGTTTTAATGGATGTTCCTCACGCACAGGAAAGAAAATTGAGAATTATGAATTGAGAATTATGTGACGCTTAGCTTACTTAATGGTTTTCCCTGGCAGTTCATTTTTAATTCTACATTCTTAATTCTTAATTTCCCGCTGCAAGCGGGACAGCTTCAATCCTTGTTTTAATGGATGTTCCTCACGCACTTTCCCGCAAAAATCTAGGCCCCTTACTGCGTTATATGGATGTTTCAATCCTTGTTTTAATGGATGTTCCTCACGCACCTCTACCTCTTTTCATCTGGTAGAGAATACCTTTGTTTCAATCCTTGTTTTAATGGATGTTCCTCACGCACCTTGTCTCTGCTCTTAGAGACCGTGTCATCCCAAATATCCGTTTCAATCCTTGTTTTAATGGATGTTCCTCACGCACATCAACATTGATGAAGGCAAGAATAGCACCTTGGGCATGTTTCAATCCTTGTTTTAATGGATGTTCCTCACGCACATCAACATTGATGAAGGCAAGAATAGCACCTTGGGCATGTTTCAATCCTTGTTTTAATGGATGTTCCTCACGCACTATTGAGAAACTGGTTATGAAGTTGAAAGTTGATGGTGTTTCAATCCTTGTTTTAATGGATGTTCCTCACGCACACCTCTAAAAAACCTAACCCACAGGTCAAGGAATTTCTGTTTCAATCCTTGTTTTAATGGATGTTCCTCACGCACTTGTGGCTTTCTACGGCAAGAATAATGCTACCGATTTATGTTTCAATCCTTGTTTTAATGGATGTTCCTCACGCACTCCCTCTCTTCCACGGGATGGGATCATATTCCTTACGAAGTGTTTCAATCCTTGTTTTAATGGATGTTCCTCACGCACCTGACGGAATCCACATTTGGTGGGCACGGCGAAACAAGGTTTCAATCCTTGTTTTAATGGATGTTCCTCACGCACTTTAAGGATGGCATTTCAGTAGGGATTACCGATGAAGTTTCAATCCTTGTTTTAATGGATGTTCCTCACGCACCTTCACTGGGATGACATCTTGGGCCGACATTACCCAGTTTCAATCCTTGTTTTAATGGATGTTCCTCACGCACTTTATTGGGCGCACTGTGATGATTTGGCCCTAATTTAGTTTCAATCCTTGTTTTAATGGATGTTCCTCACGCACTTATTGAAAGTAAAGGGAAATAGCCTATGCTTGCTAAAGTGTTTCAATCCTTGTTTTAATGGATGTTCCTCACGCACCTCAAGCGGCCTACAACACAGTGCTTGATTGTCGGTTTCAATCCTTGTTTTAATGGATGTTCCTCACGCACCCGTGGGGGTGGGGATTCTCGGCTGCAGATTTCGTGGTTTCAATCCTTGTTTTAATGGATGTTCCTCACGCACTCTTCATCGATGAGCCCACACAAAAGACTAACCAACGTTTCAATCCTTGTTTTAATGGATGTTCCTCACGCACCACATTGCCCCCAACGAGCCAGCAGGTAAGGTTGTAGGGTTTCAATCCTTGTTTTAATGGATGTTCCTCACGCACGTCAATATGGTCAAGGATGTATTTCACCTTACAGGGTTTCAATCCTTGTTTTAATGGATGTTCCTCACGCACCTGCGATAATAATATGCTTTTGATCTGTCCTCGAAATAGTTTCAATCCTTGTTTTAATGGATGTTCCTCACGCACAATATTAGAGCTGGAGAGACAGATAGAGGTTTTACGGGTTTCAATCCTTGTTTTAATGGATGTTCCTCACGCACAGCTTTTTCGCTGTAACTTCAAAAAATATAGGGACTTGATTCACCTTTCTCAACAGGTTAAATGGCCAATTTTCTGGGTCAAATGGGCCCAAATTACCCCCCTTTTGACTTCCCTTTACATATAATCTACCAATGTAACTGATAACAATCCAAGTAGTTAACATTTCTCTGGCTTCAAACACAGATATTTTTGTAACAGCAGTCTATACATTTCGCTCTGTTTCTGGTCTTCTTCGGATAATATCCATTTTGCACTATTTTTAATATTTCCTCAACTACCCTCAGGGCATTATCAAAATCAGAGGATTTGAACACAACTTCCCGCAAGAGGTTATTAGAGCGGACATAGACTAAGAATCCTTTTTCTACTGACTTCCCATAATTCTCCTGAATTAGCAGAGCCTCTAAGGTCAACTGCGTCCTATGGGTTTTGAAAACATAGGGCCTATATTCAGCGAACTTATACTCTAATGGAGCCATTGTCCCATCAGAGAGGGATAGAACCTCATCTACTATTCCTCGGATTTTATGTTTAGGACTGGAGAGGTATACAGAAATTTCCTTGTCAATACATCCAATTTTCTTTCGCACATACTCCCGGTTAACCCTCGTTTTCCTTTCATGCACCTCTCTGCCTATAAGCACCTTGTAACGCAATTCTTGGTGTTCCGGAATCATCAGCACCTGCTCAAAGTAGATAAACCTTGGGCAGAAAAGATACTCTATAACCTCAGTTGGTGTGACAGAAACATTATTCATAAGGAAAAGTGATGAGCAAGGAGCAATGAGTAATGTGCAATGAGCGAAGAGTAGTGAGTTTAGGCTAATCTAGGTTCTGGATAAACGGCTAAATTAATTCCCTTCTCACTCCTTGTCTTTTACACCTCCCTTCCGAGATCGAATTAAACCAGAAAGCATTCGGCTGACCTCTGCTAAGTTCCCATTGAGTACCTCAAACTTTTTCTCATCAAAATAACCAAGCCGGCGACAGATCTCAAATTGTGTATCCAACTCACTCACCGAACCTCTGGCAATAATCCAGAACTGCATCTTCTCCTTTGATGATCTTCGGGCACATCCCTCTGCGATATTACTCGGAATGGAAACCACGGCCCTTTGTATCTGTGAAATGAGGTTGTACTGCTCACTTTTTGGAAAGGTCTTCAGTGTCTTATAGACGTTTACAACCAGATCAACACTTTTTTGCCATATCACCAACCTTCGATGTGGCCTTTCCTCTGCTATTTGCCTACCCACAATTCTTTTTCCTTCGCTCATCACTCCTTGCTCCTTGCTCCTTGCTCATTATTCTTCCCTCTTCGCTCATAGAAACAGCGCCTTCACCTCGTCTGTTACCAACTTTTTGTCAAAGGCCTGGCCAATAAGTTTCACTTTGCTAAAGTCATCTTTGCACATAGGGAAGATGTAAACTGAATCCTTTTCTTCATCAACCAGACTTTTTATCTTCAGGCCCAATTCATCAATCCTGTTGAGGTTGAGGTCACCGAGGAAGACTGACTTCTGCACCCGATAAATGCCAGTCCCCAGACAGATCTTGGCCACTTTAGTGCGAACCTTATTATCCTGTATGTCGTAGATCACCCAAGTAAGCATGATGCCCCCAGAGAGACGAGAAACGAGAAACGAAAGACGAAAGAGGCGAAGAACGAGAGGCAAAAGGCCGAAAGACAATAAAAAATGAAGGCTAATTGGCTTTCTTGCCTTCCAGATTTTGAATAGTTGAAACCAATAGAGCGATAATTTCATCTATTTCTCCAGTGCGTTTTGTAACAAGTTCTTCTGGCAGAAATTTCTTAGCTCTTAAATACCAGCCTTTTGTCTCTCTTGCTTCCCCCCGAGATATCCGAAGATGATAGCTGAACTCCTTTGTTGAACCTCTCCCATAACCTTCTTCGAAATTAGCACTGATAGAACCAGCAGAGCGAACGACTTGACGGGCGATTTCCCGCCCTCGAATATCACGCATCAACAAATCCGTGTCTTTCATTACATTTTTAAAAAATTCCAGTGCCTTCAGGTATAACGGATAATTCAGCAAAGGGTCTACCATCTCTTTTGTCTCTCGTTTTTCATCTCTCGTCTTTCCTAAGAATTTCATTAGCAAGGCTGTGGCACTCAAATTGAATTGTGTCCTTTTGGAGGATGTTCCTTCTCCGATAACGCACCTTTGTCTCTAACCTTTTGTTGAAGGCCGAGATAAGGACCTTTTTCCCCTCCTGGTTTAGGGTGATCCCATTCTTAATCTGGTTGAAGTGTTGCCTTTTCACCTCCCCTTTGCTGAAGAGGTAGAAGGTCGTCTTCTCCCCTAAGATGCGGAAGGGTTCAATCAGGTCGAAGACCAGGGATTTCTTGTTATAGTTGTCGGTGTGGAGAAAACCGATATAGGGGTCCAATCCGGCCAGAATACAGGCTTTTTCCACCATTGAATAGAGAATCCCATAGCTATAGTTCAGCATTGCATTGAAGCCATCCTTGGCTGGCCGTTTGCTGCGTCCCTTGAATTTCCAGGCCTTGGGAATGAGATACGCCAGCGCTGTAAAATAGCTGCGTCCGGCACTTCCTTCGATCCCCATCAGGTTTCCCCTCTTCTCCCCCAAAGTTCCAGAGAGCCCTTTGACCTTCTCCTGGGCCACTCTCAAGCTCTTCAGGTAGGTTTCTATCTTCTCCGCCTTGGGTTCCCGGTGGCGCTTGAGGTCTTCCAGAAGCTGAATCTGGTTTTCTATCTTTCTCTCAATCCAGTCTGTTACTAAACTTAAGCCTTCCTCAGTTTCGGAGATCTCCAGTTGTCGCCTTCTGATTCTGGTGGTGGAGCCAAGCTTGGACTGCCAGACCCTGCCATAAGGGTTGCCAAAGCGGTCCAAGAAGACCACATCTATGTTGTGGTTCATTGCCAGTTCGATGGCATCAGAGGAAAAAGCAGCATAGGTGGTCACCAGGATGGACTGAACCTTGTGGACGGAGACCAGGCTCTTCTCATCGCCTACCTTTACCTGAAAGCAATCACCAGACTTGGACAGGTAAGCCCCGGGGGTATTCAGGACAAGTTGCATTTTATTCCAGGTTATGTGTTAAGAAACCACGAGATTTCACAAGATTATCACCAGATATTCAAAATAAAGAGCTTTCAAAAATTGAGTTTAACCCCCTTTTTCACCTAAGAGGAGATAAAAAACAAAAGAGAGATGAAGTAAACCGATTAGTTAAAAATCTTTAAACTTTGCGACTTTGCGGTGAATTCTTTAGTTTGGGTTTATTCCTTAAGCACTTTCATCAGTCTATTCCAGATGGCCATATCTTCAGCCTCATCCGATATTTTCTGTGCCCAAGACTCCAAATACTTCCTATCTAACCTCCCCTTATGTCTTAAGGCTATCCCTTCAGCATCAATCAAATCCCTGGGGCGAGCGGGAATTATCTTGAGTAGCAAAAGGTCTTCCTTAGAGGGGAGAAATACATCCTTATCAAAGATTTCTACCGAGACCTTTCTCTCTAAGGCGCTCCTTTCAAGTTCAGTGGAGGCAATCAAAAGGTCAAGATGAAGATCATCAAGAAAGAGTCTGAATACCCCTCTTTCCTTGGCCTCGGATAAGATCACCTTTCTATCAAAACTAAATCCCATCTCTTCTGCTCTGGCGAGGAATGACCCCAGTTCGGGCTTCTTAATGAAGATTATAATATCAACATCCTGGGTGAATCTCGGTTCCCCAAAGACACCAACGGCGATTCCGCCGATAATTAAATACTCAACCTTGGCTTCCTCTATCAATTCAATGCAGCTTCTGAAATAATCCCTAAACTCCATTCTTTGTAAACTCCTTCTTTATTCTCCTAAATTCCCTATCCAATCCTGAATTGAGAAGAAACTCCATTATCTTTATGCCCTCTTCTATCTTCAACCTCTGCAAATGTTTTACCCTTTCCGCCTCTAACCTCTCAAACCTGGTTTTATCCCACAAGCTAAAATCTTTTTTCATCTTAACACCCTCTTTTGATTCCTTTTTCTGGAATCCGTGCTCTGGATTAAAGACTGTTTAAGCCGTTCAAACAGGTAAAGCCGTTTAAACGGTTTAAGTAGATTTTTTGGGTGGACTCTTCAACATCTCGGTTACCTCTTCTCTCATAGACTTATAGTGCTTTTTATACTTTTGGCCCTTGAATCTGCTCTTTTTCAAGTAATTGATGAAATTGTGTATGGTGATAGACAATTTCTTGAATGATTCGAGGAGCACATTGAACTCTTTTTCGGTTATCCCTGATCGTAGGCGATATGAAGTTGGCACCTGGCCTCACCATAGGAAGCTTTGGCAATGAATAGAAACTGGATGAATTCCTGGTTTCCTCCCCGCTCAAATCCCTCAGCTATGTTGGACATAACCGAGACTGAAGCCCTTCTTATCTGGTCAACAAGGCCGAAGTCTTTGGAAAAGGCATCCTTACGGGTAAGGGAGTAAACTCTATTGGTAACTTCTCTGGCCAATTTCCAGATTTCCAAATCTTCAAAGTATTTGACAGTCATCTCTTAACCGTTTAAACGGTTTAAACGGTTCAAACAGTTTAACCCGTTCAAGCGGTTTGAACGGTTGGTTATTGGTTGATCTTTCAGAATTTCCAGAATGGATTGCTGTTCTTCTGTGAGGATGATTTCCTTTAGTTCATTTTGGCCTATGTGGCCAAATAACCTGCGGGTCGCCTCCAAAGAGCCATACTACAAAATCCTCAGCTAATAAACTTCTTACTCCTGCCCTGGGAAAGATATTTGAAACTCGTTAGCCACCGAGAACAACTGAAATTCTAAGGTGCATTTTAAATTTTCGGTGTCATTCGGTGTTTTGTTGGATTAGCTTCTCTTGAGCTGCTCCCTCAGCTCGCGGGCAAGCCTTTCGGCTTCTTTTGCACTTGGAGAGGGCCGCATTTCCAATAGGCCATAAACGAGCTTCAACTCCTTTCCGCAGGCACCACATTTGGCAAACAGGGTCAGCCCGGCCATTTGTTTACTATCCACTTTCCCGCCGTATGCTCCAAGTAGATATTCGGTGGGGTCATCTATTTCAAGCGGTGGAGCCACTTTACCGCAGTAAGGACAGGTCAGGGCCGCCCAGGTCTCATCATCATAGGCATGCTGAACCCCATCTTCTTCCAAGCTCATCTCGCCCAATCTTAAGGCTAAATCCCTCTTGGGAACTCCTAACTTTTTAGCCAACTTCGATAGTTCCGGCCCTGCTTCCATCTGGGCTTCCCATATCTCCTGGTCAGAATAATCATCTATCCTCTTCATACTCACAACCCTCCTTATTTTTAGCTTTTTTCCTCCCCTTTCGGCTTTGTTTTTGAGCTTTCCATCCTCACCACCGTCCCAAACCCGCGGGAGACAGATTTGACCAGATTGGCTAGATAAACCAAACACCTGAAGGGTTATTTTGTTTCAATCTTGCTCCAAATTGACTATCATATTCCACATCGCAAAAAAGAATGCCTTTTTCTTCTTCTTTGTTTTTGAGGACATACCAGAGAGGTAATTTAACCTCATACCATCGGCGTTCTGCTGGTTTCAATTTAAGGACCTCATCCTTAAAGCAGGTGGGAATTACAGAGGCCGTTTCGTATCTGACCTGTCGTGTGACTTCTTGTTTTTCTTCTGCTATTCGGCTGTCAAATATGGCCATTCGCTTCTTTTGACTTTTTGCATATTGGCTTATTGCCTCTTGATAACTTTCCAAATTTTCAATCGGGTATCCTTGATAGACCATTTCTGTCAAATTAATTAGGTCTTGCTCGGACATTTCCTTGGGTGCCTTATAAAATGCCTTAAAAGATCGGTCAAGTAAATTAGGATCATTTATGGGATTATATATTTTGTTAGCTTTGTCCGAAGCCTTGAAAATGTAGACGCGACTATCCCTCTTTGGATCACGGTAACGATTTACCCGTCCAGCCCGTTGAGCAATAGCATCAGGTGGAGCACATTCCGTGAAGAGCCAATCAAAATCTATATCTAAGGATACCTCTAGTACCTGGGTAGCTACGGCAAAATGAGCCTTCTCAATCTCTTCCTCAATTGATTTTCGATCCTTCAGGATAAACCGACTATGATAGCAGATCGGCTCAAGATGAGAAAACTGCTCGGCCAGTTCCTGGCACTGCTCTACAGTGTTTACCACCACTAATACTCGCCTGCCCTCCTGAACTGCTCTTTCAATCTCATTAGTTGCTTCCCTAATCTGTCGAACCTCCACAAAATAGCGGCTGCGCTTTGCACTGAGCAAAGTTTCTTCTCGTACTACCTCGACCTCCTTCAACTCCTGTTGAAAAAGTCCTATCAGTGAGCTGGGCAAGGTAGCGCTCATAAGGAGAGATCGAGCACCTAAATGGACAAAGTGCCTGATGGATGAAACAATAAGTCCCAATGTCCAACCATCGTAAGCGTGAATTTCATCCAATATGATCACGCTGTTGGCTGCATTTATCTCTTTAACCGCCCACCGGCCAGCATTAAAGCCTATTGTTAAGAGTTGATCAACCGTGCCCACTGTAACAGGGTTGATAAATGATCGGTCAAAAAGGATTCCCCGACGATTTTCCCAGATATCTGCCTCATCTTCTAAAAACAGATTAGCAGTGGAATGGGTTAGGCCTACATTCCTTTTGCCAAACAAGTTACAGAGTCGCTTCCACATATTGTTAGCTGTGACCATAGTAGGCAAAAGATAGATGATTTTTGCGCCACCCATCTGGTTAGCATTATTGATTGCCCAGAGGAGAGAAGCTTCTGTCTTGCCACTTCCTGTTGGAGCGACGGCGATCAAATGGCCCAAATGGTCTCCTACGGTCTTTTGGAATGTTCGCAGTCCCGAAAAAGAAATCCTTCTTTCCTGGCACCGTCTCTTTAAATTTTCTACTACTGACTGAGGAGATTCCTTTACTCGGTAATTAACTTGTGTCTTGCCCGAGCCGTGCCAGTCAGCGTAGTGCAAAATTCCCTTAAGAAGAGCATAGAGAATCCGAGTTCGCTCTATATCTTCTTTCTCTAACAGCTTGCTAAGGGCACCATCCCAGCCAATCAGGCCTGACAATGAGCGGTAAGGGTCTTTTCTCTCTAATCCTTCTGGCAATTTGGGAAAGTTCCATTTCTCACGATGGAAGATACCCTCTGCCTCCCTTATAGCCTCCTTTAGTCCAGCAGGAATAAAATGCGGGGAATCAGCAAGACCCTCTCGCCCAAATGATCCCAGATCGGTATCCAGTGATTTATGATGTCCAACTACGGCTAAGGCCTCTAAGGGGATATTTGATAGAAAAGCTGATTGGTTTAGGAGATGCCATGCAGTAGCAGCAAAGACAAAAGAAGCCAATTCATGCCGATAGTTTCTTCGGAAATCAAACCTTTCGCCTTTGCGTTTTGCCTTCATCATTTGCTGAAAGGGTTCTATCATCTTGCCAATATCGTGCAAAGCAACCGTTAAAAGAGACCCTTGCAAGAATCTGTCTACAGAGAAGTTATACCTTTCCGCCAATCTTTCAATAAGAGCCTTTTTGGCTATAACGGTCTCTTTCCAAGCAGCATATACAGCCTCAAGATGCTCATGATAGGTTTGATCTGGCTTGGCATAAAATATCGCACTCACAGCAACACCATTGCCTCGCCCCCAATCTGAAAGGCAGATATTGGTTCCTTTAACCGTATGGGCGAGCCAACAAAGGTAAAATGCTCCCTTCGACTCACCCGCCTTTCCTTACCGATGAAACTAAAGGATGTTGGAAGCAGAAAAACTTGTGGGGCACGAATTGTCTCTGTAATTGGAACCTCTTTCAAATCCAGTATTGGTTCATAGACACCCGTGTGATCGCCTGGCAAAACTGTATTTTGGAATTCTGAAAGTAGAGAATCTGTGAAAACCTCTATTTGCCCAATTTTATATATCTTTACCAGGTCATCACTGTTACCGGCGGTCAGAGCGTAACAGGGGTTCAAGAGAGCCTCTTTTACTCGATTTGCAACCACTTTATCCTCTGAGCCAATAGCCAATTTCATCTTGAAGTCGGTTAAATATTCTCGAAGTAGGACATCAGAGATTATCTCGCCCATTTTTATCTTGTGATACTTCCAGAGATCCCGAATCTGACCGCTGTGTCTGCCTACTACACCAAGACGTAAACCATTCTCTTCTCGAAACCGCATTGCATCTTCAAAGCTTAAACCAAGGGCCGCCCCAACAAGTCCGACCAAGGTAGTGATGGGTGGAAGGGGAAAGGTCTGGTGAAATGTATGATTTTCAGGTATCCGAAATGAGGCTGTATTAGCAATTCCCTCTACGGTAAAGAGATACATAGTCACCTCACTTGTAGCATTGGTCTACCCATTCCTGCATTCTCCTAAAGGCTTCACCTATGGTGACTGTATTTTCAGGTAGAACAGTAAAGAGTCCCTTTCTTGCCCCGAAGACATATGCCCTGATTTCGTCTGCAAAATCGGCTAAGGTTTCCGTAAGCAAATCAACATTTACACCCCCGTTAACAGGCACCACGGACTCCAAGAAAATAGGGTTTTTTACACTGAGCAAAGCCACGGCCACAAACTTAGGGGAAATGTCTGCTAAGAAACGAGTTTGTCTGCCAGATGACCAAAGATTTTTGAAGGCTGAGAGGAGAGCGTTGACCCGTTTAGCTTTCTCCTCGGCTCTCAACCCATTTTTAAATCCATCGCCACAACCGACCCGGTCAAGCTCAATGAGTATTGTGCCCCGATAAGTGCCAGCGTGTATCTCAGTCTCAAAGATGTTAGGGTCACCACCGGCAGCAACACCCATATAATTGGTGCCAAAGTCCAAGTCTCCTTCATACTTATCCACTACTGAGATAAGCGGAGAAACCCTTATAGGTGATGTGCGTGTAATCGCTGCTCCCTTACCTACTCCCTTTCCTTTTTCTATGCCCATAAAGCCAAAGAGGTCATCATCGATGAATTTCTCAGGCTCCTGTTGTGTAGTTGCAGCCCCTTTGACAATTTGAGCGGCTACTCCTTCTGATAACTCCCAGCCAAGGTTAGGTAGTTGGTCACGGAGCGCCCGCCGTACCGCTTGAGATGAAACATATGGATACTGCTCTGTCCCTCGACTTAGTTTCTTGATACTTGAGATGTTCTCAGCCTCTTTATCAGAACCATTGAGGCTGGCAAAGGAGACAGGCGTAAGGTAGGTGATGGTTAAAGCTTTCGCGTCTTTCATTTGTTTTCTCCTCCTTTAGTGGCGGCATTAAAACTATTGAGAGCCGCAATCATACAGAATTGTTTGAACTCTACGAAGTTGCTGTCAGTAAGTGCTCCCTCGTAAAGTTCTTTTGGCACAGTGAAGTCAGATCCGAGCTTAAACTGAAGCCGATTCAACTGCTCTAGGAAGTCTGTCTTCTTTCTTGCTTTTCGCAAGGCAAAAAGGTCTCCCTTTTTCCCACTCGTTCTACCTTGTTTATCTTTCTTGCCCACTGCCATGCCAACCCGTCGGCCTAAAGTCACAGCCACTTCTTGGTCTTCTTTGGTCATAGCCCCCCCTCTTCTTGTTATTTTCTCATAAAGAACGAGAAAGTTTAATAGCGGTTTGAAATAATCCAATTCTGCCCGAAATACATGCATCTCCACGAGATCAAGGATGGTTTGTTTCTTTAAGATGCGTTCACAGATACGATTGCGAAGAAGTGTTTTGTTCTCGTTCTTTTTCTGAGAAAAGTCAACCAATAGTCGCATCACTTCCCGAATATTAATCTTCTCTTGTTTCAATTCGTTCATCAGCCGAAAGAAGTAAACAGTATCCCGAAAGGGCCAAACCCTCTTCACCATTGTAGTTTGGCCTTTTGATTCTGCATCCAAGACAATAAACTCTAATGGCGATTTGTTAATGGTGAGGTCGAGCATTCTTTCCCAATCCAGAACAGCGGTTGTTTCCTCTTTTTCTTCCTTTTGTTGAAGGAGAACCTTTTTGTAGAGCGTGAAGAGAAAGGCAAAGGTAACTTCAAATGATCGCTGAAAATATCCACCTAAAGGATGCTCAAAATTGCGAAATAGATTAGGATCAAGTTGCTCCGCCTCATGTAACGGTTTAAACACATCCAACATCTTCTCCAAAGAAACGGAATAAGGGAGGAAAATATACAAATGGTTTCCTTGTTGTAGATAGAAACCGTTAACAGGCACAAACTTTCCCAACAGAGAACACTTCCAACAAACTTTTTCAGGGTCTCCTCCTTGTGGATTAAAAGAGAGAACACCACTCGTGCCAGTGATAAGTGGGAAGATGGTCTGGTTGGCATCTTCCAGGTTGGAAGCTTTCTCTCCGCACAGATAACATATTCCCTTTGGCTTCCCAGATTTGGTCTGTATTTTGATCTTGGGTCTAACAGCATTTGGGCCGTCTTTTAACAATCCAGCGGTTGTTACATCTAAACCATTCTTGTCTAAGAAAGAATCCAGTCTTTCTTGAAGATAGACATATGGAGTAGGCAATATTCCACGGGCCTTTCTCACCTTTTTGCCATCTATCTTGATTTCTCGTTTCTCTTTTCTTTCCCACTTGATGGATGAAGCCGTAGGTCGGGGGGCTTTGTCATATATTAATGCAGCGATACCGACTGCTTTCCGTTTGGGAAAAGCGACAAATTTGTCTTCTTGACTATCATAATAAAAATTATATCCAGAGGTATTATCTCGCTGTTTTTTGGTAGATAAATTATAGTAACGTTCTGTCATCAGATTATAAGCGGATTCAAGCACTATCTGGATTGTTTTCTCTGATCCAGTTAGTTTCAAGCCTTCATCTGTAATAGCAATTTTTACTTCATTATTGTTTACTTCCCTCAAAAATTGTATTAGTCCAACTAATCCTGAATCCAGCCAGAAATGCCCCAATTTGGGGAAAACTATCTCGATAGAATCATTTACTCGATTCAAAACACCTCCTCCTTCTTGATGGCGGTCCCAAAACCCCTGGCTGCAGACTTGCCAATGCCCCAGATACTTGGAAGGGCAAAGTTAACCTCAAACTCACCTTCAAAGCCCAACATTTTCAATCCCTGGTTTTGGTGTCCTGGTTTGATGGTAAACTCTCCGGCTAATTCCAGCTTCAGAGATACCTGCAGGCGATCAGGCACAACGTAGTTGACTGCTTTAGAGAGAGAAAGCAAATTGCCAATCAGTATTTTGCATAATAGGGCATCCACTTTGCTTTGCTCTCTCTGTATCGTTTGAAACTCTCGGTAATTCTCGCTATTAAGTGGCAACCAGGGGGTTACAAAGCGGTATTGAATTGGTTTCTCTGTTATCCCAAAAGCTATTCTGTCTCGAATAAATTGGTGGTCGATTATTCGAATGTGCTGATGATGGATATACACCTCACTTGGGAGCTTCATAGCCAACAAGATAAACGCTCCTTCTTTCAAACCAGTAATCCATCCTGCACCGTTTAGGACCTTATATTGAATCAGGGGGTGTTGATAAACCAGGCCATTGGGAAGGTGATGATGAAACTCTGGGCGATTCCGATATTCGTGGCCAAAGAAACCCCGCAGTCGTCGAGCATCATCAAATACAAGCGGTTTTTCCATCTCCAATTTTATACTCACATTTTCCAATATGTGTTTATCCGTTCCATAAATCCGCATCTTGATCACATCGTCTTCTGCCAGCCACAAAGCTATCCTCTTATATTCCACCTTTAACTCTGCCAACTTCCCCTCCAGAGCTGGAAGGTTCTTTTGAGGAACCCCTATTGCACCTGTACCGATATGCTTTCCATTCAAATTCTGAACTAACCCGATCTTTCGCCTTTATATGTTTTTCCTCTAACTTTTTAGGAGAAACCAAAGTTACGAACGAAACCTCCGGGCTAACCTATCCCGTAACCACCTGGCCGTGGGGTACACCTTTTCTGCCTCTTTTCTACTCAGGGGTCTATCCTGGCGACTTATTCGTAAGGCAACCCGTAAGCCAGGGATAAGATCCTTCTTGCCAAATTTTCTAAAGCCTTTCAGCACTTTATCCTTTGTCGTAGGGACAAAACCATGGAGTTCTGAAAATAGTATAGCAAAGTTTACGGTTGCCCGAGCCAGATAATCACCAACCTCACAAGTGCATCTTTTTTTACAGTACCTCTTGTGCCATCCTTTGTTTCTCCGTATGTCTCTCAGACCCATGCGGTAAAACCCTATCCAATGCTCAAACCATTTCCTCATCCATTCTCGGTCGGGCAGTGTTATCTTTCGTTCGAGAAGCCTTGAGATGAAATCTCCCCTTTTATAAAGGACGATTCCATTCTTGATCGCATGGGCCATAGTGGTCGAATTTCTGAAATGTTCCTCAAGTTGCCTTCTGGTGAACGGAATAAGCTGGATCCTTTTATCCAGTTTGTCTTCAAACTCATACAGTTTCCTAAACCTTAGTTTCCTGCTCTTAATCCAGACAATATCAACATCCGAGTCAGATTTGAAATTACCTTCGGCCACACTTCCAATCAGAACCAGACCTAAGGTATCGGGATATGCCCCTGGTATTTTTCCCTTTACTTCCTGAATTGCCGTTTGAAAAATCGATGGGGCCTGCACCACAATCACCTGGCCATTACCCTTTTGCCCCGCCTTCAGTGTGCGGTGCAGTGTTGCCCACTGGCGCGTTGCGTCCTGCAAGATAAATAGTTTTGCCTTCATCCATAATGACCTCCTTGATTCTAGGGATCAATTCCTCCATGGTTTTGGCCTGGGTATAGCAACTCTTCAAAGGGGGAACGGTAGCTACCAGATAACCGTCTTCGTCTCGTTCTATCAAAACAGACAATTTAATAGCATAGGAAATTCCTTTTTTGGACAGGATTGACAGGATGATCAGGATATACAACATTCATTAAATACCTAAAATCACTGAAATGATATGGAATTCTAATGTGTGTTCTAAATTTCCGGTGGTTTCGGTGTGGTTCGGTGTTTTTTTTTTGAAAGATCCAGTAAATCCTGTTCATCCTGTCAAAAAGCCCTCGGGGGCGGCTAAGCTCTATTTTTTTCATCTTTTCTCCTCTTGTCTTTTTCTTGAAATGTTCTCCGAAACTTTCAGTTCTATCCTTACAAATTTTTAGGGATTTTTGGTTCTTCATAATTATAGGTTACGAATTGTGGTTTGTAAAGGGGAAATCTCTCTGGTAAGTCCACTTACTGTCAAGGTCACTAAATAGTTTACATTTTTGAACTTAGCTCCCTTCGGCAGAACTTTTTTGACAGGATTGACAGGATTCACATGATTTTTTCTCTGTGCAGGTAGGGCTCTTGCCCTGACGGAGTTCTGTAAGAAACCCTCGGCGATTCAAGATGTTACTTAGCATTGCGATGGCAGCCGCAACCTATGAGGTTGCGAAAGGATGCAGACTGAAGTCTGCGACTACCAGATCTTATGCCTGTCACCCTCCTCAAATATTTAAAATCTTGACAATTTATGTTTACCTGTGTCCAAAATGGAAATTCTTATGCTATGAATTTAGCTTCAAGAGCTGTCAGAAGATAACTCCTGTCCGCAGGCTTTTGAAATTTCTTGGAGTAGTTCCCAAACAAAAAGGCCTCCTGAGCCACACCGGGATAGGGTGGGGAAGGAGGCCAGGTTTGGACTTGGAAAAAATTCTCACTCAGAATCTAATCTTTACCGCCAGGCGAATATCCTTCCGTCCTATAGAGGGATGAATCTCCATCTCCACCTGGGAGAAGTTAAATCTCTTTCCCTTGTTGTAGTTTCTCACCTGTCTCACCGCATCGATGGAGCTTACTACTCTGTTGAGGAGGGCCAGGCCGAGCATATAGATCGCCTTTTGGTAAGCAGTCTTGCTCCTGTCCCGAATTGATTTGAACTTCTTTCTAGCCTGAGGATTTTCCCATTCCCAGTAACAATCATCCCCATAGAGTTGGGCCTTTTCCCGTTCTCCCCAAAGTTGGTAGCGGTTGTATTCGTCTCGGGAGTCGTAGAAGGCCAAACTGCGGAAAAACTCGTTATCCTTTCCCCCCAGAGTCACCCCGGCGTGCTCGGCGGCATAGAGCTTGTAGTCATCCTGCAGCCATCCTCCATATTCTCTGAGACCAAAGAACCCAGCCCAAACAGCTGCCTCCACTCCTAAGAAGACAGCCGATCTCCCCTTGGATTGGGCATAAGCCTGGCCTGAGCCAGGGAGAAGGAATGAAAGAAGGAAACCAAGGTTAGTGGATTTGTATCCCGTCTCTTCTCCACCCCATTGGGCCAGTTGAGGAGTAGAGGTAACTCCTTCCTCCTGCCAGACCATCTTCTCCGGAGTCAGGAGCTTCTGCCCCCAGGCTGTTGAGAGAATGGGGGAGAGGAGAAGGAGCAATATGGCTATGGTTGCCCTTCTTAACATTTTTTAGAACCTCTTAGTCAGGATTATTTGAGGAGTAGGCTCGCCGTAGTAATCTATCACTGTAGCTCGCAGGCTGAACCCCGAGAATCTGTCCGCTCTCTTGTTGTGGGATTTGGCCAGGAGGGCGGCATCAAAGGCGCTTAAGACCCTGTTCACCAGGGCGGCCCCTATCCCCCATTTGGCCCTCTTCAGGAACTTGTTGCTTAAATCCCTTTTGTCCTCGTAATCCTCGGCCTCGTTAGACTTCCAGAAGTAGAGGGTATCGCTGGGTTGAATGTTATCGTCCCAGCCAACCCCAAACTGATAATCATAGTATTTCCCGATCATCTCATAATACTGCTGCTTGTCATGTTTCCAGGCATCTATCACATCATGAATAAAAGAGGCAGGCAGATAGGTCTGGATGGAATCCCACTCCTCGGGGTTGTAGTTTTCAAGGGTATAATGGCCGTAATATCTTGTGTCAATTAGAAACTCATCGTTTACGAATTTGAGGTAATCGCTTAAGCTCCAGTGCTCATTGGCAAAATCCCTGAATTCTACCTCCTTCACCTTCCCCTTGTGATGGTAGGTAAGATAGCCGGTCCAGGATAGAACCTCAATGCCCCCAAACAGGAGCATCCTGGCTTTGGAGCCCATATAATATTCCCCAGCTCCAGGCAGGATGGCCGAGAGAAGAAACGCCTTCTGGATGGATTTCCTCTCGCCGAGCGGCTGATCAGCTAAGGAAGTCTCCACCCTCTGTTTAAGGGAAGGGCTATTTTGGGACAGAAATTCCGCCTCTATTTTGCCCAATTCGGGGGCATTTGGACTAAGTCCCTGTCCCCAGGCTATCTGACCGAGGAGAAGGATAATAAGGGATGCAAAGTAAATTGCTGGTTTCATTTTTCCCTCCTTTTTAAATTTTTAGTTTAGAGATTCCTTTTTATTAGACAGGATAGACAGGATGGTTGGGATAAATAAGAATCATGTAAATCCTGTTCATCCCGTTAAAAAAGTCTCCGCTGGAGGCGGCTAAGTTCAAAAAATATCAGGGTTTATTCCGATCTCATCTGTGTCTATCCGTGTTCATCCGTGGTTCTTAAATAAACCCAAATAGTAGATGGAAGTATAACCTCCACCTCTCCTTTGGCTCTGGGTGGTCCATTCCATAAGCGGCCTGAAAACTCATCCTGGTTGGGTAGGAGTAGAAGGAGAATCCCTCCAATCTCAACTCCGCTCCCACATCCTTCCCGGAGGAGAGCGCTGACTCATCGCCTTTGTGCCAGGTCCTTCCATATTCGGTAAATAGACCCCCGTAGAGCCTGCTGAGGAAAACCTGACCGATCTGGCGGTTGATCCTCTTGAAGATGGGGAACCTATAGGTTAGGCTTCCCAAGAGCATATCCCTTCCCTCGATGTAATAGTAGGTGTAGCCCTTAAGCCCTTCCTGGCTTCCCAGTTGGAAGTAAAAGAAGTCATCAACTCTTCTGTCTATTATTCCCCCTTTTAACCTCAGAGCCAGGGAGTGACGCCCCCAGGGGAGGGCTCTGTATTCGGTCCAGTCTAACAGCAACTGGTTGTAGTAGTTTCGATTATACTTTGGAACCCAAGTGCCCTCTTTATTCTTCATCTCGCCAGAAGATAGCCTGTTCCACATTCGATCATAGCGAAAGAGCATCTCCCTCCCTCCACGAGGGTTTATCTCTCCATCTATGGCGGGGGGGATATTCTTGTAATAATAGGAGACCATAAGGTCCTTGCCCCGGTAGTAGGTCCAACTGGCTTTTCCATAGGTTGCTCCTGTGCTATCCACCTTGGCTTTAAGGCCAATCCCGTACTTACTATAGATGAGGCTCAGGGTCAACTGTTTCTGGTAGAAGGAGGAAAGGGGGTTACAGAATTCAAACCTCGCCCCTACATCTGCTTCTAAGAGATCATATTTCAGGTCAAAGTCAAAGAGTCCGTAGTAACCGTCCTCCTTTAGCAGGAGCTGATCCTGATCCTGGGTGTGCCTTCTTAAGGCGTAGACCTCGGCGAACAGGGTGGGGAAGAGCTGTCTGTTCTCGTAAATACCATAGAGGTCGTAGTCGAAGTCCCTGCTCATCAAGCCCCCAAAGAATAGGGACTGTTTGTCCAAGATCTCATTGGAGGCCAAATAGAACCCGGCCTTGAGCTTCTTATCGTCCAGGGCCAAGCGGGGATAGATGAACATCTGGGAGAAGGTTAACCTATATGGATGGGAGGGAGGAGAGTTATTTAAGGAAAATTGATGATGGTTTTCCTCCTTAATTTGGGCAAATTCCCTTGATTCCACCTTCTTTCCCGCTTTCCTGGGAAGGAGATAAATGGAATAGCCCTGGGAATCGTAAGAGGAGTAGGCTATGGACTTCCCATCCGGGGAGAGGGAAGGGAGGAAGCCGCCCCCTAAGAGGTTGGTCAACCTGCTGAGGCTTCCCTCATCCAGGGAGAGGGAGTAAAGGTTAAAAATACCCGTACGATCGGATGAAAAGATGATCCCCTTCCCATCGGGTGTCCAGCAGGGATCCCGGTCATCAAATGATGAACGGACCAGGTATTTGAATCCAGTGCCGTCGGTGGAGATTATGGCCACATTCCTATTTTCTCCCTGATTGCTCTGTCCCCGAAAGAGGCCAAAGAGGATCTTGTCCCCTTGGGGGGAGAATTGGGGCCTGTAGAGTTGAGTGAAGTCTTTATTATGGGTGAGGTATCTTATCCCACTGCCATCGGAGTTGGCTATGGCCAGGTTATTGGTCCCATCTTTGTTTACTATGAAGCAAAGGCTTTGGCCATCTGGTGACCAGGAGGGGTCCTTGGCCCGCAACCTATGGGTTATCCGTTTCTCCTTTTTGCTCTTCAGGTCATAGGTATAGAGGTCCCAGAGGTGACAACCGTATCTTTTGTATTTCTTCCTTTTAGAGTAGGCAAGACTGTTTCCATTTGGAGACCAGGAGAAGGAGGAGCTTATCCCTCCGGTTATAGCCTCCGGTTCTTTTTTGGAGATGTCCATAGTATAAAGCGTCAATTGGTAGTAGTCCTTCCCTTTGTTGGAAAGGTAGGCGAGCTTTTGACCATCCGGGGACCAGGTGGGATAGAGATTCAGGAATCCCCCTTGGGTGAGTTTCTCCCCCTGCACCAGGCTGTCCCTGATACCCTTCGTCTCCGCTAAGTAATGCTGTTGTAGATGATCTCTCCACTTCCGGTAAAGCCCTTCCCCGGAAAGGTGTATGGTCTTTTTTAATGCAGAGTTGATGTTTATCCTCCAGGGCTTCCCCATAGCCCTCATTAGCTTCTCTAAGGTCTCGCTTCCATATTGTTCGGAAATGTATCTTACCAAGGAGAACCCCTGGTTATAAGTCATCTCAGCCTTCAGGGTGTTCTGGCCAAACACCCCCATCTCGGAGAAGGTTAAGAGGTTGTCTTCCAAGGTGGCCATTCTCAAGATCATATCCCGATGGGTATCCCAACTCTCATACCCCAAGCCCGGAGCCTGAAATTGAGCTGTCCCCTCGGCAAACCACATAGGGATAACGCTTCCGGGAAAGGGATAGGAGATAAGCACATTGGGATAGCCAGAGAGGACATCGGGCCTCTTCTCCTTTTCATGTCCTATGTATTGAAAATAGAAGGAGGGAACCCGCCGAGTGAACTTGAAAGTTGTGCCCAGGGAGATGATATGGGTAAATTCATGGGTGACCACATTGTTCAGCCAGGTGTGGGTCCCGCGCAGTTCAAAGTCTAAGTTTGTAGCCCAGACTTCAATTTTGTCATCGTAATAGTAGGCAGCGCCATTGGAGAAATCCTCGTAATCCTTGATCAGGATCTGAATTTTGCCCTTTGGTTGATAGTCATAGAGGGAGGTAATGGGGTCGTAAACCTCTTCCGCTATCTGGGCGGCCATCCCCGCTGTTCTCTCCTCACCCCGGTGGAACCGAACGGAGAAGTGGGGGGTTTCTATTGTCCTCCATTCAAGCTCAGGATGATTGTAAGCCCAGCTTACGGTGGAGAGGAGGAGAAATACTAATGATGTAGCAAAAATTGTAGTTTTTCTTAGCATAAGATTTGCCGATATGCCTTTATTTATAGATGTAGACGAACCATTGCTCGTCCCCTTTAGGTTCGTGCTGTCAAAGCTCCTGTCTCTAATCCACTCCGCTGGTAGCCGCAGACTTCAGTCTGCGCTTCCCGTCAGGGCAGAAGCCCTGACGGCACTTTCTACCGCACTTTAGTGCAGGGTTAGGGGCCCTTCAGGGCCCTCTACATATTTTTTGAACTATGCAACTGCCAGTTTCTCTTCGTTTTGGACAATTATCTTAGGATTCGGGTTCCGCGGAGGGATGGGCAATCCCCTTTCTTTTAGTAAGCTAATATGTTCCTTCATTCCCCATTTTGCTTTATAGATACAGTCTTCAATGGAATGACCTATCCCTGAAAAACCTTCTAAATCGGGAGAATAGAAACCAAAAAAGTCAGGTTCCTTAGTTGCTTCAATGATTAATGAATATTCTAATTCAATCATTTAAGTCCTCCCCTTATTTTTTATCCCTGCTGCTTTAAGTATAGCATAACATGTCCCTTTTGGTACTTCCTTTGAACCATGATAGTCAACACGAATTAACCTATCCCATCCAGATTTCCCATAGTATCTTATCGAACCTTTTTCTTTTATAATTTTGAATCCACTGTTCTCAAGAAGTCTGACCAGTTCGCTGAATTTCACTTATTTATCTTTCTTTGGCATTTTGGCAGAACTGGGTTCTGCCACCTCAGGTTGTGAAGGGTGCTGTCAGGGCAGGAGCCCTGACGGCACCAAAGAGCACCAGCCAACTTCTACCGCACTTTAGTGCAGGGTTATGACCCTTCAGATCCCCCTTATACGGGGCAAGGCCCCATTTGGAGAGGGTAAGCCCCCTGGGCTAAAGCCCAGAAGAGGTTACCCCGACTGAAGTCGGGTAGAAATGTTCGGGTCGCATTTATGCGACCCGAACAACGGGCTTGATGAATCAAGCCTCTACCTCTCATCTCACCAAAGCCATCTTTACGAAGGCTACCTTCTTCTGACTTCCCCTTTTGGCCTCTATCCGGCAGAGATAGACCCCACTGGTCACATCCTTGCCATGGCTGTTCTTGCCCCGCCACTCTACATCATTCCAAAAGAGATCATCATCCCCGGAAAATTGGTCAATTAGATTGCCCGCCAGGTCAAATATCTTGATGTTCACCTGAGCCTCTTCGCCCAGCCAATACCTGATATGGGTGTACTCGGAGAAGGGGTTGGGCCAGTTATAGGCCAATTTCGGGGAGAAGAATGGCTTTGTCGGTGGAGGGATCTCTGGATAAATGCCCTGATACCAACTTGTATGGGCTACATCGTAGTCCCGCATTGGCCAGGGGATTACCTCCGGGTCATACTCTGGCGGTAGCCGCCACATATACAGCCAGCCGTCATCGGAACCAACCATCACCTCTAAGCTATCGTCGTTGTCCACATCTAAGAAGGCCGGAGAGGAACTCACCGGACCTCCACAGGAGAGGGGCCACCCCTTGACTTCGCTTCCGTCTGAATGGAAGGCCAGAAGCTCCCTTTCCGGGGAGCCAACCACTATCTCTATTCTTCCATCTCCATCCACATCGGCCAGGGCAGGGGAGGAGTTCAAGGGGCCTAGGGGCTGAGACCTGCTTATGGTAATGGGGAAGTTAGTCACCAGAGTTCCATTGTAGTTGAAGGCATAGACCTTGTTGGCTCCAGAGAGGACAATCTCTAAGTAGCCATCCCCATCGATGTCCCCTAAGGCAGGGGAGGAGAGGTATGGATCGCCAGTTAGGTAGAACCAATAGGCCGCTGAGTCCCCCAGGGCCTTTCCCGCAAATACCCCGCCATTAGAGGTTGTTCCCACAATATCTATTATCCCGTCCCTATTGATGTCAGCCGCGGCGAGATGGGTTACTATTTGATCTCTGTTGGTATGGATAGTTCCCTTTTCCCCTTCGTTTAGATCATAAACCAAAACCTGTCCTTCGGTTCCATCATACAGTCCAGCGATTATCTCAGATGTTCCGTCGCTATCCACATCAGCAAAGGCAAGCTCTTGAGAATAAGTGACCCCTTTCACAGGTGGAGCAGCCGAGAGAATCTCCCCACCTGGAGTCAAGACAATTGGATATGAGGTCAGAGCGATTATCTCATTTCTTCCCTGGGGTGAGTCCACATCGGCAACGGAAATTGACCGTATCTTGTTCACAAGGGAGACAGAGAAGAGAGTGTCTGCCCTGCCATCCCCATCTTCATCAGTTGGCTTCCAGGCATAAACCTTTCCCCTACCTGTGCCTGCTATAATCTCCAGATCGGGGTCTCTATTCAGATTGGCCAGAGCCGGGGGGCAGAAGATAGAGTCTTCAACCTCGGCAAATATAGCCGCTGACACCCAGGTGGTTTCGTTGCTTGCGCCTACTATGTATGTAGAATCGGAGTTGGGGATGACCTTTGTCCCATCCCACTTCCAGGCTAATATCTTCCCATCAATAGTGTGGGTAATCACCTCCTGATGGCCAACATCATATTTCAGATCTCCAAAGAGGGGGGAAGCATTCCCCATAGATCCACCAGTGTAATTTGGCCAGCCCGGTTGGCTGTAATCTATATGCACGTTGAAGCTCATCACCGAATCCCGAGGGCTGAAGTCCGTGATGTAGATGTGGCTGCAGGCTCCGGAGTTGCTGTTGGTGTTGGGTCTGGTCGAGGGGGTAAAGGTATTCCGATAGTTTTTCGATTTGTTGCCCTTGTAGAAGGCATCCTCTGGCATTCCATAGGTGATGTAGTAGCCTTCAATTATATGCCCGATATCTTGGAAACCATCAGCCTCCTCTAAGTCAACCCCGCGGTGGAGAGGATCTGAGTTCACTAAGTTGTCGGCAAGTTTGGCCTCGATGATGGTCTCGTCAATGTGCCAGATGAGGATGCCTGGGCCAGGAGTTATACTTGAGTCAGGAATTCCCCAGTCGTATTCGTCAACCGAGGTCAGAACACCACCTTCCCAGACACAGACCGTATCATCGCCGTATACATCTCGCTGGCGGTTTTCAATGAGGAAGTATTCCTGAGAGTTTATGGGTACCTTGACCACCTCGGTTCTGCCACTTTTCAGGCCGGAGGCAGCTATCTTTACGCTGTCCTGATTAGAGACAACCAGAGGCTTTACCCATCCCAAGAAGACCTTGGACCAGGCACAGGGCTGAGCGGGAATGAGGCCATCCACATTCCAGCACCCCATATCCATCAGCCCCCATTGGCCTATCCCTGAACTCCCATCTAAGGTGTTGTAGAGGTTGGGAAGGCCCAACTGATGGCCGAAGAGCTTGGCAAAGATCCCAGTAAGGCCAATCTCGTATCCCTCTTGATTCTCCGTCTCCGGAAGCCAGAGTCCCTCCTGGACATAGGTTGTCTCTCCATTCGGGGAAAGATCAACAGCTATTCCCTGATAATTTGGATTGCCTTCTCCCAGATATTTTCTCAGGTCCTCCAGGTTGAAGAAAGCAGAGGGGAGGTCCCTGGGAGTCGGGTCGTAGTAGAAGCTTACATCCCCTCCAACTCCGGCATGGAAGATGACGAAAGCATCGTAATCGGCGAAGTGAAGCGTAGTATCTGAAGTATCGGCCACGCTAATGGCGTCTCGGAAGAACTCGGCCAATTTTTTGTCGGTAGCCTCCTGGGAGGTAAGGGGATTGTAGTAAGCCATTGGGTGGGAAAGAAGATAGCTTGAATCCTCACCCTGAGGGAAAACTTCATAGGTAATGCTCAGGTTTCCCTTGGAGACGGTTTTGTAGTAATTGGCCAGGGCCTTAAGCTGTCGGTCGAAATATGTGCTATCGTGGGGAGCGGGGTTTATCCTCTCCTCCTTTGAGTTGTCGCTCAGGTCAAACCAACCGTTTCCCGTGGTGTTAGGGTCGTCCGAATCCTCTCGTTGAAACCTTATCCTCAAAGCCAGAATGTGCATAGTCTTTTTGCGGGAATTCTCCTCTCCTCTTGCAGCCACCCCCCCAGGCCGGAGCTTAAATTGGAGAGCCAGCGAAGGTTGCGCAATTGAGAGGAGAAGTATGATGGAAAGTGCGAGTTTTTTGAACAATGTTTTTCTCCCTTAAAATTTTACAGTGAGGGAGAACCTCATCTGATCGGAGAGGGGGTGTCCCTCCTCGGCGGCCACATATCCGAAGTCAAACCGGTAGTTGCTGTATTGGAGCCCAGCTCCAAATGTCGGAGCCTTTATATCCCCTTCCTGGTCGTAGAGATAACCAGCTCTGAGGCCAACATAGGTTCCATACCAATACTCCATCCCGGCATTGCCAATCACCTCCCTTAGCTCCTGACGCAGGGGATCATCCATCCCGATGAGCTCTTTGTTCAGATCAAGGGTAAAGAGGAGGTGGTTGTAGTCATCATCAATGGCCTTGAAACCGGTTCCCACCTTGAGGTTAAACGGAATAGGGTCCGCCTGGGAGGCGTCGATATAGGTCATCTTGGGGCCCAGGTTCTGCAGGGCGGCTCCCAACTTAAGGAACTTATAGGGCTGATAGAGAAGGCCTGCATCAACAGCAAAAGTCGTTCCTATTCCCTTCCCCCTCTCCCTGGCTGCCCCTACATCGGAGAGGCGAGAGTGGATTATTTTCAGATTCAAGCCGACTCCCAAGTTCTCCCGCACCTTAGTTCCATAAGAGAGAGCCAAAGCCACCTCAAAAGGGTTTATCTCTCCGGTGGTTCTTCCCGTCGCATCTGTTGTGGGAATGGTGCCATAGGAGAGGAAGGTTATGTTGCCCCCTACAGTTCCCCATCCAGGGGCATGCTGGAGATAAGAGGTGAAGTCATAATACATATCGTTTAGGCCCAAACCGGGAAGCCAGTTGGCGTGCATAGCGGTAACCTCCCTCTTGGTATGGGCCCTGACCAGAGCCTCGTTCCCAGTGGCAAACCAAATTTCCTTGTCCTTCTGGATGATGATGCCAGAGGGCTTTTTCTCCAGGTCTTGATAGTAGTAGTCGCCCCACTTGTATCCATCATACCAGATCGTCCCTTCATCTGTTCCCACATAGACCTTATTCCCCTGAGTGGCGATGGAGGTAACCTTTGCGGCGGCGGGGTTTACCGGAACATAGATGCTCTCCCCCGCAGGAAGCTGTGGATTGCCAAACCCGTTATGTGCCACTATCCTCTCCTCCAACATCTGGATGGAAGAGTCATCCTTGTAGCGAGAATACTCTGCGGCGATCTCGTGTAGGGTCTCTCCCTCCTTAACCAGATGTGGCCGGTGGCCAAAGAGCATCCACTGACCATTCCCGTAAACTAGGGCTCCGTATTGGGTGCCTGCCCAGAGGTTGCCATCACCATCTAAGGCCAGGGCGGTGTATTCGACCCCCTGGTTGTTGTTGAACATCTCCTGATTGGGTATCTGGCTCCATTTTTTGCCATCGTAATGGGCGAGCTTTCCCTCCGTCCCTATCCATACCCTTTTTCTTTTGCCAAAAGCCATACTGGCAATGGGGCCGGTCAGCAGGCCCCCTGATTTCTCTATCGTCCACTTCCCACCTTTTTGTCGGATTAAGCCATTTGCGGTTCCCACCCAAAGCGTTCCATAGTCATCAACCCCAAGGCAGGTGATGGTGTCTGAGGCCAAACCGTCTTTGGTAGTATAGGCCTTCCAGTTGAGCCCATTGTAGAGATAGAGGCCTTGATCCGTCCCCGCCCAGAGGTTATCACCATCTGCCTTCAGTGCAGTGATCTTCCCATTGAGCCTTAATTTGTAAGGGATCTTTAAGGGAACTCCCACGGAGGTATCAGTTGCCGATAGGTTATAGTCCACCCAATCTTTGCCGTTATATCTCTTTATCTCACTAGTGAGGGGGTCCAGGGCAAAATGGTTAAACCGGGCAATCCTTTTGGTTAACTCTTTAAGTTGGTCATCATCAGTGATTCCGGTGTAACGGGAGGCGATCTCCTCTAAGGTTTTCTTCCCTTTGGGGTGATATATCTCATAGTTCTGCCATCTCTTTCCATCCCATCTGTAGAGATCACTTTTGGTTGCCACCCAGATGTCATATCTTTTGTAGTTGAACTCTGGCATCCCGTTGTCCTGGAGAGCCATAGCGATTATCCTCTCACCAGGTTTCAACTTAATTTCGTGTTTTATCCACTCCACGCTTAAGGGATAGAAGCCCAACCCTCCGGGGTTCCAATAGGTGGCCGTAGCATCATCTGCCACTGCGGCGAAGGACTCCCCCATCCCTGCGGCCCGCGCCCCGGGGGCTATTCTCAGGAATAGGCAGGTAGCCGCACTGACATCGGCCTTAGAGGCCGAGCTTAAGCCCAATATAAGGGCCAAAACAATGAGTAAGGTTGTTAACTTTTTCATCTTTCCCTCCTGTTTGGTTTAATTTATCCCTGTGGAGTCAGCCCCGTTCCGACGGGATTCCTGATAAAAGTAGCTCCTAACCGCACAGTATCTTTTACTGACAACTGACCTCTGACTGCTGGTCCCTGTTATCTATTTCATCACCACTGCCTTGCCGTAGGCACCGGCTTTTAAGCTATTGCCTGAGGAGCCAGTGCTTCTGGCTACTACCTTATAAATATAAACCCCATTGGCTATTCTGTCCCCGTCCCCATCCAACCCATCCCAGGGTTGGAGATTGTAACCAGGCTTGCCAGAGGCGTTCTTGATGGTTTTGATCAGCCTTCCAGCCAGGGTGAATATCTCGATATTTACCTGAGAGGGAAGGCTTAGTTGGTAGGAGAAGTAAGTCTTTTTCTTGAAGGGATTGGGATAGTTCATAAGTTCAGTTATTAGTAGCCGGTCGGAGGAGACTACCGTGAACTCCACCCTCTTTTCTGTGGGGTTGTTGTAGCTGTCCCAGGCCCTAAAAGTTATGGTATGTTTCCCAGCACTGAGAGCGGGGAGGGTATACTCCAGAGAACCTCCTTTTGGGCTATTCAAATCATATTGGAAATTGTCGGTGAGGTCAATAAGATCCTGACTCTCATCCACCTGTAGGGTTATCCCATGTCCTACCACTTTTGTGAGGTTGATCCCGTGCTCGTCGTAGATATGGGCCTTGAGGGTTGGCTGGCTCACCACTAAGTCCCCACTCTGAAAGGTCTGGCCAGCGAATTCTATGTTTATGGTGGGGCCAGTGGTATCATCCTCCACACCTGTAGCCGTCCCGGCTACCTTAATGTTATCTAAGGCTCCTGCACCGTCAACTTGGTCATTATAGATATATGTGCTTATTCGGGCCAAATCCCCCTGATAGCTTATATCTTTGGGGACAAAGAAGCTCATCTGAAACTTTCCTTCCTTCACCTCCGCCTCTCCTCGAAAGATGGCCCTACCAGGGAGGAGGTAGGATACAACCTCGTCAGTAGAGGCTACTGTATGGCTGCCCTCATATTTGGAGTCATAAACTGTTAGATGAACGATGCCATCAAAATCACTTTGAAAGTGGTCTGCTCTATCAAAGACCTTTCCCTTTATTTTCATCTCTGAGAGGGCACAGAGGGAATCCGGAGAGGCAGTAAGGCTGTCCACATTGAGTTGGGGGCCCAATCTCAATGCCGGATCACCGAGAATCAGATAAAGGCTGCTATTGTGACCAAAATCCTGATACTCTACTTTAGCTGCCCAAAGAGCCTGCCCCATGGTATTCATTGAGGAATTAAGTAAATGCTTAAAAAATCTCCAGTTTAAATTAAAATTTTGATCTCCATAACTAGCTCTAGTAGCGGAGATAGACGCGATAGCCCCTTTTCCTTCTACTCTGACCAGTCTCTCTGAGATACATTCGTTGCCGGTATGATCAAAAAATCCCACCTGACAGGAAGCTGAATAGACTAAAGGGAGTTTAACTCCATTATGTAGTTTAGGGATGTCTCTAAATGAATCGAATACTGATTCGTGGGCCCAGACGCGATAATTACCATGTCCTATATAATCAATGATAAGGGCACCCTGGTTATAGGCGTCTATCAATGCCTCTTGTGCTTCAGGAACACTACGACCTATCCTCCTATAATTCATTAGATAAATCTTTTCAGTGTCAAATATCTTTTTAGGGACTCTATTTTTCATTAGGCTTTCCATATCTACAGTATGTGTTGTCTCCGAATTACCAGACCCAAACTCATCATCTGCCACTCCCACTATCACTTTTCTCCAGGGGCCGAAGGTGGATGAGTTTTCATAATTTATGATTTTGTTCACTACTATTTCCGTTTCCCTCCAGGAACGAACTGGTAACCTTCCAGGAATCATATCTATATCACCTGAAGTAAAGTAGACATAGTTGTCATCTGTGCATCTTGTTGTGGTGGAGTGCTCCCAAGGCGGAATATACTGCGGAGGGGCAGACCTGGTGTTGTTCTTGTAATCATAGTTTCCATCCCCGACCAGGAGGACATATTCCGGAGTGTGGGATTGATTCCAATGCAGGAACGCATATCTCAAAAAATCCCTTATGGCTGTGGGGTCAAAAAGTCCCCAGGAGAATTCATTATAGACATCGGATACCTTTACAATCTTGACATATAAGCTATCTTCCTCTTTCTCTTCTCTTAAGTCCTTCAAAGGCTTAACCTGGTCATAGAAATCATCGTAGGTGATGATGATGTAATTAGCCAAGTTTGTATTGTCTCTGAGTCCAGGGATTTCTACCCTCTCCAATCTGCTTACCTTTTTCAGATTTCCTTCTGAGGCAAGATAATATAGGTCCCTGGTGGTGTCTGAGGCAGTAGTTTCAAAGGTCAATCTGTTGGCAGAAAACGAGGGGTTTACTATCCTTTTCACCCTGAAAAGGTTGGAGATGTCAAAAATATAAGTAGTCTGAGAGAAACCAGAGACAGAATATTTGATAGAGCCGGTTGTATTAGGGGCGGGAAATTTTAATATTCCATCCTTGGCCTCAAATCTGCGGCTATACTCAATTTCATAATAGTTAATGTATTGAGGGCTACTAAAATTGAACTCAAAGTGATTTAGGCCATCTTTCAAGTTGTCGGTTTTAAATTGGGATGCATATTTGCCGTTAACCTTAACTGAGTTGCTTTCAGGATCTGATTTAATATCTGCCGTATCCCCAGTTACTACTCCACTGAGGTTGATATAGTCCTCTAAGAAGGAATCTTTTTTCCAATACCAGGAGTAGAGATTGTAATCGTAAATATCAATGCTCTTATTAATCTTATCCATCTCCCGATGTATCCTGTCTCGGAAGCTCTTCGGTTCATAGGGGTTAGAAGCTTGAGGAGAACCATTTATGGTGTCCATTCTCGCTGGATTTCCTGGGATAGAATTTTCCCCATAGGTGAACCAGTATACATTCTCATCGGTAAAGAGATTGGTGTCATGGCTAAATTCTCCTGTGTATCTGTCAAACCTCCAGCCGGTGGTGGGTAGGGCATAGAAGAGGATAAGGTCGGAATCGTCAAAGATTCCATCCGATTCACCTTTGATATAAATGGCTACCTCTTCTAAAGTGGGGGGTAGATCAGATACCCCCCGAAGCAACATCTTTCCGCAACTACTGGCGGTGAATATGCGGATGGTGCTGGGGTCGACCCCATCGAGGCCGGCCTTGCGCAGGGTTGATTTGTCAATCTTATAGATTCCCTCTTCCTTTATCTCCATCTTATACCAGTCGGAGGAGAGGTAAAATGGGTTCTCGGTGGTCAATTTGGGTGAGATTTTAAACAGGGGATTTCCCCTCCAGGCTTTAGAGAGTTGGTAATTGAGGATAACTGCTTTGTAGGCAGATTCAAAACCGTCTTTATAATTGAACCTGGTAAATTCGCTCTTTACTTTGGGGAAAGAGAGACTGACCTTCACCTCTTTGTTAAACATAACTTCCCTTCTCTGAGGGTTGAACTGAAATGGATATATGTAGACCCTCACCGTCTTTTGATGTCGCAGAAATCCTGGATCATCCCATTTCACGGGTTGAGAAGGGAAAAGGAGGTCTTTTCCATAAACTTCTTTCAGAGGTTCATAGCTCAGCCTGTAACCGACCTCTGAATCTTTGTCCTTCAAGATCTTAGGGACAGGGGCTATCCGGACATCCTTTATAGTAGAGCTTTGCAAAATTTGAGTATGGACTTTTACTCCAGCATCTAAGGGTATGCCTATCAGTATGACTTTAACTGGCAAACCTGGTTTCCCGGTCTCCTCAGTAGCCCCACATTTGGGAAGGGTAACCCTGTCAAATACTCCATTTTCCGTGCTTAGCTTCTCCCAGTTTGGCTCTGGAGCCTGATAGATAAAGCTAATACCTTTAGAGTTTGAGGTTAGAACCTTTGTGTGGGGATGGGTATTAAAGGCAGATGCTCCAGAAAAGGAGAACAGAGAGAGGATTAACCCCAGCAGTAAATATAAATTTTTGCCTGACGACAACGTGTACCCCCTGAAAAACATAACACTTTACCACGGAACCTCACGGAACCAGAGAATGAAAAATTATACAATAATCAATTAACAATTAGCAAGTTAAAATTAGGATAAAGACAGAAAATCCTGAGATACCGTTTTCTATTGATAATTGCTCATTTCCTTATCGGTCCGTGGTTATTCGTTACAAAAAAACTGGGTTATGATAGTTCCTTAACCCAGTTAGTAGTTACTCGCTAATCCCTATTCAAAAACTGTGAGTGCTAAGGAACTATCAGTTAAAAGGTAAGGAATGACAATAATATTCGCCTAATTTTGAAACTTACCCCGTCCTTTTAACAGTTCCCTATATACACTCCTCCTTAGTTTCTTATAAAATAAGGAAAGAAAAAAACCTTGTCAAGCTTTTTTTTATTATTAGGCCAGAAAAGTTTAAAGAGCACTATTTGGTGATTAAACGGATAGGTTTCTCTGGATGTGCATCTTCGATAGAGACGCCATTCTCAACCTGGATGTTTTTTTTGGGGGGGGAGGGGGGGAGAAACCTCTTCTGCCCCAGTGGGATTTCAAGGGCTGTCAGCCCCGTTCCGACGGGATTCCTGGCGGAAGAGGTTTCTCCTGACAGCACGCTTTTGAACCGCTCGGTCAACTGACTGCCGATCCCTGTAAACTGTCACCTTCATTTTACATTAGAACCTTCAGCAAAAAAGATTTGATTTGGGGAGGAATATTTGTTATTATGCCCAAGACATGGCTATCTACTTTATCTCTGATGCCCATTTAGGTGATGATGAGGAGAGAGAAAGGAAACTGATCTCCTTCCTGGATGGGATCAAAGGATGTGAGTTGCTTTACATCTTAGGGGATCTCTTCGACTTCTGGTTTGAATACCGCACTGTAATCCCCAGCCAGTATATAAGGACGATCTGTAAATTACTGGAATTAACCCAAACGGGAACCAAAATCGTCTATTTGGCAGGTAACCATGATTTCTGGCTGGGAAAATTCTTGAGTTCCCGGATAGGAATTCAAGTGGAACCTGGTCCTCTCCAAGTGGAACATCAGGGTCTGAGGATGTATCTCTCCCATGGGGATGGCATCGTCAAGGGAGAGGTAGGCTACCGATTTCTGAGGAGGATGTTGAGGAATCCTTTTAACATTGCCCTCTTTCGCCTCCTCCATCCTGATCTTGCTTTCTCTTTGGCCAAGGGGATTTCTAAGCTTAGCCGTGGTTCTACCCAAGGTAAAGGGGAGAAGCTTCTTAAGGATTATGAGAAGTTTGCCTCAGAGTTGATCCAGGAAGGAATGGATGCCGCGATCTTGGCCCACATCCACTGGCCAGTCTACAAAAAGCTGGCTGGGGGAGTCTATATTAACTTGGGCGATTGGATCACCCACTACACATTTGGGAAGTTAGAGAAAGGGATTTTGAGCCTGGAGAGGTGGGAGACTCCTGGATCCAACCGTTTTCCAGCCCCGCAAAATCCAGGGCCATAAAGGCCTGCTTGAGCTCCTCAGGGGTAATTTCCCTCCCCAACAACGGATGGCCTTTTGCCTTCCAGAGCGGTAGGTATTGACTCATTAGGCTGACGGAGATAGAAGGGGAGAGTTCCTGGGCGATGAAGAAAAGGATCTTCTCGGCCCCAAAAAGGTTGCCAGGGAGGAGGAGATGACGGATGATTAGCCCTCGTTTGGCGATTCCATTCTGATCAGTTAAGAGGTCCCCCACCTGGCGATACATCTCCTTTATTGCCCTTTTGGCCACTTGCGGGTAATCCGGAACCTGAGAGTATCTCATTCCTGTCTCTGCCTTAAAATATTTGAAATCCGAGAGATATATGTCCACCACTCCATCTATGAGTCTCAAAGTCTGTAGGCTCTCGTATCCACTTGTGTTATAGACGAGGGGCAGGTGGAATCCTTTATCTACGGCAAGCGTGAGGGCAGAGAGGATTTGAGGAACGAAATGGGTGGGAGTGACCAGATTTAGATTGTGGCAACCCATTTTTTGGAGATAGAGCATCATATGGGAGAGGAGCTGGGGAGAGATTTCCCTCCCTTTTCCCTGCTGGCTAAAAGGGTAATTCTGGCAGTAGAGGCATTTTAGAGGACAACCCGAGAAGAAGATCACCCCTGATCCTCTCCATCCACTAATGGGAGGTTCCTCTCCAAAGTGGATTTTAAATTTATAAACCTTTGCCTTCTTTCCTGCTCCGCAAAGGCCCCTTTGATCTTGAAGCCTGTCTACTTCACATTTTCGGGGGCAGAGGGAGCAGGTTTGGAGTAATTTGTATGCCTCCTCTGCCTTTTCCCTCAGTTCGCCCTTTTGGGCGAGCTCTAAATAGGCTGGATAGCTCATATCAGATTATGCATTAAACATTGAAAAGCACCGAAAAACACCAAGATAACAAGAAATCCGAAAAAAATTTCACCTAAAAAATGTCCTGATAATTCGGAGGTTATAATTCTCTCGGTAGTTTCAGTGTCATTCGGTGTTTCGACGCATGATTTAGGCTTATCTCTGTCCCCTCAAGGAGTCTATGGCCTCCTTATAATCCGCGGACTTGAATATGGCAGTTCCAGCGTCTAATATAATTGCCCCAGCCTCAATGATTTCAACGGCATTCTGAGGGCCCACTCCTCCATCAACGGCGATCTCCAGTTGGATATCCCTCCGGCTTATCCATTGGGCAGCCTCCTTGATTTTCTCCAACACTACAGGAATAAACTCCTGGCCACCAAAGCCAGGGTTTACTGACATCAGAAGGAGAAGGTCTATCTTTTTCAAAAAGGGGATTATAGAGCTAAAGGGGGTCTGAGGATTTAGGGCTACCCCCACCTTGGCCTCCAGATTCCTTATCTGCCTAATCACCTCCACAAGGTCGGAACAGACCTCGAGGTGCACGGTAAGGTAGTCGGCTCCGCTTTTCCGGAAGGCCTCCAGATACCTCTCCGGCCTCTCTATCATCAGGTGGACATCAAGGGGAAGATGGGTCAACCGATCAATGGCCTTTACTATTAGGGGACCAAAGGATATGTTGGGGACAAAATGTCCATCCATTATATCCAGATGGAGTAGATCTGCCCCAACCTCTTCCACTCTTTTTATCTCCTCCCTCAAACAGGAGAAATCTGCTGCCAGTATGGAGGGGGCGATCTTTATCTTTCGCTTATTCAATTGGTCTGTGCCTCTCCATAAACTTTCAGTGGTCTGGAGGTCTGTCCGCTCTCACTTCTCCCAACCTTGAGGTGGCATCCCGATTTATGGGGATGCCACGGTCAGATCAGGGGATCTGACCGCTCGGTTTTTATCTGTACTAGAATCTTGTAAGATCTTGTTTTTTCAACAAAATTTTTTCAGGCTGCTTTGAGTAGAAGACTTCTACCACACTTTAGTGCGGGTTCTTGGGGTTGAGTCCAGTGAACGGGCTACCCGTCCCGACCCAGAACGGGTAGGAAAGCCGGGTAGAAAAACTGAAAACAATGGGAGGGTGGCAGAATCGGGGTTCTGCCACCTCGGTGATTCATATTCGTGTAAATTCGTCTATTCGTGTCATTCGTGTTCCAGAGATTCAGTGAAATCTGTGGCCCTCGTTTGGTTGCGGTTTTGCCGCGCTGGGCAATTCCGTGGTGAACTGTTAAGCCAATTTTCACCTGTTATTCCCCCGTTTCTACTCCACCTTACTCACTACCAGGTCAACCCTGGCTCCCCGGGGGACCGCCTCACCCATTTCCAGGGACTGTTCGATTACCGTCTCTGGTAGCACACTCCTGTCTGCCCTATAGCTGATATTCCCCACCATTATTCCAGAAGCCCGGGCCAGCTCCTCTGCCTCCTCTATGCTCTTGCCCAAGAAGCTGGGGACCGAGACCGTCTCAGAGCGGGATCCACTGCTCACTATTAGGTCGATAAGGGATTCTCTTAGGATAGTTGATTTGGCAGGAGGATGGGACTCTATGATCACTCCTTGGGGAATTTGGTCGGAGCTTTTCCAGCTTACATTGCCCACCATTAGATGGGCTCTGTGCAGAATAATCTCTGCCTGTCTCAAGGAGAACCCCCTAAGCTCCGGCACTAAAACATCTTCACTGCCTTTGCTGATTATTACTCTGATCCCCCTGCCCTTCTTTACCCCTGCCCCTGGGGATGGATCCTGTTGCAAAACAAAGCCCTCGGGGACCAGGTCATCGAACTCTGGGGAGCCTTCAACCATCCTTAACCCTTTCCTTTGCAGTATCCTGCGGACCTCTTCTTGGTTAAGGTTGGATATATTTGGCACCTTGACCACCCTTTTGGAGCCGACGGTTAAGGGCATAATTAGTTTGTCCAAGATGAGGATTCCTAAGAGGATGATAAGAATGGAGAGGAAGAGGTAGGTGAACAATTTTGAGAAAAGCCTGCCTATCCTTTTCATCATCCCACTTTTTTCAAACCAGCGGCAAAGGTGCCGTCGATGTGGTGAATATGAGGATAGGTGATGACGAAACCATCCCGATCGATGAAATTCTTGGGGATGGCCCTACTTGGCCTTGACAATTTGAACCTCCTGTTCCTGTGGAGAAAATCCTCCACCATAAGTTGGTTTTCCTCTGGCTCTATGGTGCAGGTGCTATAGACCAGAAAGCCTCCTGCCTTTAAGAGGTCAGCTCCATTTTGTAAAAGATCTCTTTGGAGAACGGCCAATTTTTTTATCCGCTGAGGGGTCATCTTCCATCTGAGATCGGCTCTTTTCTTTAAAGCCCCCAGGCCGCTACAGGGAGTATCAATCAGCACCCTGTCCACTGTTGATCTGATACGCACATATCGGCCATCGCCCCTGCAGAGGAGGACTGAACCTATCCCCAACCTCTGACAGTTTTGCCTTACCATAAGTAACCTTTTACCGCTTATATCCACCCCAATGATCTTTGCCTCCCCGCGGGTGAGCTGAGCTATGGAGCAGAGTTTCCCCCCGGGGGCAGCACAGAGGTCAATTATCTTCTCGCCGGCCTGGGGCCCTAAGAGCAAAACCGCCAACCCAGCACTTTGATCTTGTACCTGAAATAACCCGGCAGAAAAAGCTTTGATCTGGAGGGGATTCCCCTTTTCTATCTCATAGAAAGCCCCTAAATATCTTCCCCTTTCAAATTTTATCCCCTCGGCCCGGAGTTCCCTCTCCAATTCCTCCCCTTTGAACTTAAGGGTGTTTAGTCTTATGCTTATTTTGGGCCTCTGGTTGTTCCACTCACAGAGTGAGATTGTCTCCTCTAACCCGAATCTTTTTAACCACCTTTTTACCATCCATTCGGGATGGGAGTAATAGATGGAGATGTGGGGGAGGGGGTCTTCTTTATTTAGGGGGGGATAGGGGAGATTTTCCCTGTCCCTGATGATATTTCTCAGCACCCCATTGACTAAGTTTGCCCATCTCTGCCCCTGATGAACCTTGGCCAAGTTTACCGTCTGATCTACAGCGGCAAAGTCCGGTATCCTTTCCGAGAAGATTATCTGATAGCTTCCCAGGCGGAGCAGGGAGAGAATCTGAGAATTGAGGCTTTTCACCCCTTTGGGGAGGAAAAGGTTTAAAATCCAATCCAGTCTTTTCTTGAACTTTACGCTCCCATTGACCAAATCGGTTACCAGGGCCCGGTCTAAGGGGGAGAGTTCAGATGAGCTGAGGAGCCCATCAAGAAGGGGGTCCAGAAGCATATTCCCCTTTTCCCATTTCCACAAGGCCCGGAAGGCCAGTTCCCGGCTGCGGGTTATACACTGCACGGGCATAAATGGCGTTTCTTAACCGCAAAGTTCGCAAAGAAGACACAAAGGTAGGAAAGGAAAATCTTTGCGAACTCTGCGCCACCTTTGTGTTCTTTGCGGTTGTTTTTTCTCTCCGAAAAATGACCCTATTTTCTATTCCCTGCTCCCCCTTAACAGAAGGAGCCTGACCAATTGCATAATGGCCATAGTGGCTGCGGCCACATAGGTCCAGGCGGCAGCATTGAGCATAGATTTGGCTGAGGATACCTCTTGGTCGCTGAGATAACCACCCTGGCCTAAGAGGGCTAATGCCCTTTGGCTGGCATTAAACTCCACCGGCAGAGTAACTATATGGAAGAGAACGGCCAGGGAGAAGAAGATTATACCCACATCCATCAGGATGGGAAAGCGAAAGAGAAAACCGATGAGGAAGAGGGGAAAGGCCAGGCTGGAACCGAAATTGGCCACCGGCACAAAACTGGAGCGAAGTTTCAAAGGAAGATAGCTGAGCTTGTGCTGGATGGCATGGCCCGTTTCATGAGCAGCCACCCCTACCGCGGCAATGGAGTCAGATCTATAAACCCCGGAGGAGAGTCGCAGGACCCTCTTTAGGGGATCATAGTGGTCGGTGAGGGTTCCTCGCCTCTCCTCGATCTTTATCCCTTGAAGGCCATTGGTATCTAAAAGGGATCTGGCCACCTGGGCCCCAGTCAGCCCGCGCATACTTCGTATCTTACTGAACTTAGCATAGGCTCCCCTGACCTTGCTCTGGGCATAGATGGCCAGAATCAAGGCGGGGATAAGCAAGCCAATTGTGCGATCAAAGAAGAAAGGAAACATCTTTTTAACACCTCCTTAATGCAGCCGCTAATGCAGCACAGCGACTTCTTTAATTACCTTAGCGGTTAATTGATGAACCTCTCGGTTGCCTTGTCGGATTTCCAGGGGAAAAGGGAGGCTTTCCTATCACGTTTTCTAGCCAAAGCTCAAATAATGTTTATTTTATGGTAGAAATCTTTGGTGACCTCCTCAAAGTTCTCCCGATAAGTCTTGAGGGCCAAAGGGAGATAATTCATTATGTCCTCTGCAGTAATCCCATCTTCTCCTTTATCCTTGGCGGCCAGATCTCCAGAAAATCCGTGCATAAAGACCCCCATCCTCACACTGTCTTGCAGGGATAGTCCCAGACCAAACATAGCGGCGATGGTGCCAGTCAGGACATCCCCTGATCCGGCTGTGGCCATACCCGAATTCCCGCTAAGATTGATGGAGACCCTCTCATCTGGATAGCCGATAAGTGAATGAGCCCCCTTTAAGCAAATAACTGCACTCAAATCCCTTGCTGTCTTCTGCAGGATTTCTATTTTATTCTTAGATATCTGGCTTATGCTTTTCCCGGTAATCCGGGACATCTCACCCAAGTGAGGGGTTAAAATTAGCTCTGCCTTTCTTCCCTTGATTATCTCTAAATCCTTGGAAATAGCGGTAATTCCATCTCCATCAATGAGCAAAGGCTTTTTTATCTCTCTGGTCAGCTCCCGCACCAATTCCTGAGTGGTCTCATTTAATGAGAGGCCAGGACCCAGCACAACCATATCTACCCTCTTGGCGATCTCCAGGAGATGGCCTTTGTTTACTGGGGAGATGCTTCCAGAGGGCGTCTCCTCTTGAGGGAGAAGGACTATCTCACTGCCTCTGCTGGCCAAGAATGAGGAAACGGACCTGGGAGTGGCCAACTGGGAGTATCCCCCTCCCGCCTTCAGAAAGGATAGGGCAGAGAAGTAAGGTGCACCTAAGTAATTAGAGGCGCCGGCAATGAAGAGGACATCACCAAAATCCCCCTTATGGCCAGCCGGGGATCTCTCCGGAAGCCTGAGCGGATCATTTGTCTCTATTTTTACTGAAGCAGAGCTATAGAGCAATGGGGGGAATGATATATGAGAAACCCAGAGCTTTCCACCCATTTCATACCCTGGATAGAGAAGGTTCCCTCGCTTAGGAAGGCCAAAGGTTATGGTATGGTCGGCTTTTACGGCTATACCCATTATCTCCCCCGTGTTGCCATTTATACCGGAGGGGATGTCAATGCTGAAAACCTTCTTTCCGCTTCCATTTATCGCTTGGATAACGGCCTTATATAAACCTGTAACCTCCCTCTCTAAGCCTGTTCCTAAGATGGCATCTATAATCGCATCAGCTTGCGAGAGGTCGGAGGAAATAGATTCCGCTGATTTTATATGGAGCACCTCTATGGGGAGCTTGGAGATAATCTTAAAGTTTCTTTCGGCTGCTCCCTTGAATTTCACCTCATCGCCCAACAGGAGAACTGTAACTTTACCCCCGTTAGAGTGGATCTTGCGGGCTACAACCAATCCATCCCCACCATTGTTTCCAGTTCCACAAAATACGACGAAGTTGTGGTCTTTAATGCCCATCTCGTTTAAGATGACGAAATAGGCAGCTTGCCCCGCGTTTTCCATCAATATCTCATCGGGGATGCCGAATTCCGTTATTGCCTTATGGTCCAGATTCCTCATCTGGCTAACACTGCTTACCTTCATTCCTCGCTCCTTTCAATTCCCTGTGGTGTCAGTCCCGTTCCGACGGGATTCCTGGCGGAAGAGTTACCTCCTGACACCATACTGGTTCATAGTTTGGTCTCATATATGCGGTATCTCTTGTATACCTTGACTCCCAGATACTCTAATGCCCTATTCATAAGCAAGTTGTCCTCTAAGATCCAGGAGAGTTCTCCTCTTTTATAACCCTTTCCCACCCCTCTGTCAAAGGTCTCTAAATAGAAGATGAGATCAATTCCCCTTTTTTGATACTTGTGCACCACGCCCATTGTGAGCACCCTGATGGCATCGATCCTTTTGGCCCACCAGAGGAGCTTAAAGAGCCCCCAGGGAAAGAGCTTTCCATTTACCTTCTTGAGGGCCTGATTGTAATCGGGTAAGGCCATAGAGAACCCCGCCGGTTCACCGTTTACCTCGGCGATAAGGATCAATTCAGGGACAGCCAACCTTTTCAGTTCGTTTGCTAAGTGATCAAATTCTTCATCCGTCATGGGGACAAATCCCCAGTTCTTGCTCCAAGCCTGGTTGTAAATCTGCTTGATTAGCTTGACCTCCTCCTCAAACCTTTTCAGGTTGACCTGACGAATATGGAGGTCTTCCTTTTCTTTCACCTTCTTGGCTACCCTTCTCATCCTTTCCGGAGGCTGTTGGCTGTGGTCTATAAGATAGGCGTAGAGGTCCTTAGTTTTCTTTAAACCAAATTTCTCCAAAAATTCCATATAGTAGGGGGGATTATAGGGCATCATAATCATTGGGCTGAGGTCAAATCCGTCGATCAATAGCCCACATTCATCATTGGTGGAGAAGTTCATTGGTCCCCTCATAATCTCCATTCCCTTCTCCTTTAACCAGGAACGAGCTTGCTCTAAGAGCTTTTGGGCTATGGAATATTGAGGCTGGACTTCCCAGAAGCCGAAGAAGCCGGTCTTTTCCTTATGGAAGTTGTTGTGATTGTGATTGATCAAAGCGGCGATCCTTCCCACCGGCTTCCCCTCCTGAAGGGCCAAGAAGAGCTGCACCTGCGAATGCTGATAGAAGGGGTTCTTTTGGGGGTTAAAATAGTCTTTTCTCTCTTTAATCAGGGGGGGGACCCAAAGGGGATCACCTCCATATACCCTCCAGGGAAGCTTGATGAAATCCTTCAAGGCTCTTTTCCCCTCTACTTTTTGGATTTGAATGTTATTCATAAATTTCCCTTGAATTCGTTCAATTTTAGTAGTATCATTGGCTGAGGTTTAAATTACATAATGGTTTTAACTATGTCAACTAAATTTTCCTCAAATGGTTTCCCTCCCACTGCTCTGGTTACAGGAGGGAATGGCTTTTTGGGCAGTCACCTGATTGAGGCTCTGCTCCAGAGGGGTTACCGGGTGAGATGCCTGGTGAGAAAGACAAGTGATTTGAAATGGATTAAGGAGCTGAAGATAGACTTCTTCATAGGGGATTTGAGTGATCCCTCATCTCTGCACCAGGCAGTTAGGGGGGTGGATTACATCTATCACCTGGCTGGGGTGACCAAAGCCATTAAGCCAGAGCTTTATTATGAAGCAAACCGGAACGGGACAAAGAACTTGCTGGATGTCTGCTCAGCAAATGGGGAAGAGTTACAAAAGTTCGTCTATGTCAGCTCCCTGGCTGCCGCCGGGCCAAGCTGGGATGGGACTCCAATTAAGGAAACCAGCCCCCTCCGACCGATAACTGACTATGGAAAAAGCAAGTTGGAGGGGGAGCGGGAGGTTTGGAGATATAAAAGTAGAATTCCCGTAACTATCATCCGACCTCCGGTCATCTATGGGCCCCGGGATAGGCAACTTCTGAGCTTTTTTCAGACAGTTAAAAGGGGAATTATCCCTATTTTGTCGATGAAGTTGAGTTTGGCCTATGTGAGGGATGTAGTGGCCACCTTGCTCTTAGCCGGAGAGAAAGAGGAATCCAGGGGGGAAGCCTATTTCGTTTGCGGCCCAAAGGTTTCCTCCTGGGGGGAAATTGGTGGGTTGGCTAGTGAGATTATGGGAGTAAGGGGCTTGAGGTTTCGCCTTCCTGCCTTTTCCCCCTATCCAGTAGCATTTTTCTGTGAGGCTCTTTCCTTTCTTACTACGAAACCAACCGTTTTGAACCTGCAGAAGGCCAGGGAGATGAGCCAAAGATACTGGGTATGTGATCCCAAAAAGGCCTGGGAAGAGCTGGGTTTTCGTCCCCAATATCCCCTCAGACTGGGGTTGAGGGAGACGATAGATTGGTATAAAGGGCAAGGGTGGCTTTAAGTTGGGTTAGGCATTGAACGCCGAAAATCACTGAAACGATGAGAAATCCAGAGAGAGGATTTCACTGATGGGGGAAAAACTCCTATCGTAGATCGTCGCTGGTCATCCACCGCGGTAGGGGCTTGATTTATCAAGCCCGTTCGGGTCGCATAAATGCGACCCCTACATTTCTACCCGGCTTTAGCCGGGGTCGATAGGGCTTTAGCCCGTTTGGAGTGCTGTGACTCCTGTCACAGCTTACGTCAACAGGAGTTACCACACTCCATAGTGGCCCTAAAGGGGCCCAACCAACACTAAAGTGCGGTAGAATATTTTCTCATCTCCGTCAGGGCAGGAGTCCTACCAGCACAGAATCCTGAGGATTTGCGTTAATCTGTGTCCCATAGAGTCCGCCCGCAGGGCGTTAAGTTTGGATAATCATTCACAATACGACTGAGCGGTCAGATGCCCTCATCTGACCGTCCCCTCGACGAGCCGTTAAGTGCACTCACCTGCGGGCAAAAGGGAAGGGTGGCAGAATGGGGTTTCTGCCACCTCGCTTTTGAGCATAAATTTCATTTTTAACTCTTAATTCTCAATTCATGATTGCTTTTCCCTGTGTCATTCCGTGAATTTCCGTGGTAAACTTATTTATTCGTGTAGATTCGTTTATTCGTGTCATTCGTGTTCTGTCAGTGGAAGGGTAAGATTATGCTAAATAAGGTTGCAATAGGGGAGAGGCTCTTTCGGCGGAGGTATCTCATTTGGCCCACCCTGGGGCTATTTGCCCTCTTTTGTGGTTGGGGAAAGTGGGAAAATGAGCTTATCCTCTGGCCTTTGGGATTTCTTCTCCTGGGCATAGGGGTATGGTTGAGGGCCCGGTCGATTCGCTACATCGGCGGTGGGGCTCGGCTCAAGAGCAGGAAGGCTCAAAAGCTAATAGTCTCTGGTCCCTATGCCTATGTCCGCAATCCGATATATATCGCCAACTTCTTGGTCTTCTCGGGATTTATCCTCCTCTGTGAACTTCCCTGGTTTCTCCCTTTTGCCTTGGGGTTTCTTTTTATTCAATACTCCCTCATCGTTTCCTTTGAGGAGGATCTCCTCAAAGGTAAATTTGGTTTGCCCTATCTCGATTATCTCCAGAGGATCCCCCGTTGGATTCCCAGGCTAAGAGTAGGATATGACCCTTCAGAATTGCCACCGAGTTCCCTGCGCAGGGTGTTGAGGGTAGAAAGGGGGGGGATCTTGAATTTAATCTTAATGATTGGACTGGCTATCCTTAAAGAGGTGACGCACTTTCACCTTTTCTAAAAATATACGAATCATTATTTTTAGACAGGATTGACAGGATGATCAGGATAAATAAAACTCGTCCACAGTGTGCCGTCAGGAGTTACCTCCTGACGGCTCTTACAAATAGACGGGATGGACAGGATGAATAAAAATCCAGTAAATCCTGTTTATCCCGTCAGAAAAGCTGGCACCGTAGGTGTGTGCTAAGGGAAGAAATGGTACTGGGAAAAAAGAGCTTGACAAGGGAGAAGTAATTGATTATTATTAAGGTACATTGCTATGATGAAAAATAAGACCCTTCTCACAGAACGAGGTGAGGTAAGAGATGGCTGGCGGATACAAAACCTTGGGGTGCAAGCATATACTCCGAACTCGAGTTTAATAGCCTTAGGATAGCCGGGCTGCTGTAGGATAAAGCTAAAGCAGGCCGGTTTTTCTTTTCAAACCTTTTGTAGAGACTGAAGACAATTACGCTAAAAGCTGAAGAAGACCTTCAAGAGCAGATGAGATAAAATGAAGAGTTGATGAGGAGTATAAGCTTGGAGGTCATCTGCCGATGAATAATTGGTTAAGACCAATAATAATGGTGTGGGTTGTCTTGTCGTGCAGAGCTTGTCCTGAAGAGCTTAGCTCTGAAGGAACCAGGGTCTGTAAGTCGAAGGCACAATCGGGTGCTCTCTTCTTAAGGAGAGGGAGTGCGGTTGTGCCTTTTTATCTGGAGGTAAGGAGGACGGAGAAGAACGATAATGAGGGAGGACTCGGCGCTGTTCAATAAGAGTTAGGTTAGGGTTTGGATATGATCGTTTTTTCGGTAGATAAATGAGATTCTAATAATTCAAGAGGCATTGTGAATGATATGAATCCTTAAGGAAGGAGGAGTCCAATGAGAATCGCTCTGAAGGTTGTTACATTAGCCTTTACCCTGGTGGGGTTGTTCTGGGCAGGTGCGAATTCGGCAATCATCTATGTCCCCACTGATCAGCCTACGATTCAGGCTGGCATAAATGCCGCCGGTTCCGGTGACACTGTCATTGTTGAACCGGGGACATACACCGGTGCAGGTAACAGAGATCTTTCAACTTCCGGGAAAACTCTCTTACTAATGGGACAGTTTGGGGCGGACAGCACCATTACTTATTACCACCAATACTCTTCCCCAAATTATGCAATTAACGTAGATGGCATTGATGACTTCATCGAAGTACCTCATCATAGCAGTTTTGATTGGGATATGCAGCTAACAATGGAATTCTGGGTTAGAATATTTGATAATAGTTTTGGAATAATTTTTAATAAGTGCAGAGACAGCGTTGAAGATAAACAGGTCGGTCTTTACGATCCAGGCAAAATCTACTTTTACTTGTATGGATTAAGTCATTCGGGTCAGCCAACTGTCTCAAATTCAGTAGTCAACCTTAATCAATGGTATCATATAACCTGTACTACAGATGGTGATTCACTATATATCTATATCAATGGGTATATAGATACTAGTATGGCTGCATCTGGGAATCCGATTGGCAATTCCACATACCCCGCCAGAATAGGTGCACATTTTTACCATTGGCCAACATATGTGCCTATAAATGGGGAGATCGATGAGTTGAGGATATGGAACATTTATAAGACTCCAGAAGATATTCAAGCCTTGATGTATCATGAAGCATCAGGAAATGAGCCAAGCCTTGTTGCAGTCTGGCACTTTAATGAAGGCCAGGGGCAGACAGCACATGATTCCTCTCCTAATCAAAACAATGGCAGGCTGGGAAGCTCAATTGGTGAGGATCCTGAGGATCCTCAATGGGTAATTTCGTCCGCCCCAATTGGGGGATCATTGCCTCCAGAGCCAAATACTTTTGTGTCAACAGGACCTTCGCAAGGTGCCCACATAGACACGAATCGTGTCTCGTTCACTTGGACCGGCATCGACGACTCAACTGGTGCCGATGAATTGCTGTTCTCATACAGCCTCGACTCGGCTACCTTCAGCCCATTTAGCTACGATACTATGCATACGTTTACTGGGTTAGATGAAGGCTGGCACACGTTTATGGTGAGGGCGATGGATGAAGACCAGAATATAGATCCTACTCCTGCGACTCGCCACTTCGCCATAGATTTGACCTCTCCCAATACCGAAATTGTATCGGGTCCCTCAGAAGGAGAATGGGTTTCCAGTTCAACGGTAACTTTCGAGTGGACGGGGAGTGATAATCTGACTGAGGTGGAAAGTCTCCTTTTCTCATATAAGATGGACGATGATCCGTTCAGTGATTTTACCCTCCAAACCAGCCACACATACAATGACCTGTCAGAAGGTCCACACACCTTTCTTGTCAAAGCCAAAGACAAGGCGGGGAATGTTGATGATACGCCCGCCCAGAGGAACTTCTCGATTGGCCTGTTAGACCTCCAGCCAGTGGACATCGTAGCTCCTGATTCCGCATTCTGTAACCGGAAGATTGAGCTTTCCTGGACTGTCACCAATAATGGGATCGGACCTGCCGTGGGAACCTGGATGGACAAGATCTATCTTTCCGATGATGACCAGATAGGCTCAGATACCTTACTGGGCAGCTTCCCGCATACGGATAGCCTTGACCCTGGCCAGAGCTATGGGGTGACAGATTCCGTTTTGCTACCGGACGGTATACAGGAGGGCTATTGGATTGTGATGGGTTCAGAAGGAGGCAACTTCCTGATAGACGATGACTCAATAAGTGTATCCATCCCTCCCCATCCAGACCTTCAGGTTACCGATATTCAGGTGCCCGAGGATGGCTGGACAGGGCAGGCAATCGCAGTCCAATGGACCATAACCAACTCGGGCGATACCTCCGCTGAAATCAGTTGGAAAGAACATATTTACCTTTCCACCGATAGCATTGTCGGCTCAGATTCCTTAGTGACTACCTTCACCTATACCGAAGGATTAGAAGCCGGCTCAACCTATACGCACATCCACCCCGTACCTATCCCGCAAGATGCCCCTGGGGAGTACTGGATTGTAGTGCAGACTGACGGGCAAGACCAGGTTGGCGAATATGAGTCGGAAAACAACAACATTAGCATTTCGGATAGCTCGGTAACGATCCATCAAAGCCCTTATCCTGATCTGCGGACAGCTTCGGTGGAATGTGTGGACTCGGCCACCAGTGGGCAGACCATTCCGGTAAGCTGGACGATCACCAACGACGGCGCAGGTGCTACCGATGCCCCGGTATGGTATGACCTGGTTTACCTCTCCCAAGATACCATCCTTGGTACTGGAGACTTCCCTTTGGGCAGTTTTCAGAATTTCAGCTACCTGGGGCCGGGTGACAGCTATCAGCAAACGAAGGAAGTTGTCTTGCCCTGGCAGTTAGCAGGGCCATATTATGTCTTGGTTTTTGCAGATGGCACCAATCGAGTCTCGGAGCATGTAGATGAGGGGAATAATGTAGGATCGAGTACCACGCCAATCTTTATTACCTATGCTCAAGAGCCGGCTCCCGATCTGGAGGTAGTCCTTGACCAGGCCCCGGCGAATGGGTGGGCGGGTGCACAGATTACCGTGGAATGGACTGTCACAAACATCGGCAATGCCCCCGCAACCGGACATTGGCTTGTCGACTGGGTGATGCTATCCACGGATAGCATACCTCAAAGCGGAGACCTGCACATTGGCCCCTATTATACCGGGGATGCTTTAGAGCCCGATTCCAGTTACTCCAGAACTGGCACTTTCAATCTGCCCAATGATTTGAATGGCAACTACTACCTTTTCGTCTGGACCGATGTGCGGCTGGAATATCCCGATCCTGACCTGGGTAATAACTTCAGCGCCCCTGTTCCAATTTCTATTCTGCCAATTGTAGCAGACCTGGAGGTTACTGAAGTCTCCCTTTCAGACACAGCGGTTAACTCAGGAGATAAACTTGCCGTCGATTATACTGTCATTAATAACGGCCCAACACCAACTGGGCCCTCATCATGGACTGACGCCATCTACATCTCCGAGGACGACACACTTGACCTCCAGGCGGACCTACTTTTAGGGAGCCATGGTTACACGGGCAATCTTGAACTGGACAGCACGTACTGGCGTAGTGATACGGTGAGCATTCCGAATCAACTCTCAGGTTCCTATTACATTTTTGTCTACACCGATGTCAATGACAACGTGGAAGAGGGAGAGTGGGAAGGTAACAACGATACTCGCGCACTCGCGCCAGTGGAGGTCACATTTACCGCTCCGGACCTGCAAGTCACTGGCATCGCTCCCCCTTCCAGTGCCTGGTCTGGTCAGTTGGCTGATGTGGAGTGGACTGTAACGAATTTGGGACCGGGGCGCACGGCAGTGGAATCCTGGCATGACAGGATATATCTCTCAGCAGATGACACACTCGAATTTGAGGAGGATTCATTACTTTATGACTACACCCGAACCGCAGCACTCGAACCGACTGGAGACTACTATGCGGAAACTGTCGGTGTGGTAATGCCTGACGGCTTTTCCGGGGAATACTATCTTTTTGTGGTTACAGACGCAGATGACGCGGTTTTTGAAGACACACTTGAAGATAACAATTCCGCCTTCGATTATGTTTCAATCACTTTGACACCGCCCCCGGACCTACAGGTGACGCAGTTTATCGTACCGGATTCGGGCCTAGCAGGATTTCCGATAAACATCCAGTGGGGGGTAGGTAACTTCGGCGAAGGCACAACAGGTGCCGGGTCATGGAAAGAACAAGTTTTCCTGTCGACCGATACAACCCATGATGTCTCAGGAGACACATTGCTTTATAGTCTCTTACACACGGAATCGTTGGCGGTCGGGGAAAGCTATATCGAGAGCCGGGATGTTATGTTACCGGATGACGACTCGGGCAGCTTTTATCTTAAAATCGTGACTGATGCTGAGGACGATGTCTACGAGCATCTTTACGAGTCAAACAACATCTCTGTGGAGCCGCTTCACCTGGCACTCCCCGATTCAAACGATCTACAGTTAGCCAATCTTACCTTGTCTGATTTTCAAGCCTCCGACTCTATTGTTGCTGGAGACACTTTTTCGGCCAACTGGACTGTAACTAACACCCGCCAGTTTCCGACCCCATCCTCCGTGAGATACTGGCTGGATGCCGTGTACCTGTCAGAGGATGCTGTGCTTGATATCGTGGAAGATTCTATGCTGGCTCAGTTCAGCCATTTTGGAGTTCTGGAGCCAGATAGCAGCTATAGCCGGGCGGAGATTGTGACTTGTCCCGACGGCTTGATCGGCCAGTACTATCTGTTCATGGTTACGGACAGAACTGACTTAGTTGAAGAGACTAACGAGTCGGATAATTATACAGGTTTCAATACCGCCATTGATTTACAGCCGCCAGATTTACTGGTGACTTCGGTGACCGCTCCCGATTCAACTGATGCCGGGCAACCGATCAGCCTCGGCTGGTCGGTGGCAAACCAGGGTATTGGTGCAACCAAAGTTTCATCCTGGTACGACGCTGTTCATCTTTCCACTGACCAGATCCTGGATGAAACTGACCATAACATCGGCTACTTGCATCACGATGGGATTCTGGAGGCAGATTCTTCCTATAGTGCTAACCTTACTGGCGAAATCCCACCGGGATTATCGGGGCCATACTATGTGATAGTGAAGACTGACAAGAACGATGATGTTTACGAGCATAACAATGAGGGTAACAACTATACCCGGGCCCAGGATGCAGTTCAGATAGTATTGCCTGATCCGGCCAATCTAATCGTTATGGAGATTACTGCTCCTGACAGCGCTATTGCCGGGGAAGAGCTCACCATAGGCTGGACGGTGAGGAACGAAGGCGCAAACGATGTAACCGGACAGTGGACGGATGCAGTTTATCTCTCCGCCGATACCGTATGGCAATACGATGACCCGTTAATCGGGACTCACCTGCACACAGGAACGCTCCTTGCCGGTGAGAGTCGCACTAAGGCAATTTCGCTATTTATTGAGGATTTCTTTGGCACCCTTGATGGCAATCTACCTGGAGTTGTCCTCGGTGACTACCATGTGATTGTCCGTACCGACATTCACAATAACATAAACGAGACTGACGAGATAGACAATTTGACTTGTTCGGATGACACGCTCATTGTCGATGTAAAAGAGCTTACATTGGGTGTGCCCGATACTTCGCAATTAAGCCATGGTGATGAGAACTACTACCGCGTTAATATTGGAGAAGATAATGACTTGAAATTGACTATCAACCCCCAGGACCTGGACGATGTCTTCCGGGTTTACGTTCGTTTGGGTGACGTCCCCAACCAAATTGACTACGACTTCACCTACGAAGCAGACTCTTATCAAGCGACAGTAGTTCCGTGCAGGAGCCAGGAGATATGCTACCTATTGATACGGGGAGAATATGTGACTGGCTCCGGCGAATACATCCTTCTTGCCGACTCCGTATCATTCCAAATCCTTGAGGTAAATCCAGCGACAATAGGTAACGACGGGCAGGTAACAATAACCGTAGATGGCGCCGCATTCGATGACAGTGCTTCCTTGTCCTTAGAAGGACCTGACACCTTGGCGCCAAGTATCATGATCGTGGATAACAGCTCACAGATTACTGCGCTGTTCCGGCTGGATTCAGTAACCTTGGGGAACTATGATGTTGTGGTAACTAATGAGGACTCATGCAGCGCCTCGCTAGTCGATGGAATCATGATCGAAACACGGTCAGAACTGGATCCCATTCTAACGGTTGAGGGTCCAACCGCATTCAGGGTCAGTGATCAGCCAACCTACAATTGCACGATATACAATCCTAACAATGTTGACATTGAGTATCTGCGAATCTTTGTTTCCGTTGGTGATGAGAATGCCTTGGTAGACATTCCCGATAGTCCTTTTCCGCGAGTCTACTTTGATGGCGTATACGAAGACAATACAATCCTCGTTGAATCGAATGTTGTAAGGTCTGAGCTTCTCCTCTCCTTCCCGGCTGGTGGCAGCTTCAATTACCATGTGAGGATCAGCGGCTTTGGAGCCGATCCTTTTGGGATTGAGTTTCAGTGCATTGTAATCGATCCCGACACTCTTATTAACCGGTATAGTGCTTTCTCGGAGGAGCTACGGAGCGTAATGCTGACTTCGCCTGATTTTCTGAGTGCTTTGACGGCGGAAGAACGAGCGATCCTTGAGAATGAGGGCGATTGGAAACAACACTATGCGGGAATACTTGTTGCGCTCGGACTCCTCAATTCACAGGATGAGATGAAAGCCGCAGATGTCAACATGGGGAAAGATGTACGGTGTAAGAGTTCCTCATCGGACAAGCAGGTCCCTGATACCTACTGCAAGGTGCAATATGAGCACAAGGTTACTCAATGTTTGGTAAACCTTCTTGAGGATTTGCCCCATTACGTAATCGCTTGCTTCAGAGGCTTCTCTGATTGTATCGAAATGGAGTGGGAACTCGACAACGCTGGAGCCAAAGCTGCAAAAGATCTTGAAAAGGCAAGAACAGAGTACGTGGAGTGCATCAAGAAAGAATGCTGGACATCCATTTCTAGCGAACCCGACCGATGGTGTCTTGAAAGCCCATTACCTCCTGGCGATCCGGGATGGGGATATATAGAATGTCAGGACTATGTGGGAGATTATTACTCTGATTCGTATTGCGCCCAACCTATGCGGAGTCGAGATCCAAATGAAAAGATTGGACCCACTGGATCGGACGAGGACAACTTAATAACCCTGCAACAGGCCTTGCCCTATACCATCTACTTTGAGAATCTCCCTGATGCAACCGCTCCAGCGGTTGACGTAAGCATAACCGACCAACTTGACTTAGACCTAGATTGGAGAAAATTCAGGCTGGGTGAAATTACTTTTGGCGATACCGCGATTATTGTACCTGATAATCGCAGTTACTGGCACACAACTATCGATTTGGATCCCCTTGATCTTGTGCTTGAAATCGACGCCGGAATCAATGCTTTCGCAGGGGAAGCGCACTGGTATTTTAACACAATCGATCCTAACACCGGTCAACCACCGCTCGATCCATTCGCCGGATTCTTGCTGCCCAATGACACCACTGGACGTGGGGAGGGCCACGTGACCTTTACAATAAAAGCTAAAGGCGATCTCGTCGAGGGAACTGAAATCACCAATAGCGCTACCATTGTCTTCGATACTAATGACCCGATTGAAACCAATGAAGTTGTGAATGTAATTTACACTCTGTTGCCCGATCTCTTGGTAGCTTCCGTGGGTATGCAATCCAGCGATTCCACCTTGATTCAAGGGAAGGAAGTTACCTTTAACTCAACTATTCAAAACCAAAGTGGAATAGAGTGTGGAACTTTCAATGTTTCCCTCTTTGATGCTCATCCCGATTCCGGTGGAGCTCAAATCGCCGGGCCAGAGGAAGTTCAGAGTATTCCCCCTAGTGGCACCCGAGAGATAGAGTTGACCTGGGCTCCGGCTCCCCCCTTTGGTGAGAGAACCCTCTATGTAGGAGTCGACCCCGAGAAGGCAGTTGAGGAAGCAAACGAAGTGAATAACACTCGAAGTATAGATGTATTCGTCAGTGCCGACAGCATCGCTCCTTCTGTGCCAAGTCTTATCGCACCTTCAGATAGTGCTTGGCTGAATGATACGACAGTCATCTTTAGCTGGGGCACAGTAACAAAGCTACCAGAAGGCCGTAAGAAGCGTCGTCGAGCTCTAGGTATACTCTCAGGGAGACAAAGCAACCCGATGGCGCCGATCAAATTGGAGGGATCTGAGAAAAACTCCTCTCCTGACGGTAAGGGGTCACCAGTAGAGTATGTTCTTCAGATTGACACCACAGATAACTTTACAAATCCGTTGGTTGTTGATACTATCTCATCAGCCGTGGACACAGTCAATCTTATGGAAAATGAATATTACTGGCGAGTCCAGGCCTACGATTTGGCAGGTAATGAGAGTGAATTTTCAGAGATATGGAGTTTTGAGGTTGATATAACTCCCCCTTCCATACCCCAAGGGCTTATGGCTGTTTCAGGGGATACCTGTGTAAACCTGTCTTGGAATGCTATCCCGGACGAAGACTTCAGCTATTATGCCATTTATAAAAGCAATACAAGCGGTTTCGACCCAGATACCTTAAACCCTCTGGGGACGACCACAGACACAGTCTACAGCGATACTGCGGTCATCATTGGTACCACTTATTATTACCGTATTTCTGCCTCTGACTTCGCCGGCAATGAGAGCGAGTATTCGAATGAGTCCGGTTGCCAGTATGTGGGTATCTACGGCATCACGGAGATGGAATTGCCCAAAACCTTCTCCCTCTCCCAAAATTACCCGAACCCCTTCAACCCTGTCACCGTGATCAAGTATGCTTTGCCTAAAGATTGTTATGTAAAGCTCACCATCTACAATATCCTCGGACAAATGGTGGCGACTTTAGTTAATAGAAAGCAGGTTGCAGGCTACAAGTCAATCAGCTGGGATTCCAGAAACCAATCTGGCAATGAGGTAGCCAGCGGGATCTACTTTTATAGACTTAGGGCTGGAGATTTTGTGAAGACGAGGAAGATGATTCTGTTGAGATAGTTCGGCTTGTAAAGCAGAGGTTGGAGGTGCTAAACTGCCGAAGGGTAACCTCTTCGGCAGTTTTTTTTTATGGCTACCTTTTCTTGGGGGTGCATGTCCTTACTGCCTTTAATCTTCCCCTTCAAATTATGATGATAATCTGTGGGGACTTCTGGAGGGTGGTAACCTTAGGGGTTCTCAGTCAACTTTTCGTGTGAAATCCCTTGACTTTTTCCCTATCCTTTTATACTTTCGGAAGGCATCTATTTGAGGGGTGTAGGGGTTCAATTTATTGAATCTGTTTCCGAGCTTGATGAATCAAGCCCCTACAAAGGGAAACCCAATTTTAGGCGGTAGGACTTCACAGAACCAAAGAAGATAATAGTGTGCTGTCAGGAGTTACCTCCTGACAGCCTTTGAGCTATGCCACTGAGGAAAAAGGGGTTGCTTGGCAGAGAGGAGGGAATCTTTTTCTGCACAACAGGCTTCCATAAACAGAGGAGATTGCTTTTAGGTGACAAGTATTATCGCATAATCCTGAAAAGCTTAGGATTCCTCAAACAGAAATATAACTTTGGGGTTATAGCTTATGTTATAATGAGTTCACATGTGCACTTGATACTATTTGTGCAGAAGGGAACTACATTATCAGATATTATGCGCGATTTCAAGAAATTTACTGCTTACAAAATCAGAAAGCAGTTAGAAGAGGATAAAGAATTTGCCCTATTAAACTCACTAAGAATTGAAAGCTGTCAGGAGGTAACTCCTGACACCACAGGGAAGGAGGTAACTCCTGACACCACACAATCCTCTGTGCCGTGGGGAGTTACCTCCTGACGGAAGGAACAAAAATTTAAAATATGGGAAGACAGATTTGATGATTTATATCTGAACCAAGAAAAAACTTTCTGGGTGAAGTTCAACTATATCCACAATAATCCAGTCAAGGCAGGGCTTGTTAAGCGACCTGAGGACTATCCATACTCTTCTGCCAGGAACTATTTTCTGAGGACAAGGGAAGGTGTTTTAGAAGTGGACATAGATTTTGTGTCAGGAGGTAACTCCTGACACCACAGGGAAATGTCCGTGAATTCCCTTTTTTGTAGACCGGGTGAAAAAATAAGGAGGGGAGATGCCTATAGTCGATTCCAAAACGGGAAAGGTAAGGAAAAATTATTCGGTTGAGGAGTTGAAGGAAGCTGCCAATCTAATGAGGGGGGTGAACCTGATTGCCCTTTGTGCGGCTGGATCTGGTCACTCTGGAGGAACCCTCTCGGTAATGGATGTTACCGCTGCCCTTTACCTGAAGGTAGCTAATCATGATCCGCAAGATCCCTTCTGGGATGAGAGGGACAGGATAATCTGGTCCACTGGCCACAAGGCCCCCTCCCTCTATTTGGGTCTGGGTATAGCGGGTTATTTCGATGTGGAGGAGGTGGTAAAGCTACGCAAACTCTGGGCTCCCTTTCAGGGCCATCCCCATTGGCTGAAGCTCCCCGGAGTGGAGGCCTCTACCGGCTCATTGGGACAGGGATTGAGCATTGCAGTGGGGATTGCCCTGGCCGGAAAGCTAAATAATAATGATTATACCGTTTATGCCCTTACAGGAGATGGGGAACACCAGGAGGGGCAGATCTGGGAAGCAATTATGGAGGCGGGGGACTATAAGTTCGACAATTTGATCAACATACTGGATAAGAATAGGCTCCAGATAGACGGTTGGGTAAAGGATGTGATGGATATAGAGCCCATAGCAGAGAAGTATAGAAGCTTCAAGTGGAATGTGATTGAAATCGACGGACACAAGATGGAGGAAATTCTCCAGGCATTAGAGGAGGCCAAATCCTTTAAGGGCAAGCCTACAGTGATCATCGCCCATACGGTAAAGGGCAAAGGCGTTGATTTTATGGAGGATGTTGCCGGCTGGCATGGCAAGGCCCCCAGCTATGAGCAGATGCTCAGCGGGTTGGAACAGCTTGGTTTAAAGGATAAGCTTGATGTGGAGAGGCTCCTGCAGAAGGCTGCAGACTACCAGAGCCAGGTAGATAAGAAATTAGCTGCCAAACAGCCCAAGTTCAGTAGGGATTATTTCTGGAACAAGGCCCCCAAGATGAAGGTGCAGATGGATCCCACCCGCAGGGGATTTGGGCGCGCCCTCGCGGAGAAGGGCGATGATGAGAGGGTTGTCTGTCTGGGCGCTGACATCTCAGGGTCTATAACCATTAGCCAATTCTATGAGGACCATCCAGCGAGGAGGGGCAGGTTCCTTAGTATGGGGATTGCCGAACAGAGTGGGACTGGAGTGGCTGCTGGCCTAGCCAAGGAGGGAAAGATAGCCGTTTTTGGCACCTACGCTGTTTTTTCTGCTGGGAGGAATCTGGACCAACTGAGGACCACTGTCTGCTATGGGAACTTCAATGTGCTTATTGCCGGTGCTCATGGAGGGGTCTCTGTGGGCCCTGATGGGGCCACCCATCAGGCCTTAGAGGATCTGTTCCAGATTTGTGGGCTTCCCAATATGAAGGTTGTAGTCCCCTGCGATTCCATTGAGACAAAGAAGGCCACCGAATATCTGCTCTTTGAGATCAAGGCGCCAAAGTATATTAGGTTCGCCCGAGAGGCTACTCCAATTGTCACCCGGGAGGATACTCCCTTTGTTTTTGGCCAGGCCAATGTGATCAGATACAGGGGGGAGAAGGAGAACTTCCTTGATGCCTTCCAGACCGTTTTGGCCTCGGAGTATTCCTCTGAGGGGGAGGATTTAAGCATAATTGCCTGTGGGCCGGAGGTTCCCGAAGCGATGAGAGCCGCTTACATCCTTAAGGAGGATTTTAATATAGAGACCAGGGTGATAGATATGCATACCCTCAAACCCCTGGATAAGGAGACTATAGTAAAGGCAGCACTCGATACCGGGGTGATAGTGACAGCAGAGGAACATCAGGTAGGTGGTTTTGGTAACCTCATTGGTGCAGTGGTTTCTCAATCGCCTGAAGTTTACCAGAAAGGAGGGGCAATTGTGGGGATGATTGGAGTTAAGGATCGTTTCGGAGAATCAGGTCAGCCTTGGGAGCTGATCAAGGAGTTTGAGATCTCCGGTGAACACATTGCCCAGATGGCCAAAAAGCTGTTCGACGAAAAGAAAAGCCGCAGGTAAGAATCCCCTGGTTGCCTGGCGGCTCTTATAGTGGTGCTCAAAATAACAACCTCCCGCAGATTTGAGATCTGTGGGAGGTTTAATATTGCCCATTAGGGCGGAAACAACTCATTAACAACTGAGCGGTCAGATGCCCTCATCTACCAGCAAAGGAAAAGGGTGGCAGAATCGGGGTTCTGCCAGCTCGCTTTTGGGAAGTGGCAACTTAGGCTGGCCGGTGGGTTTGCAATTTATGAATAAATCGGGCTAAGTTCGGTTAAAAAAAGGTTTACCCCTCCTTTCTCTCCTCGAGCGTATACTTAATAATCTCTTCCATCCTGGCGGTGGCTACGCAGAGGTAGGTATCGGCGGCACCATAATAGAGTTTTACTTCACCATCTGGCTCAACAAGTGCCCCGCAGGCGAAGACCACATTGTTTACATCGCCAATGCGTTCATAATCCTCTCGCGGGGAGAGTAGAGGAACATGGCAACGGCTAATCACCAATGAGGGATTTTTCAAGTCAAGGAGAACCGTTCCCACCCGGTAGACCGGTCCTGAAACGGTTAGCTTGACACCATGATAGATTTCCAGCCAACCCTGCTCAGTCTTAATGGGGGGAGCTGAAGCCCCAACTCGGTAAGAATCCCAATATCTCTTGCGGGGGGAGACCAGCACTTTGGAGTGCCCCCAACTCTGCAGGTCGTTGGAATAGGAGATCCAAATGCTCCCCACATCCAGACCAATTGGCCGGTCCAGCCGCACATATTGGTTATTGATCTTCTCAGGGAACAAGACCCCATCCTTGTTCCCGGGTTCAGAGATGAGGGCAATCCGTTCAAAGTGATGGAAATCATCTGTTTTAGCCAGGGCAATCCGAGATCCATAATCAGAGGTAGCTGTATACATAACATACCAGGACCCATCGATAAATGTTGCCCTAGGATCCTCAATGCCCCTTGTCTCATACACTCCGAAGATACCTTCCTTGGCAGGTAGGAGAACTGGTTGCTCTTCAACCTCGAAATGGAAACCGTCACTGCTTCTGGCCAGGGCAAAGAAGGAATATCCCTGTTGCCCTTCAACCCTGAGAAGCAGAAGGTATTCATCCCCTAACTTGACTGGCGTTCCGTTGAAGACCGTGTTACAGCGGAACGGTATGTCCTTTAAGGTTAAGCAAGGGTTTCCTTCCCAGCGATGAAATACATCTCGGCCAATTCTCTTTCTCATTGTCAAAACTCCTTTTCGCTTTCCATATATGCCTCTATAATCTTCTCTATTTTAGTTGTTCCCAGGGAGATGCAGGAGTTAGCTGCTCCATAGTAGATTTTTACCTCACCAGTGGGCTCGATAATTGCCCCACAGGAGAAGACCAGGTTGTTCACATCACCTATTCGCTCATATTCCTCGCGCGGCGAGAGGATGGGGACATTTGTTCTTCCCACAACATTTTGAGGATTTTCCATATCGAGAACTGCCGCCCCAAGCCTAATGAGCGGTCCGGAGGAGGTTTGCTTAATCCCATAGTAGATAATAAGCCAACCTTGCTCGATTTCTAACGGGGGCGTAGCAACACCTATACGATTACTGTCCCAAAATCCAGCTCTCGGGGTCATTACTACCTCCGACCATCCCCAGTACTCCAAATCCTCTGAGAAGCTAATCCAAATGTTGTTCCCGACCCAAGGACGTTCCAAGCGGGCATATTTCCCCTTGATCTTCTTAGGGAAGAGCGCTCCGGCCTTAGTGTCTGGCTCCGAAATAAGGCCCATCTTCTCGACGGATTTAAAATCTTGGGTGCGGGCAAGCCCCAAGCGGTAGCCAGGGAGTCCAAAGGCATCGTAAAAGATATAATATGTACCTTCCAATAAGCTAATTCTGGGATCGAGAACACCCAGTTCCTCGTAGATGGCAAATGGCCCCCTTTCGGAAGGAGCCAAAATGGGTTGATCCTCTACCTCAAAATAATATCCATCCGCACTGCGGGCAGGATAGATAGAGAAAAATCCCTCTAAACTTTCTATGGTCACCAACAGGATGTACTCTTGGCCTACCTTGACCGCGCCCGCATTGCGGATGTCACCGCACCTAAAGGAGAGGTCATCAATTGTGATGATAGGATTTCCCTCCCAGCGGTGAACAACGTCTGGACCGTATCTTCTTCTACGCATAGCAACTCCTTGCTGAGGAAGGCGCCGTTTTGGGGAGAATGTTTATCAAGGTTCTTATTTTAGTCATCTTTTTCCTCCTTTTTTAAGAAAACCTATCAGAATACCCCGTTCTGTGAACAAGGATGAATGACATCCTGATAGTTCCCTCTGCCCTGGTGGGGGAGGGTTGGGGTGAGGGGGGAATCGGAGATAATTCTCACCCTCTCCTTGGTCCTTCCCCATCAAGGAAGTTCACCAACTATCATCAATTTGTGAATAATGCAGGCTAAGGCCCCCCTCCATTCAGCGCAGAAAGATAGTTTGCCTTCTGACATTTGGCAAGAAATATTTGGGGAGAGACCATTAGCCAGAATTATTCATAGTGCAGCAAAGCCGCGAACAAACAACAGCCACGGATTACACGGATTTCACTGAATCTTTTTTTGAGGTGGCAGAACTCCGATTCTGCCACAGTCAGGTTAGGTAAATCCCTTGGTTCCTTGTAGGGGCTCCGATGAATCGGAGCCCGTGCGGGTCATATAAATGCGACCCTCAAGGCTCTTGCAAGATTGTAGTACAAATTCACAGGTGATGTCTCAAATCGCCCTAGGCTTTTTAAGGATAGAAGATATGTGGCGATCAGAGATGGGCTACAACCGCTTCAATTCCAGGTCACCTTTTTTCCAGCAGGGCCACGGATTCTATATGAGGGGTGTGCGGGAACATATCCAGGGGATGGACCTCCCTTAACTCATATCCCTGCCCGGAGATATCGGCCAAGTCCCGGGCCAAAGTAGTGGGGTTACAGGAAACATAGATCATTCGGGGAGGGGAAACCTCCAACAGGGCTCGTAGGGCTTTGGGATGCATTCCTGCCCTGGGGGGATCTAACACTACTAAATCGGGTTCCACCTCCATTTGAGGAAGAATATTCCTTACCTCCCCTTGGATAAAGCGGCAGTTGCTTATCCCATTTAACTCTGCATTACGGCGGGCATCTATAACTGCCTCCTCCTGGGATTCAATCCCGGTTACCTTACGGGCCGATTTGGCTAAAAAGATACCAATGCTTCCCGTTCCAGAATAGAGATCGAGGACTGATTCAGTGCCCTCTAAATGGGAGAGATCTCTCACCAGTTGATAGAGCCTTTCCGCCTGATAGGAGTTTGTCTGGAAAAAGGAGTTAGGGGAGATGGAGAAGTTGTACCCATCAATTTTCTCGGTTATCGCCGGCTTCCCCCAGAAGAGCTTGGCTTTCCCTGAGGCGATGGAGGCCTTTTGGGGGTTTACGATCTGAAAGATGGAGGCAATCTGAGGGAATTCCCCAGCTAAGGTCTGCGCCAGCTCGCTCATCTCCAGGAACCTCTCATCTGAGGTGACCAAGGAAACCATCACCTCGCCGGTTCGCTTTCCCTCCCTGATGGTTAAAAATCGCAGCAGTCCCCTGTGTCCTTTGAGGTCATATACCGAAATCCCCCGACGACGGACAAACCCTCTCACCAGAGCTATAATCTCATTGGAAAGCTCTGACTGCAAGAGGCACCTTTTTAGGTCAAGTACCTGGCTAAAACTCCCCGACTTGTGTAAGCCTAAGATTGGCTGACCATCTTGGGTGGAAAAGGTAAACTCCATCTTGTTTCGATAAAAGAAGGTTCGCTCGGAGCCCTTGATCTCCTGCACAGGGGGGTCAAGAAAACCTCCAATCCTTTGCAGGTGGGTTTTAACCTGCTTCTCTTTATAGGAAAGCTGGATAGCATAGTCTAAATCCTGGAGTTTGCATCCTCCACATACAGTGAAGTGGGGACAGGCGGGGGCAATCCGCTGAGGGGATGGTTGGAGAAGCATAAGCACTTGGGCCTCAGAATAACTGCTTTTTACCTTGACTATCCGTGCTTCCACCAGATCACCGGGCAGCCCCCCTCTGACGAAGATCACCTTACCCTCCCTCCGTGCTATTCCCCTCCCTCCATAGGCTAGGTCCTCTATCTTTAGCTGAAGGACTTCGCCCTTTTTCATCCCTTTGGCCCTTTACAGGCTTTTACACAGAGGCCACAGATATATTGTCCCACATAACCAAATTTGCGGAATTGCCTTAGTTTCTCAAAGCATTTTATGTGGTCGAAATCCTCTTGGTTTTCCTTTATGGCGCCCACGGGACAGGTTGAGAGACAATCCCGGCAACTTCCACAACTTCCCGCGGAGGGGCTATCAGGGGGAAGGGGCATATCGGTGAGGATGGTCACCAGTCTCACCCTGGCCCCGTATTGGGGTGTTACCAGAAGGTTGCTTCTTCCTATCCAGCCCAATCCCGCCCTTTGGGCCACCTTCTTGTGGGAGAGATGCCCCAATTGCCGTTCCCAATCTATCGTTTGGGAAGCGGGGATGGGGATGGTCCTCCAACCCTCATTCTGGATATGGGAGGAGAGGATTAAGGCTAAACGATCCAAAAAGTAGTTTGCCTGTTTGTAATGGTGATAATAAAGCAAGGTAGGCCTATCCTCAAGCTCTTCAATTATGGGATCGGACAGTCTGAAGGCCAAGGAGATGGCCAAGGGGAAGAGCCCCCTTGATGGAAGGTAAAAATCCTTTCTCAGAGGGGTTATATCGGCCACCCCGAATAGGGATGCCCCATTGTCCATCGCCAGATCCTTAAGTCTCTGGTAGTTTGTCTTCATTCCAGATTATGCAGTAAGAAACCACAAGATTATCACAAGATATACAAAATAAGGGTACTTACAGGAATTGAATTCAAAACCTGTTTTTCACTTAAAAGATGAAACCCACTATTCTTGAAGATTCCTATATAATCTGCACTATAATCTTGCAAGATCTTGTTTTTTTGACAAAGTGTTTCAGGTTGCCTTGAGTCAAAGACTTCTACCGCACTTCAGTGCGGGTTAAGGGCCTTTAGGCCCCCTTTTACAGGGGTAAAAATCCGTTCTGATTGTAGATTTCCTAAGTTGAGTCAAGCCGTTTTTTGGAAAAAATCGTTCTTTGAAAACCCAGTTTACCCCCGGTGGCTCTAAGTGCCAAATTGACTACGACTGATAGCCCTTACCTGTATGCCCGC
>Ga0315546_1000023_pt1 | contig 111559 bp, 106 predicted proteins | sample SalMarSW160170MG_FD_203833 | JGI IMG/M metagenome (GOLD analysis project Ga0315546, IMG submission 203833) | Salt marsh sediment microbial communities from the Plum Island Ecosystem LTER, Massachusetts, United States - Salt Marsh Sediment SW1601-170 ...
GGGTGCGATAAGTACATATCAAAGCCGGTAAATACCCGCCAGTTTCCTCAACTGGTGGCGGAAATGTTGCAACAGGGTGGAGGGTAACCCTGGCATCATTGGAGACTTCAGTGGGAAAGAAAATTCTAGTAATTGATGATGACGCTGCCTTTGTCAGACTGGTGGGGCAGACTCTTAACCAGCAGGGTTATGAGGTGCTCAGCGCCAACAGCGGGGGTGATGGGTTGAAGCTTTTATTCACCCACAAACCGGATATGGTGCTCCTTGACGTGGTGATGCCGGGGATGGACGGCTGGCAGGCCTGTAGCCGCATCCGTGAAATCTCTGATATCCCTGTCATTATGCTCACTGCCCGCGAGAAGACCGAGGATGATGTCGTGCGCGGGCTTGGTTGTGGGGCTGATGACTATGTGATAAAGCCGGTGGGCAGTAAGGAGCTGGTGGCAAGGGTGAAGGCGGTAATGCGCCGCACCGAGTTGCCTTCTTCCCGGCAGGGTGGTGAGGTTACCTATAGCGATGACTTCCTGAGTGTGGATATTGCCGGGCGGAAGGTTATGGTAAATGGGAAGCAGGTAAGGCTGACCCCGGTGGAGTTTCGCCTGCTTGCCCTGCTGATGCAGAATGCGGGGCGTATTCTTACCCACCGGCAGCTGCTGGAGAAGGTGTGGGGGTGGGAATATATTGATGACCTGGATTATACCCGCATCTATGTCTGGCATCTGCGCCAGAAGATAGAGCCCGACCCGGCTAAACCTAAATATATCATTACCGAGCCTGGCGTTGGCTACTGCTTTCATAAGGCTGACTGACCCCTCCCCGCTTCAAATAAAACTTTTTCTTTCCTGCCCACCCGCCCATTAGGGCTTTGCGGCTTATCTCGTGATTTTCTCCCCCCTGCCCCTCTTTTAAAGATGTCTTTTTTCCCGCCCGCCCGCCCTAAAGGCGTCTGCGGCTTGTTATAGAGTGGGTACTCCCGCCCATGCGGTTGACATTTGATTATTATCCTATCTATCATTCTCACAAAGGAGGTCAATAACTCATATGGTAGGTTTTGGCCCAGATTTTAAAGCAAGAGCACGTCTGGAAGATATATATGCATTGCAACAAGCAAGTCTACGGTGGTATTGGCGCCTACTCGCTATCATCGTTGCCCTCGCCACAGTTGTTAGTGCAGTCTTTCAAGCGCTTAGCTATTTCTTCCGCTAACTGTTCTGTGTTATAAATGGCGACTAGTATAACAGGAACATTATCTGCCCCATCCCTTAAAAGGTGGGGCGAACCCTTTCCACTTAAGGGCGGTGGGTGGGAAAAGATATAAAAGGGGTGGGGGCTTAAACTTGTGCTGAGCCAGTGGCAATAGTAGAATATATTCTGGCATGACAGTTGTGGGAAACGGCTTGTTCCGGGTTGAGGTCTCGGTAAAAGCCTCTCTCCCCGACCCCCGGGGGGAGGCACTAAAAGCCGATATTCGTGACCTTGGTATTGCCAGTGTTAGCCAGGTCAGGGTGAGCAACATATATATGCTGGAGGGGGGGCTGAGCGGGGAGGAAGTAAGCACAATCTGCCGCGAGCTGCTGGTTGACTCCGTAGTTGAGGAGTATTCAGTTGGAGACACCTCTCTTGTCGCCAAAAGCGATGCCCATGCCGTTGAGGTGGCTTATAATCCCGGGGTCATGGACCCGGTGGAGGAGAGCGTTAAGAAGGGCATCCGCGACCTCGGCATCACTAAGGTCGAGTCGGTAAAGACAGCCAAGAGATATTACCTCTGGGGCAAGCTTTCCCCAGGCGATATTGAGCTTATCTCCACTAAGCTGCTGGTTAACAGCGTGGTTCAGCACGTGGTCACCGCCGGGGAGCGGGTATCGCTGCCGTCAACCGAATACCAGTTCTCCTTGCAACGGGTTGATTTACTGACTATGGATGACGCCGGCTTAGCCAGGCTGGGTGGGGAACTCTGGCTGACCACAAGTGAGTTGAAGCATATTCAGGGCTACTTCTCCAAGTCAGGTCGCAGTCCCACCGATGTTGAGCTTGAGACCCTGGCGCAGACATGGTCGGAGCACTGCAAGCACAAGACCTTTAAGGCAAAAATAAGATTTAACGGGCAGGTTATTGACAACCTGCTCAAGAGCACCATCATGAAGGTCACCGCCGACTTAAATAAGCCGTGGTGCCTTTCCACCTTTAAGGACAACTCAGGGGTGATAGACTTTGATGGTCGTCATGCCCTGTGTTTTAAGGTTGAGACCCATAACCACCCCTCAGCCATTGAGCCCTATGGCGGGGCATCAACCGGGCTGGGTGGGGTAATCCGCGACCCATTAGGTACCGGGCTGGGGGCAAAACCGATTGCCGATACCGACGTCTTCTGCTTTGCCCCGCCCGACTTCCCCCAGGACAGGCTTCCCCCCGGCGTGCTCCATCCCCGCCGTGTTCTTAAGGGGGTAAGGGCGGGGGTGGCTGACTACGGTAATCGCATGGGGATCCCCACCCTCAACGGCGCTATCCTCTTTGACGAGCGCTATCTGGGTAACCCGGTGGTGATTTGCGGCACCATAGGGCTTATGCCCAAAGAGGCGGCTCAGATGGGAAGGCAGAAGCCGGGCGACCTTATTGTCCTGGTGGGGGGCAGAACAGGGAGAGACGGCATTCACGGTGTTACCTTCGCCTCGGGGCTGCTCACCGGCGAATCCGAGGCGGTTTCTGCCAGCTCGGTTCAGATTGGCAACCCCATAACCGAGAAAAAGATGGTTGACGTCCTGCTCAGGGCGAGGGATAAGGGACTCTACCGGCGAATTACTGACTGCGGCGGGGGTGGGCTATCGTCAGCGGTGGGGGAGATGGGGGCGGAGACGGGAGCCAGGGTGGAGCTGGGGAAGGTCCCCCTGAAGTATTCCGGTCTTTCTTATACCGAGATATGGCTTTCTGAGGCGCAGGAGAGGATGGTGCTGGCGGTGCCCCCGGAATCGGCGGAGGAGCTTATCTCCCTTTTTGCCAGTGAGGACGTTGAGGCTACCGTCATCGGTGAGTTTACCGATGATAAGCGGCTCAAGCTTTTCTACGAGGGCAATCTGGTGTGCGACCTTGAGATGGAGTTCCTCCATAACGGCCTGCCCCAGCTGGAAAGAGAAGCAGTATGGCAGCCGCCCCAATATCCCGAGCCGGACTTTGCCCCGCCCCCCGACCTTGGCGATGACCTTAAGAAAATTTTAGGCTCGTGGAATGTCTGCAGCAAGGAATGGGTAATACGCCAGTATGACCACGAAGTCCAGGGGGGCAGCATCCTCAAGCCGCTGGTGGGGGTAGATAACGACGGCCCCGGTGACGCCGCTATCCTCAGGCCGGTGCTTGGTTCCGAGATGGGCGTTATTATCTCCAACGGCATTAACCCTAAATATGGCGATATTGACCCCTACTGGATGGCGGCCTCGGCGGTGGATGAAGCGCTGAGGCAGATTATTGCCGTCGGCGGTAGTCTCAAAAAGGTGGCATTGCTGGACAATTTTAGCTGGGGCAACCCGGAGAAGCCCGACCGCCTCGGAGGCTTGGTGCGGGCGGCGCAGGGATGCTACGATGCCGCCCTTGCCTACGGGACGCCCTTTATCTCGGGCAAGGATAGCCTCTACAACGAGTATGAAACAGATAAAGAAAGCATCTGCATACCCCCCACCCTGCTTATATCAGCCATGGCGGTGATGGAGGATGTTTCCAAAGCAGTCTCCATGGACTGCAAGAAAGAAGGTGACCTGATCTATATCGTGGGGACGACATATAACGAGCTGGGCGGCTCGCACTACTACGCAGTTAAAGGTTTTGTTGGTAGCAAGGGCGGCAGCAAGGTGCCCAGGGTCAATCCCCAGAAGGGGAAGAAGCTCATGGATACCCTCAGTGCCGTTATGGAGAAAGGTTTTATGAAAGCCTGCCACGACCTGAGCGAGGGCGGCATCGGGGTAGCGGCGGCGGAGATGGCTTTCGCCGGGGGACGGGGCATGTCGCTTGAGCTGGAGAAAGTCCCTCTGGCTGAACCCATCACCAGAGATGACAGCATTCTCTTCTCCGAATCAAACACCCGCTTCCTGGTCGAGGTGGCACCGGAGGACAAGGAACGCTTTGAAAAAGCGATGGCTGGGGTGGAATTTGCCGCCATCGGTGAGGTGACCAAGGACGATAACCTTGAGGTCTACGGCATTACTGGGGAAAAGATAGTTTCGCTTCCACTGGCGGAGCTAAAGGAGGCGTGGCAGAAGCCACTTCGCTGGTAGCTAAGAATGGTCAAGGTAAGGACATTAATATTGCGGGCGCCGGGGACAAACTGCGACGTTGAAACTACCTTTGCCCTTGAGCAGGCGGGGACGGTGGTGGAATCAGTCCATGTTAATGAGCTTGTCCGCGGGGGGAAGCCCCTTTCCCATTACCAGATACTGGTCATACCCGGCGGCTTTACCTACGGCGATGATATCTCCGCAGGCAAAATCCTGGCCAATGAGCTAAGGCTTAAGCTTGGTGGGGATATTCAGGATTTTATTGAGCGGGGCGGGCTTATCTTGGGCATCTGCAACGGCTTTCAGGTACTGGTCAGAGCCGGCATCCTCCCCCCATCGGCTGAGGGCAACCACCGCCTGACCCTGGCTGGCAACGATTCCAACCGCTTTGAGTGTCACTGGGTCTATCTCCGTGTCAACGAGAAAAGCCCCTGCCTGTTCACCAGGGGAATGACCACTATCTACCTGCCGGTGGCGCATGGTGAGGGCAAGTTGGTGGCTGATGCCGAGACGCTGGGCAACTTAGATGTGGTGGTGCGTTACGCCGATGAGAGCGGTAATATTAAGGCGGGCTACCCCTACAACCCCAACGGTTCAATGGATAATATTGCCGGTATCTGTGACGCCTCGGGGCGCATCTTTGGCTTGATGCCCCACCCCGAGCGCTTCCTTCGCTGGAGGCAGCACCCGAGGTGGACAAGGGAGGCGGTGAGGGAGCATGGGGATGGCTTCAGCATCTTCCTAAATGCCGTGGAGTGGGTCAAGCGTAGCTGAAATAAGGGGTGGGGCATAAGCCCCGCCCCTTATTACCATTTATGACGGTACCTGAGGCAGTTCAGCCTGTGCCTTCCTTACCTCTTCCTCGGGATAGGCGTAATCTTCAAGTTGCCCCGACAGGTATTTCTCATAGGCAGCCAGGTCAAAGTGCCCGTGTCCGCTATGGGCGATGAGGATGGTCTTTGATTTACCCTCTTCCTTGCACTTGAGGGCTTCATCAATAGCTACCTTGACATTGTGGCACGGCTCAGGAGCGCTGATAATGCCCTCAGTTCGGGCAAACTTTACCCCCGCCTCAAAGGCGGCAGTTTGAGGCACAGCTACAGCTTCAACTAAGCCCAGTCTATGGAGGTGGCATATAGTGGGTGCCATGCCATGATAGCGCAGTCCACCGGCGTGGATTGGTGGCGGGATAAAGCCGTGCCCCAGGGTATACATTTTAATCAGGGGAGTCATCCCGGACAGGTCACCAAAATCATAGGCATAAAGTCCCTTGGTCACACTGGGACAGCTTTCCGGCTCACAACAGATGATGCGCATATCTGGCTTCTTGCCGCTAATCTTATCCCGAATCCAAGGGAAGAATTGCCCGGCAAAGTTTGAGCCACCGCCAATGCAGCCGACAATAATATCAGGGTAGGCATCAGCCATCTCCATCTGCTTGCGGCATTCCTCCCCGACGATTGTCTGATGAAGCAGGACATGGTTAGCCACGCTGCCAATCGAATATTTATAGTCTGGATGTTCTATCATATAATCTACTGCCTCGCTGATAGCCAGACCCAGACTCCCGGGACAATCAGGCCATTTTTCCAGCATAGCTCGCCCTGACTTGGTCTCTGTGCTGGGGCTGGGGACACAGTTAGCCCCCCAGGTCTCCATGGCGATGCGCCGATAGGGCTTCTGGTCATAGCTAATCCTGACCATAAACACCTTGATCTCCAGACCGAAGAATGCCCCAGACAAACTCAGGGCACTGCCCCACTGCCCAGCACCGGTCTCAGTACATAAGCCCTTGAGCCCTTGTTTCTTGGCATAGTATGCCTGAGCCGTGGCGGTATTGGGCTTGTGGCTCCCCGCTTGGTTTGTCCCCTCGTATTTATAGAAAATCTTGGCTGGCGTATCTAAGGCCTTCTCCAGCCGATACGCCCGATGCAACACGGTTGGTCTCCAGGTACGGTAGACCGCCTGCAGCTCCTCAGGGATTTCAATCCAGCGGTCTGTGGTGTTGAGCTCTTGCTCGGCACATGCCCTGGAAAATAGACCGGCGGCGTCGTCTACAGTTGCCGGCTTTCCCGTTCCTGGGTGCAAAAGTGGCGGCATTGGCTCGGGCATATCAACCATAATGTTATACCAGTGGGTTGGCATGTCCTTTTGGTCAAGAAAATACATTCCTTTCTCCATTTTTGTCTTTCATCCTCCTTTAGTTTAATAAAGTCTCTATATTATCTTATTTATTTGCCCCCAAGGGGGCCACCTCCATGCTATAGTATACATGTTGCCTCCTTAATTAAAAACCCCTCGCCCTAAAGGGGCGAGGGGTTAGTTCGCGGTGCCACCCTTCTTGGTCAGTTGCTAGCCGACCATCTCTTTCAGGTACGGAAGATATTACCTCAGTACCCTTGGGCTTGATAACGCTTCCCTGGCGACAAAGCCTACTCACCCTTCACCAATAGAGAACTTTCGGTTTGCAGCTCCCAGGTCCATTCCGCTCCGCCTCAGGCATCGGCTCACACCTTGGGCACCCATAAAAATCAAAGATTTTTCTGGGAACTCTTACCCGACTCTCTGCGCCTTGGCTTGAAGCCTACTAGTCCTGCTCACAGCCTTTACTTTATTCAGTTGAATAACGCTTAAATATAACCTAGCTATTAGTTTTTGTCAACACTTGTGGGGTTCGTACTTAAGTGGGATTGATTGTGGTAGCCATTGGGTGTTAATATTTTGGTACTAGCAAAAGGAGGGATGATGAAGAAAAAGGTAGTAAGGGATGTTAACGTTAAGGGTAAGAAGGTATTAGTGAGAGTTGATTTCAGCGTCCCCTTAGACCCGCAGACCCTCGCCATTACTGATGATACCCGCATTAGGGCGGCTTTACCCACCATAGAGTACCTGATTAAGGAAGGGGCGAAGGTCATCCTCGGCTCGCACCTGGGTCGTCCTCAGGGTAAGGTAGTGGAAAAGTTAAGGATGGCGCCGGTAGCCAGTCAGCTATCGCAAATACTGAAGACTGCGGTCAGAACGACTAAGGACTGTATCGGAGCCGAGGTTGAGGCGGCTACTAGTGGACTGAAGGGTGGGGAGGTGCTCATGCTGGAGAACCTTAGCTTTCACGCCGAGGAGCAAAAGAATGACCCGGCCTTTGCCAGAGCCCTTGCTAATTTAGCCGAGGTATATGTTAGCGATGCTTTTGGTGTCGCTCACCGCGCTTATGCCTCTACGGTTGGTGTTGCTAAGTATCTTCCCTCGGCGGCTGGCTTTTTATTGGAGAAGGAGGTTGATACCCTGACCGGCGTTTTGGATTCACACATCCCTCCCTGTGCGGCAATAGTCGGTGGGGCTAAGGCTAAGGATAAGATTAGTCTTATGGAAAATATGATGCGGAAGGTGGATTCCCTGATTGTCGGCGGGGGCATGGGTTCTGCCTTTCTAAAGGCGTCAAAATATAACCTGGGCGGCTCAGCGCTTCCTGAGGCTGAAAATGAGGTTGCCCGGCGACTGGTAGAGAGAAGCGCTGAGATGGGTGTTCACCTTCTTGTGCCTGTTGATTTGGTGGTGGCTAAAGATTATGCTCCTCAAGCTAAATCAAGGGTGGTAACCGTTGACGAAGTCCCTCCCACCTGGCAGATTATGGATATAGGTCCGAGGACGGTTACCATTTTTACCGCCAAGCTCAGAAAAGCCAAGACGGTTATCTGGACTGGTTCGCTGGGGGTTTTTGAATTCCCCGGGTTTCGAAAAGGAACTACGGCTGTCGTGGAACTACTGGCTAAACTGGAGGCGACCAAGGTTATCGCCGGTGGTTCTATCGCTGAGGCTATAGAAGAATTGGGCTTTACCGATAAAATGACCCATGTCTCCACTGGTGGGGGGGCTGCCCTCAGGCTATTTGAGGGCATCGCCTTACCGGCGGTGGAAGCCCTGCCCAATAAGTAAGGTGGCTGATGACTGAGGAAAAGGGTAAACTAAAAAAGCAAACAAGGCGAATCCTGCAAGGGTTTGCTAAAAAGAGAGGGAATCTTATTCCCATCCTGCAGGGACTTCAGGGCAAGCTCGGCTACCTTCCCCGGGAGGCTATGCTTGAGGTTGCTCGATTTCTTGATATTCCGGAAATGGATGTTTACGGCGTGGTCACATTTTACAATCAGTTCCGCCTCAATCCTCTGGGAAGGCACTCGGTAAGGGTTTGTCTGGGTACCGCCTGCCATATGAAGGGCGGTTACATCACCCTGGATGCCTGGAAGAGGAGGCTGGGTATCGAGAGCGGGCAGACCACCCCGGACCGGGAGTTTGACCTGGATACCGTCGCCTGCGTCGGCTGTTGTGTTATGGCACCGGTAACGGTGGTTGATGATAAGCCCGAGGGCAAGGTTGAACCAACCAAGGTGGATGGAATCCTGCTCTCGTTTAAGCTGGAAAAGGAGAAGAAGTCAAAGTAAGCAAGCGTCAGAGTACACTCTCAGCTTTTGAGGAGATAAAGGGCCGTGCCCAGTCCAGGTGGCAAGAACTAAGCGATAAGCCGGTAATCATGGTCGGCGCCGCCACCTGTGGTCGTGCCGCCGGGGCTTTAGAAGTACTGCGGGCAATAAAAGCCGAGCTTAAAAAGCATGGGCTTGACTGCCCCGTATTTGAGGTCGGCTGCATGGGGCATTGCTACGCCGAGCCAATCGTTACCATAATCAAGCCCGGCTACCCCCCTATCTGCTACGGGCAGGTCAATGAGGTAATAGCCCAGAGGCTGGTCAGGGAGTTTATCCTCGGCGATAACCCCTGCCTTGAGTTTGTCCTCGGCGCTCTGGAGAAAAACGAGCTTGTCCCCAGCTTCGCCGATTTCCCCCGGGCTGAGTTTGAGAAAAAGGTTATCCTGAAGAACTGCGGGCACATCGACCCGGAAAATATAGAGCACTACATTGCTAACGGCGGTTACGGCGCTCTGGCAAAGGCGCTCCAGCTGGAGCCGGAAGAGGTTATTGACGAGGTCAAAAGCTCGGGGCTGAGGGGCAGGGGTGGTGCCGGCTTTTCCACCGGGGAGAAGTGGGAAGTGTGCGCCAATGCCCGGGGTAAGCCCAAATATCTAGTCTGCAACGGTGACGAGGGTGACCCCGGTGCCTTTATGGACCGGGCTATCCTGGAGAGCGACCCCCACTCGGTGGTGGAGGGCATGCTCATTGCCGGCTATGCTATCGGGGCAAGGTACGGCTATATCTACGTCCGCGCTGAATACCCCCTGGCCGTCAAGAGGGCTCAACTTGCCCTTCAGCAGGCAAGGAAGCTGAATCTTCTGGGCAGAAATATCCTCGGCGGCGACTTCAGCTTTGATATAAAACTTTTTCAGGGCTCGGGTGCATTCGTCTGCGGCGAGGAGACGGCATTAATCGCCTCGCTGGAGGGGAAGGCGGGAACCCCCCACCACCGCCCCCCTTACCCGGCAGTAAGCGGTCTTTACGGCAAGCCGACGCTGGTCAACAACGTCAAGACGCTGGCTTACCTGCGCCACATAATTCAGGACGGGGGTAATAGTTTTGCCGGCATTGGCACCGAGGGGAGCAAGGGTACAGCTGTTTTTGCCCTTGCCGGCAAGGTGGTTAATACCGGGCTGGCTGAGGTGCCCATGGGCACCACCCTGCGCCAGGTCGTCTTTGATGTCGGCAGCGGCATTAAGGATGGCAAGCGTTTCAAGGCGGTGCAGATAGGTGGTCCCTCCGGTGGCTGTTTACCCGAGTCCGCCCTTGACCTGCCCATTGACTTTGACTCCCTTACCGAGGCCGGGGCGATGATGGGCTCGGGGGGGATGATTGTCCTTGATGAAGACGACTGCATGGTGGAGATAGCCCGCTATTTTCTGGAGTTCACGCAGAGGGAGTCCTGCGGCAAGTGCACCTTCTGCCGTCTGGGGACAAAGCAGATGCTTGATGTCTTGGATGAATTTACCAAGGGCAGGGGCAAGATTGAAGACCTTGATATGCTTATTGCGCTGGCGGAGGACGTTAAAGCTGGTTCTCTCTGCGGGCTGGGGAGGACGGCACCGAACCCGGTACTGAGCACCCTGCGCTTCTTCCGCGACGAGTATGAAGCACACATCAAAGAAGGTCGGTGCCCGGCGCTGATGTGCCGCGACCTCATCGCCTATTACATTGACCCCAAGAAGTGCGAACTCACCTGTGACGCCTGCGTGGGCACCTGCACCGTGGAGGCAATATCCAGCCACCCCACCAAGCGCTATAAGATTATTGACCAGGAGAAGTGCGTCAAGTGCGGCACCTGCCTTACTGCCTGCCCTCCCCAGTATAGCGCCGTGGTCAAGCTATCGCCGCCGAGCCTCGTACCGGTTTCAAAGATTCCGGTGTCAAAGGCGCCGGGGCCAAAAAAGAAAAAGAAGAAATGAAGACGGTATCTTTAACTATTAACGGCAAGGAAGTAAAAGCCCGCCAGGGGGACAAAGTCCTCTGGGCGGCGCTGGATAACGGCATATATATACCCAATCTCTGTGCCCTGCGTGATGCCTCAGAATCGGCTGCTTCCTGCCGTCTGTGCTGGGTGGAGATAAAGGGCAAGAGTAAGCCCGTTACCGCCTGCACGGAAACAGTTAAAGAGGGCATGGTGGTGAACACCGGGGGGGAGGGTGCTTTGAGGCTGGCGCGCACCGCCCTTGAGCTGTTTTTAGCCAGCAATGTGGTTGATTGCGCCCACTGCCCCGCCAGCGGCTCCTGCGAGCTTCAGAAGATAGCTGGATATCTGGGGGTTAAGCTCAAGACGAAGCATTTTAGGAAGATTTTGCGCAACCTGCCGCTGGATGCCAGCAGCCCCCTGTTTAGCTATGACCCCAACAAGTGCGTCCTCTGCGGGCGCTGTATCTGGGTCTGCCGGCAGCGGCTGGGAATCGGCGCCCTTGGTTTTGCCCACCGCGGCTTTAATAGAAGGTTAACCACCTTTGGTGACGAGCCCATCGGCGAAGCCAGGTGCGAGGGGTGTGGTGATTGCGTCACTGTCTGCCCCACCGGCGCCCTGTGCTTTAAGTAACCGTTTTAAATCTCAGACCCCGGCCAGTTCCCTGCCCAACTCCAGTAGCCTTTCCACCCGCGCCGGGCTGTCGCTTTCGGCGTAGGTGCGGAGCAGAGGCTCGGTGCCGGAGAACCTGATGAGCAGCCAGCTGGTATCAGCCAGTATGAAGCGGAAGCCGTCGCTGGTGTCTAATTTTGCCACCTTGACCCCGTCAAGTGAGTGGGGCGGATTATCGGTGATGCGTTTGATTATCGCCTGGCGCTCGTTTTCGGGGAATTCAAAATCTTGGCGCTGGTAGTGGTGGGGTCCCACCTTGCCGTAGAGATATTCCAGGAGTTGGGATGGGGTCTTGCCCGTCTTGAGCATGAAGTCAAGGAAATAGAGACCGGCCAGTATGCCGTCCCTCTCCAGTACATGCCCGCGGAAGCCGTAGCCCCCGCTCTCCTCCCCGCCGACGAGGGCGTTTTTAGCCAGCATTACGGGGGCGACATATTTAAAGCCCACCGGCGTCTCATAGACGGGGACATTGAATATCTCGCCGAGGCGGTCAAGCATGGTGGTGGTGGTTATGGTCTTGACGATAGCACCCCTCTCCCCGCGCACCTCCAGCAGGTAGAGGCAGAGCAGGGCAAAGACCTGGAGCTGGGTCAAAAAGACGCCCTTCTCATCAACGATGCCGATGCGGTCGGCATCACCGTCGGTGGCTAAGCCGACGTCCGCCTTTTGCTGTTTGATGGTAGCCGAGAGCTTGGTCAGGTTAATGGCAATCGGCTCGGGCTGTATCCCGGGGAATAGGGGATTGCGCTCGCTGTTTATCTCTATTAGCTTAAGCCTTCCACCACCAAGCAGTGTCTGGAAGTAGCCGGCGCCAGACCCGTACATGGGGTCAACTACTACCTTTAGTCTGCCCTGGCGTAGCCGTTCCAGGTCAATGAGCCTGTTTATCTGCTTGACATAAATCGGTGTGAGGTCAAGGTATTGCACTATTTTCTGCTCCAGCGCCTTGTCCAGCGGCATACTTTTTATCTTGCCTGAGGCGAGGGTACGGGAGATATACTTTTCTATCTTGGCGGTGACCTCGGATGGGGCGCTGCTCCCCTCCTCGTTCTTATACTTAAAGCCGTTCCAGTTAGCCGGGTTGTGGCTGGCGGTGATGATAATAGCCCCGCCCGTCTTTTTTGCCAGGACGCCGTAGCTTATTACCGGCGTTGCTGTGGCTTTAGAACAGAGGTAGACCTTTATTCCGCTGGCGGCGGCAACCTCGGCGGCGGCTTGGGCAAAGTCCTCGGAGGCAAAGCGGGTGTCATAGCCGATAATCAGTCCTCTATCGGCTAGCCCCGCCCCTTTGAGGTAGTCAGCCACCCCCTGGGCGCAGGCACGCACGTTATCAAAGGTGAAGTCCCGGGCGATAACCCCCCGCCAGCCGTCGGTGCCGAATTTTATGGGATTTTTTTTCAACCCCACCCCCTTTACCCCCTGTTTTCTAGCTGTTTTTCTTCCCACCCTCCCGCCCTCAGAGGCTTTGCCTCTCTTGGGCTCTCTTTTTACCCCCCTCCCTTAGGGGTGGGGGTGAACCCCTTCCACTTAAGGGCGGCGGGTGGGAATAGATATAAAACGGGTGGGGGCTTCGCCCCCCTTTATTACTTCCCCAGTGCTTCTTTTTTAAGCAACTCGGCTTTGTCCGTCTTTTCCCAGGGGAGGTCTAAGTCGTCCCTGCCGAAGTGCCCGTAGCAGGCGGTCTGCCGGTAGATGGGGCGGCGGAGGTTGAGGGTGCGGATAATAGCTTCGGGGCGGAGGTCAAAGTGCTTTTTAATCAGCTCAAGTAAGACCTTATAGTCAACCTTGCCCGTGCTGAAGGTCTCAACCGAAATGGAAAGGGGGTGGGCGACGCCGATAGAGTACGAAATCTGGAGCTCTACCCGCTCGGCAAGTCCCGAAGCGACGATATTCTTGGCGATGTAGCGAGCCATGTAAGACGCTGAGCGGTCGACCTTGGTCGGGTCTTTGCCGGAGAAGCAGCCGCCGCCGTGGCGGGCGATGCTGCCGTAGCTATCAACCAGTAGCTTGCGGCCGGTAAATCCGGTATCTGAAACCGGACCCCCGACGACAAAGCGACCGGTGGCGTTGACATAGAATTTGGTTTTCTCATCTATTAGTCCTGCCGGGATGACCTTCTTGACTACCTGCTCGGCGATGTCCTGCTCGATCTGAGCCTGGCTGACATCGGGGTTATGCTGGGCACCCAGCACCACGCTATCCACCCGCCGGGGAGTGCCGTTGTTGTATTCTACGGTTACCTGCGATTTGCCATCGGGGCGGAGGTAGGGCAGGGTATTATCCCTTCTCACCTGAGCCAGTCGCCGGCACAGCTTGTGGGCCAGGGAGATGGGGAGGGGCATAAGCTCGGGTGTCTCATTGCAGGCAAAGCCGACCATCATCCCCTGGTCGCCGGCACCAATCCTGTCCAGCTCGTCGGTGGAGCCTTCCTTTACCTCTCTTGACATTCCCACCCCGCTGGCGATGTCGGGGGATTGCTCCTTTAGGGAGACCATTATTCCGCAGGACTTGTAGTCAAAGCCATACTCGGGGTGGGTATAGCCAGCGTCGCGGACTACCTCCCGCACGAGCTGGGGAATCTCAACATAGCAATCGGTGGTAATCTCGCCCAGAACAATTACCAGGCCGTTGGTTACCGCCGTCTCGCAGGCAACGCGGGCATAGGGGTCTTCTTTGATAATAGCATCGAGGACGGTATCCGATATCTGGTCGCATAGCTTATCGGGATGGCCTTCGGTAACCGATTCTGAGGTGAGCATATAGCTCGGCGAGCTGCTGAAGCTGCTTGGCATTTTTCTCCTTCTATGTCCCCTCCTCCCAGCTGGTGAGGTATTTCTTCTGCTGGGGGGTAAGCTTGTCAATATTAATCCCCATGGATTTTAGTTTCAAGCGAGCCACCTGTTTATCAATTGCTTCGGGGACGGGGTGGACCTTAATCTTAAGGCTTCCCTTATTCTTTACCATATATTCCAGGCAGAGGGCTTGGTTGGCGAAGCTCATGTCCATGACGCTGGCGGGGTGTCCCTCCGCCGCCGCCAGGTTGACCACCCTCCCCTCCGCCAGCAGGTAAAGACGCCGCCCGTCCTTCAGGGTGTATTCATCAACAAGGGGTCTTATCCGCCGCTTATTGCGAGCCAGGCTCTCTAAAGCGGGGATATTTATCTCCACATTGAAGTGCCCGGTATTGGCTAAGATAGCCCCGCCCTTCATTACCTTGAGGTGGGCTTTGTCAATGACATTCTTATTGCCGGTAATGGTGATGAAGATATCGCCCACCCTGGCTGCTTCTCTAAGTGGCATGACCTGGTAGCCGTCCATAAGCGCTTCCAGAGCCCGGACTGGCTCAACCTCGGTGATAATCACCTGGGAGCCCAGCCCCTCGGCTCTCATGGCGGCGCCGTGCCCGCACCAGCCGTAGCCGCAAATTACCACCTTCTTCCCCGCCCAGAGGACATTGGTTGCCCGGGTGATGCCGTCAATGGTGCTCTGCCCGGTGCCGTAGCGGTTATCAAAAAGGTACTTGGTCTGGGCGTCGTTTACGGCAATGAGGGGGTATCTCAGCTTTTTTGCTTTCTCCAGGCTGCGCAGGCGGATAACGCCGGTGGTGGTCTCCTCGGTGCCGCCGATAACATCGCCGATTAAGTCAGCTCGCTTGGTGTGGAGGGTGGTAACCAGGTCGGCACCATCATCCACGGTAAGCTGGGGTTTGTTATCCAGGGCAGTGTTGATGTGCTGGTAGTATGTTTTCTCATCCTCCCCCCGGATGGCATTAACCGGGATGCCGTATTCCACCAGCGCCGCAGCGACATCGTCCTGGGTGCTCAGGGGGTTAGCCGCGCACATGACGATGCTGGCTCCCCCCTCCTTTAGAGCTAGTGCCAGGTTTGCCGTCTCGGTGGTAATGTGTAGGCAGCCCGAAATTCTTATGCCCTTTAGCGGCTTCTCCTTGGCAAATCTGTCTTTGATGAGCCTTATTACCGGCATCTCGCGGGAAGCCCACTCTATCCGCTTTTTACCCTCGGTAGCCAATGAGGGGTCTTTTATATGGTATTGATTTTTTATCTGCCTCACCCCCTTAGAGCCAATTATACTATAATTTTAGAATTATGTGGCGCTTAGCCACTCTCGCAGCTCTTTCAGCACTTCTTGGTGGTTGGCTCTGGTTACCGTTATCAGATTTACCTGCGGCTGGCGCTTGATGGCATCGGCGTAGGGGTTGGGGTGGAGCATGATAGTCCCCAGGAGCCTCTTCCCGCTGCTGATTATGCTCTGCACAGTTTCCCTGAATTTAGCCGAGAATAGCTCCATCTTGCCGATTTCATCAACAACGACCAGGTCGCACTCACTGGCTGCCTGATTAAGGGCGGAAACGCCTATCTTATCCAGGCTTTCAATATCAACCCCGTACTTGCCCACCCGATAGGGACTGTCAATATTGACATGGGATAGTATCGCTGTCTCTCCGTCGAGGGTGACCAGCCGGAAGCCCTGCCTTACCCCATGGCTCCTTATCTCCTCGGTGTAGAACCCCCCAGCCCTGCCCTTCATACCGGCGACGGCTTGTTTTATGAGGCTGGTTTTGCCTGTTCCCGGCTGTCCGGTGAGCAGATAGACCTGCTTCATTGCTTGGCGCTCTTGGCTTTTGCCTCAGCCTTCCTTCTTAGCTCCAGCTTCTTTTTCTTGCGCCGGTGCTTTAGGATGGCTACTCGTCTTGCCTTGTTCATCTCCTGCCACCATTACCTGCGAAGAGCTGGGCAAAGCGGGCAAAGGAGCGGTCGTAGGTTTTCTCAACCTCAGGGGGAAAGACACAGGCAGGGAGCTCATCGCGCTCAAGGTGGTACGAGATGCACTCACAGCACTTGCCTTTCCTTGAGCACGGCTCGTAGGTGCAGTTGCACCTGGCTTTGTTTAATTCAATCTGGCATTCCATTATATATACCGCTTTCTTATATTTGCCGATAGCTCAGCCAGCAGCTCCAGAGCCCTGCCCGCCGCTTCCTCACTTATCGATGCCAGCCCGCAGCTGGGGGTAAGCAGCCCCTGTTCTATCAGTTGCTTAAAGGGGACGCCGTTTCCGGTGAAGGGCGCCATTGCTGCCTCAAGGCGGTCTTTGAGGCTGGCTACCGTCTCTTTCTTTATGGATGGTTCGTCGTTGGGGACAATCCCCCAGGCAACGACCCCACCTTTATCCAGGAACCCCTTGATTTCCGCCGGATAGAGGCTCAGCGACGGGGCATAGTTGTAGGCGTCAAAGCTCAGAATATCAAAGCTGGTCTCTAGTAAAACAGACCAGTCGGTGTTGCCGCAGCAGTGGACTCCCTTGAGACCACTGATGCCGCCAAAGACCCCTTCCAGCAGGTTGACCACCCTCTCCCGGGAAAGGTTCATCGAGACCGAGCCGAAGGTAGCCATATAGGGCTCGTCAACAAAGATGATGGTGTTCTTTGAGATCTTGCTTAGCTCTTTCTCCTGCCAGCTTGCCTTCAGGCGGAGCAATTTTGCCACCACATCACCCAGGGTATCATCGTAGATTATGGCTCGCTTTTCACTATCGGTGACGGTCAGCCCCCAGGTGATAGGTCCGGTTACATGACCCTTGACCGCTATAGGCGCCAGGTTTTTCAGGTCTAAAAAGCTATAGAGTCCGGCGGCGTAGTCCTTGGTGATGGGGTATTTATCAATATCGTTTTCCAGGTAGGCGGTGTAGAACTCCTCCAGCGGCTTAGCCAGGTCCTGGGCGCGGTCAATGTATAAACTCTTCCCTCTCACCACCGCCCCGGGGAAGCCCTCGCTGAACTGGACGCACATGTTCTCCAGATGAGAACGCCCGGGTAGCTGGGGCCAGGCGGGGATGTCCTTCAGGTAGCGGCTGACCTCGGAGCATGCCTTTGAGGGGTCGGTGTGGGGCATGCTGCCGATAGCCGTTATTCGGCAGCCAAAATCCATTTATCATCCCCCTTTAGATATTTGCCGATGAGCAGCTCCAGCTTTTTCTTCTGCTCCGGCGGTATTAGCTTGGGGTCGGTGATGAGCGCCGTCTTCAGGGCGCTGGCACAGTCGCAATCGCGCTTCTGCGGCATCCTTGCCACCGCCAGCTTGATAATATTCTTCGCCGTGTCAATGTACTTATGCATGATATTCAGGACCATCTCTACCGTAACCGGCTCCAGCTTCTCCTCCCAGCTATCATAGTCGCTGACGCAGGCAATGCTGGCGTAGCAGATTTCCGCCTCCCGCGCCAGCTTGGCTTCGGGCAGCATCGTCATGCCGATAATATCCGCCCCCCAGGAGCGGTACAGCCTTGATTCCGCCCTGGTGGAAAATGCCGGACCCTCCATAACCACATAGGTGCCCTTGGGGTGGACAGAAGCCCCGATTTCCTTAGCCGCCTCAACTAAAATCCGGCTCAAGACGGGGCAGAAGGGCTCGGCGAAGGGGATGTGGGCGACGATGCCCTCGCCGAAAAAGGTGCTTTCCCTTTGACGGGTGCGGTCAATGAGCTGGTCGGGGATAACCAGGTCTCCGGGCTTCAGTTCCTTTTTGAAACTCCCTACCGAGTTGACGGAGATGATGTGCTCCACCCCCAGCGATTTCAGGGCGTAGATATTGGCTCTTGACGGGACTTCGGTGGGGGAGAGGCGGTGCCCCCTCCCGTGGCGGGGCAAAAAGGCGATGCCTGTTTTCTCCAGCCTGCCGATGATTATGCTGTCGCTGGGCTTGCCGAAGGGGGTGTCTATATTAACTTCTTCAATATCGGTCAGCCCCTCAATCTGGTAAAGCCCCGTCCCCCCGATGACCCCGATTTTAGCTTGAGGCATTAGAAGACTCCTTTATCCCCTCCCCATACGGTTTTCTTATTATACCACTCTCGGTGATGATGGCGGTTATATAGCGGTGGGGGGTGACATCAAAGGCGGGGTTGGCGGCTTTAACGCCGGCGGGGGCGATGGCTACCCCCTGAATACGGGTCACCTCCTCAGGGCTTCTCTCCTCAATGGGGATTTCATCACCTGAGGCAAGCGTCATATCAATGGTGGTGGTGGGGGCGGCGACATAGAAGGGGATATTGTTCTCCTTAGCCAGCACCGCCAGAGTATAGGTGCCGATTTTATTGGCGGTATCGCCGTTTGAGGCAATCCTGTCAGCGCCAACGATGACGCAACTAACCTCCCCCCGGCTCATGAAATAGCCAGCCATGGAGTCGGTGATGAGGGTGAAGGGGATTTTAGCCCTTTTAAGCTCCCAGGCGGTGATTCTTGCCCCCTGGAGGAGGGGACGGGTCTCGGTGGCGATAACCTTGAGCCTCTTGCCCTGCTCCCTGGCTTTTATAATTACGCCGAGGGCGGTGCCGTAGCCGGCGGTAGCCAGCGCTCCGGTGTTGCAGTGAGTCAGGACGGTAAAGCCATCTTCAATCAGCCCGGCACCGAGCTGGCTCAGCCTTCTGGTCGCCTCAGCTTCTTCGGCATGTATCCTGACGGCTTCGTTGACCAGCGCCGTTTTAATCTGCTCTATGTCTTTAGCCGACTCGGCTGCTTTTTGCATCCGTTCTAGGGCGCGAAAGAGGTTTCTGGCGGTGGGTCGGGTGGTGGCGATGGCGCGGGTGATGGGGCGGAGCTTTTTCAGGAAATCATCCCTGGCCTTAGCCTTGATTTTAAGGGCGCCGAGGGCGACCCCATAGCCACCAGCTACTCCAATGGCGGGGGCACCCCTGATTTTCAATCCTGCGATGGCTGAGGCTACATCCTGGTAGCGGCTAGTCTCCAGATAGACCTCTTTCTGGGGGAGTTTGGTCTGGTCGAGGACTTTTACCCTGTCGCCAAGCCATTCGATAGCTTTCATCAGCGTCTAGCTTCGCATGCTTCTTTGGAAGAGTATGATGCCGATGGTAAAGATAATAACTGCCCAGCCGATGAGAAAGAGAAAGTCGTTGCTTACTGCCTCCATCCCCACCCCCCGAACCAGGATGCCCCTTGAGGCATCAATGGCGTGGGCATAGGGGAAGGCGTAGGCGAGACCCCTCAGGTATTGGGGCATCATCTCTATGGAGAACCAGCACCCGGATAGCATCGCCAGCGGCATGGAAATCAACCAGCAAAGGGGCTCTGCCTGCTGTTCTGTTTTGGAGAGCGAGGCGACGACCATCCCCACGCCAATGCTGCACAGGCCGGCGAGGAAGAAGATAAGAAATGCCAGCCAGAAGTTGCCCACGATATCCATGCCCAGCAAGCAGGCAGCAACCATGAAGATTATTATCTGGGCGATGGCGATGACCACCAGGTAAAGGGAGTATCCCAGAATGAAGTCCACGGGTCTGGTCGGCGTTGTCAGCAGGCGGGAGAGCATCCCCTTCTCCTTGTCGCGCACCACTGTTCGCGCCGAGGTTGGTATCAATATCAAAAGCCCGAAGATTATTATCCCTGGACCGATAAAGTCAACATAGGTTATCTCAGTTTCAATATGGATGGGGGTGGCATCAATGGTCAGCGGTATCTCAATACGGGCGAAGGCGCGGGCGACAGCGTTGATGATGGAAATAAGCTGCTCTGATATTATCAGCTCGCTTTCATCATAGGTCATCTGGAGGGTAATATCGGCTTTTTCGCCCTGCCAGCTCCGGGATACCTGCTGACCGAAGCCCGCCGGAATAACGATATAGGCGTCCAGCTCGCCGAACTTGAGGTCTCTGAGGGCGGTATCGGCATCGTCATAGGTGGAAATCTCAAATGCCGGTACCTCGGACAGGGCTTCATTGACGAAGGCTTGCGACAGGGGGGTATTGTCCTCATCTATCACGCCCACGGGGAGACTGGAGACGGTATCACCGCTGAAGATAGCCCCGAAAAGGAGCATAAACACCAGGGGAAACCCCAGCAGGAAGCCCATCCCCAGCGGGTCTCTATAGGTCTCCCTGAGGTTTCTCTTACACAGCTCCCAGACTCTCATTCTCTCAGCTCTTTACCGGTTAGATTGAGGAAGACGTCCTCCAGGGTCGGCTCCTTGATGTGGGCGGAGCGGACGGTAGCCCCGGATGATTGCAGACGGTCAACGATTTCCCTGAAATCGAGTTTACTGTCGGTAATCAGCATGGTGTCGCCGGTTATGCTTACCTCGGCATATCGGCTTCGCATTTCCTCTATGACCTTGGGGGTAAGGTTCTGGGCGGAGACAATCATGGTGTTCTTTTCCCGCATGCCTGCCTTCAGTTCTTGGCTGCTGCCCAGCGCGATAATCTTACCCTCATCCATGACGCCTATGCGGTCGGCGAGGAAGTCTGCCTCGTCCATATAGTGGGTGGTGAGCAAAATCGTCTTTTCCCCCTTTAACTGGGTAATATATTCCCATATTGCCCGTCGGGCTTGAGGGTCAAGACCGAGGGTAGGTTCATCAAGAAACAGTACCTCGGGATTATGAATAAGCGCCATCATTATATTGAGCCTTCGCTTCATACCGCCGGAGAATTTTCTCACCTGGTCTTTAGCCCGCCCCACAAGCCCCATTGTCTCTAACAGCTGCTGCGACCTGCCTTTAAGCTCCGGGGAGTTTACGCCGTGAATCCTGCCGATTAGACTCATGTTTTCTTTAGTGTTGAGGTGCTCTGAGATAGCCGTTTCCTGGGGGGCGACGCCAATGATTTCCTTGATCTTAAACGGCTGCTTGAGGATGTCGTAGCCCATTATCTGGGCGGTGCCTTTGCTTGGTTTCAAGAGGCAGCACAGTATATTGATGGTGGTGGTCTTGCCGGCGCCGTTGGGACCGAGCAGGGCAAACAGCTCGCCCTTTCTGATGTTTAGCTCAATACCGTCCACCGCCACCAGCCCGTCGAAGTTCTTGGTCAGGTTAAAGGTCTGGATGGCGAGGTCATCTATCCTGGCTCGTTTTACCCTGTGTGAGGTCATGGCTAACTCACTCCCGATATTATGACTATAATAGCATGTTTTCTGTCTATAGCAAGAGGCTTTAGCTTTATATAGTGACCTATCCCCCTGACCCCTTTAAGCTTACCTCTTTCTTCCCACCCACCACTCCACCAGGGCATTCTTTCCCACCCGCCCACCCATTAGGCTTTGCTTCTTACCCCTGCTTTATTGGGGCGTCTGCGGCTTATCCTGTAATTTTCCCCCGCTTTATTGGGGGCGTCTAAGAGGGGCGAAGCCCCTCTTTCTTTTTCTTCCCCCTCTCCTTTGAAAGGAGAGGGGGATAAAGGGGGTGAGGTTACCTCTTCTTGACATAGCAAGGCGGGGCAAAGTAAACTTTTTGGTATGGCTGAGGGTTCGCTGGATATAGACGTGCTGAAGGGTAAGCTCGGGGTGGAGTGGGAACCGAGGTCATACCCTGTTGAGTCGGAGATGGTGCGCCGCTTCGCCCGGGCTGTTGGCGACCCCAATCCCCACTGGCAGGAGGGGGCTGTCCCCCCCACCTTTGTTCTGGCTATCGGCTTCGAGCAGTTCGTTGACGATTTGATGTCGCTAGCTGCCTTTGGCACGGTGCTCATGGGCGGCACCGAGCTTGAGTTCTATCAGCCCATAAAGCTGGGCGATGTGATAACCGTTGTCTTCAAAATCACTAACCTCCGCGAGCGCCAGGGCAAGATGGGCAATATGGTGTTTACGACCTTTGACAGTAGTTATAAAAACCAGAAGCAGGAGACGGTGGCTAACTGCCGCCAGATGGTTATCGGTTATTAAGATGAAGCAACTTTATTACCAGGATGTCAAAGTGGGTAATGAGGTCACTCCCCTCTCCAAGGAACCGACCACCAAGCAGCTGGTGATGTGGGCGGGGGCGGTGGGTGATTACATACCGATTCACTACGATAAGGACTTTGCCCAGAGCCGCGGCTTGTCCGGCGTTATCGTGCACGGGCAGCTGGTAGGCGCCTTCTTGGGTCAGCTGGTGACCGACTGGATAGGGGAGGGGGGCACACTTAGAAAGTTGAGTTGCAGTTACAAGGGCATGAACTATCCCGGTGAGGCTATTACCTGCAAGGGTAAGGTTACCAAGAAGTATGTTGAGGATGGGCGGCACTATGTGGAGTGCAGCCTGTGGGCGGAGAATCCCAAGGGGGAAAAGACGGCATCGGGGACGGCGGTTGTCATTCTACCAACTAGGGACTCTGGGGATTAATTATCATCAAAGAAGGGGGGCTAGAGAGATGGGCGATTTGCTAAAAGATAGGGTAGCGGTAATTACTGGCTCGGGGCAGGGGATTGGGAGAGCCATCGCTATAGCGATGGCGAAGGAAGGGGCTAAGGTGGTGACTAATAACCGCCGTGCCGGCGCTGCCGGTGGCGACGCTGAGACCGTCGCCGGCGAGATTAAGATTATGGGTGGCGAGGCGGTGCCCTTCTTTGGTAGTATCTCCGAGTTTGATGTTGCCGAGAAGCTGATACAGGCGACGGTAAAGAGCTTTGGCCGGGTGGACATTCTGATAAATAATGCCGGTGCTGACGCCCCGCGTATGGTGTGGAATATGACCGAGGAGGACTGGGACAGGTGTCTGGACTCCTACCTTAAGGGCTCATTCAATTGCATCCGCTTTGCCTCCGCCTTGATGAGGGAGCAGCGGTGGGGGCGGATAATAAATACCACCTCTACTGCCTGGCTGGGCACGGTGGGGCACTGTAATTATGGTGCGGCTAAGGCTGGGATTGTTGGCTTAACTAGGGCTGTAGCCAGGGAGGTGGGCAGGTATGGGGTAACCTGCAATGCCTATGCCCCCACCGCCGCCACCAGGTTTACCATCAGCGGGGAGGTCATTGACGGTTTTAAGAAGAGATATGAAGCCGGGCTTATGACCAAGGAACGCTTTGAGGAGTTGACCAACCCCCCGGCCCCGGAGACAGTAGCCCCGTTTATTATCTATCTGTGCACTGATGCCGCCGCTGATATAAACGGGCAGGCGTTTGATGTTACCGGGGGCAGCATCGCCCTTTACTCCGAGCCGGTAAAAAAGAAGAGCATTGATAAAAAAGAGGGCTTGTGGACGGTAGAAGAGTTAATCGACCTTGTGCCCAAGGTATTGCTGGAAGGATACAAAAACCCGTCACCACCCCAGCCGGCTAAGTAGAGGTTTTTCTACCCGCCCGCCCGCCCATTAGGTCTTGCTTCTTATCACTCTCCCATTAGGCTTTGCGGCTTATCCCCTTTTTCCCACCCACCCGCCCACTAAGGTCGATAAGCAGAGCTCCTGTGGGTGGGAGGGTGGGAAGCAAGACAAACGGGGGGCAGGGTGGGAAAGAATGCCCTGGGGGAGCGGTGGGTGGGAATAGATAAAAGGGCAAAGCCCCTCTAAGATTTCCTGCTGTTTTGGCCCTTGCGGCGTAATTCCATAAGGACAAAGTTATATCCGTCGTAGTTCAGGCGTCCACACGGGGTGAAGCCGCATTTGGCGAAGCACTTTTGCGCCCTTTTGTTTGAGATTAGGGTCTTCAAGTAGATTCGGATGAGCTTGGCGTGTTGAAAGATATGGCGGACAAGGGCACTTACGGCACTGGTACCGTAACCCTTATCCCAGTAGGTGCGGTTGCCAATCATGATACCCAGCTCGGCTTCACCCTTAGCCTTATCAACGGCGTAATATGTGCAGTTGCCGATGTGCTTGCCATCCGGGGTCTCTATAGCGAACCGCTCTCTGTTTGGGGGAGGGTGGCGAAGTTCCCTGGCGTAGTCTGCCAGGTATTGCTGGAAACCAATACTTAGCAGCGGGGCGGCGTCAAGTTGAGCCAGCTCGGCGTCTGTTTTCCAGGCATAATCAACGGCGGCATCGTCAAGTCTCTTTTCCCGGAGCCTGACCTTGTTATTAATAGTCATGCTGCCTCTTTGGTTTTAAAATCGGAAGGATAGCGGCTCTTCCCCACCCTCTAGCTCGTAGAGGGCTTGCTCTGCCGCCTGCTGGATTGTCTCATTGGGGTTATCAAGGCACTGCTCAAGGCAGCCTTTAGCCTCAGAAGCGCCTATCTTACCCAGCGCCTTAACCACCGCCAGCTGAACCTCAACATCGGGGTCGCTGACAAGCTCGATAAGATAGGGGACTGCCTCTTTTTCCCCCAGCTCACCGCAGGCCCCGGCGGCTTCATAGCGCATATCGGCATCACTGCCGGTTAGCTCCCTTAGCAGGATTGGCAGCCAGGAGCGGTTGCAACTCCTGCCCATGGCGAAAAGGGCGCTAATCTTTAAACCGGGATTGCTACTTTGATAGGCTTCCATGATAGCTTGTTTCATCTGAGGCAGGCTTAATGGTGCCGCCGCCTCCAGGGCGCGGCGTTTGACTTCCAGGGGCTTGCTTTCAGTGGTAATTATGGTGAGCAAAGCCTTGCTTATTTTGGATTTATGGCTGTGGCGGAGCTTTTTAAGCTCGGCTAACAGGGCGAACTTGCCCAGGGCGGTGGCGGCTACTGCCTGCACCTTCTCCGAGCTATCCTCTTTCAGCAAACTTATTAGGGGGTCAATAAGGCATGTCTCCTCGCTTTCCCACAGACCTTCAATAGCTATGCTCCGCACCTCGTCGTCAGGGTCTTTTAGCCGGCTCTTGAAGATGCTGTCAAAGTTGAGCTCAATGTTGTCCTCGGCTAGCTCAACCAGGCGGGACATAAAGTGCCGCCGCTGCTTGGGCTCAATGCTTTCCCATGTTTGCTCCAGGGGTTCCAGCTCTTCCGGGCTCAGGCTTGATAGCTGAGCCAGCTTTGAATTCGCCAGCGACTTATCCGGCTGGCTCAGGCTGGTGATAATCTCCTCAATGGGTAGCGACATGGGAGGCTCCATTATTCCTCCTCTTCCCCCTGTTCCCAGATAGGCTGGGTAAAATGGTCGATGTACTCCCCCATCGCCTCAGCCGTAATCTGTTTCATCCTCTCCGCTGCCTCATTAGCCATATCGTTTAGCTCGGCCAGGTCAATCTCAATATCCAACATGTTGGTCAACACCCTGAGCACCGCCAGGGCCGCCATGGGGTTGGGGATGCGGGTGGCGTGCACTGGCACCTCGCCCAGGAGGCAGATACCCTCAATCCCCCTCTCCTTGGCTACGCCCAGCAGCAGGCCGTTCAACCCCGATATCTGTAGATTGCCCCTTTGCACCAGGTCATATTTCTTAAGAACCTGGCTCATATGCTGGCTGGTAACCACCCCCCATACCCTGGGCGGTTCGGTGTGGTGGATACTGCTCAGGGCGGCGGCGCAGGTATATACCCGCTTCACCCCGAACCTCTCCCCTATATCCAGGACGCAGTTTGCCAGTTCATACCCCTTGGTTAATGGCTGGTCTTCACTGATGGCTAGTATTATATCACTGCCGCCGTTTTTGTTCTTCCAGTAGTAGAAGCGGCTTTCCGGGAACTGCGGCGCCTCTACGATGTTGTCCCTGACCACCACCCCGATGGGGTCGAAGAAGTGGGACGGTTCAATCTTCCCCAGTTCCTTAAAGGGGAGCTTTTTCTTGAGGTAGCTGGCGACGATGATTGATACGTTGCCGATGCCTGGCCAGGAAGCCAGCATAATGGGCGATTTGAGTCTTGGTCGGGCGGAGAGCCGGACAATTTTTTCCATTTAGGTAACCCCACTCCTCCCTGTTTTAATTTAGGTTTTTCTACCCACCCAGCCCGCCCTATAAGGGCTTCGCCATCTCCTACTTACTCGCCACCGACAGGGTGGGGCAGTAGATAGGGGGTGTGTGAACGAAGCCCCCCACCCATTCCGGCTTGCTGCCGATAGCGTTAATTTCTTTCAGCACCTGGTAGATATTGCCTGAGACCATGGTATCCTTTACCCTACCCACTATTTTACCACGTTCTACCTTATAACCTAAGAGGACATTGCCGCTAAAGTCGCCGCCTAAGATATTGCCCTGCTCCGCCCCCATGAGCTGCTCTATAATCAGCCCCTCTTTTATATCGCTCACCATTTCCTCAAAGCCGGTCTTGCCCGGGGCGATGACCAGCGTGGTGGGCGAGGGGGTGGGCAGTCCGCCGTTTCTATTGCCGTTGCCGGTGCTTCCGGTATGAGCCAGGGCGGCGGTCTGCAGGTCGTAAAAGAAATTGGCTACCTTACCTTCCTCGATAAGGGGGGTGCGCTGGCTGGGGACTCCCTCGTCATCACAGGGGCGGCTGTTGGGGCGGTAGGCTATGGTGGGGTCATCCCATAGTGAGAGCCTCGGGTCAAAAACCTTCTCGCCGAGCTTGTTGCCAATGGGTGAAGCCCCCTCCAGAACTATCTTACCATTAAAGGCCACCATAAGGGAGGGGATTATGGCGCTTGCCACCCCCCGCGGGGTGAGGATTACCGGCAGCTTTCCGCTGGGCACCGAGGCCCGGTTCCTGGCGAGCTCAAGCTGCTGAATTACGACATCGGCTATCTCCCTGGGCTTGGTCAGGGGGTGGCAGGAGCTCTGGCTTTCACCGACAAAGAGCATATCCGTCCCCCGAATCAGGCTGCCCCACATGCTCAGGCTGAAGATGCTCTTTTTGTAGCTTGCCTCTCCGCCACCGGAATTCATGAGCCGGAGCGTGATTATATCTTTAGCCACCATCGCCTCGCATATAATATCGGGGGTATGTCTGGTAACCAGGGCGATGAGTTCCTCGCCAAGCTCAATCATCTTCTCTATTGATATGGACTCGGTATCGGGGTCAAAGATATCAATCTTGGGATATCTGGCTTTTTGGGGGAGCTTAAATTGAGCTTTGACGCCGAACTGCGCCGTTTCGGCGGCATTAGCCACCAGCCTCCGGGTGTCAGTTAGGTCGGTGGTGGAAGCGTAGCCAATCCTGCCTTCCTTGATGATGCGCAAAGCGACACCGGTATTCTGCTTACCCTGGATGCGCTTCAGGCGGTTAGCCTCGAACTGCACCGGCGTCTCCTCCGAGGAGACGATGAAGACCTCGGCTTCCTCAGCCACCTTTTTGGCTTGAGCTAAAATATCCTCCACTTACCTGCCTCCCACCAGGCACTTACGAATTCTGATGTGGGGGCTGCCGTTGGATACCGGCAGTGGCATCTGCTCCCCCTTGCCGCAGCCGCCGCCCTGGTTCATCTCCAGGTCATTACCGATGGCATCGATATTATTAAGGGTGGTGAAAACGTTGCCGCTGAGCACCACCGGTCGCAGGGCTTCGGCGACTTTGCCGTTACGAATCATATAGGCTTCACCGGCGGAGAAGGTGAACATCTCCATGGCCGTGGTGCCGCCAAACCAGTTCTTTACGTAGACCCCCTCTTTAATATTGGCGATTATATCGTCAAAGGAGGCTGAGCCCGGCTCGATATAGGTGTTGGTCATGCGGACGATGGGTGGGTAGCGGTAGTTGATGGCTCTGGCGTTGCCCGTAGGCTTCTCCCCCATCCTGGCGGCGGTCTCCCTGGAGTGGAGCCTCCCCACCAGTTTGCCCTCACGGATGAGGTAGGTCTTGACGGCGGGCACGCCCTCATCATCATACTTATAGCTGCCGCGCAGTCCGGGCACGGCGGCTGAGTCAATGATATTAAGCTTTTCACCGCCGAATTTTTTGCCCAGGACCATAATCTGGCGCAGGCGCTCGTTTTCATAGACAAAGTCTGATTCAGAGAGGTGGCCGAAGGCTTCATGGGTGAAGACGCCGGCCAGCACCGGGTCCAGCACCACGGTGTATTCTCCCCCCTTTACCTGTGGGGCGGACAGTAGCTCCAGGGCATGTTTTGCCGTCCGCTCCACCAGCAGGTGGAGACCGCTTATTGCCTTGAAATCACCGGCACTGCCCACGCTCAATGATGCTTGCTGCACCTCGCCGTCCCCGGCGGCGACGGCACTCAGGCGCAAACTTATATCTGACCTCTCCTGCACGATATGGCTGCCGGCGGAACTTAAGAAAATGACCTTTTTGTGGCTATCACCGTAGGCGATGACTGAGGTCTGGAGCTTTGGCGTGCGCCAGATGAGCTCGTTGTATTCATCAAGAAGCTGCTTCTTCTCGGCCAGTGGCTTGGTCGTCGGGTTGTGAGCCGCGGGCACGGTGTCAACTACAGGCTCAACCGGGGCGAGGTTGCTTTCCTCCCTGCCCACCAGTGTTGCCTGTTTTACCGCCAGCTCTACCTTGGCGGGGAGGTCCCCGATTTCATTAAAGCTGGCGAAGCCCCAGCCACCCCTGACCAGAGCGCGCACGTTGCCCCCGGTGGCGGTTGCCTGCCCAATGGATTCAAGCTCTTTTCCGCGGTAGGTGATATAGCTCCTCTGGCTCTCTTCAAGGCGAGCTTCTATGTAGTCGGCGCTATATCCTTTGATGAGGTCGGCTAGCTGGGGGGCAGCGGTTTCAATATCGGTCATGGCAGGACTAGTTTACCCAGCCTTGGGGAGGGCTGTCAATCTATTCCCGCCTAATCGTAAACCTTGCTCAGATACCAGCAGTCATTCAGCATATCGCGGTAGATATCGTAGACCAGACCCTTATTGGTCTTCACCCGGAAGTAATTCTTTAAAATCTCCTTCCCCCACCACTCCTCAGCCACGCGCCACCGCTCGTATACCTTGGTTACGCGCTGTTTCTCTCCGTTTCTGTCCAGGGTTAGAGGCACGCCCTGTATGTTCACCTTTACCTTCAGTTCCTCCGGTTTTTCCAATATCCTAGCCAATTTTTCGCCTCCCCTTCTTTATAGCTTGCGTAAAACTCCGATTACCTTGCCTTGAATCTCAACGTCATCGGCTTTGTAGTACATTGGCTTCATTTCTTTGTTGGCTGGTTGAAGTCTGATTCGCCCCGCTTCATGATAGACCTTCTTCAGGGTTACCTCCTGCTCCAGCTTCAGCCAGATGGCAGCCATCTCGCCGTCTTCAACCTTGGCTGTCTGCTGTATCAGGACGACATCTCCATCATCAACAAAGGCGTCAATCATGGAGTTTCCCTTTACCTTGAGGGCGTAGACATTTTTCTTACCCTGGGTCAATTCCTCGGTTAGCTGGAGTGCCTCCTCGGGGACGGTGGTCCAGCTATCGGGGGTGGGCACCGGTATCGGTTTACCGGCGGCGATAGTTCCCAGCAGGGGCACGCGGGAAAGAGCCTCCCGCCTCTTCCCCAGGAGCTGGATGCTGCGGAATACCTCGGGGTCGCGGCGGATATGCCCCTCCTCTTCCAGCATATTCAGGTGGTACTGGACTACTGACGGTGTGCTGATGTTGCACCCTCGGGCGATGTCCCTGACGGTGGGGGCGTAACCCCTTTCGTTAAGGAATTTGCCGATGAAGCCCAGGATGCGCTGTCTGGTATTTGAGGTACGAACCATCGTTCTCTCTTAATACATTTGTTCTTAAAACAAGTGTATCATATCAATTTATGCTTGTCAACTGCCCACCCCCGTTTTTGGCGTATGTCTTTCTTCCCACCCACCCGCCCTAGGGGCGTCTGCGGCTTATCCCATAATTTTTTCTCCCTCCCTTGGGGGTGGGGCAAGGAGATTGTAAAGAGGTAAAACCTTTTTGGGTGGGAGGGTGGGAAATAAGACGACTGGGGGCAGATGGGGGTGAGGTTGATAAATGCTCCCCCCATAACGTTGACGGCTCTGGGCTATAATGTTAAAATTTACTGGGGCAGAAAGGGATAGTCTTTGCTTGAATACTTGAGCAGGGACTAACGTGAAGTGTATAGCAAGTTAATCTCTATACGAAGCTGGCAGCGCACGATTTTGAACCAAGGCTTTCGGCTTTCCTTTCGATGTGCCCCGTATCTATCCCGCTTGCTCAAGGCAAGCACTTCCTGACTCCGCTGTGGAGATAGAACGAAGTCCCGGTGTCTTAAAGGAAGGGGGTAAAGATGGCTAAACCAAAGGTCGCCTTCTACTGGTGCGCTTCCTGTGGCGGGTGTGAGGAGACGGTTATTGACCTCAACGAAGACATACTAAAAGTAGCGGATGCGGTGGATATTGTGCTCTGGCCGGTAGCCCTGGATTTCAAGAGGAAGGATATTGAAGCCTTAAAAGACGGAGAGATAGCGGTGAGCTTTATTAATGGTGCCGTAAGGCTGGAAGAGCAGGAGGAGATGGTAAAGCTGCTGAGGCAAAAGTCCCAGCTGGTGGTTGCCTTCGGCGCCTGCGCCCACCTTGGGGGGATACCGGGGCTGGCGAATTTCTGGGACAGGGATACCATTTTCCAGAGGGTTTATAAAGAAGTCCCCACCGTAGAAAATCCCAAAGGAATTGTTCCTCAGGAGAAGACGAAGGTTAAAGAGGGTGAGCTTACCCTGCCCGAGTTCTATGATACGGTAAAGACCTTAGACCAGACTATCGATGTGGATTATTACCTCCCCGGCTGCCCGCCTCCCCCCGATTTAATAATGAGTGCAATAACAGCTATTCTCAAGGGGGAGCTGCCGGAGAAGGGGGCGGTGCTTGCCCCCAACAAGGCTTTATGTGATACCTGCCCCAGGGCGGAGACAAAGCCGGATAAATTATCAATTGCGGAAATAAAAAGACCGTGGCAAATCAAGATGGACCCCGAAAAATGCTTCCTTGACCAGGGGGTAATCTGCCTTGGCCCGGCCACTCGCACCGGGTGTGGGGAGACCTGCATTAGGGCTAACCAGCCCTGCCGGGGGTGCTTCGGTCCGGTAGATGGGGTGGTGGACCAGGGGGCGAAGGCACTCTCTATGATTGCCTCCATCCTGGGGGTTGAGGGTGAGGAGAAGATGACCGAGGAGGAGGTTAAGAAATTGGTTGACGGGGTTGTTGACCCGGCGGGGACATTCTATAGGTTTAGCCTTGCTTCTTCTTTGCTTAGAAGAAAGAGGATGGAATAGGAGGGTGGCATGAAAAAGATAACCATAGACCCCATAACCAGGCTTGAAGGGCACGGCAAGATAGAGATATTCCTCAATGATAAAGGGAGTTGTGAGAGGGCTTGCCTTCAGATACCCGAGCTTCGAGGGTTTGAAAAGTTCGCTGAGGGGAGAGCGGCCGAGGAGATGCCCAGAATAACCACCATGATATGCGGGGTTTGCCCTACCGCTCACCACATTGCCGCAACTAAAGCCCTTGATGACCTGTTTAAGGTTGAGCCGCCCCCGGCGGCAAAGAAGATAAGAGAGCTGATGTATAACGCCTTCCAGGCGGAAGACCATATATTGCACTTCATCTTTCTGGGCGGTCCTGACTTTGTCGTCGGTCCCTCGGCACCGGCGGCGGAGAGGAACGTTCTGGGGGTTATCGGCAAGGTGGGCTTGGAGGTTGGGGGGAAGGTCATTGAGATGAGAAAGAGGATGAGGAATGTGCTCAGGATGATCGGCGGCAAGCCGGTTATGCCTACCTGCGGTCTGCCCGGAGGGGTATCAAAGCAGATTAGCGAGGAAGAAAGAAAGACAATTATCGAGGCTGGGGAGTACGGCGTTGAATTCTGCAAGGTTGCCCTCCAGCTTTTTGATGATGTGGTGCTTAAAAACAAGGAATATGTTGACCTCATCACCGGCGATGTCTACTCGCATAAGACATACTATATGGGGCTGGTGGACGAGAATAATAAAGTGAACTTCTATGATGGCCAGATAAGGGTGGTTGACCCCGATGGCAAAGAATACGCCAAGTTCAAGGTTCAGAATTATCTGGACCACATCAGGGAGCATGTTGAGCCCTGGACTTACGTCCGCTTTTCCTACCTCAAGAATGTAGGCTGGAAGGGGTTTGTCGACGGCAAAGAGAGCGGTGTTTTCCGGGTGGCGCCGCTGGCGCGGCTCAATGCCTCCGACGGTATGACAACGCCGCTGGCTCAGGAAGCCTATGAAAAAATGTTTGAGACGTTGGGGGGAAAGCCGGTTCACAGCACTCTGGCTTTCCACTGGGCGCGGCTGGTTGAGGCGCTCTACGCCTGTGAGAGGGTGCGGGAGCTGGCTAAAGACCCCGAGATAACCTCAGACGACATCGTGAACCTCCCCACCGAGACCCCTAAAGAGGGGATGGGGGTGGTGGAAGCACCGCGGGGGACCCTTATCCATCACTACCAGACTGATGAGCGGGGGGTTATCACCAAAGCCAATCTGATTGTAGCCACCCAGAATAACTCGGCGGCGATAAACATGTCCGTTGAGAAGGCAGCCAAGTCGCTGATAAAGAACGGCAATGTCCCTGACGGGATTCTCAATATGATTGAGATGGCATTCAGAGCTTATGACCCCTGCCATGCCTGCGCCACCCATTCCCTGACAGGCAGAATGCCGCTTGAAGTGAATGTATATGACTATAAGGGAGAACTGGTAAAAGAACTGAAAACAATGGAGTGAGGAGGAAGCCATGCGGGATAAAGTTGAAACAGCCTTAGACAAAATTAGACCGGCGTTACAGGCAGACGGCGGGGATGTGGAGCTGGTGGAGGTAGAAGAAGGAGTGGTCAAGCTGAAGCTCAAGGGTGCCTGTGCCGGCTGCCCGATGTCGGAGATAACCTTGAAGCAGGGGATTGAGCGATTGCTCAAGGCAGAGATACCCGAGGTCAAAGAAGTTGTTGCTGTTTAAAGTAGCCATGGGGGTGAGATAATGCCGATATATGAGTATTCTTGTCAGAAGTGCGGACTTAAATTTGAGGTGCTTAGAGCGATGAGCCAGGCGGGGGAGGATGCCCCCTGCCCTAAATGTGGCAAAAGTGCGGGGCGGGTGCTTTCCTCGTTTTCTAAAAGCTCTGAAGGCTCAGCGGTTTCCGGGGCGGGAGATAGCTGCTCAAGTTGCTCGGACATAAGCTGTGATTCCTGCTCTTTATCGTGATAAGACCTGGATAGAGTGAAGATGAAGACCCTTGTTTTAGGGCTTGGCAATCCAATTCTTAGTGATGACGCTGTTGGTATCAGAATAGCCGAGGAGCTTAAAGAGGAGACGCCGGCTCAAGATGTAATCGGCACCAGCGAAGCCGGACTGGCCCTCCTTGATTATGCCGCCGGCTATGACAAGCTCGTTATCATCGATTCTGTAATGACTAAGGGGGGGAAGGCGGGAGAGCTTTACAAGCTTGAGCTTGAGGACTTGAAGCCCGGTATGAGTTTGTCCTCATCTCATGGGGTGGACATTGCCACTGCCTTTAACCTCGGGGAAAAACTGGGCTACCCCGTGCCCAGGCAGGTCACGATATATGCTGTGGAGATAGCTGATAATACCACCCTGGGTGAAAAGTGCACCCCAAAGGTAGAGGAGAGGATACCGTTTATCGTCAGACAGATAGTAGAGGAGGAAAGGTTATGACCGTTTTTGAGCCAAAGACTGTGGTTTTTTGCTGCAACTGGTGCTCATATGCTGGAGCAGACCTTGCCGGCACCTCAAGATTAAAGATTAAGCCCAATTTCAGGGTAATTCGTACCATGTGCTCGGGGAGGTTAGACCCCTCCTTTATTTTTCATGCCTTTGCCAAGGGAGCCGATGGGGTGATGGTGGCCGGGTGCCATCCCGGCGATTGCCACTACAGCACTGGTAATTATAAGGCGAGGCGAAGGGTGACCTTGCTCAAAAAGATGCTCCCGGCACTGGGGATAGAACCGGAGAGATTGAGGCTGGAGTGGATTTCTGCCTCTGAGGGAACTAAGTTCCGCAGCACGGTGAATGAGTTTATTGATGAAATCAAGGGTCTCGGTCCGCTGCATGGGAATTCAAAGGATGAGGCGGTAGCCACTAAAAAGGCATGAATAAAGCGGCTCCTCAAAAAGACAAGGCGCAGGTTATTGAGGAGAGAGTGGCAGTTAAAGTAGATGAAGAGTATTGTAGCCGCTGTTCTATCTGTCGCTCCCTTTGCCCCTTTGACGCCATAATAAAGGATGCTGAAACTGGCAAGATAGTTGTAGATATAGAAAAGTGCCAGGTTTGCGGCATCTGCTATTCCGCCTGTCCCGCCAGAGCCATTGATACCATCTATTATGACAATGACTCCATAATTAACTATCTGGAGAAGGCGAAGGCGGAGTATGGTAGCCAGGCGCTGGTTATTATGTGTAAGGGGAGCGCCCCCGACTTTGCCGGAGTGGAAAAACTATTCGGGGTATCGAATTTTATTCCCCTGTCTGTTCCCTGCGTTGGTCGCATTGCTGATGAGATATTTCTGAAGGCTATAGAGATGGGGATAGCTAAAATCTATGTCCTTGCCTGCGATGAGGATTACTGCCGTTTTGAGCGGGGAAGCCCCCTCGCCGGGCGCCGAATACTGGCGCTCAACCTGATGCTGGAGCAGCTCGGCTATGGCAAAGAAGCTATAACCCTGAAGCGGAATAGTCTAAAGGTAAAGGTAGATAAAGACCTGTGCATCGCCTGCGGCAACTGCGTCTTTTTTTGCCCCTATCATGCCCCCAAGCTGGAAAGCGAGAAGGGGATAAGCATTGACCTGGATGCCTGCAAAGGGTGCGGCTTATGCGTTGTTATGTGTCCGGCGTTTGCCCTGGACATGGAGAATTGGGAGAAGGAGCGTATTTCAACCTTGATTCCTAAGCTACTGGCAGAAATGAAACCACCAAAGCTCCTGGTATTTCGCTGTCAGTGGGCGGTCTTTCCCCCATTGAACGGGAACCCCAACCCCAATATAGGCTTTATTGATGTGCCCTGCGCCGGCAGGGTTGATGCCTTTCACATTCTGGAAGCGCTGCAGAAGGGTGCCGACGGTGTTCTGATAGCGGCCTGCTCTGAAGATGACTGCAAGCAGGAAGGGGTAAGCGCCCGCTCAGAGCACCTGGTAGCCAGATTAAGGGAAAGGTTAGCCCAGATAGGCTTTGGGGATAGGCTTCACTTCTGCTTCGTATCTCCAAGAGACCCTGAGCGGCTGGATAAAGAATTGCAGGAGTTTCGCCAGGGAATAGAAGCTATCGCTTCAAAGGGGAAAAGAAAATGATAGTAACCGAACTAAAGCCTCTGGATGAGATTTTAGATTCTATCTCTCCTTATCACAAGGTATTGATAGCCGGCTGTGACGGCTGTACCCAGCCCCCCAGGGGCTTGAGGGAGGCTGAGACCCTGAGCCGGTTGCTTGAGCTTGCTGGCAAGCAGAAGGGTAAGGATTTCGATTTTAAGGTAACCACGGTGGTGAAGCAGTGCGATTCCGTTTTAACCACTTCGGCGCTCGAGCCCCAGATAGAGGGTATGGAAGCGGTGCTCTCTTTAGCCTGCGGCATCGGGCCGCAGATGGTGGCTGAGCTCTTCCCTGACCTTCCCGTTATCCCGGCGCAGAATACCCATTTTATGGGGGAGGAGAAGAGGGAGGAGGGCATTTTGCTGGAGAATTGTTCCGCCTGTGGAGATTGCATTCTTGCCCTGACCGGCGGTATCTGCCCGATTACCCGGTGTGCCAAAGGGCTGCTTAACGGCGCCTGCGGCGGTGCCAGGGATGGCAAGTGCGAGATGGACCCGGAGAGAGACTGTGCCTGGGAGCTCATCTTTGAGCGCCTGGAGAGACTGGGCAAGCTGGACCGCCTCAAGGAATACCGTCCCCCCAGGAATTATCAGGTAAAGGCGTGGAGGCTGACGCCGTAGTAGTGGGTTAGGGAGATGGTGCTGACCAGAGTGGGGAGATTGGCGAGGATAACGGTGCGGGGGGTAGTGCAGGGGGTGGGGTTTAGACCCTTTGTCTACCGCCTGGCTCATGAGCATGGCTTAAAGGGTTGGGTGCGCAACACCTCGGGCAGTGTTGACATTGAGGTGGAGGGGAAGGGGGAGCCAATCAATAGCTTCCTCAGCGACCTTAAGACTAAAGCCCCGCCTATGGCGCACATTGAGACGGTTAAAGCTACCTTTCATTCCCCCAAGGGTTATACCCAGTTCCAGATTGAGCCTAGCCTGAGCCGCGAGGGGCAGTATCAGCTGGTTTCACCTGATATTGCTACCTGCGATGAGTGCAAGCAGGAGATTTTCTCCCCCACCGACCGCCGTTTTGGCTACCCCTTTACCAACTGCACCAACTGCGGTCCCCGTTTTACCATTATTAAAGATATCCCCTACGACCGTCCCAAGACCACCATGCACAAGTTCAAGATGTGCCCCCAGTGTCGGCGGGAATATACTGACCCACTGGACCGGCGCTTTCATGCCCAGCCCAACGCCTGCCCCAAGTGCGGACCCAGCCTGGAGCTGGTTGACGGCGGGGGTAAGCCAGTCAAGTGCCGCGATGTTATTAAGTCAGCCAGCCGGCTTTTGAAAGAGGGCAAGATTCTGGCAATCAAGGGGTTGGGTGGATTTCACCTTGCCTGCGATGCCACCAGCCAGGCGGCGATAAATACCCTGAGAGCCAGGAAAAGGCGGCAGGGCAAACCCCTGGCGGTGATGCTGTCCACTATTGAGGAAATCAAGAAGCACTGCCTGCTATCCGCCGAGGAGAGAAAGTTACTTGAGTCGCCTCAGTGCCCGATAGTTCTCCTCAGGTGGAAACATGGTTCAAATATCTCGCCGGCGGTAGCCCCGAAACTAAAATACCTGGGGGTCATGCTCCCCTATACCCCGTTGCACCACATCTTGTTAAGTGAAACGGGACTGCCCCTGGTGATGACCAGCGGCAACATCAGTGAGGAGCCCATTGCCAAGGACAACGATGAGGCTTTGAGAAGGCTGGGGGGAATCGCCGACTACTTTCTGGTTCATAACCGGGATATTTATTCCCGCTATGACGATAGCGTCTATATCGTTGAGAGCGCACCTCAGGTGGTAAGGCGGGCGCGGGGCTATGCCCCCTACCCCATCTTTCTTCCCTTCAAGGCAAAGCAGATTCTTGCCTGCGGGGCTGAGCTTAAGAATACATTTTGTCTGACCAAGGATGAGCACGCCTTTTTGAGCCAGCACATCGGCGACATGGAGAACGAGGAGACGCTGGGGCACTTTGAGAATACCATCGAGCTTTACAAGAAGCTGTTTCGCCTTGAGCCTGAGGTTATAGCCCATGATATGCACCCGGACTATCTCGCTACCAGGTACGCCCTTGAAGCGGGGGTAGGGTTAAAACTTATCCCCGTCCAGCACCACCATGCCCATATCGTAAGTTGCCTCTTGGATAATAAGGACAATAAGGTTGAGAATCAGGTTATCGGGGTTGCCCTGGACGGCACCGGCTACGGCAGTGACGGCAATATCTGGGGTGGGGAGTTTTTAACCGCTGACTGGCGTAGTTTTGAGCGGGTGGGGCACCTGGAGTATGTGCCCCTGCCCGGGGGTGAGGCGGCAATAAGAAAGCCCTACCGTATGGCTCTGGGCTATCTCTATTCATTGCTGGGGGAGGACTTTTCTTTGGAAGGTCTGCCCCTTAAGCCCGGCCCCACCGAGCTTGAGGTAATAAAGCAGCAGATAGAGCGGGGGATAAACTCCCCCCTGACCTCAAGCGCGGGGAGGCTCTTCGATGCCGTTTCCGCCTTAAGCGGGGTGAGGGGAGAGATAGACTATGAGGCTCAAGCCGTTATCGAGCTGGAGATGCTGGCTCCGGGTGAGATTGAGAAATCAGAATCTTATCCCTTCGCTATCGTTGAGGAGGAGGGGGTTAGGGTGGTTAAATTAAAAGAGCTGCTTTCGGCGGTAGTCAAAGATGTCAGAAATCAGACCCCGGCTCCGGTAATATCGCTCCGGTTTCACCATACCATGGCGGAGATAATCGCCGGGATGTGTAAATTAATTGCCGAGGACAGCGGCATAAAGCAGGTGGCGTTGAGCGGAGGCGTTTTTCAAAATCGGCTGCTGTTAAAATTGGCTACGGCTGCCCTGAAAAGAGAAGGCTTTGACGTGCTTACCCATCACCTGGTGCCCTGCAACGACGGCGGCATTTCTCTGGGGCAGGCGGTTATCGCCAATTTTGCTCGTATTTGATAGAGTTAAAGGGGGATTAGCCTAGTTCTTAGAAGACGTTTTATTTCCCACCCTCCCACCCTCGGAGGCTTCACCCCTCTTAGACGCCGTTTGAGGACGGTGGGAAAACCCGTTGCTCCTTTCTCTTTGGGGAGGGGCGAACCCCTTCCTTTAAGGGCGGCGGGCGGGAAAAGATATAATTGGGGGAGGGGTTATCATTAGCTATGTGTCTTGCCATACCGGCGCTGATTAAGTCTATAGAAGATAAAGAAGCTGAGGCTGAGATTGGGGGTATAAGCCGCCGCATTAGCCTCTGGCTTACCCCCGAAGCCAGGGTCGGGGACTATGTTATTGTCCACACCGGCTACGCCATAAATGTCTTGGACCAGAAAGAGGCGGAAGAGACCCTGGCTATTTTGGAAGAGATAGCACGCTTGGCGGAGGAGGAGGGTTGAAGTATATCTCTGAGTTTAGGCGCTCGGAGCTGGCTCAGGGCTTGCTCACCCAGATTCAGCGCCGCTCTAAGACGCCGGTGCGTTTCATGGAGTTCTGCGGCGGGCATACCGTGACCATCTTTAAATACGGCATCCGCCAGCTCCTGCCCGAGACTGTTGACATGGTATCAGGGCCGGGCTGTCCTATCTGCGTTACCGCCAACGCCGACCTGGACAAGGCGATTGCCCTCTCCCAGATGCCGGGGGTAATCGTTGCCACCTTCGGCGATATGCTCAAGGTCCCGGGGAGCGATTCCAGCTTACAAGAAGCTAAGGCTGGTGGCGCCGATGTGCGCACCGTATATTCCGCCACGGACGCCCTTAAAATAGCCGGCTACAACCCCGATAAGTCCATAGTCTTCCTCGGCATTGGCTTTGAGACCACCGCCCCCACTATTGCTGCCTCCGTCCTTCAGGCTGAGGAGGAGGTGCTCAGGAACTATTACGTCCTTTCTTTACATAAGCTCTGTCCGCCGGTAATCAGGGCTCTGCTTGATTCCGGCGAGCTCAAGCTTCACGGGCTTGTCTGCCCGGGGCACGTGAGCACTATTATCGGCTCCCGTCCCTGGGAATTCATCGCCCGGGACTACGGCGTCCCCTGCGTCGTCTCCGGCTTTGAGCTGCTGGACATCCTGCAGTGTGTGGATATGCTGGTAGATCAGGTTGAAGACGGCAGGTCTCGGGTTGAGATTGCCTACCGGCGGGCGGTGCGCCCCGAGGGTAATAAGCAAGCCCTGAAGCTGATGGAGCAGGTATTTGAGCCCTGCCCGGCTCAGTGGCGGGGGATGGGGGAGGTTCCAGATAGCGGCTTGAAGCTAAAGAAAGAGTACCAGCGCTTTGATGCCGAGCTTACCTTTGATATTAAACCCGTCCCCACCCGCGAGCCTGCGGGCTGTATCTGCGGCGATATCCTGCGCGGGGTCAAGACCCCGGCTGATTGCAAGCTCTTCGGCAAGGTCTGCACCCCGGAAAATCCGGTAGGTCCGTGCATGGTCTCTTCTGAGGGCAGTTGCTCGGCATCCTATCTCTATGGAGTCGGTTTTGAAGGATAAAATCCTGTTAGCTCACGGCAGCGGCGGCAAGCTCGCCCACGAGCTGGTGGAGAAGAGCCTGGTTAAAGCCCTGGCTAACCCCATTTTAAACAGGCTTGACGACTCGGCGGTTGTTGACTTCAGCGGCAGGCTTGCCTTCACCACCGATAGCTATGTGGTCAGCCCCATCTTCTTCCCCGGCGGGGATATCGGCAAGCTCGCCGTCTGCGGCACGGTTAACGACCTGGCTATGTCCGGCGCCAAGCCTCTTTATCTAAGCCTCTCATTTATTATTGAGGAGGGGCTTTTGCAGAGCGAGCTGAAAAAAGTGGTGGACTCTGTCCAGAAGGCGGCTAAGGAGGCGGGGGTGGACATTGTCACCGGGGACACCAAGGTGGTGCACCGGGGCAGTGCCGATAGGCTCTTTATCAATACCGCCGGCGTGGGCATAATAGCGGAGGGGATTGATATCTCGGGCAGCAACGCCAAGCCGGGAGACAAGGTGATTCTGAGCGGGACTATCGGCGACCACGGCATCGCCGTGATAAGCCGGCGAGAGGAACTGAGCTTTTCTACCAACCTTGAAAGCGATTGCGCCCCCCTCGGGGGACTGGTCGCTGATATGGTAAAAGCCGGCCCCAATATCCATTGCCTGCGCGACCCCACCAGGGGAGGGCTGGCTACCAGCCTGAATGAGCTGGCGAAGCAATCAAAAGTTAGCATAAGAATTGAGGAGGAGAAAGTTCCGGTGCGGGAGGAGGTTATGGCTGCCTGCGAGATGCTCGGCTTTGACCCTCTTTATGTCGCCAACGAGGGCAAGCTGGTGGCGATAGTCCCGCCTGATGATGCCGAAAAAATTCTCAAGGCAATGCAAAAGAATGGCTATGGTAAAAGTGCGGCTGTTATCGGCGAGGTGGGGTCAGATAAGCCGGGGCGGGTGGTAATGGAGACCGCTCTGGGAGCTTCCCGCATCGTTGATATGTTAGCCGGAGATTTACTGCCCAGGATTTGCTAAAATGCATGAGCTAAGTATAACTCAGAGTATGCTCAACCTTGTCCTGGAAGAGGCGGAGAAGGCGAAGGCTAATAAGGTGGGGAAAATCAACCTGGTCATCGGCGGGATGACCGGCGTTGTCGGCGAGTGCGTGCAGTTTTATTTTGATTTGCTGAGCAAGGGGACGCCGGCTGACGGGGCGGCTCTGGCTATTAAGGCTGTGTCAACACAGGCTAAGTGCCGGGACTGCGGTAAACTCTTTGAGGTAAGTGAGTTTGACTGGACTTGCCCTCGCTGTAGTGGTAATAATATAGAAGTCGTCGCCGGTAAGGAGCTTTTCGTAGAAAGCATTGAGGTGGAATAAATGGAAATAAAGGTGGTCAAGGACATCCTTGACGCTAACGAGCGCATGGCGCAGAGAAACCGAAAGCTATTTGACAGCAACAATCTATTTGCCGTGGACCTGATGTCCTCACCGGGCGCAGGCAAGACCAGCCTTATTTTGCAGACGCTAAAGAATCTAGAGGGGAAAATAAAAATGGGCGTCATTGAGGGTGACGTTAGCTCGAGCCTGGATGCTGAGGCAATCGGCAAAGAGGGTATACCCGTGGTTCAGATAAATACCGGCGGGGGATGCCACCTTGATGCCAATATGCTCTCCACCGCCCTGGATAGTGTGCCGCTGGGGGATATCCAGCTCCTCTTTATTGAAAATGTGGGCAATCTAATCTGCCCCGCCGAGTTTACCCTCGGCGAGCATAGAAGGGTCCTGATTTCAAGCATCCCTGAGGGGGATGATAAGCCGTTTAAGTATCCCTTGATGTTTAACACCGTGGATGCGGTGCTTATAAACAAGATTGACCTTCTGCCCTATCTCAAGTTTGATATTGATGCCTTTTCCCGGACGGTCAAGGGGATGAACCAGAAGGTGGAAATCTTCCCCGTCTCCTGTACCACCGGTGAGGGGATTGAGCAGTGGGTCTCCTGGCTTCTGAGCCAGATGAAACGTCCCGTGTAGGAGGGGAATATGCCCAACGGATATGAGATAAATGAATTAGCCAAGGAAGAATCGTGGCGGCTCTTCCGCATAATAGGGGAGCTGGTTGAGGGCTTTGATACCCTTTCCGGGATAGAGCCGGCGGTAACCATATACGGTTCAGCTCGGCTCCGCCCCGATAATGAGCTCTACCGCCAGACCGAGGAGATAGCCCACCGCCTTGGTGAGCTTGGCTTTTCTATTATAACCGGCGGCGGGCCGGGGGTGATGGAGGCGGCAAATAAGGGGGCGCGCGAAGCCGGCGTTACCTCGGTCGGGCTTAACATTCAGCTACCTGAGGAGCAGGAGTGCAATGCCTACGCCACGCAGACAATAACCTTTCATCACTTCTTTGTGCGTAAGGTCATGCTGGTGAAGTATGCCACCTCGTTTATCATAATGCCCGGGGGGCTGGGGACGCTTGATGAGCTAACCGAGGTGCTAACATTGATGCAGACCGGTAAGATAAAGCCCTTCCCCGTAGTGTTGTTCAATAGCGAATACTGGGAGGGTCTTCTCCACTGGTTGCGGAGCTCGGCGCTGCCAAGAGGGTGTATCTCCGAAGAAGACTTCAACCTTCTGAGAGTCTGTGACCACCCCGATGAGGCGATTGATATTGTCCAGAGCTGGCACATGAAGCACGAGGTTAAGGGCAAGAAGGCACTGCTTGGGAGCTAGGCGCCAGCTTTATTACGAAGGCTTTGAAGCCTTAACAATGGGTATGAGGCGGGATGCTATCTGGAGGAGGAACTGGCTGTGCCAGTCAAAGTAAGAATTCTTGGTGGTGGCGATAAGCTCCGGCACTCCCTTTTTGCTAGCCAGTTGGAACAGGTAGTCTATGTAGTTGTTGCCCAGCTTGCCCAATAAGTTCCGCGCCCAGTAGCCAATGGTCAGCTCCCGGCTTAACCTAGCCCGCCACTTCTTTTCATAGTCTGAAAGGGCAGCGGCTGAAAAATTACCCGCCCGAAATGCCTGGTGGATTACATCGGTAGCTATGTTAGCACATAGCAGCCCGTAATAGATGCCACCGCCGGTGGTTGGCTTTACCTGCCCCGCAGCCTCACCGACCACCAGAACCCGGTTGGCATAGGTTTTGGGTAGCGGCCTCAGGGGGATAGTACCATAGCTAGCCGGGACATCGCGGGAAGCTATTTTGCCTTGGTGAGAGAGAATGTCCAGTAAATTTTTGAGGCGGGAATCTGCCTGATTGCGGGTGAGTAAGCCGGCTAAGCCCTTACCGTTCGCCGTCGGCACCAGCCAGGCAAAACCGCCCGGCGCCAGGCTTTTATCAAAATAGACCTCCACTTCATCAACCCCATTTATATCTACCTCAGCCTGAGCGCCAAGGACAAATTGCTTTATCTCACCCAAGCCCAACTTTGCGGGCAATGTTGAACCGAAGCCAGAAGATATGATGGCTGCCTCGGCTTTGAGGGTTGTCTTCTTATACCGGTTGTTAACTATCACCTCAACAGCATCAGCTCCGGGCAGGATGTCCGTCGCCCTCGCCCCGAAAAGATAGTCGGCGCCGGCTTCCTGGGCTTGTTCTGCCAGGCTCATGTCAAGGCGGGCGCGGTCAACAATGGCGCTTACCGGACCTTCACGGCACAGCCTTAGGCATCTTCCTGAAGGGGAAAGGAGTTTAGCCGAGCTGGCTTGTCTCAGAACGAGGCTCCGGTCAAGGGCAAAGGCTCTCAGGCATTCCTGGCTGATGATGCCGGTACAGCAGATGCCATCGCCAGCCTGCCCGTTCTTCTCCACGACCAGAACCCTGTAGCCAAGGAGGCTTAACCTTTGGGCGGTATGGCTTCCACAGGGTCCGGCACCGATAATTATAACGTCGTACAAAGTTGCTCCATAATAGTAAATACTAGGTTTTCAGCAGTCCGATTACGGCCAGGGCGCTGAGGCCAACCCCGGCAATGACCGCCCCCACCCAGCCAAGGAGGCATAGGCAAACAACAATGGCACCGGCTATTACTACCCCGCAAGCGATGGAGAGCAGGGCACGGCTGAACTTGATGCCGAGGAGGAAGGCAATAATAGAGCCAGTCCAGGCGCCAGTCCAGGGAAGAGGGATAGCCACCAAAAGCATCAGACCTATGCGCTCGTATCTCTCAACGGTCTTAGCTCGCTCTCTCGTCCTTTTGAGAAACCACTCAGAGAGTTTCCTACCAGCCTCGGTTCGGTTGACAGCCTTGAGCAGTGATTCGAAGAAAAGCAGCAGGAATGGCACTGGCAGCATGTTGCCCACGATACTGATACCCAAGGCTTCATACCACGGCAGGTGAAATAGATTTATGGCTAGTGGTATAGCACCGCGAAGCTCAACTATGGGTAGGGCTGATATGATGAAGACCAGCACTTGAGGGGGAAAATCTGAGCCGATAAGATTCTCCAGCATTTGGCGTCATTTCATGCTATCAATAATAATCTCTGCGGCAAGCCTGACGCCTATACCCGGCGGCAGGCCGCATTTCTCAAAACCCTTATCTTGGGCAAAGGTCGCCATAGCCTCGTCGCTCTCCCCGGGGTTTAGCCTGTATCCGATGGTCACTGTTTCTATTATGTCAGCACAATGCCTGTGACCTACTGCCTCTTCGAAAAGGTCCATAAATTTCTGGGCAGTCCTTATAGTTTTGCCCTTCGCTTCATAGTCCAGCGGGTCATCGCTGCCGAAAAAGAGCCCAAAGGTAATCAGACTGCCCGTTATGCCCCCGCATATCTCGCCGGTACCGCCGCAGCCGGGAAACGGAGTAAGGGCTTTAATAATCTCCATATTGCCCAGACCGAATTCTTCCATCAGGGTAAGTGCTGTGGACTGGGCGCAATTCTTGAGAATAAAGTTATATTCCTCAGCCCGCCGCTGAACGCGGTCAAGAATCTGTTCCTTGTTGGCTAACAGCTCTTGGGGGTCAAGTTTCTTCTTGGGAATACCGTCCATAGCCAGCTTTCTAACTCTGGCCTCAAGGGCGGGCACATCCCACTCTCTTTCTGCCAGTTCGTCCACCTTTCTCTTTAAGGCTTCATAGTCTGGCATTCTTGTGGTTACCTCCTTTTCACCATATAAAAGCGACCCCGAGGGGATTTGAACCCCTGATCTCCACCGTGACAGGGTGGCATGTTAGACCGCTACACCACGGGGCCTAGTCAAAGTCTATCAGTGGCATGTTAGTTGTGTCAAGCCAATCCCGCGGGTATTGTTTGTACTCTCTATACTATGTTATAATATTCTCACTAATTTTTAAAGGAGACGAGGATTTCTCAGGACGATAAAAAGCTTCATGACTACGAGCTGGTGGTAATTATTAGCCCGGAGGTTCTGGAGGAGGCGGTTGATGGTGTAATGGATCGCATCAGTCAGTTTATTACTGAGAGTGGCGGTTCTGTTTCCAATGTTGAAAAATGGGGCAAGAAAAAGCTGGCTTATCCAATAAAACAATTTACGGAGGGGAATTATGTGCTGGCTCGATTCAAAATGAAGCCCGACTCGGGTAAAGAGCTTGAAGCAAGCCTGCAGCTTTCTGAGGAGGTTTTTAGGCATCTGCTGGTAAGATTAGATAGTTGACCAGTTGGCATTGGTAAAGGAGGGGAGGGTAATGTTGACGTTGAATAAGGTAATGATTATAGGAAATGTTGGTGCTGACCCCGAGATGCGTTTTACCCCCAATGGCAATCCCGTAACCTCGTTTCGTGTTGCCACTAACCGGGTGTATACCACCCCCGATGGCGAGCGTAAGCAGGAGACAGAGTGGTTTACCGTGGTCGCCTGGAATAGGCTGGCTGAAAATTGCAACCAGTTTCTGACTAAAGGTCAGCGTGTTTACGCCGAGGGCAGGTTCCATACCCGTAACTGGGAGGGGCAGGATGGGCAGAAGCACTTCCGTACCGAGGTAATAGCTAACAGGGTGCTTTTCCTCGATAGGCAGGCAGTGGCTCCTCTCCCCGGAGAGGGGGGTGAGGAGACTGTTGCCAGTGAGCCAGAGGCTGATGAGGATTCCCCATTTTCTGAAGAGGGTTAGAACTGGCTAAATTTACAAGGAGGTTTAACTAACTTAGAAGAGTGGAGAGGCGAAAATCTAGCGAAACAGGGGCCAGAAGGCAAAATAGGGGGAGGTATGTAGCTAGGCGTAGGGTTTGTTCTTTTTGTACTTCCGAGGCTGCGGTAATAGACTACAAAGAGCCGGCTAAATTGCGCCACTATATATCGGACAGGGGAAAAATTGCGCCGAGGCGTAAGACGGGCACCTGTGCCAGACATCAGCGTGCCCTGGCGCTGGCGATAAAGAGGGCAAGGCACTTAGCCCTCCTGCCGTTTGTCCCGGCTCATATCCATAAGACGGGAGGCGTTGGCATACGCAGTTAATCTTGTATCCTCTTTAAGTTTACCCCACGAAATCAGGATTTCGTGGGGGCCCCTTGAAGAACCTGGGAAACCAGTGATTTTTTGGGACTTTCCATCTCCCTCATAGTTTTTGGCTAGACCTTTACCCATTTGGCTTACGTTGACACTCAAAAGACGGCGGAAGTATAATCACTCAAGTCTATTGTGGAGTTATCATGCCTAAGAGGACTTATCAACCGAAGAAGATTCCACGCAAGCGCGAGCACGGCTTTCGGGCAAGAATGAGCACGCGAGGTGGGCGAGCTGTCCTCAAAGCAAGACGGCTAAAGGGTCGTAAGCGACTTATAGTGGTGTGACGATGCGGGGAAGAGAATACCTTACCAAGTCAGAGCAATACGCACTGGTCTATAATAAGGGTAGCTCGTGGACAAGCAATTTAGTGGTGATGAAGGCTTTGCCTAATGGGCTTACCTTTTCCCGCTATGGCTTCTCCGTTGGTCGGAGGGTAGGTGGGGCGGTGGTGAGAAATCGGGTGAAGCGTCGGCTTCGGGAAATCTTACGTCTGCTACCACTTGAGCCGGGATGGGATATCATATTTATTGCTCGCTCCAACGCCGCCAGTGCTGGCTTCGCTGGGCTGAAGAAAGCGGTTCATGGTTTGCTGTCCCGGGCGGGATTATTGACGAGGGAATATGAAGAGGCTTTCCTTGGGATTAATTAAACTTTATCAGGCTACCCTATCGCAGGTTATGCCGCATAACTGCCGCTTTACCCCAACCTGCTCTCAATATACCTATGAAGCTATCTCCAAGTTTGGCTTGATTAAAGGAGTATGGTTGGGAGCAAAGCGGATAGCTCACTGCCACCCCTTTAATCCTGGTGGCTATGACCCCGTGCCGTGAGGAGTTAGGCAAGTGAATGTTAGAAATAATATGGCGTTAAAGGTTTGCCTTGCCCTTATCTTGCTCCTGGTTGGGCTGACCTTCTTTGGCTGTGCCGGAATCAGAAGCTCACCCGAGGGTGGCTCGGGGGGGGTAGTAGCCGACGGCGTCTTATTTCTGTGTCCTACCCTAAAGCAGGCCGGTGGCTTTGGTTGTACCTCACCCCAGCTGGAAGGTAAGCTGGTGGCGGTGGATACCTCCAATGGTAATCGCCTGTGGGAGGTCTCTCTGGAGGCGTCAGGGCCAAGCGGTGGCGGCTACGGCTGTGCCCCATCAACTACGCCAGTAGCTATCTATGGTAATCCGGCGGTGGCGGGGGATTTGGTCTATATTGCCGCCTATAATGGTAGGATTTATGCCATCAGTGCCAGCACGCGCCTGTCCCAGGACAAGTATGTTAATGAGGCTAACCCCCAACCCGTTATAGGCGGACCCGCGGTCGTCGGCGATAGGCTCTACCTGGGCAGTGCCGATGGCAATGTCTACGCCCTTAACGGCGCTTCCCTGGAGGAGGAGTGGGAGTTTAAGACGGGGGGTAAGGTCTGGTCAACCCCGGCGATAGAGGATGACACCCTCTATATCGGCTCCTTTGATAAGAAGCTCTACGCCCTGGATGCCAGCGACGGCACTAAGAAATGGGATTTTGAGACCGAGGGGGCTATCATCTCCACTCCTCTGGTCTATGATAATATCGTCTATTTTGGTTCCTTTGACCGGCACCTTTACGCCGTTGATACTGGCGGCAGCCTGAAGTGGAAGTTCATGGCTGATAGCTGGTTCTGGGCTAAACCTGTAGTTTATGATGACATTATTTATGCCCCCTGCCTTGACGGCAAGGCTTATCTCTTTAATGCTGAAAGCGGGGACAAAACAAACGAGTTTGACCTTGGAAGTCCCATTTCTTCATCTCCAGTTTTGGCCGGTAGCTCAGTTGTTATCGCTTCGGAAGAAGGCAAGGTATATGCTATAGATACCGGCAGTAACCAGCTTAGGCTACTATCTGAGCTGGGAGAGGCGGTACGCGCTCCCCTCTGCACCAGTGAGGGGGTTGTCTATGTTTATACCGGCAGTCAGAATCTCTATGCCCTGGATGCAGAGTCAGGGGCAACGCTGTGGAGTATAACCATTAAGTAGTAAGTGAGGTCTGGTTTTAGTGGGTATCGGTGATATCTGGAATTTAATAGCCATGCAGCCAATGGTAAACACCCTCATTGTGCTGACTCATGCTTTATTCAACAACTTCGGTCTGGCTATTATTTTCGTGACTATTGTGGTTAACGCCGCCATGTTTCCCCTCACCATGAAGCAGGTTCGTGCCTCTAAGGCAATGCAGGCCCTTCAGCCCAAGCTCGCTGAGATTCAGAAGAAGTACGCCAAGGATAAGCAGAGGCTGGCTCAGGAGCAGATGAAGATGTATAAGGAGTCCGGGGTAAGCCCTGCGGGCTGCATTTTGCCCCTCTTGGTCCAGATGCCGGTCTGGATAGCCCTGTATCAGTCAATAATGCGGCTGCTGGCGGTAATCCCGGAGAATTTGCTTGGCCTGTCCGATTATCTGTATTCCTGGCCAATAGTATTTTCCACACTGCCTTTGGAGAATCATTTCCTCTGGTTGAACCTGGCTACCGGGGATATGCTGCTGGCAATCCTGGTCGGGGGGACGATGTGGGTGCAGCAAAAGATGATAATGGCGCCAGGTGCCGACCCCAAGCAGCAACAGCAGGCTAACATGATGCTATGGCTAATGCCCATGATGTTTGCTTTCCTCACCCTGTCGTTTCCCAGCGGGCTGGCTCTTTTCTGGGTGACATCAAATGTTATCCGAATTGGTATCCAGTATTCTGTTACCGGTTGGGGCGGCTTGGTTAAGTCAGCGCCGAAAAAGGAGACTGACAAGGATAAAAAGTATAAAGAGCGCATTGCTGAGGTAGAAAAAGCACCTGAGGGTGCTGATATTGTTGCGCCGAGTGTGACGCAGGAAGAAGGTTTGAGCCATGAAGAGTCTGGAAGTGAGCGGCAAGACCGTGGAGGAGGCTACCAAAAAAGCATTAGAGCAACTAGGCGTAAGCCGAGAAGAGGTGGAAGTCACCGTCGTAAAGGAAGGTAAGCGTGGTGTCCTTGGTCTGGGGGCGGAGGAAGCCAAGGTTATAGTAAAGCTGCTGGCGGCTGCGCCCAAGGAGAAGGCTAAGAAGGCTGAGGCTGCGCCCGAGGAGAAGGTTAAGAAACCTAAGAAGGCTGAGAAAGCTGAGGAACCTGAAGAGAAGGGTGATTTGGCTGAGGCGGCAGCCAGTGTCCTGGAGACACTTATCGAACGGCTGGGGCTGGAGGCATCAGTTGTATCTGAAATGAAGCCCCCGGTGGCGGGGGGTGAAGATGCCCCTCCTGTCGTTACCCTTAATGTGAAGGGTGATGACCTTGGTATCCTCATCGGGCGGCGTGGCCAGACCCTTGCCTCCCTTCAGCATATTGTCCGACTTATCATAGCTAATCAGGCTAAGGCTCGGGTGCCTATAGTTATCGATGTTGAGGGGTATAAGCAGCGCCGCTACGATGCCTTGCAGGCTTTAGCCCGGCGGGTGGCGGAGCAGGTAAAAGATAGGGGAAAGCCTTTTGCCCTGGAACCTATGCCCGCTTATGAGAGGCGCATTATCCATCTTACCCTGTCTGATAACCCTGATGTTACCACTGAGAGCAGCGGTGAGGGTGAGGGGCGGAAGGTGGTTATTGTGCCGCGGCAGCATTGACAGTCACCTGATAAGCTGATTATGATTTCTTGGAAAATAAGGGGGAGAGGGGGGAGATAAGTGGCCAAGAAAGAAGCACCGAAGATTGACTGGGCAGGGCTTACCCAGGGGATGGAGCGTTTGCTTCGCCTGAAAACAAGCCCTGTTGCCTACAAGAGACTGGAGAAGGTGGAGGAGCTGGATAAGATACCGGAGGTGGTGCGACTTGATCGCCGAGCCTCTTTTTGCCAGGTACCAGCGCTGGTTCGAAGTATTGGCTTGACGGTAGGGGCGACCAGAGACAACTTTGGTGAGCGCTGCGCTCGAATCAATGGCCTAGCGCCGACTACCGAAAAGCAGGTCGCCTGGGAGGCAACTGCCTTCGCCACTACCTGGTTTGCCACCGCGGAGGAAGCCAGAAAACAAATGGCGGAATATCCCCTGGTCCCACCCGGAGAGGCTGTCGTGGTTGCTCCGCTGGCTGCGGGGAAATTTGACCCCGATGTTATCTTAATCTACGCTAACCCGGCGCAGATGATGTTACTGATGAACGGGCTCCAGTTTAAGGACTACGAACGCTTTCAGTTTTTCTTCATCGGTGAAGGCTCTTGTGCCGATGGCTTAGCTCAGTGTTATACTACTGGCAAGCCTGCTCTGGCTATTCCCTGTATGGGGGAGAGGGCGTTCGGTGCCGTTAGCGAGGATGAGCTGGTTATGGCACTGCCACCGGGAATGATGGCGAAGTCAGTCGAGGGATTGCAAGCGCTTAAGGAAAGAGGAATTGGCTATCCTATTATGTACCTTGGACCTCTGTGCGATCCCTCTCCAGTGCTCACACAGATCTACCCTGAGTGGTGGGACCGTCGTTGACCCCAGATACAGGTGGCCTATAGAGGGTTTTTGATGTTTCGTCCCGTTAGTAGTAAGGTTAATTTCCCACAATTTGAGGAGGAAATCCTCAGCTTCTGGAGAAGCAAAAAAGTCTTTGAGCGGAGCGTAGACGCCCGCCAGGGCGGTCAGCGCTTCGTTTTGTACGAGGGGCCACCTACGGCTAATGGCAGCCCGGGGATACATCATGTGCTTTCCAGGGTCTTTAAGGACATCATCCCCCGCTATAAGGCGATGAAGGGCTTCTATGCCCCGCGCATCGCCGGCTGGGACACCCACGGGCTGCCGGTAGAGCTGGAGGTGGAGAAGGAGCTCGGTTTTTCCAGCAAAGCCCAGATTGAGGACTTCGGCATTGCCAAGTTTAACGCCCGCTGCCGGGAGAGCGTTTTTAGCTACCTCAAGGAGTGGAATGCGCTGACCGAGCGCATTGCCTTCTGGATTGACCTGGAGCACCCCTATATCACCATGGACAATAACTACATTGAAAGTGTCTGGTGGGCGATAAAGAGGATGTGGGATAAGAATTTAATCTATCAGGGCTATAAGGTCACCCCCCACTGCCCCCGCTGCGGCACCTCGCTTTCTTCCCATGAGGTAGCACTGGGCTATAAGGATGATACCGAAGACCCCTCGGTTTACATAAAGTTTAAGGTCTCCGGGAAATCAGTAGGTGATTTTGCTCTGGATAAGCCCGCTTATTTACTTGCCTGGACGACCACGCCCTGGACACTGCCGGGCAATACGGCTCTGGCAATAGCCCCTGAGGCTGAATACGTAATAGTCGAGGTTGAAAACGAGTATCTCATTCTGGCTTCGGCTCGGCAGGAAGCATCCGGTCTGGGCGAGGCGCCGGTAATGGCTAAAGTTAAGGGCAGTGATTTAGTGGGGGTGCATTATGAGCCCCTATATAAGGCTGACATTTTCTCTGACAAAGGAGACAAGCCTGCTTATCGAGTCATAGAAGGTGATTTTGTTTCTATGGAAGAGGGAACTGGCATTGTGCATATTGCGCCTGCTTATGGTGAGATAGATTTTGAAGTTGGAGAGAAGGAGAATTTACCCCTTGTTCACTCGGTAAGTATCGATGGAATAGTTAAGAGAGTACCAACTGGTTATACACCTAGTATATATAGACGCATGCTTAAAGATGAAGCTTTAGCATTAGTATCGTCAGCGAAAGAATTAAAGCCTATACCGGGTAATGGCAAATTCGTCAAGGACGCCGATAAGGATATTCTTGACGACCTGAAATCAAGAAACCTGCTCTTGCGCAGCGAGACCATTCGCCACACCTATCCCTTCTGCTGGCGCTGCGATACCCCCCTGCTCTACTATGCCAAGCAGACCTGGTATATCAGGACGACGGCAATAAAAGACAAGCTTATCGCCCGAAATGACGAGATAAACTGGTATCCGGAGCATATCAAGTACGGGCGTTTTGGCGACTGGCTGCAGAATAATGTTGACTGGGCTTTTTCCCGGGAGAGGTATTGGGGGACACCGCTGCCGGTCTGGCACTGCGATGCCTGCAATAGCTATGAATGCGTGGGCAGTGTAGAGGAACTAAAGAAAAAGCCCAACCTCTCTGGCTTTAAAGAGCCTCTGGACCTGCACCGCCCCTTTGTTGACGAGCTGACCTTTGATTGCTCCAAGTGCGGGGCAACAATGAAGCGGCTGCCGGAGGTGATTGACTGCTGGTTTGATTCCGGAGCCATGCCCATAGCCCAGCACCACTACCCCTTTGACAATGACGCTTTGCTTGAGGACGGAAGGTTCCCCGCCGATTATATCAGTGAAGCCGTTGACCAGACGCGGGGGTGGTTTTACAGCCTTCACGCCATATCCACCCTGTTATTTAACCGCATCTGTTTTAGCAATGTCATCTGCCTGGGGCATGTCCTTGACGCCAAAGGGGAGAAGATGAGCAAGGCGAGGGGGAATGTGGTTGAGCCAGGGGCGATAATCAATAAATATGGCGCTGATGCCCTGCGCTGGTATTTCTTTACTGGCACGGCGCCGGGTAATGTGCGCCGTTTCTCCGAGGAGGCGGTGGCTGAGGTAACGCGCCGTTTCTTCTTAACCCTGTGGAACGTCTATTCCTTCTTCGTTACCTATGCCAATATAGACAAGTTCGCCCCCGGCTCGAAAAAGGTTTCCTTAGAGCCGTCGGAGCTTGACCGCTGGATTATCTCCGAGCTTAACCAGCTCATAGTTGATGTTGACGGCGGGCTGGAGGCTTATAGTCCCACCGAGGCGGGGAGAAAGATAGAGGGCTTTGTTGACGACCTTTCTAACTGGTATGTGCGGAGGAGCCGGCGTCGGTTCTGGAAGAGCGAAAGCGACGCCGATAAGCTGGCGGCATACAACACCCTATACGAATGCCTGGTGACCCTGTCAAAGCTATTAGCCCCCTTTACCCCCTTCCTGGCTGAGGAGCTTTATCAAAATCTGGTCTGTTCAACTTTCCCTGATGCTCCGGAGAGCGTGCATCTGACCGATTTTCCGCTGGCGGATAAGAGCAAGATTGATGAGCAGCTGATGGCTGACGCCCAGCTGGCGATGAAGATATGCAGCCTGGGTCGGGCGGCTAGAAGCGAAGCGGGAATTAAAGTAAGGCAGCCCCTGGATCACGCTGTGGTTAGTGTTGCCGGCACTAAGGATGAGGAAAGGCTAAAGAAGCTGAAACCTCAGATTCTGGAAGAACTTAATGTAAAAGAGCTAAAATTTAACCCTCTTTCCGAAGTAGTGAAGCTTGAGAAGCCCGCTTACTTAGTCGGCGCCGAGGGCAATTACGCGGTAGCCATGCCTACCGAGATTTCCCCCCAACTCCAGGCGGAGGGTATGGCGCGGGAGATTGTGCGCCGGCTGCAGGCAATGCGCCGCTCCGCCGGCTTTGACATCGCCGACCATATCATTACCTACTATCAGGGGGGAGATTATATCAGGGAGATAATGGCAGATAAAACTCTGGCTGAATACATCAAGCAGGAGACGCTCTCCCAAGAGCTTATTGACGGGGTTCCCGAAGAGGGCGTCTTTACCGAGCGCCAGAAGATTAGCGGCTACGATATTTTGCTGGGAGTTAAGAGGCTGGGCTAGGGCGGCGGACTTTCCGTAAGTGTGGCGTAGGTGGTATATTCGTTGTTGCCCCGCCAGTAGATTATTTCCACATTCTGCCCGATTTCACAGGAAGTTACTGCTTCTACGAAGTCCCCGATGTTAGCAATCTCTTCGCCGTTAAAGCCAACGATAACATCCCCAGCCTCCAGTCCCGCTTCCTCGGCAGGATAGCCGGTAAGTACTTCAAAAATAAAGATTCCTTCATTTACCGCCAGATTATATTGCCAGACCAGGTAGGGGGTTACATCGGTGTAACTTATCCCCAGGTAAGGCCTGACCACATGACCGGTGTTTATTAGTTGGGTGATAATTGGTAGCGCTGAGTCGATGCTTATCGCCCAGCCCATAGCCTCCACCCCGACCATAGAAATCTTGACACTGGTAATGCCAACCACCTCGCCCTGCATATTTACCAGTGGTCCGCCGCTGTTGCCCGGGTTGATGGCGGCACTGGTGCCGATAAGGTCGTGAAGCGTTTGCCCTGGCGATACGGTTATGGAAGCGCCCAGGCTCCTGACTATTCCTTCCGAAGGGGTTACTCCCAGCCCCAGTGAATTTCCGATAGCCAGTACCCATTCGCCAAGATTAAGTTCCGAAGAATCTCCCCCGCTGGCTCTTATCAGATTTTCAGCCTCAATCTTGACTACCGCCAGGTCGGTGAGGAAGTCGGTGCCTACTATCGCCGCGGGGAAGGTCCTGCCATCATCCAGGGTTACCGTTATGTTCTGAGCCCCTTCAACGACATGATTGTTGGTCACGATGTAGCCATTTTCATTTATAATCCACCCCGAGCCGGCACCCTCCTCCGTATATAGCTGACCGAAGAAATAGGTTATAGTCTCGGTGTTGATGGCTACCACCGATGGCTTAACCTTGGTTACAACCGATGTAAAATCAGGAAGCTGTTGGCTTTCACTATCGGAGGGTGGTGGTGTCCAGTCAGGCTCAGTGGAGTTGGTAAGTGGTGAGGGTGGCAGGCTATCTACCGGGGGCAATACACAGCTACTAGCGAGGAGAAGGCACAGAATTATGAGGGGAATTAATAGATATTTCAATTTCATGTTTATCCCTTTCATTGCGGTTTTTATTGTAGCACGCAGGCAGGATTTAGACAAAGGTCTAGGCTCTTTCCTTTTAGTATAACGAAGCCGCCGCCGTTTGGTTAGGCTAAAGGTTGCTAATCTCTTTTTTCCACCCACCCTCCCCCTTTTTGGCTTACGTTTTTCTTCCCACCCTCCCGCCCACTAAGGCTTTGCTTGTATCCCCACTGTTTTAGGGGGGGGAAGAGAGTTTCAGAGGCGGAGCCTATGAGGGTGGGAGTGGTGGGAAGTAGGACACTTGTTGAAAGGGGGGTGGGTGGGAAAGAATGCCCTGGGGTAATGGCGGGTGGGAAAAATATTGCTAAACAAGCTTCGCTTTGTCCTCTCTATGTGCTATGGTAAAATAAATTTGTATGGCACGAGCCTATTTAACCGAGCAAGTACGGGGACTGCCCGCCAGCCCCGGCGTCTACCTGTTTAAAGACGCCGAGGACAATATTCTATATGTGGGTAAGGCAGCCAACCTCCGCCACCGCGTCAGCTCCTACTTTGGTGGCGGGCAAAAGCTGACGCCGAAACTTAGGCGGATGGTGAGCAGGGTTAAAGACCTTGACTACTTCGTTACTGGCTCGGAGCAGGAGGCTCTTATCCTTGAGCTGAACCTGATAAAGAGGCACCACCCCGCCTACAATGTCCGCCTCAAGGATGATAAGACCTTCCCCTACCTCAAGATAGACCTGAGCGAAGACTGGCCCCGGGTTTTTGTTACCCGCCGTCTGGAGGAGGATGGGGGGCGCTACTTTGGCCCCTTCGCCAGCGCCAAGTCGGTGCGCCAGACGCTGAAGCTGATAAAGGGAATCTTCCCCTTCCGCTCCTGCTCCAGGACTATCACCGGCACCGACCGCCGAGCCTGCCTTGACTATGATATCGGGCGTTGCCTTGCCCCCTGCATCGGCGTGACCAGCCGGGAGGAATACGCCGAGGTGATAAAACAGGTAGTCCTCTTCCTTGAGGGGAAGCAGGAGATGGTGGTGCGACAGCTTGAGAGCAGGATGAATAAGGCGGCTGAAACCTTGGACTTTGAGACCGCCGCCCGGCTCAGGGACCAGATCCAAGCCGTTAAGCAGGTGGTTGAGGGGCAAAGAATCGCCGCTACGGTGAGGGGGGAGCAGGACGTTATCGCCTTCGCTCAGGACAGAGACCAGGCTTGTGTCCAGGTCTTCTTTATCCGGGGTGGTAAGCTGATTGGTCGGGAGAGCTTTCTGCTTCAGGGGACCCGCTATGAGGAGCCGAGCCAGATCATGACCAGTTTTATCAAGCAGTTTTACGATTCCAGCCCCTATATCCCCCCTCTACTGCTGCTTCAGCATCCGGTGGAGGATGTGGCTACCGTTCAGAGCTGGCTTCAAGGCAAGAGAGGGGGCAGGGTCAGTATCCAGGTGCCGCGCCGGGGAAACAAAAAGCAGCTGCTGAAGATTGTGGCTGATAACGCCGAGCAGGGCTTGGAGCAGCTGAAGATTAAGCAGTTAGCCTCGCCGACAGCACTCTCAGCGGCTCTGGACGAGATAAAAAAGGAACTCAAGCTGCCCCGCCTGCCGTCTCGCCTTGAGGGCTACGACATCTCCGACATCCAGGGTACGGCGGCGGTGGGCAGCATGGTGGTCTTTGATAAGGGGAAGCCGAAGCCGGCTCACTACCGGCGGTTCAAAATCAAGAGCGTGCCCGCCGCCGATGACTATGCTATGCTTCAGGAGGTGCTCCGGCGAAGGTTTAAGCGGGCTGGTGCTGCCTCGGATAGCTGGGCAATCCTGCCCGACCTCGTCCTCATTGATGGCGGCAAGGGGCAGCTTAACGCCGCCCGGGAGACAATGGAGGAGGCAGGAATTAACGCTGTGCCCGTTGCCAGCTTAGCCAAGGAAAACGAGGAGATTTTTATTCCCTGGAAGCGGGAGCCTGTTATTCTACCCCGCTCCTCCCCCGGTCTTCACTTGCTTCAGCGCCTCAGGGACGAGGCGCACCGCTTTGCCCTGAGCTATCACCAGAGGGTGCGCAAACGGGCGACCTTCGCCTCAGCCCTGGACAATATCCCCGGGGTGGGACCCAAGCGCAAGCGAGCGCTACTCAGGCAGTTCGGCTCGGTTAGAGCCATAAAGGAAGCTTCCCTTGAGGAGCTGACCACCGCCGGCATGAACAAGAACCTGGCTAAGAAGATAAAGGAGCATCTATAATAGGGAGGAGAAATGCCAGCCAATCTACCACCACAATATCATGAAGCCGAAGAGAACTTCCGCCTGGCTAAGACCATCCCGGAAAAGGTAGCCGCCCTTGAGGAGATGCTGGCGGTCATGCCCAAGCATAAGGGGACTGACCACCTCCGCGCCAAGCTTAGAACCAGGATTGCCAAGCTGAGCGAGGCATCGGAGAAAAGGTTAGCCACCAAGCGGGCGTCAACGGTTATACCCAGGGAGGGGGCGGCCCAGGTGGCGGTAATCGGACTGCCCAATTCGGGCAAATCCCAGCTTGTTGCCACCATCACCAATGCCTCTCCGCCTGTAGCCGATTACCCCTTCACCACCCACAGCGCCACTCCGGGGATGATGGAGTTTGAGGATATAAAGATCCAGTTGATTGATACCCCGCCCTTAGCCCCGCAGGCTATCGACTTCTGGCTGCCGCCCCTGCTGAGAAGGGCTGACGCCCTATTGATTATGGTGGACCTAACCGATGCCCCGGAAGCGCAAATAGAAACTATCATCAAACAGCTGGGAGATATGAGGATAATGCTCGGTGGTGGGGCTAAAGATGACGCCGAGTATATTACCTGGCACAAAAAGGCGCTTATTATCGGCAACAAGCTCGATCTGGAGAATACCCAGAATAATTACACCGCCCTGAGTAATAAGAAGAATAAGTATGGAAAGCAGCTACCGCTTATCGCCATCTCCGCCAAGCAGGGAACAGGGCTGGAAGAGCTGAAGCTCAAGCTCTATCAGCTTCTTGATGTTATCCGGGTATATACCAAGGCGCCGGGGAAGAAGCCGGTTTTCACTGACCCTGTCGTCCTCCCCAGGGGAAGCACGCTGGAGGATGCCGCCGCCGGAGTGCATAAGGACTTTCGGAGGAAGCTGAAATACGCCCGGCTCTGGGGCTCAGGCAAGCACGATGGCATCATGGTAAAGAGAGACCATATCATGCAGGACGGCGATATTATAGAGCTGCACCTTTGAGGGGAATAAACAATTCGTCAGGGTGTGCACTGTTCACCCTGCGAAGTGAGCTTGGATTAGGCTAAGGACGTGCTCGGCTATGGCCGGGGAAGCCGCCAGGCCGGGGGATTCAATGCCGACGAGGTTGATAAATCCGGGCAGACCTTTGTCAGCTTCATCCCTGATTACGAAGTCCCTGGTATCTTCGTTAGGTCCTTGAAGTTTGGGCCTTATGCCAGCCATTTCCGGTTCGAGGTCGTCATATTCTATGAAGGGCAGGAATTTTCTTGCTGAATCGTAGAAGAGCTGTTTGTGCTGGCTATCAACCGCATAATTTATGCTATCTACATATTCAATGCCGGGACCTAACCGCATCCTCCCTTCCACATCAAAGGAAACATGAACCCCCACGCTGGTGACTTTAGCTAGCGGCACGGGATATATTAACCTCTTGACTAGTTTACTCTTGCTGCTAGCTACGCTGAAGTATTCGCCTTTAGCATAATGCAGTTTGTAACCCGCTTTAACGATATCAATTCCCGCCAGCTCAGCCACTCTGTCGCTATAGAGCCCGGCACAATTAACCACTACCCTCGTCATAAAAGGAAATTCCTCCTCTTCGTCTCTTACGCTCACCTTGTATTCAGCACCCAGCTTTTCTATTGCTACCGCTTTGGTTTTATAGGCTATTTGCACCCCGCCTTCTATCGCTTTGGCTACGAAGTACCTCATCAAGGCATGGGAATCAATAATTCCGGTTGATGGCGAAAACAGGGCGGCAACCCCCTCTACGTTTGGTTCCAATTCCTTCATCTCACGCCTTGATAGTATCCTGAGACCTTCTACCCCGTTCCTTCGGCCTTTATCCAGTAATGTTTCCAGTTCACTGATTTCTTTATTAGTTGTTGCCACCACCAGCTTCCCCAGTTTTCGGTATCCGATTCCATATTGCTCGCAGAGCTTATAAAGAGCGCGGTTTCCGGCAACACAAAGTCTGGCTTTCAGTGAATTCTGGGGGTAATAGATTCCGGCGTGGATAACCCCGCTGTGCCGGCTGCTTGTTTCCTGACCAAAGGTTGCCTTCTCTTCCAGCACGTAGGCTTCCCAGCCTTTACCGGCTATTTGCGCCGCTATTGCCAGTCCGATTACACCGGCTCCGATGATAGTAACGTCAGCTCTGTTCACAGTAGAAACTCATTGACTGCCGCCGCCAAGCCGCTATGGTCAACATCAAGGGTAATGTAATGGGCTACCGCCTTGACCTCATCGGGGGCGTTGCCCATAGCCACCGCCAGCCCGACCGAGTAAAGAAGGGGGATGTCATTGGTGCCGTCCCCTATCGCCATAACCTCAGCCATGGGTATTTTAAAATGCGAAGCCAACGCCGCCAGCGCCTTCCCCTTTGATACCCCGAGGTCAACCACATTAGTAAAGTCAACGCCGGGGTAAGCCGGTGACTTTGCCGCGGAAAAGTGAAGGCTGTGCTTAAACTGAAGACGAAACTTTTCGACCTTAGCCGCCTCCTCAGGCGAGGCAGTTACCAGACCCCCCTTGATAATCCTCTCCCGCTCCCATATCCCGCTGAAATCGACCACCACAGGCTCAAGATTAAAGAACTCACGGTGGATTTCAGTTGCCCAGTTTTCCCGCTCAACAAAAAAACGACTCGCTGAATAAAGCTCAAGGTAGATATCATTCTGGCGGGCAAACTCAATCGCTTCCCTTACCACCCCGCTGTCAATCGGCTCGGCATAGACCTCCTCACTAAAATTAGAGACCAGAGCGCCGTCAAAGAAGATGTGGTAGCCATCCAGCGCCAGCCGCTCAATAACGGGCAGGCAACCCTGAGCCGCCCGCCCCGTGGAGAGCGAGACCCCTATCCCTCTCTGGCGGACTTCGGTGAGTGCCTCCCTGTCCTCTTCGGAGATGTTCCCGTCCTTACCGATAAGTGTGCCATCTATATCTACCACCAATAGCTTATATTTCATTAATACCTCTTTCTGCCACTCATTCTACCATCAGCCAGAGTAGATTTCCAAGCTTGAATGCACCCCAGAAATAGACTATAATCCCGACGATGCATTGCATTGGCATAGACATAATTGAAATCCTCCGCATTGAAAGGGCTATCGCCCGCTGGGGGGAGGGCTTTCTCCGTCGAGTTTATACCGAGCCGGAAATAGAGCTTTACCGAAGAAAGCCGTCATCGCTGGCGGCGCGTTTTGCCGCCAAGGAAGCGGTAATAAAAGCCCTGGGAAAATCAGCCAGCGTAAGTCTTAAAGATATTGAGATATTATCCGAACCCGGCGGCAAGCCGGTGGTCAACCTCTATGGCAGAACGCAAGACCAAGCCCAGGCCTCGGGCTTGGATGGGTTTGCCATCAGCCTCTCCCATTCTAAGGAATATGCCGTCGCCTTAGTTGCCGGCGAGACAAAATCTTAGAAAACCCCTTTACCCCAGCTGACTAAGGTGCTAAAATCTAGGAAGTAGGAAAAAAGTACTATGTCAGGGCATTCTAAGTGGTCGCAGATAAAGCGTCAAAAAGGGGTGGCTGATGCCAAGCGGGGACAGATTTTTACCAAGCTCGCCCGTGAGATTATTGTTGCCGTGCGGGAGGGGGGAACTAACACTGAGACAAACTTCAGGCTGAGGCTGGCAGTACAGAAAGCCCGCGATAGTAACATGCCCCTGGATAATATAGATAGGGCAATTAAGCGGGGCAGCGGGCAGGCGGAGGGAGCCAGTCTGGTGGACATGGTGCTTGAGGGTTACGGACCCAGCGGGGTGGCCATTCTGGTAACGGCTCTCAGCGACAATCGCAACCGGACCCTGCAGGACGTAAGAAACATCTTCACCCGCCAGGGCGGCAACCTGGGGGAAGCCGGCTGTGTCGCCTGGCTTTTCGATTCCCGGGGACTGATTACCGTGGAAGCCAATGCCAAGGATGCCGAGGAGCTAGCCCTGCAGGCTATTGACGCCGGTGCTGAGGATGTCAAGATAGATAATAACTATATAGAGATTTATACCAAGCCCGAGGAGCTGGAGAAGGTCAGGGAAGCACTGAAGCAGAAGAAGATAGCCGTTGCCTCGGCTGAAGTCTCTATGGTGCCCAAGACCACGGTCGAACTGGAGGAAAAGGCAGCCCTGCAGACTCTGAGGCTGCTGGACAAGCTGGAGGAGCTGGACGAGGTGCAGAATGTCTCCAGCAACGCCGACTTCCCCGATGCTATTCTAGAGAAATACCAGTCGTCGAGCCCAACCCGATGAGAATCTTAGGTATTGACCCAGGCACAATAACCATGGGCTATGGTGTTATTGATGCCAGTGGTGACGAGGCGACCATGGTTGATGGCAGTGCCCTGAACGCTCCCCAGTCCTCCACAATGGGTGAGCGCTTAAATTATCTCCACCAGAGGCTTTTGGAAATTATTTCACAATATCAGCCTGACGTTATAGCTGTAGAGCAGCCGTTTATGGCCAAGAACGTAAAATCAACGCTGGCGGTAGGCATGGCTCAGGCGATAGCTCTTCTGGCAGCAGCCAGTAAGGGAATCCCAACCTATGAATACACCCCAACCCAGGTAAAGCAGAGGGTTGCCAACTACGGTGGTAGCTCCAAGGAGCAGGTCCAGGAGATGGTCAAGCTCCAGCTCGGTTTACCCCAAGTTCCCGAGTCGAGCGATGCCGCCGATGCTCTGGCTGTAGCCCTCTGTCACCTGCGGGAAACGCATTTAGATAGCATGCTGGCTAAGCTGAGGGGAAATGATAGCTGGTCTTCAGGGCAAACTACAGACGATAGGTAGCAACTGGGCAATCATCAATGTTGGCGGCATAAGCTTTCAGGTATATATGCCTACCTCTACCCTGAGTACGCTGGGCGCCGTTGGTGAGGAGGTGGAGCTATATACCCATTTCCACCTCAGGGAGGATAATGCCACCCTCTACGGCTTTGCCACCGCTGAGGAGCTGGCGCTATTTCAGACGGTAACTGCCGTATCCGGGGTAGGGCCAAAGTTAGCCCTGGCCATGCTCTCAGCGATGAGTGCCGAAAAGCTGGCTATGGCTATTGGCAGCGGCAGTACCGAACTTTTATCTGAGGTGCCGGGGGTGGGCAAGAAGATGGCGAGCCGCCTCGTCCTTGAGCTTAAGGGGAAGCTGATGGCTGGGGGACTGGCCCCCGCCGAGCTAGCTGAGGAAAACGCCGATGTATTAACCGCCCTCACCTCCCTTGGCTACTCAGTCAGGGAAGCTACCGGCGCCATCGCCACCCTCCCCCAGGACCAGAAGTTAAGCCTCGAGGAAAAGGTTAAGCTGGCGCTACAATATTTTGGGGGGAAGTAAACATCGGGGAGTGGGTTATGGGACAGATTGTAAGATGTCCTCTGCTGGGTGTTCCTTGTAGCAAGCGTATAACCATAGAAGAGAAGACTATCTTCTTGGCTGAAGCTGAGGAGCCGGAGTACGATAGGCAGCGCCGCAGCAAAGCCGTAAACGAGGCTATCGGCAATCAATACAAGATAATAAGCGCCTTGGACGAGAAGGGGATAAATGCTTTCACCTGCAAGACCTGCGAGATAATGCAGAGCTCTGCCTATGGCATAGCTGATATAACCCAGAATAACGCCAACGTTCTGCTGGAACTGGGTATGATGTTGGCACTGGGTAAGCCGACGATAATATTATTGAAAGACGGTCAGGAACTGCAGCTTAATCTGCCCTCGGATGTTAAAGCCATAGAAATCATACCCTTTGGAGAGTACCTGGACATAATAGAGCCGTTGCGAAACGTGGTGGGGAAACTCCCCCCGCCGGTATCAGCATCCATACCTATTGAAGACATAGAGAGTATACAGCCGCAGCTTGCTGAGGAGCTAAAAAACATGGGGGCGGGCGTGGTCAGGGAATTTGGGGAGGGTATAAGACAGGCAAAGCTGGAGACGATATCGCTGAGGGACGAGAGGAAGGATATGCCTGCCGAACTCGGCGAAAAGCTCAGCACGCTGGATAAGAAGCTGGATGACCTAGCCAAGCTGGGTTTCACCACCGACGCTAATACTGCCTTCCTGCGGGGTAACTTTTATTACAACCAGGGGAGATATAGTGAAGCCCTGACTGCCTATAGCTTGTCTCTGGATTTTAATGCCGATGACCCCACCGCCCTCTATAATCGGGGCACTACCTATTATAAGCTGGGGAGTTATGAGGAAGCATTAGATGACTACAATCACTCTCTGGAATTGAGACCCAACCACCCGGCTACCCTCTACAGTCGGGGGAGTGTCTATGATGAGCTGGGTAGGCATGAGGAAGCGCTGGCTGATTACAACCGCTCCCTGGAGCATAGACCCAACCACCCCGATACCCTGTGCAATCGGGGCACTACCTATGATGAGCTAGGAATGCATGAGGAGGCTCTTGCCGACTACAACAAGTCTCTGGAATTAAGACCCGACTACCCCACCGCCCTGTGCAATCGGGGCACTATCTATGCCAAGCTGGGGAGGCATGAGGAGGCTCTTGCCGACTACAACAAGTCTTTGGAATTAAGACCCGACTACCCCACCACCCTCTACGACCGGGGTATCACCTATGCCAAGCTGGGGAGGCATGAGGAGGCATTAGCCGACTGCGTTCGTTCTCTGGAGTTGAAACCCGATGACCCGGCTACCCTCTATAATCTCGCCTGTCTTTTCTCGCTGCGGCGGAAAACCCAGGATGCCATTGATTATCTGGAGAGGGCTATTGGAAAGAACGGGAAATATCGCCAGATGGCGAAGACAGACGAAGACCTCGATAATATCCGGGATGATATCCGCTTCAAGGAGCTGACGGATTCGGCTTAATTCTTTTTTGGGGGAGTAATGAAGGCAAGCGAAGGGCGCATGGGGCGGGTGTTTGTGATGCGGCTTGAGGACGGCGATGTCCTGCCCGACTGCATCGAGCGTTTCGCCGCCGAGAAGGGAATATCGGTGGGGCAGGTTATTCTGGTGGGGGGAATCGGCGGTGGCGAGGTTGTCGTCGGCCCCCGTAATTCAGATGAAATGCCCCCCGAACCCATGCTTCTCCCCGTTGACGGCGCCCACGAGGTGGCGGGGGTGGGCATCATCGCCCCCGATAAAGAGGGCAAGCCCGTCCTCCATATCCACGCCGCCCTGGGACGCTCCGGGCAGACCCTCACCGGCTGCCTCCGCCCCGGCGTTAAGACCTGGCTGGTGGGGGAAGCCATCATCTACGAGATTCTGGGCGCTAAAGCCGCCCGCCTCCCCGATAAGGCGAGCGGGTTTGATTTGATGGAGATGTGAGGGGGGGATTAGAGGAATGTCAGAAAGGGTGGAAGCCTTAGTTGAGCGTGAATTACTTATTTGGGTAAGAAAGAGTGCTCATTTAACCGTTCAAGAAGCAGCCAAGAAGGTTGATGTAAAGGAAGAACGTTTACAAAGTTGGGAGGCTGGTGAAACACGTCCTACCATTAGGCAGCTTCGAGAACTGGGGAGAGCTTATAAGCGACCGATCGCGGTCTTTTACCTACCCGAGCCTCCAAAAGATTTCGCTGCGTTACGAGACTTCCGTCGATTTGCTGATACAAAAGCTGGCATTTTATCGCCAAAATTGCAATTTGAAACACGGCGTGTGCAAGAGAGACGGGAGATTGCCCTCGAATTGTATCAGGATTTGGATTACGAAGTGCCCCAACCGCCTCCTCAAGTGAGTCTTTCAAACGAGCCAGAAACTCTCGCATCGAATATCCGAGACCTTCTCAGAATAACTCGTGATAAACAGGTGAAATTTAAAGATGTCCAAGAGGCATTCAATTGGTGGCAATCAGCCATAGAAAAAAGTGGTGTGTTAGTATGCCAAGCCACAGATATAAACCTTTCGGAAATGAGGGGTTTTTCCATTAGTGAGTTGCCCTTGCCTGTAGTAGTAATGAATAACAAGGATTCGCGGCGAGGACGTATTTTTACTATGCTTCATGAGTTTGTTCATATCATGTTGCGTCATAACGGGCTATGTGATTTATATGAAGAATCAGGCCTCGTGCCCGAAAAACAGAGGGTGGAAGTTTTCTGCAATAGAGTTGCAGGAGCAATCCTTGTACCTAAGGACGACTTTCTACTGGAGGAAGTTGTGTTAGATAAAAAGCCTGGGGCTGAGTGGCCGGACAACGACATTAGTAAACTCGCTGAGCGATATAGAGTAAGCCGCGAAGTTATTGTCCGCCGTCTGCTCATTTTCGAACGCATAACCGTGGAGTTTTATCGAAGAAAAATGAAGCAATATGAACAAGAATATGTAGAGCTTAGGAGGCTTAAAAAATTTGAGCAAGAATGGTTTCCAATGCCACATCGCATTGCCATAATAAATGCGGGCTCCCCATTTATTCGCCTTGTGTTAGACAGTTACTACAATAAAAGGATTACAGCTAGCGACCTATCCGATTTCCTGAACATCAAGTTAAAGCATGTTGGTAGGATTGAGCAAGAAGTTCTGGGGGGAAGATAAATGAGAATCGGAGCGGGTGGTTGAAATATAGCATTGACACAAGTGCGATTATTGAAGGATGGATAAGAGACTTTCCTCCAGATGTAGCCCCACACGCGTGGATGAAGATAGAGGAATCGATTGACGATGGAGTGTTGGTAGCTAGCGAGGAAGTACTAATTGAACTTGAAAAGAAGCATGACAAAGTATATGAATGGGCTTGTAAGCGTAAACACATGTTTATTCCTACCGATGAAAAGATACAAGAAGCTGTGAGGAGTATTCTCCGAAACCACAAGAGGCTCATCGATACACGAACGAGCCGCTCCGGAGCTGACCCTTTCGTAATTGCGTTGGCGTTGGTTGAGCGTTTATCAGTGGTAACCGCTGAAAATCTTAGTAGCAGTCTTGGAAGACGGCCTAAGATTCCAGACGTGTGCGAAGCATTGGGCATTCGATGGCTCAATATGGTAGAACTTTTTCGTGAGCAAGCATGGCATTTCTAATAAATAAAATACGCGATGGTGTATTGAAAGAGAGTCCAAGAGAGCCTCGCGCTCTCTTTTTTTAATCCCTCCCCCTCTCCTTATTAAGGAGAGGGGGACACAGGGGGTGAGGTTGCTATATTGCTTAACTACCTTCGTACTTGAAGGAGAGCTTCACCTTCGCCCGAAAGGCGCGGACCTTCCCGTCCTCAAGCTGCAAATCAAATTCCTCAACCTCGGCAATACGAAGGTCACGCAATGTCTTTGACGCCTGCTCCACGGCGGTTACGGCTGCCTTCTCCCATGATTCGGTGCTGGTCCCTACCAGCGTGATAAACTTATAAACGCTGTCTCCCATTTCTTCCTCCGTTCTTTAAACTAAATTTGCCATAGTCTACCTAACTAAGCCGTCTCGTGTCAAATGTCCCGTTGTAACTGGTGAGGCGAGAGGATATACTATTATTATGCCCGAATTTCAGATAGTCTCCGATTTTAAGATGACCGGCGACCAGCCCCAGGCGGTGGATGAGCTGGTGGAGGGGCTGGGCAAGGGCTTTAAGCACCAGACGCTGCTGGGGGTGACGGGGAGTGGTAAGACCTTCGCCATGGCTAACGTCATTGCCAGGGTAGGCAGGCCGACGCTGGTTATCTGCCACAACAAGACACTAGCCGCCCAGCTCTGCACCGAGTTCAAGGAGTTCTTCCCCGATAGCGCCGTGGAGTACTTCGTCAGCTACTACGACTACTACCAGCCCGAAGCCTATGTCCCCCGCACCGATACCTATATTGAGAAGGAAGCCGACATAAACGAGGAGATTGATAAGATGCGCCACTCCGCCACCCGCGCCCTTTTTGAGAGGCGGGACGTGGTTATTGTGGCTTCGGTGTCCTGCATCTACGGGCTGGGTGAACCTGAGGAATACCGCAGCTTTGTCCTGAGCCTCAGGCGGGGGGAAAGCTACCGCCGGGAAAAGCTCCTCCGCCAGCTGGTGGATATGCAGTACGAGCGCAACGACATTGACTTCAGCCGGGGCAAGTTCCGTATTCGCGGCGATACCCTGGAAATTCAGCCCGCCTACGAAGAACTAGCCCTGCGCCTTGAGTTTTTCGGCGATGATATTGAGCGCATAATCCAGATAGACCCGCTGACCGGTGAGCTGCTTAGCGAGCTGGAGGCGGTGGATATATACCCGGCAAAGCACTTCGTTACCTCGCATGAAAAGCTGATGACTGCCATTGAGAGCATAAAGCAGGAGCTGGAAGAAAGGCTAAAAGAGCTGAAAAAGCAGGAGAAGCTGCTGGAGGCGGCACGTCTTGAAGCCAGGACCAACTATGATATCGAGATGCTCACTGAGGCGGGATACTGTGCCGGGGTGGAGAACTACTCCCGCCACCTGGCGGGGCGCCCCCCGGGCAGCCCGCCGTGGACACTGCTTGATTACTTCCCCGATGACTTTCTGCTCTTCATTGACGAATCGCACATGACCCTGCCCCAGATTCGGGGCATGTACCGCGGCGACATCTCCCGCAAGCAGACGCTGGTGGACTACGGTTTTCGCCTGCCCTCGGCGCTGGACAACCGCCCCCTTAATTTCAACGAGTTTCAGCAGCGCATCAACCAGGTTATCTATACCTCAGCCACGCCGGCGGAATACGAGTACCAGCACAGCCAGCAGGTGGTGGAGCAGTTAGTCCGCCCCACCGGGTTGCTTGAGCCTACGGTTGAGGTCAAGCCGACCAAGGGGCAGATTGATGACCTCCTCCACCAGATTAAGAGCCGGGTGGATAAGGGGGAGCGCTGCCTGGTAACCACCCTGACCAAGAGGATGGCTGAGGAGCTGGCTGATTACCTGCTGGAGATGGGGGTAAAGACCCACTACCTCCACTCCGAGGTTGAGACTCTGGGGAGGGTGGAGATACTGCGCGACCTCCGCCTCGGTGTTTACGATGTTGTTGTCGGCATAAATTTGCTTAGGGAGGGGCTTGACCTGCCCGAGGTTAGCCTGGTGGCGATTCTTGATGCCGATAAAGAAGGCTATCTGAGGTCGGAGGGGGCGTTAATCCAGACCATGGGGCGTGCCGCCCGGCATATAGGCGGGCATGTCATTTTATATGCCGATAATATTACCGGTTCCATGTCCCGGGCTATTGAGGAGACCAAGCGCCGCCGTAAAATTCAGGAAGCCTATAATAAAGAGCACGGCATTACCCCGCAGGGGATAAGAAAGGCAATCAAGGATATCACGGAGAGGGTGAAGGTTGTCGCCGAGACACGGGCTGACTATGTCGCCGCCCGCCCCGCCACCAGAGAGGATGTCGCCCGTCTGGTCAAGGAGCTGGAGTCGCAGATGAAGACTGCCGCCAGAAACCTGGAGTTTGAGAAGGCAGCCCTGCTCCGTGACCGAATCATTGAGCTGAGAAAAGAGTTTGACTACATAGAGATTAAGACGTGACTAACGGGCGGATGGAAACAAGGCAGGAACGCCGGGAGAAGAAGCTCAAGAAGAAGCAGGAGCGCATGTCCAAGCACGGCAAAAACCTGGCTAAGATTTATATGGATGCTATTTTGAAGAGGATAAAGGGGAAGGGGAATAAATAAGAGTTTCGGTATAAAAGCTTGTATAAAGCCTAATTTGGAGTATAATAAAATTAAATCACACCCTGCCTGCTAGCCGGGTAAATATGCTTGAATCGTATCCGAGGAGGATACTATGAACACGGAAAGATTACATAGTTTGACTCTCCATTTGATAGAAGCTAACGAAAAGCATAATTTTGCTAATTTACTTCAAAATGTTGAGAACACTTACATCCAAGCTGCTCAGAGCCCTAGCCCAGAAAATGCCTCAGCCTTTGATGCTGCAAAGGATGCTCTTCGTAATGCAGCTGTTGAATTCCCGTTGGGTAATCTCTCTTCCAGCCGCCGAAAGCTCCTTAAATCCATTGGAGGATTAGATTACTACGGTGACAACTTGGTGCGTCGGGTAGATGACATCATTGCTAGTGCTGAGACACCATCAAATGCCATAGCAGAAATACAGCAGCTCCGCTCCGGGATGCAAGTGTTCTTCCCAGCTGTGCAAGCACTTAACGAGAACATTGACAAACTTGGAGTCGCTGTGGAAGACATACCAGATGATTCAGCTGAGATAGAAGTTCTCATTCCTAGGACGATGGTTGATGGATACCTAGACGAATTTGCTAAAGAAATTAGCCGCCTAAACAGAGCGTTTTTGGATATTCAAGAGGTCGTCACCGGCGAAAGAACACATTTGGACATCCGGAGCTTAGGTTCAGGAAGTTTGGAGCTTTACCTCACTGTTGATTTGAACACAGGCGCAGTCTTACTTCAATTCATGACAGCTGTAGTACTACTTATTAATTCTATTCTTCAGATAAGGCGAGGTAGAGACTCTTTCAAACAACTAGAGGCTCCAAAACAGATCCTCAAGGATATTAAGGGCTGGGAAGACGAGATAATCAAGAAAAAAATCGATGAGTTACGCAATGAAATACTTGAACATTACAAAGGTGGAGAAGAAAGAAAGAATGAATTAAGCAACGCTCTCTCAAAATCATTAGATCACTTGGCGGATAGAATAGACCGTGGTATGGATATTGACGTCACTACCGCAGCGACTGTTGATGAAAAGGGAGGAGATGAAACAGGTGAGGTGGAACAGATTCAGGCTAGAAGACGCTCTATAGAATCTATCCGAGAAAATACAAACGTCATTAATCAGCTCGAAAGAAGCCAGGAGCCTGTTCTTCAACTACCTGTTACTGAAGAAGATTTATAGGGCTCTTACCCCTCCCCCTCACCCCCTTCACTTTATAGACAAACCATAACTTATGTTATATGCTATTATTAAAGATACGAAGTATTTTGTTTGGGGGCCAACATGAGACGAATGGAAATTATAGAAGCCAGCAAAAAAATTATTGACGCTATTAATGAGAGTCACATTTTTGAAGCCTTCGAGAAGACTCTACGCGAAGGTCCGCCTGAAGGAGAAGCCTTTAACGCCTATTTAATGTCCAGGTTGCACGAGTATTCCCTTATGGCTAAAGATTACGGACCGGCTGCGGAAAAGATAGCTGAAATTCTTCGTTTGAGCAGTATAACCGACTCCGAAAAGTGGCCAGATGTTGTTTATGCCAAGGAGGGTAGACCGGGAACTATTTTCGTCTGGAACAGGTATTTATATTTTGCCGTAAACTATCTCCCCCTGTTTTTGGAATTAATCAAGCCTGATTATTTGGCCGCCGCCCAAAAAAGCGCGGAGGAAGTCCCCGATGAATATAAGGGGAAGGCGCTGCTGACTACCATGCTTATTGAAGATAGCAAGCATCCGCCCACCATAGATCGCATCACCGACCTTATGTCCAGCGTATCCTCGCTGTACGAAACTTCCACTATACTCCTTAAACACCCTCCTGTTCATCTGACTATGGCTGGCTGTGATGCCGGTAGTGAAAAGACGTTTGAGTTCCTTGGCGCGGCAAAGGTTATGGAAATGGTCAAGGACATTCTTCTTTCTCTCTGGGATAGAATCATGTTCTTCCGTGAGCGCCAGATTGCGCAGAGGGTTGAGTTGGTGGCAAAATCACTGCCGGCAATTAATGAAATCTGGACCATGGAGAATGAAAATAAGATGGGGCATGAGGAAGCCGAATTGCTTCGGGTGAAATTGATTGATTCGGTGCAGAAGTTTATTACCTGCGGGGCGGTTATACCGGAAATGCTGGAGAGAAGCACCTTTGACCCCCACGAGCTTATGATGCCGGAGCCCAAGCTCCTTGAAGAGGGCAGAGCCGAAAATAACGAAGAGCAGTAAAAAATAATAGCTGTCAGATAAAGGAGGTAATATTCATGGTAAGACCTTGGGCGCGACCTTTTAAGGACCGTAAGGAGCTGTTGGAGACCATTAATTCAATGGGGCTGTCGTTCCAAATTTGCTGGTTTCTTGGTGCCATATTCGCTATTTTGGGTATCATTGCCGGAGCCCTGAACGTCGTTGTTGGCTTGGGGCCGGTATATTGGTTGCTGCTGTCAATTGCCGCTTTTCTGGCGGGCATACCAATGCTGGTTACCTGGGCGCTGGCTATGAAGTTGCTTGGCGTAGGCAAAGGTAAGTAGTTTACCCCTCCGCCTTCCTGAACCCTTCCTCCTCAAGCTGCTCCATGAGGCGAGCCGCCCTGGGGTAGCCGATGTGCAGCTTTCGCTGCAGGAAAGAGGTAGAGACATACCGGTGTTCCTTTGCCAGCTGTCGGGCGGCGTCCAGAAGCGGGTCCTCGGGGAAACCTCCCCTGGCGGCGGTCAGGGGTGGGACGAGCTCTTCAACTGTCGGCATGGCCACTTCCTCTCTACGCTGGCTGCTCCAGAAGTAGACCAGCCTTTCCCTCTCAGCATCGGAGACATAGCAGCCCTGAAGGCGCTTGGGCTTAGCCGCCTCAGTCGGCATATAGAGCATATCCCCCCGCCCCAGTAGCTTTTCGGCACCCCCCATGTCAAGGATGGTGCGTGAATCGACCTGGGAGGTTACGGCAAAGCTGATGCGGGTGGGGAAGTTAGCCTTGATCAGTCCCGTGACCACATCTACCGATGGGCGCTGGGTAGCCACGATGAGGTGAATGCCGGTAGCCCGGGCAAGCTGGGCTAAACGGCACAGGGTATGCTCCACTTCGTCAAAGCCAGCCATCATTAAATCGGCAAGCTCGTCAATAACGAGTACCAGGTAAGGGAGCTTTTCATCCCCCTCCCTGTTCTTGTTGTAACCATCAATGTTACGGGCGCCGGCGGTAGCCAGTGTCTGGTAGCGCTTATCCATCTCCTGGTTGAGCCAGCGCAGTATACCTAAGGCTTTTTTGGTATCAACTATAACCGGGGTAGCCAGGTGGGGTATGCCGTTAAAGACGGTCAGCTCCACCCGCTTAGGGTCAATCATAATAAACTTAACATCATTGGGCGTGTTATGTATCATGAGACAGCAGATGGTGGAGTTTAGACAGACGGTCTTGCCGCTCCCCGTTGCCCCGGCGATAAGCAGGTGGGGCATTCGGGAGAGGTCAGCCGCCGCCGCCTCGCCGCCGGCACCTTTGCCCACCGCCAGAGTCAGCTTGGATTTTGACCTTAGTTTCTGAAAGACACTGGTTTCTATTACCCCGCGCAGACTGACCAGACCGAGGACGGTATTGGGCACCTCAATCCCCACCATAGATTTGCCCGGCACCGGGGCTTCAATCCTGATGCTTGGTGCCGCCAGAGCCAGAGCCAGGTCATTAGCCAGGGAGGTGATCTTCTCCACCTTGACCCTGGTCTTAGATACCTCCTCCACCTTTCTCTTGATGTTGCCGTCCCTATCCCTTTCCTTTACCTCCTTCATCTTCCTCTCCCAGCCCGGCTCAACCCCAAACTGGGTAACCGTTGGTCCGGCGTTTATCTGCACCACCTTAGCCTCAACGCCGTAGCTGGCTAGAGCCTCTTCAATCAGCCTGGCTCTCTGCATGTTATCCGCCTGACCAAACTCGACATCGGGGATGGTATCCAGAATATCAATTGGCGGCAAGCGCCAGCCGTCAACGGTAACCAGCGAGGGTGATTCGCCGTATTTCTTCCACACCTCCTGGGCTACCTGCCTCAGTTCCTGCTGAGATGGGCCGGGGGTGAGCAGCGGGGGCGTAACCTCGGCTTCGGGTTCCCTGGTCGGCGGTTGCTGAGCTATGGTTACTTGAGATGGCATTGGCTCTTCCTCAGCAGTTTCGGTATAGCTAACCGGTCCGGGAGCAGGGCGTTTCTTGAGCTGCTCCCCCCCCCAGGAAAAGAATTTGAGCAGAAGGCGCAGGGAAAGTCCGGGGGCAACGAAAACAAAGCCTATAACCGCCAGCCCGAAAAGCCGAAGGGCACCAAGAAAGACATTAGTGCCGATAATAGCCTCACCAAACTTACCCCCAAGGCTCACAGAGTTTCCGTCTTGGAAGAAAGCCAGAACCCCCCAGGCTGCCAGGGTAAAGGCAAAACTGCCCAGCCACTGGTTCCAGTGGTAGATAGAGGTTAGTACCTTGCGCCGCCAGATAACCACCACCAGGGTGATAAAGGTAGCGATGAGAAAGAGAAATCCCCAGCCAAAGAGGGCAAAGGTCTCATTTGCCAGTGAGGTAATGTTATTCCACTGCCAGTAGAGCAGGGCGATGATGATGATAATGAGTATAAGGCGGCGCACCGGTGGCAGCGCTATGAAGTGGAAGAACTCACGCCACCCTGACTCTCCCCTCGGCTTGTGCCTGGCATCAGCCCTCTTCTTTTTAGCCATATAACTCCCTATACCTTCACCATAACCGGAAGAATCATGGGGCGGCGCTTGGTCTGGTCATAGTAAAACTTATTCAATATGTCCCTGACCTTCCTGTAGATAAAGCCCCAGTCGGCGGGGCGGACACCGCTATGGTCTAAGGCTCTAGCTACCATGTCGCGGCTCTTATCTATCATGTCCTTGTCCTTAGCCTCCCCGGGCTCAATAAAGCCCCGTGATATAATATCGGGGCGCCCCACCAGTTTGCCCGTCTGCTGGTTAACGGTGATAATCACCATCACCACACCGTCCCGGGATAGCATCCTCCGGTCGCGAAGGACAACGCTGCCGATATCACCCACGCTCAAGCCATCAACATAAACATTGCCCGAGCTGACCTTGCCTGTTTTCTTTCCTCCCTCAGGGCTGAGCTCAAGGATATCGCCGTCTTCCAGCACGAAGATATTTCCCCTGGGGATACCCAGCGACTGGGCTAACTTGCCATGCAGGCTCAGGTGGCGGTATTCGCCGTGGACAGGTATAAAGAACCTGGGCTTGACCAGATTTAGCATTAGTTTCAGCTCTTCCTGGCTGCCGTGCCCGTGGACATGAACCGGCGCTACCTTGGCATAGAGAACCTGAGCCCCCTGCTTGAAAAGGTTATCCACCGTCCGGTTGATTAGCGCTTCGTTGCCGGGGATGGGGGTTGCCGAGAGGACCACGGTGTCCCCACGGATGATATGAACCTGGCGGTGGTCGCGGTTGGCGATGCGAACCAGGGCTGAGGTTGGTTCCCCCTGACTCCCGGTAGTGATAAGGACAACCTTATTATGAGGCATGCCTTTAAGTTCATCAATCCGGCCCAGTACGCCATCGGGGGCTTTCAGGTAGCCAAGCTCAAGGGTCATGCGCACTATATCGGTCATGCTGCGCCCGACAATAAAGACGCGACGCTGGTGTTTGGCGGCGGCATCGATAACCTGCTGGATGCGGGACACCAGCGAGGAGAAGGTAGTCACAATCACCCTCCCCGGTGCATTAGCTATGACCCGGTCCAGCGTCTCGCCGACCACCCTCTCTGAGGGGGTATAGCCGGGAAGCTCGGCATAGGTGGAGTCGGAGAGCAGGAGCAACACCCCCTGTGCCCCGAGCTGAGCCAGGCGGGAAAGATTAGTCGGTTTGCCGTCAACGGGGGTGTAATCGAGCTTGAAATCCCCGCTATGAATAATAGTACCGATTGGCGTAGAGATGATTAGACCGGCGGCATCAGGTATACTGTGGCAGACGGGGAAGAATTCAACCTTGAATTTTCCCAGCGAAATCTGGCTGCCGAACTGTACGACCTTTAGCTTAGCCCCAGCCAGTGCCCTTCTTTCCTTAAGCTTTACCGAGATAAGTCCGTTGGTAAGCTTTGTGGAATAGACCGGCACGTTAAGCTGCGGCAGGATGTAGGGCAAAGCACCGATGTGGTCTTCATGACCATGGGTGATGACTATGCCCCTTATCTTGTCTTTATGCTCCAGCAAGTAGCTGATGTCAGGTATTATCAGGTCAATACCCAGCATCTCCTCCCCCGGGAACATCAGACCGACGTCAATGATGATGATATCATCCTGATATTCCATCGCCATCATATTCTTGCCGATTTCACCCAGCCCCCCGAGGGGAATTATTTTTAATCTTGGTTTACTCATAATTTTTTACCTAAAACATAGTTAGTTGTTCTGGTTCTTTTTCCTCTTCTTTAATATTTTCTGCCTCAGCCAGCAGTGATGGGATTTTTAGCATATCCTCTTCTATGGATTGGCGCAGGCTCTGCTGGTGAAGCGCCGCTGCCGGGTGATACATGGCGTAGTAGATGGTATCACCGTGCTTTTGAGTCGTACCATGAATCTTGCTTATGCTCTTACCGGGAAAGAACATCGCCATAGAATAACGCCCCAGGGTTACAATCATCTTGGGGTGGATTATCTCCATCTGGCGCTCCAGCCAGTGGCGGCAGTTTTGGATTTCCATAGGCAGGGGGTCGCGGTTTGAGGAGGGGCGGCACTTAATCACATTGGCGATATAGACCTGCTCCCGCGTCAGGCCGATAGAAGCTAGTAATTCGTCCAGGAATTTGCCCGCCGGTCCGACGAAGGGGCGCCCCAGCTGGTCTTCATGCCAACCTGGCGCCTCACCGATAAACATTATCTTGGCGTCCTCCGCCCCCTCACCAGGCACCACCTTATTTCGATGTTTGGCTATCTCGCACTGCTGGCAGAGTGCAATCTCTTGATAAAGCTCACTCAGAGCTGACATAATAGCTTGCCTTTTGATTTATGATAACATTTTAAGAGGTCATTTAGCAACCTGCCCCGCCCCGTTTTTAACGTACCTTTTTCTTCCCACCCTCCCGCCCATTAGGCTTTGCGGCTTACCCCCGCCCTTGGGAGCTCTGCTCATCGACCTTAGTGGGTGGGAGGGTGGGAAATAATGCCTTGGGGGAGTGGTGGGTGGGAAAGAATACCTTTAGGGGCAGATGGGGGTGAGGTTAAAAATAATCTTTAACCTTGTTGACACTACAGGGGAGGGGTTGTAGACTTGAGCAAAAGGAGAAAGATGGACTTCCTGCGCAAGGTTGACCCTGAGATTAGCCGTGCCCTCTCCCTGGAGGCAAAGCGGCAAAAAGAGACCATAAACCTCATCGCCTCGGAGAACTATGCCAGCAGGGCGGTGATTGAAGCCGAAGGCTCGTTTTTGATTAACAAGTATGCCGAGGGTTATCCCCGGCAGCGCTACTACGGCGGCTGCGAAAATGTGGACATAGTGGAAGACCTGGCTATCCGGCGGGCAAAGGAACTGTTCCACGCCGAGCACGCCAACGTCCAGCCCCACAGCGGGGCGCAGGCTAATATGGCAGCCTACTTTGCTCTGCTAGAGTATGGTGACACCGTCATGGGCATGAGTCTGGCTCACGGTGGTCACCTCACTCATGGGGATAAGGTGAGCTTCTCCGGCAGGTCATATAGTTTTGTCCTTTACGGGGTCAACCGGGAGACGGAAAGGATTGACTATCTGGAGATAGAGAGGCTGGCCATAAAGCATAAGCCCAAGCTGATTGTAGCTGGAGCCAGCGCCTACCCCAGGATTATTGATTTTGAGCGTTTCCGGCGTATCGCTGACCTGGTGGGAGCCAGACTTATGGTTGATATCGCCCACATCGCCGGTCCGGTGGCGGTGGGTCTTCATCCCACCCCCATCCCCTACGCTGAGGTAGTAACGGCAACCACGCACAAGACGCTGCGCGGTCCGCGAAGCGGCTTCATCCTTTGCCGCAAGGAGCTGGCAGCTTCCATAGATGACTCCGTCTTCCCCCGGATGCAGGGGGGACCGCTGATGCACGCCATTGCCGCTAAGGCGGTATGTTTTCACGAGGCGATGCAACCCAGCTTCGCTGACTATCAGCGCTCAACCCTTGATAACGCCCAGGCTTTAGCCATTGAGCTGCAACGACTGGGTCTGCGCCTAATCTCAGGTGGCACCGATAACCACCTTGTTCTGGTTGACCTAACAAAGACCGGTGTCAGCGGTAAGGAAGCCGAGGAGTGTCTGGGGGCAGTGGGCATTGTGGTCAATCGCAACACCATCCCCTTTGACTCCAAGCCGCCGAAGATAACCAGCGGCATCAGGCTGGGCACGCCGGCGGTGACCAGCCGGGGCTTCGGCGTTGAGGAAATGAAGCGTATTGCGGCGCTGGTTGTGAAGGTAATCACCAATATTGGCGACAGTAAAATTCAAAAGCAGGCGAAAGAAGAAGTCAGCGAGATGTGCTCTCGCTTCTCCGTGCCTGGCATTGACGACTAATCCGCCTCCCCCCGTTTTTAACATACCTTTTTCTTCCCACCCTCCCGCCCTATGGGCGTCTGCGGCTTGTTGCGGAGTTAGTACTCCCGCCCATTAGGCTTTGCTTCTTACCCCCGTTCTCGTTGGGGTGTTTAAGAGGGGCTTTCGCCCCTCTTTTTATATTCTCTCCCTCCTCTGGGGGTGGGGCAAGGAGATTGTAAAGAGGTGAAACCTTTTTGGGCGGGAGGGTATGGGAAAAATAGAACCGTTAAAAAGGGGGATAAAGGGGGTGAGGTAGATAAATAATCGTGCTATAATGAAAAGAAGGCTGTAATTAATGGAGGCAACGACTGATGGACAAATTGAAGGTATTTACCGGTAATGCCCACCCTGCTCTAGCCAAGGCGGTGGCGAAATATCTGAAAGCGCCCCTGGGTAAGAGTGAAGCCTTCGAGTTCAGTAATGAGAATATCTTCGTTCGCATTCTGGAGAACGTCCGCCAGAGAGACGTCTTCGTTGTTCAGCCCCTGTGCTCACCGGTGAATAAGAATCTAGTCGAGCTGCTTATTATGCTTGATGCCCTGAAAAGGGCTTCGGCGGGAAGAATTACCGCCGTCATTCCTTATTACGGCTACGGCCGCACCGATAAGAAAGACCAGCCCCGGGTGCCGATAACCGCCAGGTTGGTCGCCGACCTGCTCACCGTGGCTGGCGCTAACCGGCTGCTCACCGTTGATTTGCATGCCGCCCAGATTCAGGGCTTCTTTAACATCCCCGTTGACGAACTGACCGCCCTTGACCTGCTGGTTAAATACTTTAAGAAGAGGAAGCTCCATAAGCTGGTGGTGGTTGCCACCGACATCGGTATCTCCAAGCGGGCGCGGGACATGGCCGCCAAGCTTAAAGCCCCGCTGGCGATTGTGGAAAAGAGGCGGGTGGGCAATGTTGACCGGGCAGAGACGCTTAACGTCATCGGTGAGGTGAAGGGCATGGTGGCTCTTACCGTGGACGACGAGATAGACACCGCCGGCTCTCTGGTAAATGTTATCTCGGCACTGGAGAAGCGGGGGGTAAAAGAGGTTTATTCCTGCTGCACCCACCCCATCTTCTCCAAAGATGCTGTTAAGAAGATAGCCTCCTGTCCGGTGAAGGAGGTTGTAGTTACCGATACCGTTCCCGTTAGCGGAAATAAGAAGCTGGATAAGATTACCGTCCTACCCATTGCCCCGTTGCTGGGCGAAGCTATCCGCCGCATCCATACCGGACTATCTATCGGAGCTATGTTTGAACAAACGTAATAAGGGTAAACATATGAAATTGGTGGTGGTGTATCGGGCGATGGGCGAAGCTGAAGCTCTAATTATCAAGGGTCTGCTGGAGAGCAACGGCATACCCTGTATCCTGCAATCTCATGCTGCACCTTCAGCGCATGTATTTACCGTTGATGGGATGGGTGAGGTCAGGGTTATGGTCGGAGAATCAAAAGCCGAGGAAGCAAAGAGGTTAATCGTGGAGAGAGGACGTGTTTAAGTGGTTAGGTGGACTTGTTGACTCCAACGAGAAAGAGCTAAAACAGCTACAGTCAGTAGTAGAGCGGATAAATTCACTTGAGCCTGAGTTTGAGAAGCTTTCTGACGACGAGCTTCTTGCCAAGACCGATGATTTTAAGGCTCGGCTTGAGGCTGGTAGCTCTTTGGATGAGCTTCTGCCCGAGGCCTTTGCCGCCGTTCGTGAAGCCGCCAGGCGGACTATTGGTCAGCGCCACTTTGACGTCCAGCTGATGGGGGGTATTATCCTCCATCAGGGTAAAATCGCCGAGATGAAGACCGGCGAGGGCAAGACGCTGGTGGCTACCCTCCCCCTCTATTTAAATTCCCTTACCGCTCAGGGCTGTCACCTGGCGACGGTTAACGACTATCTGGCGAGGCGTGACCCCTACTGGATGGGACCCATCTACCACGCCCTGGGGGTAAGCGTGGCCAGCATTTACCCCCAGACCCCGGATGAGCGTTCCCCCGCCCGCCTTTACGACCCCGACTACGATTCGGGTAAGGAGAACGACCGCTGGCGCCATTTCCGCCCCGTCCCCCGCAGGGAGGCTTATGGGGCGGATATTACCTACGGCACCTCAAGCGAGTTCGGCTTTGACTATCTACGGGACAACATGGTCATAGACCTGTCCCAGTGTGTCCAGCGCCCCCTAAATTACGCCATCGTTGATGAGGTGGACTATCTGCTTATTGATGAAGCCAGAACCCCGCTTATTATCAGCGCCCCTGATGTGGAAGCGGGTGAGAGGTATCAAAAATTCGCCCGCATTGCCCCTGCCCTGAAGAAGGATGTGGACTATACCATTGATGAGAAGGAACGCCGCATAAAGGAGATAACCGATACCGGCTTTGGCAATGTGGAGAGGATATTAAAACGGGAGGGGATACTGAAATCAGGCAGCCTCTATGATAACGAAGCCAGCGCCGTGCTTCTCCACAATTTGAGAAACGCCCTCAATGCCAAGGAATTTTACAAGAGGGACAAAGAGTATGTGGTCAAGGACGGGCAGGTTATCATCGTTGACGAGTTTACCGGCAGGCTGATGTTTGGCCGCCGCTACTCCGAAGGCTTGCACCAGGCGATAGAAGCCAAGGAGCGGGTCAAGGTCCAGCAGGAAAGCAGGACCTATGCCACCATTACCATCCAGAACTACTTCCGCATGTATCAGAAGCTGGGGGGAATGACCGGCACCGCCCTCACCGAGGCTGAGGAGTTTCACAAGATATACAAGCTTGAGGTGGTGATTATCCCCACCCATAAGCCGATGGTTCGGGAGGACTTCCCCGACCAGATTTACAAGGACGAAGAGGCTAAGTTCAAGGCGGTGGTGCGGGAGGTGGAGCAGCTTCATAAAGAGGGGCACCCGGTGCTTATCGGCACGGTATCTATTGAGGCTTCAGAGAACCTCAGCAATAAGCTAACCAAGAAGGGCATTCCCCATCATGTGCTTAATGCCAACCCCGACCGCCATGAGAAGGAGGCTGATATTGTTGCCCGGGCGGGACAGCCGGGGGCGGTGACCGTCGCCACCAACATGGCGGGGCGGGGTGTCGATATTATACTGGGGGGAAACCCCGAAGGGCAGGCTGAAGCTGAGTGGCAGGAAAAACACGACAAGGTGTTAGCCCTCGGCGGGCTTCATGTTGTTGGCACCGAGCGCCATGAGGCGCGGCGAATAGATAACCAGCTGAGGGGCCGGTCCGGGCGCCAGGGCGACCCGGGAAGCTCTCGTTTCTATATCTCTCTGGGGGATGATGTTGTCCGCCGCTTCGGTGGCGACCGCGTCAAGGGCTTTATGGAATGGGTGGGGATGGGTGAGGATACCCCCATTGAGAATAATCTGGTCAACCGCGCTATTGAAAATGCCCAGGTCAAGGTGGAAGGCTACTACTTTGATGTTCGCAAGCACCTGGTGGAGTACGACGACGTCGTTAATAAGCACCGCGAGCTAATCTATGGTGAGCGGAGAAAGCTCCTGGAGGGCGCCGACCTCAAGGCGAATATCCTGTCCATGGTCAAAGAGGAAATACAGGGCATAGTCGCCACCTATGCCGCCAGCGAGTACGGCGACGGCTGGGATATGGACAGCCTGGTTGGTGAGGTTTCTACTATCCTCCCCCTTCCCCCAGCCCTTAATGCCGCCGCCCTCTCCCAGATGAGGCCTAAGGAGATTGAAGGTAAGCTCACTGAGCTGGCGGAGACTTTTTACGAACAGCGGGAGAAGGAGTTAGGCTCAGACAACATGAGGGTGGTGGAGAGGCTGGTGATGCTCCGCACCATAGACGGCCTGTGGGTTGAGCACCTGACGGCGATGGAGCATATGCGCCAGGGCATCGGGCTGATGGCAGTCGGTCAGCGCGACCCCCTCGTCGCCTACAAGACAGCGGGGCACGACCAGTTTCAGAACCTCCTGGCGGCAATTCAGCAGGGCGTGGTGCATACTATTTTTCACGTGAGCCTTGTCAAAAAGGAAGCCCCTGCCCCCTCACCCATGGCTAAAGCCGCGGCGCCGGCTCAGCCTCAGGCGAGTCTCAAGAAGCAGAAGGTCAAGGGCAAGAAGATAGGCAGAAACGACCCCTGCCCCTGCGGTTCGGGGAAGAAGTATAAGCACTGCTGCGGAAGGTAGAAGGAGGAGGTCAGCTATGAACTGGAAAGTAGACTTTAAGGAACTAATCCCTTTCTTAGGGAAAACAATTTACAAACCGGAAAATGTATTGGTTGAATTATGCGCAAACTCATATGATGCCGACGCTTCGGTGGTTGAAATTTCAACTAAAGGTGAATCACAGCAGATTCTGATTAAAGACGATGGCTCTGGTATGAATAGAGATGATTTAGATGAATTGATAACGATAGCAAAATCAAAGAAAAGAAGAATGATTGAGAATAATGAAACGACTCCCAAATTTCATAGAAGGTTACTAGGGAGCTTTGGTATAGGTATAATCTCCTTTTTTGCTTTAGGCGACTTTATAAAGATTTTCACTCTTAAAGAGGGAGAGAGGCCATTATTTTTGCAAATTGAAAAGATTTTTGGCGATGGGAAAATTCAAGATATTAGGATTTCCAAACCCGTTGAAGGTGAAGAGTATAGACAACATTTACTAAATCCTGGATGCGGGACTACAATAGAAGTAAATAATAATGCGCTTAATTTGCGAAACAAGGATGTTTATCAACTAATCCGCTATAAGCTGTCTAATTTACCATTATCTGATGACTTCAAAATAAGACTTAACGACCTCGAGATTAAGAAAGACGACTTTGATCCATCCAGTTGGATTAAGAAGGAATTTAATTTTACACTAGATAATATAGATCCCTCGTATGAATCTAAGTGTTCTATATATGTTAATCATGAAGCACCAATCTACCCTGTCGAAAAGCGCGGCATATACTTAGTAGTGAACGGCCGTGTAATCGAAAAGAATCTTTATTCCGTACTTTATCCTGAGTTAACCTCTCCTGCTACAATAGCTTACAGAGTTAGAGGGTTTATAGAAGCCGATTATTTACAAAAATCTATCCAAGCTAACAGGGAAGATTTTTTTGATAGCGAAATAATCAATGGAATTAAAGATAGGATAGGGGATCCAGTACAGCAAGTTATAAATGATTATATTACTCAAGGACTTGCTGAAAAACAGGAACAAACATACGTTCAGTTACTTCAGCGGATTGAAGAAGCGAGAAACAAATTCCATGCTCCAAATAAGTACTTAAAAAAATTAGGCATAAATTTTGCGAGTAACCCTGAGTTTGAACAAGAGGTTGTTTTGATCATTGCTCAGCTTTGCCAAAAGGGATTATTACCCTTTCGAATACTTGACTACAATAGCAAGTCACATATTGATTGCATTGTAAAGTGGCCCTTAGAACAAAATAAAAGAGACCCAAATTTCATCTCCGAATTAGAAATAGAAACCACGTTGGATCATTTTTTTGACCACAATCATGACTTTAAAACTAAGCCAGATGTCTGTTGCTGGGAGATTAAGCCTGCTGATTTTGAAAGGAAAAAGAATAAGTATATCACTGACCGCCCAGAAAGCATTGTCAGCGTAGAGCTGAAAGACGGTAAGGATAAAGAGCACTTTGGTCATCAAAAAGAAATGCATTTTACTATCAGAGAGGCTCACAATGAGTTGAAGACCTCTATTCTAAGAGTCTACGTCATTTCAGCAATAATTGAGCAAAAGTGCAAACCCCAGTGAACAACAAACAAATCGCCAAGGTCTTTGAGGACATTGGCGACCTCCTGGAGCTTAAAGGGGAGAACCCGTTCAAAATCAGGGCTTACCAGAGGGTGGTGCGCTCCATTGAGCACCTGCCCGTGGAATTAGAGCAGCTGGTCAGGGAGGACAGGCTGAAGGAAGTCCCCGGGGTGGGGGAGGCAATCAGCGAGAAGATTACCGAGCTGGTAGCTACGGGCAAGCTTGACTACTACGAGAAGCTAAAGGCTGAGTTTCCGGAAGGCATCAGCACCCTACTCAGCGTACCCGGCGTTGGTCCCAGGACGGCGATGCTCCTTTCCACCGAACTTGACATAAAGACAGCAGATGAACTTGAGGCGGCTATCGTTGGCGGGGAGGTGGCGAGGCTTTACCGCATGGGGGACAAGACGGCGGAGAACATCCTGCACCATATTCAGGCAATGAGGAGGAAAGACCAGCGCATCCCCATCGGTGAGGCAATACCCATAGTGGACGAGATTTTTTCCCGGCTGGGGGAGGTCAAGGGGGTTAAGAATCTGGTTCCGGCGGGAAGCCTGCGCCGCTTTAAAGAAACAGTAGGCGATATTGACCTCATGGGTACTGCCGATGACGCCACCGAGGTCATGCGTACCTTTACCAGCCTGCCCATGGTCAATGAGGTTCTGGTCAGTGGCAGCACTAAATCTAGCGTGGTCGTCGCCGGCGGGCTTCAGGTTGACCTCAGAATCGTGGAGCACGACTCCTTCGGCTCCCTGCTCCAGTATTTCACCGGGAGCAAGCAGCACAATATTAACCTCAGGGAGAGGGCGCACCGAAAAGGCTTAAAACTATCTGAATACGGCATCACCGACATCGCCAGTGGTAAGCTGGAGAAGTTTGCCACCGAGGAAGCCTTCTATAAGCGGCAGGGGCTGGAAATAATGCCCCCCGAGATAAGGGAAGGCGGGGAGGAGATAGCGAGGGCGGAGCAGGGCACCTTGCCCAGGCTGGTTGAGCTATCCGATATAAAGGGAGACCTTCATGTCCATTCTGATTGGAGCGATGGACGAGACAGCGTTGAAGCCATGGCTAAAGCAGCTAAAGCCCTGGGCTATAACTATCTGGGAATCAGCGAACATTCCGCGGGGCGGGGCATTGCCCACGGGCTTGATGCCAAGCGTATAAGAAAGCAGATAGTTGAGATTAAAAAGCTCAACCAGAAAATGAGCGGCATTCATGTCTTTTGTGGTTTGGAGGTGGACATCCGTGCCGATGGCACCCTGGATATGCCCGACGAGATTCTTGAGGAGCTGGACGTTGTTACCGCCGCCGTGCACTCGGCGATGAACCAGAGCCAGCAGCAGATGACTAAGCGGATTATAAAGGCGCTGGAAAATCCCCACGTCGATGTGCTGGCGCACCCCACCTCCCGTCTTTTACCGGGCAGGGAGCCGGCGGCGGTGGATATGGAGGCTATCTTCAAGGCGGCGGCGAGGACAAAGACAATACTGGAAATCAACGCCATGCCCAGCCGCCTCGACCTCAAGGACATTCATGCCTATCGGGCGAGGGAGCTGGGGGTAAAGTTAATCATTAACACCGACGCCCACTCCACCGAACACCTGGGATTTATGCGCTTCGGGGTGGGGGTAGCCCGGCGGGGGTGGTGCCTGCCGCAGGATATAATAAATACCAGACCACTGGAAGAGGTTGTGGCTTATTTAAGGAAGCAGTGAAATGCCAACGAGCCTGAAGGTAACACGCGGTAATAGTGAGGCGGTAAGACACCTGGAGCAGTCGGTCCTTAGCGGCAAGCACTGGTATATCGCCCTGCTTGAGGCTATCCGGCTCTGGACTGATAGTGAGGAGAGCTATAACGGTCGCCATTACCGCTACCTTATTGACGGTGAAGCCTTTGACTGGCTGCTTCTGGCGGAACGGCTGTGTGAGGTGGTGGATGACCTCCTGCCCGAGGAGGAAAAACTTGCCCTCCTCTTTCAGGGCAAACCGCCGCTTAGACTGACCAAGGAGAAATTCAAGGGGCTTATCGGCGGTGCCAAATACCGTCAGCATCTTAACTACTTCTACGGTATTACCGTGGAGGAGGCGCTTGTTCTGGCGGTGAAAGCGGAGGTGCGTAAAGAATTGCGCACCTCGGGCTATAATAATGAGCATAAGCTGGTTAATGAGGTCTACCAGCGAATATACGGTGCTGCCAAAGCGACATTGCTCAAGCGCTTCCGGCGGGAGAAGGGCTACCCCCAGCTTAGGTCTATCGGCTTAACCGAGCTTAAAGAGTTTACCTACTGGCTTTTTAAATATCGGCTGAATAACTGCGATAAGGCAAGGGTTGCCAGCGATACCAAGAAGGCGCTGGGGCAACTTTCGGCTAACGGTTTTTCCAGCTTCAGTTAGAGGTAGTTTAGCAACCCTGTTGACACTGGGGTTAAGTAGTTGTAGACTTGAGCAAAAGTAGAGAAATGAACTTCCTACGCCGATACCCGTGGTCGGTCGGGTGGCAAGAAAAAATCTAATCGGGAGACTTTAAGTGCGGAAATTTATAATCGCCCTCATATTAGCTTTGGTTGTATCAGTGGGGTTTTGCCTACCTATCTCAGCCGAATCCATCCCCACCCTAACCTATACTCCTACTCATTTTAAGGCTTATTTGAACGGAGCCTATGCTGGTGATTCTCAAGTAGTAGACGGGGTCGTGGCTGATGATATCTCAATAGTCTGTCAATGCTGGGGAGGTAAATATAGGTTAGATATCCAGAGGGGAACTAGCGTCGAACTTAGCCCAAAGGGAGCCAAAACTCTGACCTTCGCTATAGCCCGGGTTTATATCTCTTCGGGCGTTATTACATTTCAGGCAAACTGCTCACTATCTGGCAAACCAGCCATTGTATATAAGCTAGTTGGAGAGGAATGGGTTAAGCTAACAGAGATCGATTTCTAGTAAACTAAGCCGAAACCAGAGGGTTATTCCTCTGGTCTATGGGTGAGACCCATACCGATGAGGCTAACGTGGCTTCAATTTTGGTCAGGCTTGAAATCTGGTAAGTTGCTCTTTCAGCTTCTCCAGCTTATCACTTCTTACCGCCAGCTTATCCCGCTCACTGTCAACCACCACCGCCGGCGCCTTACGGAGAAAGGCTTTGTCCCTGAGCCTGGCTTCAAGTCGGGCTACCTCGGCCTGGGTTTCTTCTATTTCCTTTTGCAGCCGTTTTTGCTCCGCCTCAAGGTCAACCATACTTGCCATGGGTATGATTACCTCGGACTCTTTGAGCACTAGCGCCACTATATTTTCGCCCTTCAGGGCTTCCCGGCTGTCCAGAAAGGTAACCGGTCTTGCCCGGGCCAGGGTCTCAATCGCCGGGGAGTAGGGGGTGATGGCCGGGGTGAGCTCGCCGGCATATACCTGTGCCTCAACCCATCGGGCGCTCTCCACCTTATATTGAGCCCGGACGTTGCGGACGGAGTGTATTATCTCAATTATTGATTCCATGACCCGCTCCGCCTGGGGGTCAACAGCCTTTTTATCTGCCTTGGGGTAGTCAGCGACCATTATCGACTCCGTTTCTTGCCAGTCTGAGGGCAGGCGCTGTTTGAGGTTCTGCCATAGCTCCTCGGTGACGAAGGGCATGCAGGGGTGCAGCAGACGGAGCGATGCCTCCAGCACATGGACCAGAACGGGCAGGGGAGAGGGCGCTTCCCCGGAACGGAGGCGAATCTTGGCGAACTCCACATACCAGTCGCAGTACTCACCCCAGAGGAAATCGTGGAGCTGCCTCTGGGCTTCACCGAACTGGAAGTCCGCCATCAGTCTGGTTACGGTGGCTGTGGTGCGGCTGAGCCGGCTTAGAATCCAGCGGTCTTCAACAGGGAGCTTATCTCGCTCAATTTTGAGGTCTGCCCCTTCCTGCTCAATGCTTCTGACCACGAAGCGGGTGGCGTTCCAGAGCTTGTTGGCGAAGTTTCGTCCGCCTTCAAGTCTTGGTTTTGTCAGCTTGAGGTCGTTCCCCGGCGATACGTCGGTGGTGAGGGCAAAGCGCATGGCGTCGGTGCCGTATATCTTGAGGGTATCAAGGGGATTGAGCACGTTGCCCCTGAGCTTGCTCATCTTCTCCCCCTTCTCATCCCGCACCAGCCCGTGGAGATAGACGGTTTCAAAGGGGATTTCGCCGGTATCCTCAAGACCCATCATAACCATTCTGGCTACCCAGAAGAATAAAATGTCGTAGCCGGTCTCCATTACCGTGGTCGGGTAGAAGTAGCGCAATTCCTCGGTGTCATCGGGCCAGCCCAGGGTGGAGTGAGTCCACAGTGCCGAGGAGAACCAGGTATCAAGGACGTCCGGGTCCTGCTCTATATTGGACGAACCGCACTTCTGGCAGGCTTGCGGCGTTTCTACCGCCACCGTTAGCTCTTGGCAGTCCTGGCAGTACCAGACCGGTATTCTATGCCCCCACCATAGCTGGCGGCTGATGCACCAGTCGCGGATGTTCTCTAGCCAGTTGAGATAGACCTTAATAAAGCGCTCGGGGATGATAGCAATGCGCTTGTCTTTGACGGCTTTTATGGCGGCTTTGGCTAGGGGCTGAGCCTTGATGAACCACTGCCTGCTGGCGAGGGGCTCAATAATTACCTGGCAGCGGTCGCAGTGCCCCACGGAGTGGGTATAGGGCTCGATCTTCACCAGCAGCCCTTCTTTTTCTAAATCGGCTAATATCGCCTGGCGGCAGTCAAAGCGGTCAAGCCCAACGTAAGGTCCGGCGTTCTCATTCATGGTGGTGTCCGGGTTCAGGATGTTCACCAGCTCCAGTCCCTGGCGCTGGGCGATTTCAAAGTCCACCGGGTCGTGGGCAGGGGTGATTTTTACTGCCCCCGTGCCGAACTCGGGGTCGACGGCGTTGTCAGCAATAATGGGTATCACCCTCTTTACGGCGGGGAGGATAACCTTCTTGCCCACCATAGCCTTGAACCGCTTGTCCTTAGGGTTGACGGCTACCGCAGTATCGCCGAGTATGGTCTCGGGGCGGGTGGTGGCTACGGTTATAAAACCATCATTTTCAGCCAGCGGATATTTGACATAATATAAATGCCCCTGTATGTCTTTATGCTCCACCTCAAGGTCGGAGAGGGCGGTGGCGCAGCGGGGGCACCAGTTTATAATCCGCTCCCCGCGGTAGATTAAGCCCTTGTCATAGAGCCGCACGAAAGCGGTGCGCACCGCCAGGCTCGGTTCCTCGTCAAGGGTGAATTTTTCCCGGCTCCAGTCGCAGGAAACACCCAGCCTCTGGTGCTGCTCGGCGATTGTCTGCCGGCACTGCTCTGCCCACTGCCTCATCCTCTCCAGGAATTTCTCCCTGCCCAGCTTGTGCCGGTCCAGCCCTTGTTCCGCCAGCTGTTGCTCCACCACCACCTGGGCGGCGATGCCGGCATGGTCAACGCCGGGGAGCCAGAGTGTGGGCTCGCCCTTCATGCGGTGCCAGCGAACCATGATGTCTTCCAGGGTAGCGGTCAGGGCATGCCCGATGTGGAGCTCGCCGGTGACGTTGGGCGGGGGCATGATAATAACGAAGGGCTTCTTTTCTGGGTCTATCTTCGGCGTAAAATAGCCCTTCTCCAGCCAGAGCTTATACCAATTCTGCTCTACTTTCTGTGGCTCGTAGGCTTTGGGCATTTCGTATTTTGGTGTTTCTGGCATGATTACCTTTCTAGCAATTACTGAACAACCTCACCCCCTGTATCCCCCTCTCCTTAGGAAGGAGAGGGGGAGGGTTTTTAGAGAGGGGGCGAAGCCCCCTCTCGTTTTAACTCCCCCTTCCTTGTGGGGGATGGGCTGCTAAAAACCCCACTTCATATTATTTACTGACCTTAATCTCCTGACGAACTTTGTCTAAATCTCTTGAAAAGTCCTTTAGAAGGGGGTTCACTAATGAGACCCAGAGCATCATTTTGGAGCGTCGCGATCGACTGAAATCTCCAGCGTCATAAGCATTCAGATACACATGTCCAGCTTTCAGACAAAATGTTACCAAATCGGTGTAACACTCTTTCAGTTTGCGAAGTTCTTTTGGCTTTGGTTTAGGCAATTCTTTTATAGGCTGCATTGCACTCATAAGAGCTCTTACGTTTGCGTTTGAATATGCTTTATCCCAATCTTGTAGAGAGCTCTCTGGACGAAGACTGGCAATTTCACGAATGACAACCTCATCTTGCTCATATAGACGTGTTAATTCTTCTAACCAGTGCCTTGCCTCTTCCTTCTCAGATTCTTTCATTTCTTCTTCCCCAGCAACCCCACCACCCTGTCCAGTATCTTATCGGCTACTTCCCTTTTGCTCATCAGGGGAAGTTTTTCTGCCTTGCCCTTTTTATCTATCAGGGTCACCTTGTTGGTATCAACGCCGAAGCCGCTTTTCTTGTCGGTGATATCGTTGGCCACAATCAGGTCAAGGTTCTTCTTCTCAAGTTTCTTCCTGGCACTGGCGGCTATGTTATCACTCTCGGCGGCAAAGCCAACCCGGAGAAACTGTCCCTTGACCTCGGTGATAATATCCGGCGTCTTAACCAGCTCCAGAGTTAAGCTTGACGTCTCTTTCTTAATCTTGGTCCTGGCTGCGGTCTTGGGCTGGTAGTCGGCGACAGCCGCCGCCATAATCAGGGCGTCAGCCCTGGCAGCTGCCTTGGTTACCGCCGTTTTCATCTCAGCCGCAGTCCTGACATGGACGGTCTCCACGCCCGCCGGGTCGGGGAGGGTGGTGGGGGCGGTAATCAGGGTGACCTTAGCCCCTCTATCCCTGGCGGCTTGAGCAATGGCGTAACCCATCTTGCCCGAAGAAGGGTTGCCGATGTGGCGGGCGGGGTCAATCGGCTCCTGCGTGCCGCCGGCGGTAACCACCACTCTTTTACCCTTCAGGTCGCGGCTCCTGCCCACTACCTGGGTGACGGCGGCGATAATCTTGTCAGTATCAGCCAGGCGCCCCCAGCCTATCTTACCCGAGGCAAGACGCCCGTGTTCCGGGTCAACAATAATGAAGCCCCGGGCTTTGAGCTTAGCTATGTTCTCCTGGGTGACGGGATTGTCAAACATATTGGCGTCCATTGCTGGCGCCACAATGACCGGGGCTTTGGTCGCCAGCACGGTCAGGCTGACCATATCGTCGGCGATGCCCACCGCCAGGTTGGCGATGGTGGAGGCGGTAGCCGGGGCAATAACCACCACGTCCGCCGCTTCCCCGAGGGCGACATGCTCAACGGCGTGCTGGGAGGTGGGGTCAAACATGTCGCTTACCACCGTGCCACGGGTGATGCTGCGTAGGGTGAGGGGGGTGATAAACCTGGTCGCCGCTTCGGTCATAACCACCTCAACCCTGGCTCCGGCTTGAGTTAGCTTGCTGGCAATATCGGCTGCCTTATAGGCGGCGACACTGCCAGTTATACCCAATACTATAGTCTTATCAGCCAGCATATTGCCTCCTAGTCCTTGTTCATCTTGTAGATGAGCTTCAGGCCGATCAGGGTGAGGTCAGGGTTTACCCCATCAAAAATATTGGTTTCTTCAGCGATAAGGTTGGCGTAACCGCCGGTAGCTATTACCTTAGCCTTTTCCTTTAGTTCCTTCTGGATGCGAGTCACCAGCCCCTCAATGAGGGCGACATAGCCGAAGATAATTCCTGATTGCATGGCGGCAATGGTATTGGTACCGATAGCCCGTTTGGGATGAGTCAGCTCCACTCTTGACAGCATTGACGTTCGGGTGGATAGAGCCTCAGTGGCACTCATTATCCCCGGGGCGATAGCTCCTCCCAGATAGTCGCCCTCTTTGGATACGGTGTCAAAGGTAGTGGCTGTGCCCAGGTCGGTGACGATTACCGGACCGCCGTAGAGGTGATGGGCGGCGGCGGCATTTATGATGCGGTCAGCGCCCACCTCCCTCGGATTATCCATCCGGATGCGTACCCCGGTCTTCACCCCCGCCCCAACCACCAGCGGTGTGACATGAAAGTAGCGCTGAAATAGCTCGTCAAAGGTGGATATTAGCGGCGGGACAACACTGCATAAGGCTATTGCCTTGATATCGGGTGTATCCAGGCCCTGCTGGCGCATGAGGTTAAGCAGCAGGGCGGCGTACTCGTCGGCCATGCGGTGGATGTCAGTAGCCATGTGCCAGGTGGCACGAAGCTCCTCGCCCTCAAAGACGCCAAAGGTGGTCTCAGTATTCCCGATGTCAATGGTAAGTAACAATCCTACTTTTCCTTTATCCGCTTGATAACCTGGGGCAGTTCCGGCAAAAGGTCGCTGGCAATTATACCGGCATCGCCAAGCCTAGCCCTGACCATCTCGCCAGCCTCGGCGTGGAGGCAGACACCACAGGCGGCGGCGTCAAAGAGGGATAGCCCCTGTGCCACCAGCCCGGCTATAGCCCCGCTTAGCACGTCACCGGTGCCGGCTGACGCCAGCCCGGGATTAGCTGCCAAGCTAATCTTGACCCTGCCCTCCGGCGAGGCGATAACGGTATAGGCTCCTTTGAGGACGACTGTTTTGTGCCACTTTGCCGCCATATTCCGGGCAGTTCCCTCCCGGTCTGCCTGCACCTCCTCTATTGTCATTCCAGCCAGCCTTGCCATTTCCCCGGGGTGGGGGGTAAGTATAGCATCGGCGGTTAGCTTTGTCCACCAATCTGAGGTATTGGCTAGGATGTTGAGGGCATCGGCATCAAGGACCAGCGGTGGCAGTGGCTGCTTATGTTCATCAATGAGAATAGCCCTGACCAGTTTTACTGCCGTCTCACTCTGCCCCAGTCCGCAGCCCATAAGCAGGACATTATAACGCTCAAGTTGCTGGAATATTAGCCTAACGGCGTCGGGTGAGATGATGCCGGGGCGAATTTCAGGTAAGGGGAGATAGGTTACCTCGGTTGCCTTTGACGCCATGATAGGCTGCAGGCCGCTGGCCAGTGTCACCAGCCCCGCCCCCACCCGCATGGCACCGCTACAGGCTAGATAGGCGGCACCGATATAATTTATGGAGCCACCCACCACCAGCACCCGGCCAAAGGTACCTTTATTAGCTTGAGGCGGGCGCTCGGGAAGAACCGATTTAACCCACTCACCAGCAATAAGTTCTGCTGCTGCCTCCTCCACCAGATGTGCCGGCATGCCGATATCAACCACGCTTATTCTGCCCACCCTCTCCGCTCCGGGGAGTTTAAATAAGCCCGGCTTGGGAAAAGCAAGGGTTATAGTGTAATCAGCATAGAGAGTATCAGGGTCTGTCTCTCCGGTATCAGCGTTAAGCCCCGAGGGCAAATCCAGGGCAAAGATGCGCCGATTGCGGCTCTCCTTTTTTGCCTTGCTTACCTTGCCCAGCGCCGCGGCGATAACGGTGCTAAAGCGCCGGGTGAGACCGGTGCCAAATATGGCATCAATAATAGCATCGGCTGAGGCCAGAAGCTCCTCAAGCCTTTTCATACCTTCGTCTTCAGCCAGGTCAACACAGGTAATGCCGCGTTCCCGGACTAGCTTGAGCTTTGGGTCATCCTGAGGTCTCTGCCCAAGGAGGTAGACGCTGACCTTCCCCCCCCAGTTATCAAGAAGGCGGGCGGCGACTAGCCCATCCCCGCCGTTATTGCCAGGTCCAATTAAAAATAGGATATGTTGCTGGTCAATATTTTCCAGTATACGCTTGACCTCTTCCGCCACCGCTTTGCCGGCATTCTCCATAAGTGTGTCCATGGTCAGGCCAATTCGGGTGCAGTTTTCCTCCAATAAGCGCATCTGGCTTGTGGTTATAATTTTCATCTAATCCCCCCAAGCCTATCTTATCCAGACCGGCTTTCTCTTCTCCAGAAAGGCTTTCAGCCCCTCAACGCTATTCTCCTCCGCCATCACCAGGGTAGCATCAGCCCCGGTTACTTCCATAGCCTCGTGAAAATCAAGGTCAAAGTTACGATAGAGAGCCCGCCTTGCCTGGGTCAGGGTTAGCCCGCTATTAGTGGTAAAGCGCTTGATAAATTGCTCAGTCGCCTTCTCAAAGTCCTTATCGGGGACGGCTTTATTTACGAGGCCAATCCTCTCCGCTTCCTTGGCACTGATGCTGTCGCCCGATAGAATAAGCTCAAACGCCTTTTGTCTGCCCAAAATCCTGGGGAAGAGGACCGAGGCCGGGGGTGGATAGACACCGAGCTTAACCTCAGGCTGTCCCAGTTGTGCCCCTTCCGTGGCGATAGCCATATCACAGCCAGCCACTACCTCACAGCCCCCGCCCAGGGCAAGACCATTGACCACGGCAATAGTTGGCTTATCTACCTCTACCAGTGAGATAAATAGCTGGTGGAATACCTCCACCATTTTGGGCAGCTTCTCCCCGAGATGGTCGCCAACGGCTACTCCGGCGGAAAAGGCTTTCTCGCCGGCACCGGTGATAACCACTACTTTTACCTCATCATCCGTCCTGAGCTCGGCGAGGGCTTGGTTCATCTCCTCTAGGGTGTCAATATCCAGGATGTTTAACGGCGGCTTGTTGATGGTGAGCTTCGCCACTCCGTCCTTCTTTTCCACCAGTATGTTTTTAAAGTCCATCTCTTCCCCCCTCTAGTATTATCAAATTGAAGTGTAACAGCATCCCAGCCTACGGTCAAGAGATTGCTTTGTAACCCATCCCCCCACTCTCCCTGCGTATTCTTTCCCACCCACCCGCCCATTAGGTTTTGCCCTTAATCCTCTGTTTTCCCCTCCCGCCCTATGGGGCTTTGCTTCTCCTACCCCCGCCCATTAGGCTTTGCGGCTTACCCCCCCTACGGGCATTTGCTTCTAATCCCTCGCTTTGTTGGGGGGAGTTTAAGAGGGCAGAGCTTTTCTTTCTATAGCAGGGGGGTGGGGCAAGGAGATTGCAAAGAGGTGAAACCTTTTTGGGTGGGCGGGTATGGGAAAAAGAACCGTTAGGGGGGATAAAGGGGGATGGGGTTAATAAATAATTTCTATTTAAACTTCTCCAGCCTCTTGGTCATTGACTGCCAGTGGGTTCCCCGCCAGTAGACGCGGTGGCAGGTGGGGCACTGCATGAACTGGCTTTGAGTCTTGAAGACGTAGGGCGGCACCAGCTCTTTCACCTCGTCTTTATTCCTCTCCTCCAGCGCTTGGTTGCACTCCAGACAGAGCGTGAACGGCCGGAAGTTAGAGTCCAGCTCTAGGGCGTCTATTACCTGGCGTATCTGTAGCTCGGGCTTATCACTCTGGATAAGGATAGCCTTGAGTTTGCCGCTGGTTATCACTCGCCGTTCCATAATCTGGGTATCCCGGCTCAATATCACCCTGCCTTCGGCTAGGGCAGTAGCCACCAGCTGGGAGTCATCGGTGCCGTTAAAGAAGCTGGTGTCATAGCCCATGAGCCGTAACCACTTGGCTAGCTTTCCTACATTGCAGTCAACTATGAACTTCGGGGCGTCTTTCAACCCCACCCCCCTGTTATCCAGCACCTCTTTTTTCCCACCCTCCCGCCCACAGGGGTAAAGCCCATGACCCAGGGGCGGGAGAAGAATAACATATCCGCTGACCTTATAGGGCGGGAGCATCCACTCCGTAACAAGCCGCAGACGCCCGAAGGGAGGGTGGGTGGGAAAATAAACCTATGATTACAGCTTGAGTTCCATTCCTTCGTAGCCCATGGTTATTGAACAGTCCAGTTCCTTCTCTACAGCCGCTATTTCGGTGGCTATCTCCTTCTCCAGAGCCGGGCTCATATGGACCGCCACCACCCGGGGGAGGTAGCCCTTAATTTCTCGGAAGCTTATTAGCTCCTCCTTTAGCAGGCTCGGAGTAAGATGCCTTGCCTCAGCCGCCCTCTCCTTATATTTATCTGAGGTGGTAACCTCAATGATAAGCAGCTGGGGCGAAACATGCCGCCAGCAGCCAGCCAGCCCGGGACCGGTATCCCCGGTATAGAACACCACCTTGCCATCGGGGGAGGTGAGCTGGTAGCCAACGGCGGGGACGCTGTGGCTTACCGGCACCGCCAGCACGCTATAGCCCTCAATCATCTCATCCTTAAGCGGTTCTATTATGTTGAACTTAAGGGTTGGGTTACGGCGGGGTCGCTGGTGGAAGTTGGGGTAAATCTCGTCATCCAGCAGGTGGGTGGTAACAATATCATGTACCACCGGCAGAGAGTAAACAGCGACGCTGGCACCATGAAGGAGAAGGTTCATCCCCAGAGTGGGCATGTCCCTGATATGGTCGTAGTGCTGGTGGGTGAGCAGGACTGCCTTGATTTTTTGCTGTGCCTCAAGCGACAGGCTGGAGGTAATGGCACCGGCGTCTATTACCAGCATATCGTCAATTAGCAGGCTGATGAGCTTTGTGCTTTCCGATTCACAGTTATGCACCCCCAGGAAGCGGATGTTCATTGCCTTAGCCTTTGCTTAAACTGAGATGCGGAAGGGGTTAAAGTTTGTCTTACGGTCATAGGTATCAACCGCCTCTTTTTTCTTTAGATAGTTCACCGCAGCGTAGGTGGCTGGGGTGGCAATAGCTTCAAAGAGGACCTTCGCCAGCCAGTGGTAGAGGATTATTAACGGCGTAAAGAAGGGGGCGCCGAAGTAGGCGGCGGTAATAAATATTACGGTATCCAGTCCCTGCCCCACTATAGTGGAGCTTATAGTTCGGCTCCATAGCCAGCGTCCCTTGGTTAGGACCTTCATTCTTGCCAGGACAAAGGAATTGGCGAACTCACCCACCAGGTAGCCGCCGAAGGAAGCGGCAAGCAGTCTTGGCGTGTAGCCTAAAATGCTCTCGTAGGCTTCCTGCCATTCCCAGCCGGGTGCCGGTGGCAGGAGTTGCCCTATCCAGGCGATGAGGACGAAGAGCAGGTTGCAGGCAAATCCTAGCCAGATAACCCTTCTCGCCCAGCGGTAGCCGTAGACCTCGGTGAGAATATCGCCAATAATATAGCTCAGCGGGAAGAGGACTATGGCGGCGGGGAGGATAAAGATGCTAAAGCTGAACATCTTTACCCCAACGATATTAGCTGTGATTAAGCAGGTGATGAAAAGGGCGGCAACAATGACAAAGCGGTGTGAGATTTTCATCTCTAAATCCAGTGCTTACGACGGAAGAATAAGAGCATGCCTCCGGCAACCACAATCATGGCTAGCAGCAGTAAGAGAAATGTCTGGAAATTGCCGATGGTCAGCCCGCCGGGTAGAGTTACATTCATCCCGTAAATGCTGGAGATTACCACAAAGGGCAATATAATGGCGGAGAAAATGGTCAGGACACGCATGATACGGTTGATACGCTCGGTGCTTAAAACATAATCGGAGTCCTTGTATACCTCAATGACCTCTTTGCACTCTTCCAGGGTGTCCCAGATTTTGGCGAGGTGGTCTAGCATATCACCGAAAAGGTCGCTCATATCCCTGGTAGTAAACTTCTTTAGCTTATTCTCCAGTTCAGCGATGACGGCGCGTAGTGGCCAGATGATGCGCCGTTGGGCAATAATATCCCGCCGTGCCACGGCTAGCTCATGAGTAGCTTCAACAGTCTGGTCAAAGACCACGTCCTCCAGGGTCTCTATCTGGCTCAGGATTTTATCCATGATGGGAAAGCAGTAGTCAACCAGGAGGTCAATGATGCGGTAGGCAAGTAAGGCGGAGCCCCTGCTCATAGCCTTCTGGCGCATAGCCGCGCTGTCCCGGCACACCTCAAAGAACTTGACCAGGGGGGTGAGTTCGCCGGCGTGGACGGTGACCACATATTTTTTGCCGATGAACATGGCGACCTGGCTCGGTCGGGCTATCTCGACATCCTTGTGCCACTTTGGGAAGTGGAGAACCACGAAAAGGTAATCTTGATATTCATCAATCTTGGGACGCTGCCTGCGGCTGAGGCAGTCATCCAGGTCAAGCTGGTTAAAGTGGTAGTTCTGAGCCAGATAGTCTGTCTCCTGTATTGTTGGCTGCTCAATATTGACCCAGGTCAGGTCCTTGAAGGTAACCATCTCAATATTTAGCTGACCTTCCTCCGCCACCTCTTGAGCCACCACTTTATTTTCTTTTTTCGTCCTCGGGATAGCCATAAATTATCTCCCGAAATCCATTATCAAGCCTTATTTTATCACAATAATTGCTAAATAGCACTCTATCTTGGTATATTAGGACAGAGGAAATGAAGGCTAGAAAGCCACCCTGGGGTCACAACTTTAAACTTGGCATTAAGAAAGCGCTGGGGATGAATATCTTACTCTGCGACAGCTGCAAGTGGAATTGGCGTAGCTCATGCCACAACCCGGAGCGTCCCAACGCCACCTGGTGCCCGGATTATGAAAAACGAGGGAAATAACCCTACTTTCTCTCCAAGATAGTCGCCATTCCCTGACCGCCACCGATGCACAGTGTTGCCAGACCAAGCTTATAATTTTTACGCATCATCTCGTGGATGAGGGTAACCAGAATCCTGGCTCCGGTGCAGCCTATGGGATGTCCCAGCGAGATTCCACTACCATGAGCGTTCGCCTTCTCATAGTCAAAGCCAAGCTCTCTCATCACGCCTATTGCTTGAGAGGCAAAGGCTTCATTTAGTTCAATATAATCTATGTCCTTAAGGTTGAGTCCGCTCAGCTTTAGCGCCTTGTTGGTCGCTGGTACTGCCCCCAGTCCCATATACGCCGGGTCAACGCCACCCGAGGCGTAAGAGCTGATAGTTGCCAGCGGCTTTAAGCCCAGCTCACTTGCCTTTTCCGAGGACATCACCACCAGCGCTGCCGCAGCATCGGTTATCCCCGAGGCATTGCCGGCGGTTACCGCCCCGTCCTTTTTAAATACCGCCGGTAGTTTGGCTAAAGCCTCCATAGAGGTCTCCCTGGGGTGCTCATCGGTGTCAAAGAGCTTAGTCTCCCTCTTCTCCCTGACCTCAACGGGGACTATCTCCTGCTTGAATATGCCGTCCTTTATTGCCGCCAGCGCCCGCTGGTTGCTCAGCAGGGCAAGCTTGTCCTGTTCCTCCCTGGTTATGCCGTACTTTTCGGCGATATTCTCCGAGGTTAGCCCCATGTGATAGTTATAGAATATCTCCCACAAGCCATCGTGGACCATGCCGTCAACCAGCTCGGTGTTGAACATTCTGGCTCCCCATCTGGCGGCAGGTAAATAATAAGGGACGGCGCTCATGTTCTCTATACCACCGGCAACAATAATTTCGGCATCGCCCGCCTTTATCGCCTGCGCCGCCAGGGCTACTGCCTTCATCCCCGAGGCGCAAATCTTGTTTACGGTATAGGCGTTGATCTCCTTGGGGATACCGGCGTATATTGCTGCCTGACGGGCGGTATTCTGCCCCTGACCTGCCTGGAGAACATTGCCCATTATAACCTCGTCTATCCTTACCTCTTTTAACGAGCTGTCCCAGTCATGGTATTTCTTCTCCAGCTCAATTAAGCCTTCGTCTTTAAGTGCCTGGGGGGCATAGCTCAGCACCTCAGGGTCGCGTTTCGGCCTCAGCCCCACCCTCTTCAGTGCCTCCTTGATGACGATACTGCCCAGTTTCGCTACCGGGGTGTTGCGCAGTGCCCCTCCGTAATTAGCTATAGCCGTTCTTACCCCGCTGACGATTACCACATCAGCCATGAAAAATCCTCCTTTTCTAAAGCAAGCTACTTATAATCGTAGAACCCCTTACCTGTCTTGCGCCCAAGCCAGCCGGCGGCGACCATCTTATCCACCAGCGTCGGCGTGATATACCTCGGGTCCTTAAGCTGTTCGTAGAGCGCATCAGAGACAAACTTGACCACATCTATCCCCACCATGTCGGACAGGGTGAGGGGACCCATGGGGTAGTTCAGCCCCAGCTTTATGGCGTTATCAATATCCTCCCGGCTGGCGACACCCTCCTCGTAGAGGCGGATAGTATGGAGCAGGAAGGGTATCCAGAGCCGGTTAACAATAAAGCCCGGCGCATCCTGAGCAATGACCGTGGTCTTGCCCAGAGATTCGCCGAATTTCTGGCTCGCTTCAACGGTCTCATCGCTGGTGGCAATTGTCTTTACTATTTCCAGCAGTTTCATAATCGGCGCCGGGTTAAAAAAGTGCAGTCCCAAAACCTTTTCCGGCCTCTTGGTTGCCATTGCCATGTCAATAATGGAGAGGCAGGAGGTGTTAGTGCCAAGAATGGCGTGTTGGGGGCAGATTCCATCCAGCTCGGCAAATATCTTCTTCTTCAAATCCAGATTCTCGATGACGGCTTCAATTATCAGGTCGCAGTCGGAGAAGTCCTTGGTACTGGTGGTGCCCTTAATGCGGCTCGTTGTGGCATCCTTATCCTGCTGGGAAATCTTCTCCTTCTCCACCAGCTTGGCTAGGGTTTTTTCGATTGATGCCAGCCCTTTATTCAAAAGCTCATCGTTTATCTCCGATGCTACCACCTGGTAGCCTGACTGAGCGCATATCTGAGCGATGCCAGCGCCCATGGCTCCACAGCCAATCACCCCGACCTTCTTGATCTCCATTAGTACTCCTCCATATATTATTTTGCTTTGTAGACCGGCTTTCTCTTCTCCACAAAAGCCGTGGTTCCTTCAGTGAAGTCCTCAGTGCCCAAGATATAGGCGACCAGGGAACTCTCCAGTTTTAAGCCGTCTTCCAGGCTCATGCTGTAACCCTTGGTCATGGCTTCCTTAGCCGCTCTAACCGCCAGCGGCGCCGCCTGGCATATGAGCTGAGCCCATTCCTTAGCCGTGGTCATAACCTCAGCCTGAGGCACGACCTTATTCACCAGGCCAATACGGTATGCTTCCTCGGCGTCAATCACTCTTCCCGTAAGCAGTATCTCGGCGGCTTTACACCAGGGTACCATACGGGGTAGTCTCTGTGTTCCTCCCCACCCCGGTATCAGGCCCAGGTTTACCTCGGGTGTGCCCAGGCGGGCCGTCTCCGAGGCTATTCTTATATCGCAGGTCATGGCTATTTCCAGCCCCCCGCCCACCGCCAAGCCATTGATGGCGGCAATGAGCGGCTTCCATAGCTCAAAGCCGCGCATTATCGTTGGTGGAAACGCCCCCTCCTCCTCGCGATGCTCCTTCATGAAGGACAATGTATCCTTGATGTCGGCGCCGCCGCAGAAAGCCTTCTCCCCGGCGCCGGTGATAATACCGACCCAGAGTTCAGGGTCATCCCTGAAGTCCGTCATTGCCTCAAGAAGCTCTCGTATTCCCTCCATATTCATGGCGTTCATTGCCTCGGGGCGATTAATGGTAAAGATGGCGATTCTGCCTTCCTTGGCGTAGTCAATAGCCATAATAGACCTCCTAAGTAATTTTGAGAATAACAGTTGGCTAAAAAGAGAAGTCTTGTGGATTTTAGCAGAGGGCTTATGTTAGCGTCAAGACGGGGGTTGCCAATTTCTTTTTCCACCTCCCCTTTTTAACATATCCTTTTTCTTCCCACCCACCCGCCCTATAGGGGGTCTGTCCTTAATCCTCTGTTTTCCCCTCCCGCCCGTTAGGCTTTGCGGTTTATCCTATAATTTCCCCTCTACCTCTGGAGGATGGGGTGAGGAGATTGTAAAGAGGTGAAACCTTTTTGGGTGGGTTGGGTGGGAAGAAGAACGTGAGTCAAAGGGGGTGAGGTTGATAGGTATTCTCGTAGGGTTGCCGATTATCTATGAGATGTGCTAATATAATTCAAATTAAATATCCTCTCCGAGCCTGTTCTCCTGAATAAAGTATGGAGGCAGGCCGATAGGGTATCGCTGGAAACGGCGGTGCCTCCCGTGTTTGGAAAGGAGAGCCCATCATGCTAGGATTAATAGCATGTAGAGCACCTCCTTGAGGTGCTTTTTAATTGTGCTGTGTAAATTTATAGAGGAGTGTTATGAAGAGAAACATAATAGTTGTCATATTAGCCGGGCTGGTAGTTATTAGTCTTTTAGCCGGTATGGTCGGTTGTCCGTCAACAGAATACCCCTTACACGACCCCTTGGTAAGGTTTAGAATTGCTACCACCACCAGCCTTTACGATACCGGCCTCTGGTATCACCTGGAGCCGATATTCGAAGAGCTGGCAAATGTGGAAATGGATATTGTCTATGCCGGCACCGGCATCGCCCTGGAATACGGCAGGAGGGGGGATGTTGATGCTATCATTGTCCATGATAGGGCTAGAGAAGACGAGTTCATTGCCGATGGTTACGGCATAAACCGCCGAAACTTTGCTTACAATTTCTTTCTCATTGCCGGGCCGGCCAGCGACCCAGCCGGTATTATGGGTTCAACAGCCGCCGAGGCGTTTGAAAAGCTATATGACGCCGGCTTAAACGACCCCGATACCGTTAAGTTCGTTTCCAGGGGCGATGATTCGGGCACCCATGCCAAGGAGAAACTTATCTGGAGCCAGGCCGGTTTTGACTACGAGGAGGTACGGAATTCAGGCCAGTGGTATGTTGAAGTCGGTAGGGGTATGGGGCCTACCCTGCTCATGGCAAACGAGATGCAGGCATACGTACTGGCGGATATATCAACCTTTCTGGCATATAACCTCAAGAGCGGTCTGGACATAGTGCCCATTGTCGATGAAGACCCGATATTCCTCAACGTCTATGCCGCCATAGCCATCAACCCGGAAGCGCATCCAGGGGCTAAAATCGATATCGCCAACCAGCTCATCAACTGGCTGATTTCCGCTGAAGTTCAGGATATAATTGGTACCTACGGGAGTGTGGAGTACGGGAGGTCGCTTTTCCTCCCCATCGCTGGCTGCGATATGCCGGGCTGTCCCCCGGTTGAGGACTATACCCTGCCCGTCCCGGAGTACACCGGTAACTAAATAGCTATATTGAGGAGTAGACATATTGACCGAGCTGTGGGAAGGACTGGTCACCGCCGTAAAGCTCATAATATCCCTTGACCCCGAGGTCATGCAGATAGCGGGGCGGTCGCTGGCAATCTCGCTGACCGCCTCCCTCCTTGCCTCCCTCGCCTGCATACCCCTGGCGAGTCTTATCCACTTCCGCAGCTTCCCGGGTAAGAGGGTTCTGGTAAATATCATTCAGACATTGTTCAGCGTCCCAACCGTGGTTGTTGGCCTCTTTGTTTTTGTCCTCTTCTCCAGCGCTGGGCCTCTAGGCGGGCTTAGTTTGATTTTCACCCCCACGGTTATGGTAATCGGGCAGGCAATTCTTATCACCCCGATACTGCTCGGTTTAACCATCTCCGCCCTCAGTGGCGTTGATAGGGCGCTGGTGGACACTGCCAGAGCCCTTGGCGCCAGCGGCGGGCAAACTGCCATCATCATATTGAGAGAGGCAAGGTATGCCGTTCTGGCGGCGGTGATTATGGCTTTTGGCCGAGCCATCTCCGAGGTCGGCTTGGCGATTATGGTCGGTGGCAATATCAGGGGGTTCACCCGGGTCATTACTACGGCGATTGCCCTTGAGACATCCAAGGGGGAGCTTGAGCTAGCCCTTGCCCTGGGCATAATCCTGCTCGCTATTGCCCTCATCGTGAATTTCGCCTTGAATAGGATACAGCAGAGGTAACCATGCCTTTAATAGAAACCATAGACTTGTGCCAGAAATACGATGAGCAAGATATTCTAAAGAATATCAATCTGCAGGTTGAGAGGGGCGAGGTCTTGGCTCTTATCGGCCCTACCGGCGCTGGCAAGACGACCCTTTTGCGCCTGATAGACCTTCTGGAAATGCCCACCTCGGGCAAGATATATTTTCACGGCAGGGACGCCACCAAGTCCAGCAAGGTCAGGTTCCAAATGCGGAGGAGGATGACTTTCGTGCTGCAGAAGCCGGTGGTGTTTAACGCCACTATCTATGATAACATCGCCTGCGGTCTGAAATGGAGGGGGGTAGAGAAGAGCAGCCTCCGCCAAAAGGTCAATACTATCCTTGAGATGATTGACCTCTCCGCCTACCAGAAGAGAAACGCCAGGACACTATCCGGTGGGGAAGCGCAGAGGGTGGCTATAGCCAGGGCGGTGGTCACCGAGCCGGAGGTATTACTGCTGGATGAACCGACGGCTAACCTTGACCCGCTTTCGGTGGCAAAGATAGAAGAACTCATCACCAGCATTATTCGCCAGTATGGCACCACCATAATTATGGCAACCCACGATATGTCTCAGGGCCAGCGTCTGGCGAGCCGGATAGGTGTGCTCATAAACGGTGAAATCCTTCAAGCTGGAGAGGCAAGGGAGGTATTCGCTTCTCCCCGGAGCAGGGAGGTCGCCGAGTTTGTTGGCGTTGACAATATTATAGACGGGACAGTAGTCTCAGGCGAGGAGGGGATGGTTGCCGTGGATATTGGCGGGAATAAGATGATAGAGGCGGTTTCCCCTTACCCTGTTGGGGAGAAGGTAAGTGCCTGCGTCAGGCCGGAGAATATTACCCTTACCCTGTCGAAGGCCGCCACCAGCGCCCGAAACTCCTTCCGCGGGCAAATAACTGGGATGGTATCACTGGGTCCGCTCAGCCGTATTGAGATAGACTGCGGCTTCCGGCTGGTGGCTCTGGTTACCAAAAGGTCAGCCGAGGAACTAGCTCTAAAAAAGGGAAAACAGGTTTATGCTACCTTTAAGGCTACCGCTGTCCATGTCCTTAGGAGAAATTGACAGCTTAGTTTCATCGTGTTATATTGCGGCGATGGCAGCGTAGCTCAGTGGTAGAGCAGGGGACTCATAAGCCCTTGGTCACTGGTTCAAATCCAGTCGCTGCCACCATAGATAGGGGAGGAGGCTTCTAGACCAAGGGCCCTTTGCCAGAGGCTAAAGCTAGGCAAAGCTGAAACACATAATTAAAAAGGCGGGATGCCACTTGCCCCGCTTAAGCCACTACTACAGGGAGGGTGAGAGAAACTGACGACGGTGAAAAGCCCCGAGTGACACACCCTGGCAGAAGCCCGCCTTTGCCCGGTTATTCTCTAGGTAATTTTAGCCCACTTATAGCAATTACATTTTTCAGAATCTCCGAAGTTCCTGCTTCAATTCGTTAACTATTCTCTTCATCTTTTTCTTATGCTCGGCTCCGCCTATAGTGTAGGAATGAGGAACCCATTTCATATCCTTTAGATTATTTATCATGCCGGGGAGCAAGTCATAAGGGATGGATATAAGTATCAGGCCCTCGGGGAATAGCTTCCTGGCTTTCATACCATGACCAAAACCGGTAACGGTAAAATTCAATTCGCCGCTTACGTAGGGATAAATGTAGATCCAGGCGCACCCTATAACCGGCGTTCCCCTCGCCGACCACATCCTCCCGCTGCTATAGCTTAAGGCTCTCAGTAAAATTTCGGCTTGACTCACATTAGCGGTAACAATTAATACGTCTGGCTCGAATGTTAGTTTGTCTAAAGGCGCGAAAGCGACGTAGTTAACGGTGTTCTTCTGTAGTTTGGGGATTACGTGGTAGATTCTCTGGTTGGCACGTACGTCCTTGAGGACTTCCAGCCTCGGTCCTACCTGCCCGCTCTCGAAAATTGGCTCATGCTCTATCATGCCCAATATTAGCGGTCCGACGCAGGTGAAATTTTCTTTGGTGACGTAAAAAGAGTTTCCCCCTTGTGCTTCGGGAAGCATCTCACAAAAATCTAAAATCTTATCTAGCCTCTCGATTCCATCCGGTTTATTGGGTAAGAACTTAACACCCACGGGCGGTCTGTCAAAATTAAATTTGTTAAATATGGATAAGTCCTGTTGGATTGAGCTCATCTTGACCTCACGACTATTCCTCCCCACCAATTCAAACTAGGTCAAAATTGGTAGGAATCCTAGTTTTCATTCTCTTTGCTGGAGTTTGGGGGGCTCTATTATAGAGCCCCCCAAACCAAGTTATTCGTGCTTGTAGATGTGGTGAACCAAGTTATTCGTGCTTGTAGATGTGGCGACACGGGTAGGCGCCCAGGTCTACAATCTTACCCCCCTGTACCTGCTGAATACGTACATCATCAACACCCTCGGTATCGCCCGGACCATAGGTCAGCGGTAGGGTTATGCCGCCGACGTCAAGGTTCTTAATCTTGTAGAAGCCGTACTCCAGGACATCAGCCGAGGTTAGCTCATCAACAGGCACCTCTAGCATGGCGAGTCTTAGCGCCTCAACCTGGGTCATGCATTCAACTATGCCACCCGCATACATGATGTGCATGGCTCCAACCTTGTCGGGGCGATACTCCGCCAGTAGCTCGTTGGCGAAGGTCATCCCGTTGCCGGGGTCATCCCAAGAGGCATAGCCACCAGCGACGACAAAACCGTTAGCCTCTTCACCCATAGCCGGAACGAACACCTGAAGGTGACTTGGTGTGGCACAGCCAAAGGTTATCTCGTAGTCCAGACCGGGGCCCATATTCAGGTTGTTCATTTCCTTTACCGTTGGCTGGGAACCGGGGTTAATCATGGTACCGAAGCAAGCATCAACATTGTTGTCCTTCAGCCATAGAAGCTGGGTGGTTGGTGGTGCCATAGGCACCAAAGGCACATACTGCTCGCCAACTATGTCATATCCAATGCCCTCCAGATACTCTTTCAACTCATCTGTCACAACCGACCTACCCATGGCATTATCGGCGGTGAGGAAGGCAAACCTCGGTGCCCTGTCTTCTGTCCAGTTCTCTAGGAACCAATCAGCAAAGGCGGCACAGTCGTCGGTATAAATAGGGTAATTGGTGAGGATGGTTTTTGGCGGCGACAGGAGATAGGCTCCAGCAGCCGCACTAGTGGCACCGATGCGGTCCTCATTTAGCAAGTCCATTAGTGCCAGCGCCTGTGGCGACCCTGATATCCTCTCGACCAGGAGCCCTCTATCCTTAAGCTCCTCATAGATAGACAGCACCTTCTCTACATTGAGCTCATCATCTCGCCATAGCACCTCAAAGGTTACATTATCGGGGATTGGCTTATCTGGGTACCATGGAGCCACAATCTTGTTCTCATTTACCCATGCAACATAGTCTTCATAGCCAGCCAGATCCGCCGCCATATCCTCAGCGTAGGCACCAGTCAACGCAAAACAACCACCGACATACACTGTGTACTCAACTGGCGGAGGTTCTTCCCCATCTGATGGTGGAGGCGTTACTTCCTCTTCACAGGCAGTAAATACTGGCAGTGCCACCAGCACAATAATCAGGGAAGCTATTAACGCCCACTTAATCTTAGTCATCTCTCCTCCTTTCTAGTTTATGATTTTGTCCACCCCCTAAATTTGCTGTTCTCTCGAATGTAATCACCCCCTTTTCACTATAATATTCTATAATATTATACCATATTTTAATGTGAGAAAGGCCATAGCTGGAAATATGCCTTGACCATCTGCCACCGGTGTGCCAGCCCCCTGGGCTCAAAGATGAGGAAGAGGATAATTACCAAGCCGCGCATGATGAGTCCGAGTGAGGCGGCTGCCTGGGGGGCCACGACTGCCGATAATATTGGGCCAACAATGATGACCAGCTCATCCAGCAGCTTGAGGGACACGACGCCAAAGATAGCTCCGGCGGTGCTGCCCATACCACCGATAATTAGCATGCCCAGATACCACACTGAATTCATGAAGGGAAACTGGTCAACAGTGGCGAAAGCAACGTAGTGAACCAGCAGTGAGCCAGCCACACCGGCAAAAACGCAACCGATAAAGAATGCCATTAGCTTATAAGCCCACAGATTGACTCCCATGACCTCAGCCGCCAGTTCATTATCTCTGATTGCAATGAAGGCTCTGCCTGCCCTGGTCCTGACTATGTTTTTAGCCACGAATGTCGCCAGACAGGCAATTATCATCACCAGGTAGAAGTAGCTACCTTTGGACTTTAACACAAAGCCGCCTATCTCAGGCCTGGGTACAGCTAAGCCATCACCACCACCGGTGACAGTATAGAATTGAAGTATAAACCATATAATAATAAAGTGGGCGGCTATTGTCGCCATAATCAGGTAGAAGCCCTTGAGCTTTAGTGATGGTAAGCCGAATAAAATGCCCACTATTCCCGCCATTAGGGCAGCTGCGGGTAGGGCTGCCCAGAATGACCAGCCAAGCTTGGCACAAAGGATACCAGAGGTATAGGCACCTACTGCCATAAAGCCAGCATGACCTATGGAGATTTGATTACAGTATCCGGTTAGAATATTTAGACCGAGAACACTAATAACGGTGATACCGATTATGGTCATTATGGTCAGTATTCTGTCACTGAAATAAAGCGGGCAGGTGAAAAGAAAGGCAAGGAAGGCAAGCAGAATTATCCACTGCGCCTTGGTGCGGAAGATGGCCATGTCTTGAGCATAGCTTTGGCTAAAAGTTCCAGAGGGTAAACCCATCTATTAAATCCTTTCTATCTCAGCTAGACCAAATAGGCCGTAGGGCCTGAAGATTAGCACGATTATTATGACGATGAACGGGAAGACATTAGCCAGGCCGCCGCCAGCAGGTAAGAGTGGGTCCAGGTAGCCGGCAGCTACATTCTCCAGCACACCCAGCATTATTCCGGCGACAATAGCCCCGCCAATTGAGTTTATCCCCCCCAGCAGCACTACAGCGAATGCCTTCAGGCCGACCATTGCCATTGGTATCATAACACCAGATACGCCGCCTAAAATAATGCCACCGATTACACCAACAACACAGGCAATCACCCAGGAGAGGGCATAAACAGTAGTTACCTTGATACCGGCACTCTGCACCACCTGCTCATCCTCGGCGGTGGCTCTCATTGCCAGTCCACTTTTGGTGTAGTGGAAGAGAAGCATGAGTATAGCTACGGCAACAATAGACACCATTATTCCAATTAACATCTCTGAGGGTATGGATAGCTCACCAATTTTTAGGGTTATAGTTGGTAACACCCCGTGGTAAGCCTTATATTCGCCGCCCCAGATTAGGGTTGCCAGCCCCTCTAGTACAGTAGCTAGGGCTATGGTCATCATGATCACCGCTAGTACTGGTTGACCCACCAGGGGACGTAGGGTAAAGCGTTCTATTAACAAGCCCATTATAATAGCCACTGCTATCGCCGCTAGCAGGCTGGCCCATACCGGCAGGTGGAAGGTTACCAAGAAGGTAAAGCCCAGGTAACCACCAATCATGACAAAGTGTCCCTGGGCAATGTTGAATGCCTTGGAGCATTTAAGGATTATAACAAAGCCTATGGCGATGAGGGCATAGACCATGCCCAGGGCAAAACCGCTTATCACTAACTGTAGAAAGAAGGTCACTGGGCAGCCCCTCCAACAGACTGGATGCTAAGAGTAGTCTTTATTGTTCCCATCCGCCCATCCCGGTATCTGACCTGAGCTTCTATAGGCACCTCAGTCTTATTACTATAGATAGCATTGATAAGCTCGCGGTAGCGCTCTTCCATAAATGCCCTTCTCAGCTTCCTGGTTCTGGTTAACTCAGCTTCATCAGGGTCAAATTCCTTGTGCAGATTGACATATTTCTTCACCCTGGCTCCCGGCGGTAAAGCTTCATTTATTCTGTCTATATCATGCTTCACTAGCTGGTAAACCTCCGGCTTCTGGGAAAGCTCGGTGAAGGTGGTGTAGGCCATCCTCCTCTTCCCAGCCCACCTGCCTACGCTGTTATAGTCAATTACTATGATTGCCGAGGCGTAGGCTCTATCGGGACCGGCCAGAACCCAGGCGTCCTTGATATAAGGACTGAACCTCAGCCGGCTCTCAATAAATTGGGGAGCAAGCTGATCGCCACTGGCCAGCTCAACCAAGTCCTCTACCCTATCCAGACAGACAACGTGTCCATCCTCAGTAATGAAACCGCTGTCTCCACTATAAAACCACCCGTCTTTAAGCACCTCGGCAGTCTTATCCGGGTCATTATAGTAACCAAGGAAAATACCAGACTGCCGGTAAATAATTTCACCGTCATCGGTTATTCTTACCTCTGTTCCCTTGTGAACGGGACCTACAGTCTCTAAACGGATATCATCATTCTTGGCGCCAGTTAGAGCTCCACCCTCCGTTGACCAGTATAGGCTTTTGAGAGGGAGATTTAGGGCATGATAGAACCTGAAGGCATCCGGGCTAAGCACAGTCCCGGTGGTATAGCAGATTCTGGCGTTTGACAGACCCAGCCTATCTCTGATGGGTCCAAACAGGGCTATATCAGCAAAGGCATAGAGTATTCTCCAGAACAGGCTTGGCTTTTGCTTTCTAGACTTTAAATCGGCCATTTTGTAGCCGATAGGCATCAGCAGGCGGAAGACGAGTCTCTTGAGGGCGTCAGCTTCTCGAATGCGGGCCTGAACCATACTTGCCTGGCTCTCCCACAGCCGAGCCCCATATAGTACCATGTTTGGTCCTATTTCCCTGATATCCTGCTGTTGGGTTTCCGGCTCTTCGGCGAAGTTCAGGATGCTACCTGACAAGAGGTGGCAACCAATCCCAAACCATTGCTCGGTCATCCAGGCTGGAGGCAGGTAGGGGACAACGTTATCATCCTCATACCATGGGTCAAGATGCAAGTAACAGTCGGCACCAGACCTCATAGTCCTGTAGGTATGGACGGCTCCCTTGGGTGCAGCTCCGGTGGTTCCTGAGGTGTAAACAAGAGCGCAGACATCATCGGCTTTACCCGTTTCCACATTCTGCTCAAAGAGGCGGGAGTGTTCCTTTTCATATCTCTTCCCTAACTCTAGCACCTGCTCATATCCAATCAAAATAGGGTCATCGTAGTGGGCTAGCCCCTTATAGCTCCAGTAAATAACCTTTTTGAGGTGGGGAAGCTCGTCCTTGACTTGGAGAAACTTATCAACCTGCTCCTGGTCTTCAACCATAGCAAATCTAGCCTCGGAGTTTTGGGCAATGTATTTTATCTCCGGTGGATTTAAATCGGAATACAGCCCCACTGAAGCCCCATGGTTAGCCTGGGCCGCCAGCTCAGCATAATACCACTCTGGGGCATTATCCCCAATAATAAGCACCTTATCTCCAGCTTCAAAGCCAAGGGATAGTAAACCGAGTGCTAGGTATTTGACATTTAGGTAGTAGTCCTTCCAGGTATAAGGCTGCCAGATACCATGATGCTTATGACGCATGGCTATATGGTTATCGCTATACTTTTCATAGCTATACTTGAGTATCTTGGGCCAGGTATCACCCTTTTCTCTATATACCTGCTCTATCTCAGTGGTCATTGCTCTCTACTTATTCTTTTAAGCCAGCCACCTTTTCCTTCGCCGGTAGTGCTTAACTTCACGATAGCTCTTTCTGGAACCCACCGCTGATAGCCCCATATAGAATTCCTGAACGTCTTCATTGTCTCTCAGCATGTCAGCTGATCCGCTGAGGACTACCCTGCCATTCTCCATAACATAACCATAATCAGCGATATTAAGGGCAGCTCTGGCATTTTGCTCCACCAGGAGTATTGCCATCTTTTGCTCGGCTCTGATTCTCTTGATAATTTCATAGATTTCTTGCACCAGCAGTGGGGCAAGCCCGAGTGAAGGCTCATCCAAGAGCATAAGCTTAGGGCGGGCCATGAGTGCCCGTCCTATAACCAACATCTGTTGTTCGCCGCCAGACAGATAGCCGCTCATCCCGTGGCGGAGGTCTTTAATCTTGGGGAAGTAATCAAAGACCATTTCCATGTCTCTTTTGACCTCCCGCCGGTCTTTACGATGATGAGCGAATACCAGCAGGTTCTCCTCAACACTAAGATGCCCAAGAACCCTCCGCCCCTCCATAATCTGGGTTATACCCATGGCGGCAATATCCACGGGACCATACCTATCTATCCTCTTACCATCAAAATCAATGCTGCCGTCGGTTACCTCTCCTTCTTCTGTCTTTAGCAGCCCTGATATTGCCTTTAGTGTGGTAGTCTTGCCCGCGCCATTAGCCCCGAGTAGGGCCACAATTTTGCCGTCACCTACCTCTAGTGATACCCCTCGTAGCACCTGAATAACATTCATATAGGTAACTTCAATATTGTTTACTTGTAGCATTTTATCTGATCTACCTAGCCTTTTGCTCTCTAAGCGCCTATATTGCCTCTCCTAGGTAAGCCTTGATAACCTCAGGGTTAGTCTTAATTTCAGCCGGGGTGCCCTCGGCAATTTTACGCCCGAAATCGAGGACGATAATCCTATCAGCGATGCCCATGACCACCCCCATATCATGTTCGACTAGGACGATACACCTAATCCCGTCCCTCAGAACGGGTGTATCGGGATAGGTAGCTCCCTGACCTTCAAATACATCAAATATGAACCGGGCGATATCCTCCTTTTCCTCCAGGTTCATCCCGGCCATAGGCTCATCAAGGAGCAGGATTTTGGGTTCTAAAGCTAGAGCCCTGCCCAACTCAACTCTCTTTCGCATCCCGTAGGGTAGAACATGAACTACCTTCTTTCTCATTGGCTCTATTTCCAGGAATTCGATAATCTCCTCTACCGTCCGGCGGTGCTCGATTTCCTCCTTGTGCGCCCAGCCAAAGTAGAAGGCACCGGCGAGGAAGTTTTGCTTCATGAGAACGTGTCGGGCGGCCATAACGTTATCCTGGGTGGTGAGACCGGTGTACAGCTCAATATTCTGAAAGGTGCGGGCGATGCCGAGTTTAGCCACCTTATCCGGGCGCATTCGGGTAATTCTTCGCCCATCGTAGTGTATCTCACCTTTTTGAGGTTTGTAGAAGCCGTTTATGCAGTTGAGGAGGGCGGTCTTGCCGGCACCATTAGGTCCGATAATAGCCAGTATCTCGTTATCTCTAATATCTAGGCTCACGTCAGCAAGGGCTCTGACACCGCCAAAGCTAAGCGAGAGGTTGTCAATCCGTAATTTAACCTTCTTGTCAGCTTTCACCTATAATAGTCTCCTGCTTAGTGTTGCGCTCGCCTCTTTTTAGTTGCTCTCGTTG
>Ga0315546_1000024_pt1 | contig 109318 bp, 86 predicted proteins | sample SalMarSW160170MG_FD_203833 | JGI IMG/M metagenome (GOLD analysis project Ga0315546, IMG submission 203833) | Salt marsh sediment microbial communities from the Plum Island Ecosystem LTER, Massachusetts, United States - Salt Marsh Sediment SW1601-170 ...
GGTTCACCGGTTAGATTCACACTCAAGGTATGAATCCAACGGTATTTTCCATTGACCAACCTGAATAAATGTGAATCGGGCATGCCATTGGTGCTGTCACCAAAGCGGCAAAAGACATTGACAGTGCCCATCTCTTCATCAACCACAAAAGTCCGGTTTGTAATAAACATCTCTCCGAGTGGACCAGGAATCTGGCAGGTATCCTTGTATTCATTGTCAGGATTGGTATAAGCGCCTCCCTCCAGTCGCGCGCACGGAGTGGCCCAGGGCGGCCGTATGCCTTTGTCCAGAAACACGAAATCAAAATACTGATTGGCTGCATCGATCAGATCCTGTCGGCTAATTCGGTCATCGACAGGGAGGACAGGCCAGTCTTCAGCCTTTGAATATTTAAGATAATCTTCCGCATTAAACAACCAGTCGTCTTCGTCTGTCACCAGGCTGTCGATCTCAGTAACTTTGCCGTCGTCAACTTCCAGGCGGGTTCCAATAACATAGGGGTGTCCCCCCTCGGTAACGATCACTTCAGTAAATGTCTTGCAGCGTCCGACATCGTAGATACTGCGGTGAAAAGCGATTGGCAGAGGGGTATTCCAGAGCCCTTTGTCCTTTGTGGTTTCATTCATGTTTTCAATGAATTTCACCTCGGTGTCGAGGGCCATTTTGGACAGATCTCCGGCTTCCTGAGCGGCGATATAACTGTCTGTCGCTGCTTTTAGCGTCGATCGGGTGCATTCGCATTCCCTTGGTTGGTAAAGGAATGGGGGGGCTTGTTCTCCGGTTTCCTCGGTCGGTGCCGCTTCTTCCGTAGTAGAGTCTTGCTGGGTACATCCAAGCAACACAACGCTCAGGAATAAACAGCACAAAAAGACCATACTCATTATTGTCCTCATCATAAGACCTCCATAATAATTGGTTGATAAGAATTCTCTTTACTTGGAATAAGAGTTGGAAAAAATTACGGATATGTGTAAACGACACTAAACATATATAATATTGTGAAATCCGATCTTTGTCAAGTATACAAGCTTGAGGGCAGAAAAACAGTACTGCTTCGGAAAACGCTCATTATAGACCTGCTCAAACTTCTCAAAATGATCTTGTGTTGTGATTTGAATTTGGGGGCGAAAGCCTTAGGAAACGGGGACAGTCAAGGCCTTTTCTGTTCCGGATGTTCTGAGATTATTTCGGGAAGAAGATCGGTGCGGATCACCTCGATATCAGGACCGGAAATGAAAAGTCGAACAAGGCGATTGTCGTTGTCGACCCATAAAGCCGCGGTCCATACATCGGGCACCTCCACCCGATAACTCCTTAAGTGTAGTGTTTGGGTTTCAAGATTGAGATCCGAATCTATCACGGCTTCAGCCATAATCGATGTGCTGACGGCGGTGTGCGGAACGAAGGTCTCCAAAGCCTGCAATCCGCGTTTCCCGGTGTCGTATTTCCGGATCCAATAGTCGTACAGGTGGTAGATGTTGGGATCGAGCAGCACCATGTCCGGGTTAAAAGGAACCGTGGATTTCCTGGATCCTTCTGCTCTTTGGATTATACTGGTAATTTGAGTTTCCGTACGTGATAGATTGTAAGAAATCCCAACGTCGGATTTGTAAGAATAAGATACAGGGAAGAATTCGCCTTCCGGCAAGACCATTTTCGTTGAAAAAAATCTGCGCCGTTTTTTCCCGGGATTACGGATGTCGACTTCATGCTCGGACGTACACAGCAAGTTGCCGTTTTCATGAATTATCTCCGTTACGGTTTCCTTTCCTGCTATGGATCCGTCGATCAGTATGGTATAGGACTGGGTATAAACAGCTGATGTATCCTGTGCAGCTGTGTTTCCAGAAAATGGAATCAGGATAAAACATAAGAATAGCAGTTTTTTCATTTCACTGATAATCGGGGCCGGAATCAACATGCCGTCAACCGGGCGTTAATCCCGGCCCCGATTTCCTTTCTTCCGTTCACACCGCTACTATGCATCACAGGCGCATACAGGAGCGGTGAAAACGTTTTTACTCTTTGCGTGGTTCCGGCTTTTTGCAGCCATGGCCTTTTTTATCAAATCTTGCAATCGCAAAATCGGCGTTGTAATCCAGAACCGCCCATGCAGATTTTGTCTTTGGATCTATGCCCCAGTCTCCAAGCCCGTGCTTCGATGGATTATAGGGACCGAATACGGGATCAGGTCGCGGGTTATTGTCTTCACCGATATTTAGCTTTACCGCATTGACCCATTCGCCTTCGGCATTCAAAGCTGCAATTCTGGCCTTCCCGCCAAGCACATCTCTTGGAAAATCATGCCGCATCGAAAGCACGTAGACATCGGTCTGGTCAGTGCCCAATTCGGCCATTCCCCACAGGCTGAAAATGTCACTGTACAGATCACCACACTTGAAAACTTGCGATGTCCAACCGGTGGTAACGACCTTGGTGAGTGGCCGAGCCGCAGGTACAATTACATCGTCATCGGGATCCGCTGGGGTACCGTTGTCATCAAGGATAGTCGAGGCATCTGAGGTCTCGCTTACATTGATTCCGGCGATAATGCTGGCCCTGGTTCCCCAGAAGCGGTCTTTGACCACATTATAGGATTCGCCCTGCGCGACAAGAAATTTCTTGCCGTTGAGGCTGTAGCCCCAGCTCTCTTGTTTGACAAAGTCTAGATCGGGGGTAATGTTGCTGCCATCATAAGGATAATCTGCGTCCGACAAAAAACCGTTATCCGCATCGGCATAGTAATCGACGGTCACCCGGGGCCCGTCAATGGTATATACATAGTACCCCAGGTTGTTCAATTCCTGGGATACCGGTGTTTCACGGTGCTTCTGATTCGTATGCTTTTCGTCGCTGTTATTGCCGAAACCGCGATGGTTCATAGGATGGGGAGAATAGAACTTTGAGCTGGCGGACTGGGCGATAAGGGTTTCTACGGAATATTCACCGTTGAGATCAGGATTGACCTCTTCATCGGGGCTTGTGATGACGGAACGTTGATGCAGGTGATCGTGGCCGCTGATGTAGTAGCCGATCCCGTTTTCCTGCAGGCATTTGTAAAATTCTTTCTGGTCCTCAAGAAACGTGTATACGTTGGCTCCGAAAGCTGTATCCCCGTGGTTTTGGCCCATAAGGGGCTGGTGCGAAAAAACAAAAGCATGCGCCGTCCGCCGTTTTCTTATGTCTAGCCGTTCGTCGATCCACGACTGCTGTTCACCGATGCCATGGCCCATATTATACTTTTCAGTGGAATAATCGGCCGTCGGCCAAGGGTCGATAATAACAAAGCGGGCGCTGTTCCAAAAACGTCCGTAGTCGAAAGAGTAGCTCATTCCCTGAAGCCAACCACCGGTGTCTTCATCAATAACCGGACTGCTGAAATTCCTCGCACCGAATGTTTCACCTTTACCCTGGGTCTGTGGAAAATTGTCCCGGAAAGCCGGGATGCTGTAAGTCAACTCCGGATCCCGATTCAGGCCCCAGTAGCCATAGGTCTCGTGGTTACCCCGCATGGGGAAATAGCCGATTCCGGCGTTGTACAGGACTCCCGCCGTATCATTTACGATGGCAATGGCGTCGTCGCCGGCCCAGTTTGTCAAATCGCCTACCTGTATAACAAATTTGACGTCATATTGGTCGTCGGGATCGGCGAACTGTTCATATACCTGACGTGCTATGGACGCCGCCACAAATTCCGGATTGTCTCCTGCCGGATCGACAATAGTCTCAGGCCGCCACACATCCTGAGAATGCATATCTTCCCAGTATTTAACAAAATCCGGATTTCCCAAAGTCCATTGGGTATCCCCGAAAACTCCGAAGGACCAGACATGGTCGCTCTGGTATCTATATCCTTGAGCAAAAGATAATGTTGAAAAAACAAAAAGCAGGATCACGGCCGCAAAAAAAGGGGGCGCAGCCATTCTCAATTTTCCTGGAATTCTATAAATAAGTATTTCTCCTTTGGTTAGGACTTTGTCCTGAAATTTATTCATAAGGAGTTCCTTTATTGGGATCCGAGGCGCTAAAAATTATCATTGTATGTCAGTAACACTGTCAGCATAATATCCTGGCTGCTGGTCCTTGTCAAGTTTGTAAGCTTGGTGGACGAGAGTCGGGAAAACAATAATCAATTAAGAAGAGGTTTTTCAAAAAATATGAAACTCATTGTCCTGTTCTAAAGGGTGAGGCCGGCAGGCCTTCTTTGTTGTATAGATTTGCGCCTTCGGGATTATCAGCCCAGCCATAGCGTACGGCAACGGGATTGTTTATACCATCGTTCCAGACGATGACTTTATCGCCTTCTATTTTTGCCTTTGCCCAGATAAATCTTTTATCAGTTCCGGCGATGGCGAAGTGTTTCAGTTCATCGCCTGTCCTGGTGGTTAATCCGCCGGCGGTGTGTGTAAAGGTGAGAATGATTTTGTTTCCGTCGATCTTCATGGATTTGTAAATCGGGCCCGAGTAGACAACTTCTTCCTCGCCGTAAGCCAGGTGTCGGGCCGCGAGCGCAAGCCGTTTGCCCACATCTTGCTTATTTAACGGATGAATGTCGTTCCATTCACCTATATCGATGGTAACGGCCATCGCGGTGTTGGGTAAAGAAAGGGTTTTAAGTTGTGCTTCTCTCAGCTCTGCCCAATTGCTTTCACAGGGATTGTCTTTGGCCTCCATAAAATTGGCCAGCTGTACATAAAGGAAGGGAAAGTCTCCCTGATTCCATTTTGCCCTCCAGTCGGCCATTAATGCGGCGAACAGCCTGTGATATTCAAAAGGTTTGCCAGTGTTGGATTCACCCTGATACCAGATGACTCCTTTGATTCTATAATTTAGCAGCGGGGCAATCATCGCGTTGTATAATCCCAACGGCTTCCACCGGATAAACGTTTTGCCCGGCAGCGGTTCCATTACAGCACCCAGTTTGTATTGCCAAGGGCCTTTTAAGTTGATTGTCCGTTGTTTAGTTGACAGTTTATATGGTTTGTCCCGGATAAAACCGCCACGGCCCGAATTATTAATAACCCTGATTACGATAATATTCCGACCTGCTTTTAGAAGGCTGCAGGGGATATCATAAATCCTCGGTGGGTACTGGTACGAGACCGTACCCACGATTTTGCCGTTGACATAGGTCGTATCGGCGTCGACAATCCTGCCCAGCCAAAGCTTTGCGGGTTTGCCGGCCATCGCAGCCGGTACATTAATCTCTTTTCTGAACCAGACAACGCCGTTTACAGGTCCTGGTTCGTGGTCCGCCCAATAGCCGGGCACGTTCATTGTCGCCCATTGCGAGGCATCGTAAGTAGTATCGAACCACGGCTTTTGACCTTTTTGCAAACCTTTATCCATCTGCTGGAGACGATTATACCACTCGTCGCTGACAGCCTTATCTTCTTCGATAATTTGTTTAATGTGAGCGTCATCCTTAAATTCTTTGGCTGCTTCCAGATATTCAGGAAACGCCTTTAAAGCGTCCTTGCTCAACCATGCCTGGGCAGGTGAACCACCCAGACTGGTGTTGATTAAGCCTATGGAGAGATGGTATTTTTCAAATAATTCCTTCGCGAAAAAGAAACCTACGGCAGTAAACTCAAGAACGCTATCGGGATTTGCCGATACCCAGTGACCCGATTTGAAGTCTTCCTGTGGTTGCTTGAAATTATAGGCGTCCGGGACCACAAACTGTCTTATCGCAGGGTTGTCAGCATTAGCAATGACACCCTGATAGCGGTATTTTACCCTGTTCATGGAAAGCTCCATGTTCGATTGTCCCGAACATACCCACACATCGCCTATCATAATATTCTTTAGGGTGATATGATTGTCGGCCTCAATATCCATACTGTAAGGGCCGCCTGCCTTTGATTGGGAAATCATTACGTCCCATTTGCCATCTGTGCCTGCATTGGCGTTATAAGTCTTGCCGTTGAAGTCTATTTTCACCTTTTCGCCTTCGCCGGCCCAGCCCCAAATCTTTACGCTGGTATCTCTTTGGATCACCATACCATCGCTTATCAAGGCAGGAAGTCTGACTTGGCAAAATGCCGTCTGGCAAACCAACAATAAATGACAGCATAATAGCCAACCAAACGTTTTTATATTCACCTTCACAAGTATTGTTCCTTCACCTTTTCTTAAAACATTTCCTCGCTCATTTTTTCAATTTCTCTAGAAATCGCATCATATACACCGTCATATGCTGCGCCCGGACCTCCCTGTGTAATGCATGGGATAAAATAGTGTTTACCGTTTTGTTTACAGGCTCTTCTTACTTCATGTGCAATGAGTTCTCGGGTCCAGTCCTCACGGTCGACAACGCCATTATCAATATCACCCATGAACGAGATTTTTCCACCGTATTTTTTTACCAGTTCAGGCACATTATTTGTACTTACGCATCCCTGCCAGATATCAATTCCCATTTCTATCATACTAGGAACAAGATTCGCACTATAAGCGTCATTATGATGAGTAACAATCTGCACGCCGTGTGATTTATAGTAACCGTACCATTTTTTGTACGGCTCCAGTAAAAATTCTTCAAACATGGCAGGAGACAAGAATGATGATATATGGCTACCCCAGTCATCATGCTGGAAAATTACTTCAGGCTGGAAGTTATCACAGAGTGGTTTCGCGTAACCAAGCTTCCATTCTGTAATATAAGCGATAAGATCCTTCATTGCTTCAGGTTCTTCATATAAAGCGATCATGGCATCATCCATACCCATCAGGTAATGCACCTGTTCAAATATTCCAGGAGCTCCGAATACAGTCACGAATACTTCATTTTTGTCAATTGTATCTAGTTGAGGTTTATATTTACCCCATTCCGACTGCGGGTAATCTAATCTAGGGGCTTTAACAATCTTTTCCCACTGAGTGATATCCTTAAGCACTTTGTGTTCATCATCGTGTATAGGAAATGCTCCGGGTATATTCTCGGGCCACGTCCTTGTTACTCCCCAGGCGTCCACTTTAGTTTCGCCCGGCATGGGACGAGGCGAGTCAGCAACGACTGGGTCTGAAAAGATCATGCCGAATACTGTTTCTGGCCGAGATTGGAACGCTTCATACTGATTTACAAACCTGTCCGGATTTCCGCCTTTAATGGTTTCCAGCAGATTCTGTTTTTTTGTCAACATGTATAAAAATCCTCTAATCTCTAAGACGGCAGCAGGGGCACGGCATGCCGTGCCCCTGTACGTGAGAAATGCGGGTTGGTTAATAAATCTTGAAGAACAACGCCCTTCCTCGCCCGGTGGCGCCTCCGGAATCCGGATCGAATACCATGATGGGACTGCTGTCCTTGCGATCCACCGCGAACGCGACCCAGCCTTCCACTGAATCGCCCGACTTTACCCTTCCGACCAATGCGGGTTTGGGTACGGTTACCGAAATCTGCGGGTACTCCGTCAAATCCGATGCCAGGGCGACCCATTGAAGCGGCGCGTTGCCGAGATCGAAAGTCAGGGTGTCTGTGACGGCTCTTCCTTTCATTTCGAATCTGACGCGAGCCAGGATATATTCAAACCCTTCGGGAGGCATGCCATTATTCGGGCTGACCGTTTTCAGGCGATCCATTGCTTCCTTGCCGCGAATCGTTTCAAGAACAGTAATAGTAATGTCATAAATGTTTGAATAAACAGACCCGAGTTCGACCATGGATCGCACCGGGGCCCCGATAGACGCAGGGTCTGTTGAAGAATTATACTGTGCTGACGCTGGTCGGAGAGACGCTACGACAGCCAATACGAACAATACTAATATGATCGCTACAAGTTTGTTTCTCATATGTTTCCTCCTATCTCCATTGGTCTATGGACGCGCTGCCCACGTACCCGAAATCTCCGCCGGACCAGAATGTATTCGTTCCTCCGCCGGTGACGACAATTTCGATTGAAGTCGTGGGTTCATTATTGTCCTGGGATGCCATGAAGTTCGAGTTGTTTCTGCGGCGGCCCTTGTAGCGGGAAACAGGGACTACCGCTCCCTTGCCTTTTTTAAACCAGCCGGCGTAGGGTTCTACTCCTGCTTTGGCCTGTTCCAACGCATTCGGATTATGCGACCAGTACAGCCAGCCCGGAGTTCCAGTATTGTCGGCAAGGTATCTGGCAAAGGTTTCCTTTGTCGGATAACCGTTGGACGCTACATCGGCTGCGACAATCGGATCAAGAATAAGTGTGGCCTGAGTAGTGCCGAAGGAGAAGAAATGCTCCAGCCATCCCCGGATGACCTCATGAATCGGGAGCGGCGAGTACCAGGCGATATCATTGATGCTCCAGCCGCTAAAGATACTGACGACACTCTCGGATTTATCGAATCCTTTTTGTACGTGGAGTGGTTTCCATCCGGCAGGCAATCCATCTTCATTTTCCGGGAAGCAGAGATTGTTGTAATTGAGCGAATTCCCCTGACTGCCTAGGTAGGTTTCACCCGGTTTCCCCGACCCTCCCAGATTTTTGGAAATCAAGGTCCAGCATCTGCCGATTGTAGAATTGGCGTGATTTACCGGGCCAAGAGCGCCTATTCCTGTGTTCATTCCGATTTCCTTCACTACGGGACCGTTCACCACAACCATTCTGGCGAAAGAGGAGGTCGAGCTGAACATCGATGTGACTCCCTTGGAGGCGATCGCGAGGATAACCGGAAAGTATTCTGGCTTTGCATCTGCCATCACGGCATTCACGGCCACCATCTCAACCGTGTAGTACCAGGCTTCATGGGGAGGAGATGGGCGCATCTGCCCGACCCATTCATCCGGCTCATGGCTCGTGGCCTTCAGCATCTCTTGAACTTTTTCCTCGGTAGGAAGAATGATCGGATTTCCATCCGTATAGCCATGTTTATGAAAATACTCCATCAGGTTATCCGCTGTATCCGAAGGTAATAATCTCGGCCTCGGGTCTCTTTTCAGGAATCCCCCTTTACTGTCTGCGGCGGAGAGAGGTCGGGTTAAACCCGCATAGATTTCCTCCAGCATCGGCCTGCCGGAGATCGGATTATTACCGGCGACAAATTCCCTGCACAAATCTGCCGGCCTGTCCGTTATAGGATGTGGTGTATAGGTGATCCGCATGTTGGGAATTCCCTTTTTGAAGGCAATTGTTGTTACGAGTTCTTCGAACCTCTGCGTTATCATCGGTACTGTGGAAACGCCCATCCTTTCCAGGGTCACTGCATGGCCGACGACCGCCGGCGAGCAGCTGCTTCAATGCCCCAACAGGACAATGGCTCCTGCACCCTTCTCTTTGATTTCGTTCCACAGTTTCGGATCATCATCCATGTAGCCGGCGAACTTATCCCGCAGCACCCATGTCGTTTTGGGGTATTTCGATTTCAGTGCCGCGTGAAGTGCTTCAACGAAGGGCTTTGTGTTCGGATATTTGGTGTCGACAATATAAACCATTTTCCCATCAAGCGTTTCCGGACGGGCAGCCATGGGTATCTTGCGTATTTCAGGCTGAATGCCTCGAGGATTCATCACGACGATCTTGGCTTCATCGGAAGCCAACCCCGAAGAAGCGATAATCGCTGCAAGAAGTATTACAAAAAGAATACAAACAGATTTGCTTTTCATAGGCTTCTCCTTTCGAGTATAACTAATGAAGTTGATAAAGATTCGCTTTTTGAAAATGAAATAAAAGGATTTCCGAATATCGGAATGATGCTTGTAATAGGATGTAATAGGCATTGATACGTTCGCCTGGATGGATTCCGGGCTCGATTTTCCTGAAGCTTCATGATGTTTCATTGTGTAATCCATCGAAGCAAAAGGTTTATTTTTCGAGTTTAAGAAATATTAGGACACCCGCTGCCATAAACGCCCCCGTGCTTATTAGCATGGATACTGTAGGCAGTGGCAGTCCGACTTGAAACATAAATCCTACTATAATGGGAGAAAGGATGGCTCCGCCGCGTCCCATGCCGATGGTAAATCCGGTGCCGGAGGCCCGCACATGGGTGGGAAAAGCAGCCGGAAAAAGGGCGTACATGCCTATAATGCCGGAATTTCCGAAGAAACCGCACAGGGCGGCGATAATTTTAATGTAATCCAGGTCTGCAGGTATTCTACCTAAAAGGGTTATGAATACGGCAGAGAGCGCCAGGGTTGCCATAGTCAGCTTTTTCAGGTCCAAACGTAGTGTCATCAACCCCAGTATCGCTCCGCCCAATGCACCGCCTATATTGGCATATTTCAGCATATTGGCTCCTTCGGAAGCGGGAAAGCCCATGCCGACGACAACATCAGGCAACCATTTTAGTATGAAGTAATAGGTGGTGATCTGCAGAAAATAGGCAACTGTTATTATGATGGTAGTGCTTCTCAGTCCCGGTGCGAACAAGTCTCCGAAGGATTTTTTGCGCACTTCGGGCGTGACTTCCGGCAGAACCTCAACGGTTTTATGTCCTATACGTTTCAGTGTTTTGTTCACCTTATCCAATACGCCTGCCGGCTGTTTGCGTACCAGCCAATAGACCGATTCCGGAACCACAAAATAAAACAGTGGAATAAAGATGGTTGTTAAAGCAGCGCCGAGATAGAACACGGAACGCCAGTCGTATTCCACAAGAAGCCGACGGGCGATTTCGCCTCCGATGATGCCGCCAATCGGATACCCGATGGCCATGAGAGAAACACATAGATGGCGATTTTTGATATTGGAAAATTCCGCTGTTATGGCGGTAACGGCGGATAGCAGGCCACCGATACCCAGACCCGTTATGATTCTCCAGAGCGACAACTCGACGACATTATTGACGGTGGTTACCATAAACATGCCGATGGCCATTGTTATCAGGCAGCCGATCATTGTTTTGCGCCGGCCGATGGTATCGGCAACCCAGCCTAATGCTATTGAGCCTGCAGCCATTCCAAAGAGTTCCATGGAAAGAACAATACCGATGCCTCCCTTATCGATCCCCCATTCTGCAGCGATCCCGGTAGATGCAAAGCTAATGGACAGAACATCAATACCGTCCAAGCCATTCAGACCGACTGTTATGGCGATAATGAATATCTGTAGCAGGCTCATCGGAGCCTGGTCGATGGTTTCACGCGGGTCAATATTCATAAATGGATTGTCATTCGTAGTCATAATTTTTACCTTCCAACGGTCCTATAAATAATGCTTCTATCAGAACAGCAAGAGTATTCCTTATTAGGGAGTTCATTCCCCGATCGATAACAGAGCCCTACTTTTTCTCTATTGGATATCCCGCTTCCTTCCACCCTTGAATGGAAGGGTGTTCAAGGTTTTGATAACAGAGAGTTAGCTGAGTGCTGATAGCTGATCCGCCTTCGCACAATGCTATGGCGGGACAGGCAGCTGAACACTCCATCCATAAATAAGTATTTTATGGATGGACACTACCTAGTATTTTACGTATGTAGGAACCAGGGTGCTGTACTTTGCTGTCAGCGTCTCCCAGTTGCTGGGCAGCTTGATTTCCTTGGTAACGAAATAGTTCCCAAAGCCACCTGCACTCTGCAGCAGTCCCATCCAAACACCGGGACCGCCTGCAACGACGATAGCGAAATCTTCATTCTGCAATCGTCCGGGTCGACGGCTGTCCCTGCTCCCCGATTTTTTCATAATGGACTCTTTTACTTGTTGTTTGGACCATCCTTCGCCCGAAAAGATATTGGCATGATCCGGGATCACTAGCAGACAGGATAAAGCTCTGGGTTCCATACCCGCCAGAGCGGTTGCAATGCCCTCGGCATTTGTCTGGGCCGGAATCGTCTGTGTGTAGCGATTGGGAAACATAACGGTTAAAGTGTTGTCGTCTTTTTGGTAGCCGAATTCAACATGCAGGGGCTCCCATGGGCTTTCTTCCTCATTCTCGCCGAGGACAAGCGCATATTTGGCCGGATTCCCCAGCGTGCCCATATCCTCTATTCCTTTTCTGGCGCCGCCGATATTCTTGATGATCAGGCCTAGGGCCCGTCCGATAGCGGCATTGGCAAGATCCCCCGGACTAAGGGCGCCGGAACTGCAATTGATACGGATATCCTCTCGTATTGGTCCGTTGATCACCAGCAAAGGGGCCCAGGAGCCGGTGCTGACTTCAAATGTATCGAATCGTGTTTTAGGATCCGAAACGGCTTCCACGGCCGCTATCAGCACAGGCATATGCGTGGGAAGAGCACCGGCCATAACCGCATTTACGGCGATTTTCTCGATAGTGGCTTTACCCATTCGAGGAATGATTTTAGCCACAACGTGGTCCGGCGGCAGATCCGTTCCTTTCATCATTTCCTCTACGGCAGCCTCGGATGGAGGAACGATGGGTAGTCCATCCCCCCATCCGTTGCGATAGAAGAACTGGTTGACTTCCTCATAAGTGCCTTTAAAAGCGATCCTTGGTGGCGTTTCAACATCCACCTGTGGTGATTTTTCCTCCTCGGTCAGAGGCCGGGTCAACTCTGCAATAATTCCCTCAAACACTTCGTCAATGCCGGATTTAATATCTTCGGCCACAGTGGATTCACATGCAATCGATGATCCCAGAACGCGAACACCTGGCATACCTTTACCGGACGCCGCAGAATGGGCGTCATTCACGAAACCGCGATTCGCCAGTAACACGACCGGCGTTCCAAAGTCCTCAATGGCGACGCCATTATAAGCGAGGAACTTTGTGCAGGACCCTCAATCCCCCACCGCGGCAATGACAGCGTCCATTTCTTTAGCCCATGCCGTGAACTTTTCCTTGTTCACCGTTTCTGTTTCGGTGACATTGGGTAGGCGGGAATCAAAGAGGCTGGTTTCGATGTCGGCGAACCGTTCTTTTAGTCTCCTTTCAACCTCAGCCTGGATAGGCCTGGCCGCCCGCTTGAAGTTGGCGAAAAGTCCGATCTTTTTCCCGGACACGGAATCCAATCTGGGCGAGATGCCCCGGAGTGGAATGGGGTCTACTTCCGCCCAGGGACTGAGTACCTCATACTGATACTCAGGACCATCCTTTACGGGCTTGACAGAGGTATCTCCGGTACATGAAAATGTGGCCATAATGGTAAAAACCGTCATGGCCAAAATTGGAATAAAGCCTCGCATAATATTCTCCTCCTTTGGTATTTTTCTAAAGGCCATCTGTATCCTAAGTAAAGAATATTTATAGTAAAATCCCCTATTATTAGTGATGAACCACCTTGGCTATCATTTTCTGTGTGGTACACCACAACGCTGGATCTTTTGAAATTATTCATAGCACTTCATTCATATTTCTTATTGTGGATGCCGTTGTTATAACGAGACAAATCTAGCCTCATGAATACATGTAGTCAAGATAAAATGTGAGGATTAAAATGTCGGAAGAGACAGACAAGTTTCTCAACTTTTAATTGACCAAGCCTATTCCTTATCTTATTTTTGTAGAAGTCATCCTTCCATTCAAGGGTGGAAGGAAGCGGGATATCCAATAGAGAAAAAATAGGACAAAGGAATAGTCCAAACCTTTTTTAAAGAATAAAAGACATCCCTCGGGCAGTATTCTGCGGTTGCCTTAATCGGCGCCTTATTATATTCTTCATTCGACATCTTTTTTGGGAGGATTATCCATGACAAGCAAAGCACCTAAAGGTTGGTATGATATCACCGTTCCCTTGAAACAGGGCATGATATACTTGCCCATCGACCCTGTTGCCCCGCGCATCTACCGCTACAGCGATAGGAACCTCGGCGCGCCGCTAACTATGACCATGCTGGAAATTATTGCCCACACCGGCACGCATATCGACGCCCCTCTCCATTTCATCCCGGACGGCTCAACTATAAGCGATATGGATTTAGACGCTACCATCGGGCCCTGCCGTGTTATCGAGATAAAAGACCGGAACCGGATTACTGTAGAAGAGATAAAGCCTTACAATATCAAAAAAGGCGAACGGCTTCTTTTCAAGACCCGCAATTCGCCGGAAAGTTACGCCGGCAAGAAATTCATGGATGATTACGTTTATTTTTCCGATGAAGCCGCCGAGTATATCGCGTCCAAGGGCGTCCGGCTGGTCGGGTTGGACTTTATAACTATAGGCAACTACAAAGATGAGGTCAGCGTAATCAAGACGCACACTTTCTTCCTCCAGGCGGGCATTTATATCATGGAGGATTGTGCTCTCGGCGACGTGCCTCCCGGCGATTATGAACTGCTTTGCCTGCCGCTCCTTATATGGCACGGCGACGCCGGCCCCTGCCGCGCTATTCTAAGGCCGCTGACGAAATAAAAGATTTACTGCTATTTTAGTCAGTACTCTAAAATTATGTGGTATAGAGGTGATATCTGAGACGGAAATAACAAGGGGAAAAGATTATGCCGCGGCAGGATATGTCAACTTTCCACTTATCGTAGTATAAAATCTGAGGACATTGAATTTTGCTTAGACTAGTAAAAGAAGTATTTAAAAAAACCAGCATTAAAGATGATAGTAGAAATCATCCGCTAAGTTTATCTAATATCATACACTATATACTGAAGTGGCAATAAAAAGGCAGGACCGAATGACCCTGCCATTAGATTCTATATTTTGGTTATGCTGAAAACGATATTACGGTGAGGAACAGCCTTGAGCATTTCACTACAAAGCTATTCCCCGAATTCCACTATCAATCATATGGATTAAACAGTTGTTCAACCGGAACAGGTTGCAGATTCGTTCTGATGCTTTCTTCGATCATCTTTCTCATTACATCGTCGATATGAAAGAGATCTAAAATTTGCATGGTAAGATCGACCTGTTCGGTCCATGGTTCTGAGTACTGGATCTCCCATTTGGATACGATCATTGTTACCCCCGCCTTTTGCGCAATAGCCGGAAGTTGGTCTTTGATGGTTGCCATCACGTTCGGGATTGATAGATTGCCGAAAACCTGTTGATGCATAAGATTCTGAAAGGCAGGCCCCCTTGCTTCAAGTTCCTTTATTTTATTTTTGTCCCCGGACTCTCTGGCTTTATTTAGCTCTTTATTCAGATTCACCATAAAATCATTTATTTGTTTCATATTGTCCGCACGATAAAAGGCCAGCGCGACATAGCGAGAATCATAGGTTCCGATGCGAATCTTGGGCTGGGCGTTTGCGGGAATTACCGATACACCTCCAAACAGTGTTAATATAAAACATGCGAGAATTGCTGTTATCAACCATTTTGTCGTTTCCATTTTGTCCTCCTTTGATGAAAATAATATCTGTTTTCGTTTGTTGATAGGAAAGAGCTTTACTATTTATAAACTATCGAGACTAAAAAATCGATCGGCACAAAATTTATAGTCAAATTAACGTCAATTAACCGGCGCGGTATCGGTGACATCGCTATTCTGCCCGGAGAAAAATAATCCGATTCCTGCTATTAATAACGGAATCCCGATAACTGCCGCAGTGATAACCTGCCCCCACCGTTTCCTGAAAGTCAAAAGGAATATCATCGCGGCAATCGCCAAGACGACTATAACAATTCCGATTACTCTCGGATATTTTTTCGCTAGCATTCCTATAGCGGCAATAACAAGTCCCGGTAGGGCAGATATCAGCATACCGAGGGGCGATTTGACATCCAGAATTGAGAATAGAGCGACAAGCAGACCAACCGCCATGATGATCTTGGAAGCGTTCTCACGTAAATTCTTAACCAGGACTACGTTGAAAAGCGCCTTGGCCGCCATACCTATTATGATGGCCGAATAGAAATATTCGAATGTGTGGTTCCCCTCGAACTCTAATTTGACGCCGAAGATAGCGCAAACGATTAAGAGCACCGCAAACCCGATATTCCCTGAGCGGTAATGGATGCTGAGCTGGCGTTCATCGACATATTTTCGTCCCGGCCCCAGCGACGCCAGCACCGGACGTAGAAGATAGGCACCGATCATCAGAAGAAGGCACGATTGCTGGTTGGTAATCGCGAACAAGGCGAGCGCAATCACAAAAATTGCGCTGGCGCACCAGAAGATTGGATCTTTCTTAAACACGGTCATTCTCCTCCAAGATAAAAAGTTGTTCCACGGTGGTCTCCAGTTTCTCAGCCAAGAGCAATGCCAGCTTGACCGAGGGAGCATAATCCCCCTTCTCAATCGAGACGACAGTCTGACGGGAAATATGGACCATGTCGGCCACCTGTTGTTGACTCAGTTCTCCGCGTTCGAATCTAAACCGTCGTAAGTTTGTCTTCATTAAACCTCCAAGCATTATAAAGTCAAGGATACTTGTCACTATATATATTATCATTTATATTATGTCAAGTATTATTTTCATAATGTAAATAAAACTTGATAGATGTGGATTATGAAATATGGAGAGATTGGGACCAAGTTCTGTAGTGCAACCTCCAACATATCAGTTATGTATCCAGAAATATGCTTACTTTCCACCAATCGATTTTATAAGGGTTTTTTTACTTGACAAGAGGCTGTAGGATTGTCCCTTATTACGTTAAAACCTTTTTCATATCATTTACCTCAAAAAAAGGGATCTAATATCATGTCAATCATATTTTTCAGTCTTATTACAGCAGCAGGAGTTGTTTATTCTCCGGATGCAGCGTTTTATAAGGATCCGACCGTGCCTGTGGAACAGAGGGTCGCGGACCTTCTTTCACGCATGACCCTTGAGGAAAAGGTCGCCCAGTTGACCAGTACCATGGAGATGCTGGGTTTTGACTCCGGAGCAGAGAAATCCTTTGTTGACAAAGAAGGAGAATTTCTTCCGGAACGCGCTGCGGAGATGTTCAGGCACGGCATAGGCCAGATATCCAGACCCGGCGGTATGCGCGGCCCCAGGGAGATGGCTGAATTCACAAATACAATCCAGAAGTGGATGATAGAAAATACACGCCTGGGTATTCCTGTCATGTTCCATGAGGAGGCATTGCATGGCCTTGCTGGTCGTGGCGCAACATCATTTCCCCAGGCCGTCGCCCTTGCCTCAACATGGAACTGCGATCTTGTTCATGAAGTCTTTACCGCAACTGCCCTTGAAACCCGTTCCAGAGGGGCACAGCAGGTTCTTTCGCCTGTACTTGATCTTGCCCGTGATCCCAGGTGGGGAAGGACAGAAGAGACATATGGTGAAGATCCTTATCTCGCGGCAAGGATAGGTGTATCCGCTGTCAAGGGATTCCAGGGTAATGCGCCGCCTGTTGATAAAGCCCACGTGATTGCCACAGGGAAGCATTTTGCGGTTCACGGCCAGCCCGAGAACGGCATCAATGTGGGGCCGGGCAACTACTCCGAGAGGATTGTCAGGGAGCAGTTCCTGCTGCCCTTTGAAACAGCTGTTAAGGAGGCAAAACTCCAGAGCATAATGCCCTCATATAATGAAATCGACGGCATTCCCTCCCATGCGAACAGGGATCTGCTGGAGGGAATCCTCCGCCGTGAGTGGGGCTTTGCCGGACATACTGTTTCAGACTATTTTGGCATAAGAGAGCTTAAGGAGAAGCATTCTGTCGCGGGTTCATATGAAGAATGCGCCAGACAGGCGCTTGAAGCAGGCGTGGACCTTGAACTCCCGTACGCCCAAGTGTATCCCGTGCTGGTTGAACAGGTTAAGCAGGGCAAGATATCAGAAGCAACGCTGAATGATGCAGTTGCCAGGGTATTGAGGTCAAAATTCATAACAGGCCTGTTTGATGATCCATATGTTGATCCGGATCTTGCCGAAAAGGTCTCCAACTGTCAGGAGCACAGGAATCTTGCGCTCAGGGCAGCAAGGGAGGCTATTATACTGCTCAAGAACCAGGACAGCCTGCTTCCGCTTGATAAGGATAAATTCAAAAAAATCGCTGTAATAGGGCCCAATGCACAGGATGTCCATCTCGGCAACTATAGCGGATTTCCCGGAAGGGGAGTAAGTATACTACAGGGAATAAAGGAAAGGGTAGGTGCCAAGAACGTTCTGTTTGCCGAAGGCTGCAGGATTACGGAAAACAGACCAGCGCCCTTCAGCAACGAGGAAGTTAGGTTCGGGGACCCGGAACTGAACGCAGAACGAATCAGGGAGGCTGTCAGGACAGCTGAAAAGGCTGATGTTATAATACTGGCCCTTGGAGGTAATGAACTGACATCACGGGAGGCATGGATAGGGCACCTGGGAGACAGGGACAACCTTGACCTTCTAGGCAACCAGGACGACTTGGTCAGAGCAATGATGGAGATTGGCAAACCGGTTGTGGTTTTCCTGCAGCATGGCCGTCCCAACGCCATAAATTACATATCAGAGAACGTTCCCGCAATCCTGGAAGGATGGTATCTGGGACAGGAGGGCGGAACCGCCGTGGCTGATGTTCTGTTCGGTGATTATAATCCAGGAGGCAAGCTGCCCGTATCTGTGCCCCGGACAACAGGACAGCTGCCTATCTTCTACAACCATAAACCTACTGCAAGGCGCGGATATATCGGATCAGACACAGATCCCATTTATCCCTTCGGATGGGGACTGAGCTACACAACATTCAAATATTGCAATCTTTCTGTTACGCCGGACACTATCGGGACAGGGGGTAACACAACAGTGTCTGTTGATGTGATCAACACGGGCAATATAACCGGTGACGAGGTTGTACAGCTTTACATAAGGGACGAGGTTAGTTCGGTAACCCGGCCTGTCAAGGAACTCAAGGGATTTAAACGAATCACTCTTGAACCAGGTGAGACACGGACCGTGGATTTTTCCCTGGGTCCTGAAGATCTTTCTTTCCTTAACCGGGATATGCGCAGGGTCGTGGAACCTGGCACGTTCAGGATTATGGTCGGCGGCAATTCTGTGGATTTGACAGAAATAGTGTTAAATGTCGCAGCATAGATATATGGCTAGGAACTCAAGGATCAGGAATGGCAAGACATTGATACCTTGCCATTCCTGATCTGCTTTATTCCTCATTTATCGACTTCTGAGACTTCTTCGTTTACTTCTTTGCTTATTCTGAATCCAGACCCCAGCTTTTAAACAGATCCTTATAAAATTGCGGCTGTTCAAAATCAGGAAGCATAGACATATACTGATCCCGATGGGAGTACCTTCTACCCATACCTTTTAAACCTGCCATCAGCTCCTGCATCTTTTCCCGCGGTACGGCGAATATCATCTCTTCTTCCAGTGCCAGAGCTCTCTGGTACTCCCCGGGATCCGGAAGTACCACGCAGTAATTTCCGGTCTTTATGGGATCCACCACAGCATGCCCGCAGGAAGGGAGAAATAAATGGCAGCTAACCTGAGATGAACCTCCGCCGAACATCATCGGCAGAAGTAATCCCCTAAGCTGGGCTGGATTCAAATAAATGAGGACAACATCCGGCATAAAAGTGGCACTTTTCAGTGGCGCTGTAACCACTCCGATATACTTACCAACCTCAAAGCTCATAAAAGATTCTCCCCACATTGCCATGGAATCCGGCTTTTCAACCATTCCATAAGCCATGAGAGCCGTCGGACACCAATGGTCTTCCTTCAGCATGGCCACGGTTTTTCCTTCTCGCCGTGACATACCAAAGGCCTGACACTGTGCAATGTGATATCCTCCGTCTCTTTTTGGCCGAAAGGCTTCTTTCGGGATGTCTGCCTCCTTTTCCAGCATTTTAACAGCAATAGGTGAAGTCCTTAGGAGCAATGATGTTTCCAGTTCATTCCCATATTCATTGAACTTGCTCAATTCAGGCAAAGGATCTACCTCCCTTGGAGAGGGCTTTTTTGCCGTTTGGGCGGCGGAAATGGCTACACCCGATGTTGCCAGTGCTACCGCACCCAGTCCGAGTCCCAAAGCTTCGCGTCTGGTATATCCGTTTTTCATTAGCAATCCTCCTATATTTGAGATTATTGGCAGTAAACTTCAACATGTCCATGCAGCCTCATTAAGCCGTTGATTCCAGCACTGATTTGTTTGGAGTATTGGCTGTTGACCAGGCATGTGAAAATATTGTTGTGTGTCAATGACACTGTCAGTATATAATATAATTGTGGCTGCTGATCTTTGTCAAGTTTGCAAGCTTGGTGAACACTTGAACAAGAGGGTTGTCCAGGATCCTCTAACCCGGCAAAAAGGATTAATTTCCGTGAAAAAGGCACTACCTACCGCTTCAGCATGTCTCTTCCGGTAAAAAATGACACACTCGGACCTATGTTAAATGCACTACTTCGTGTTCTCGTCTTTAACGTACAGCCCGCCGGGTACAGTGGTGAAATGGAATATGGGCCGGTCGACCCGCTTCAATATCAACGGGCAGTGCTTTATCCCGGCAGGCACGAACAATAGGGCGCTTTCTGTAATTACCTGTTTCTCATCTTCAAGCCATATTTCTATTTCACCGCCCAGGTCGTGGGGATTCCCGGGATCGCTTCCGAAAAATCCTATGATTTCATCCGCATCATGAACGTGGGGTTTGTCTTCCAAGGTTTTGGCCGCATTCAGAAACCAGGCCGTATTCATATGGAATGCGCCTTCGACAACATTCTCATCCATCCACAAGATCCTTTTGGCATATTTGGAATAATCGGCTTCGATCTTTTTCTTCTCTTCGGGAACCACGAGATCGGTTATCACGTATTTTCCATACTTGGATTCAGACATCAATCATCTTCTCCTTTCTTCTCTCTTCCTTGCGTACCTCCTTGCTTCCATATAGCGGTTCTGTCGATGCCGAAGTCGGGGTGTGACCCGTCCTCGGCCGGAATCGTGAACAGATAGTTGGGCCCGGCATCCACTGAGGACTCTTTCGGCTTGGGCAGTTGCGGTACCCAGTCATAGGGCACGCGGTAAGCCCGGTAAACAAGGTTACGAATCAGGGGAATGTCGGAATCCCAAAGGTACGGATTCATATATTCCCAGACGATCTCATAATCCCGGGTGACCTCGATAATGCGCCCCTGGGCGCCTTCGGTAATCAGCGTATTGCCGTTGGGAAGCCGCTGGGCGGAGGACACATTGACGCTGTACATTTTATGACCGAAAGCCGGGTCTGGATTATTTGAGGCGTTGGGAACATATTCCCATACAACTTCCTTTGTAACCGGGTTGAACTCGACAACCCGGGAATAGTCACGGCGCATAACCGTTATACCGTCCGGGGCAAAATCGGTCGGAGTTCCGTAGCCGGAGGCGCCGCCGTTGTCAAATACCATAATGTTGCCCGCACCGGGCAATCCCTTGGGAATCATGTGTGTATGGTGCGGGCCGATTATCCATCCCAGTTTCCTGTCATCGTTCTCCCGATAGTAAGGGCCGGCTCGCCATACGATTTTGCCGCTTTTGTGCTCTATGATCGCCAGGAGACCGGCTTCGCGACTGTCGAGGATAATATTGTCCGGGTGGAACCGGCGGTCGCCCCCGTCATACCATTTATTGGGTCCCAGATAGGAAGCACAGTTCTGATGAAACCAGTCGAAACCATCCCCTTCACTCCGAGGCTCCCTGTCATAATTCTGCATGGCCTTCAATGCCGCTTCGTCAAAACCCATCTCATCCAGATGCTCCGAAGCTTTCCATATCCAGACTATTTTGCCCGTGGCTATATCCACCTCATAAACAACATCATCTATCAGCTGTACATTCTTGTTAATCTTTTCATTTCGTACATTGTGATGAGCCAGGACCAGGATGGTGCCTTCCGATATATCCGGTGGAGCGGCATCCGGTATATAGTAGCCTACGGGATTTCCCTTTATCTGGAGATCGTGATGCTGCCGGGAAAGCCACATGGTTCCATCGCCTTCATTGGCCTTTCCTTTCTGCCATTGATTGAACCTCCAGAGAACATTGTCCTTGAAATCTCTCACCTGGATTTCAATGGCGTCCTGCCACCCATGTTTCCAGGAGGCGGTAGCGGACAAAAGATATCCTCCGGGGTATACCTTGTTCGGATGATGAAGCTTCCCTTTCCAGAGATGAACGAGGTTCCCGTTCATATCGATAAGTCGTCCTTCATCAGACGAAAGTATTGTGAACCCGTTCCAGCATTTATCCGGCTTGTAAGTGGTCGTTCCCAGGGGATAGACACTAGGATCAGCGTGGACGACTACCGGAACCAGTACCAACAAAGCCAGAGCAATAAACTCTGCCGGACGTTTCATTTCATGACCTCCTTGGTTGATAGGAACTTGGGGAGTTTCAGTGTATTAAAAACCTTTTATTTTAGCACATCTTTGACTGATATAATGCCGAGGATGAAATTTTCCGTAAGGGTGTGTGCCGGAAACATGTGCAATGAATTCCTCCGGTACTATAATTTCCTACCAGCCGGATTCCATCCCGTACGGTACGGTCATCAATACAGCTTCAATCTGCCGGATCTTGCCGTCCATTATTTTGAAGATCTCTCCGATTATTAAGGAATACGGTTGTTTCACGGACTCGTTTACAGCCCCGTCGTGGTCGAAATAACCCATGGCAAAGGCTAGGCCGGTGACAGGATCGGCAATAAAACGACGCTCTCTTATATCGGTGACAATTACGGAAAATCCCGTATCAAACTGCGCCTTGCAATTCATACCTGCAATGGAGCCTTCTGCTGCGTCGGGATTATTGGCTGTTACCATGGCATTTTCACGTCGCTGGCATTTCGGATCGAAAGGCACATTGGCCCCGTCATTGTCGGTATCCAGTCCGGTAAAATAGCTGTTGCCGATGGTGATAAGATCGGCCCGCGATAGACGTTTGTCCTTCGGGATTTCCTGCATCATAAGAGGATGTGGCTTGTCATGTATTACGATCGGAATGCCGATATCGGGTATTTCTCCCATCATGATATTCCGTACCACGAGGTTTTCAATTTCCGAGATCAGCTTGCCTTTTTCGACTTTCAGACGCGCGGCAAAGAAATTATTGTTGCCGTTTTCATCAATTCTGCCAAGCAATCCAAACTGCCCCGCCTCTTCATCTATCACATCTACACGGTAGGTAGGCATTGCGGATGCCGTGTTCCAGAGGCCGTCAGTGAGATTAAGGCGCACTCCGTTTTCCGTGTATTTCACATTCTTCGTTACCGGCAGTTTCGAGGAGTCGTGGGCTACGAGTGCTTCCAGGTAGGTGGTCATAAAACCTGCCAGGCATTCCCGATCGCATTCGATCGGAGCTGTTGCATTGGCGGTGAGACTGAAGCAGAGTATTGCCATCATAAAGGTAGTGAATATCAAACGTTTCATGATATGTCCCTTCCATAAAGAGGTTGATAGCCGTCTTATTTCCCTGGCATTAAAAGACCCCCGGGTTTCGATTCTGGTTGATTGATAATAAGCCCCTTTTGGGGGTACCAGGTTTAAAAGAATTACTGTTGTGTGTCAATGACACTGGCACCACATAATATTGTTACATCCGGTTAATTAGTACGTAAAGAGTTAGAAGAGCATAACTTATTATAAGTACCTTAATGGCCCATGGGCCTCTTTTTTAAGTGGCGAAAATATTGACAGCATGCCAATTACGTTAGGTGCCACCCAGGCGGGCGGAATACTTGGGAGAGAATAGAAGATCATCGAGTCCGGCCAAGTCTGGAAAAGGCTACCCGCCCGCCTCGTTTAGTTTTGTGCAGGGTCATAGCACATAAACGAGTTCGCCTTTTAAAAGACAACCCCATGGCCCATATACCGCAAAATATTCAGATATCATTAAGTAGCGTACTCATTAAGCGGATAAACCAATAAGCATCATCACCTGAGGTCACGGCTGTTCTTGGAAAGACGACATCTCAAAAAGGATTCCACCCAAGGCCTGCAGTGGTCATATTTTCAAGGGTTTGCTCCACCAGAACCCCTGGCAGAATATGCCCTTGCTACCAGGAAAAGGTTTGCCAAACCCTTGAAAATAAGACCACGTCCACTGAATGCCATAGATGTCGTCTTGAAAAGAAGTGCAGTGACCGGATATTACCGATAGCTTTATTCAGTCATGATATCTTTTGCTTCATGCGCCCGCCTCGTCTGGTCTTGTGCAGGGTCAGTGCACATAAACGAGTTCGCCGCTTAAAAGAGAACCCCATGGCCCATATAGCGCAGGATATTTAGATATCATTAACTAGTGTACTCATTAACAGAATAAATTATAATATTGTAGCCGCCGATCTTTGTCAAGGCTGACCCTTTCGGGGCTTTTATAGGGTAAATCTTGTGGATCAGCCTGCTTAGACGGATAAACCTGGCCCATAAAAACTGTTGACACCTATTAATAATTAAAATAGATTATTTTCAACATTAATTGCACATATAATAATAGGGGGATTATAATGAAATTAACCAGGTCCTTGTTATTTGTTTTGCTACTCTGTTTTGTTTTTCCAGCTTTATCAAATGCTGACCAGTTTGAAGACGCTGTGACCGCAATTGCGGATGAAGATTTTGAAAAGGCCTGCGAATTACTTCGTCCTTTGGCTGAAGAGAAGAATTTACCGGCTCAGACCATTCTGGGCTTGATGTATATCAAAGGACAGGGGGTCGGGAGGGATTTCAACAAAGGTTTGTCAATGATAATGGATGCCGCAAGACAGGGACATGAGCAGGCCAGGGTAATTGCAGCTGCTTTATGCATAGAACTAGCGGAATTGGGTGATGTGAAGGCAATGTATAACGCGGGATATATGTGCCTGAACGGCTGGGGAGGAGAATATGATTCCAGTAAATGTATAAAATGGCTAGAAAAGGCTGCGGAAAACGGGCATACACGTTCAGCAAAGGTGCTTTCCCAGATATATACAAAAGGTTCGTTCGGTATAACTCCTGATAAAGAGAAGGCATCCTACTGGAGCAATATGGCACAGGAATAGGTGAACGACAGATTCTTTTTTAGTTATACAGTCCTGTACGGGTGTTGCCTTTAACTCTGATTTATGATCTTGTCTAAAAGTCATGTATTGCCCCAATCTCCTGAGTAACTTCTGCTTGATGATAACTCCCTATAAAACAACCGTTATGTGTAAATGACCCTAGCGGCGAATAATATTGTGGATGCTGATGTAGATTGGTTTTTGAAATAAAATCAGAGGGTTATAATTGAATTACAATTTTTTTATTGAAACTACGAAAAATTTTGTTGACAAATACGAAAGAGTTCGTATATTTTTGATAAAAGAGTCAAGGGATGTGTGATATATCTCTTCAGGATGGTTTTTCCATGAATAAACCTGTAACAAAAAGGAGTTGGAAAAATGAAAGCGATAACAAAACTGGCATTTATTTTCACAATATCGCTTCTGACCATGGCATGCGCGACCATGCCGGCTAACAGGGCTGAAAGATATAACTTCGACGATAAACTCGTAAAGGTTGATGAGATATACAAATTTCGGTTGAAAAGCTGGGAAAAGGTCGACAATCAGTCTCTAATGGTCCAAACTGACGTGAATGATTATTACCTGTTTGTCTTGCATCGGCCGTCGCCCAGCCTGGTTTTTAGCGAAAACATCGGTATTACTGACAGTGTTGATAAGATCAAACCAGGCTATGACAATGTGGTGGTTGAAGACTCTGGTGGCAGAGAGTCATTTATTATCCAAAAAATATACAAGATCGAGAACCGGCAACAGGCTAAGGAAATCAAGGAGCAACTAGTTAGAAAATTAAATGACTGATATTATTTTGGGCCTATAAGATTTCATGTCGAGTGCTGACCATACAGTTATGGTTCGGCACATGATTAGGCTTGATTAAGGAATAAATATGGGAAGAAGTGAGATGCCGATACCGACAAAGTCGGAACTAGCGATCCTGAATGTTTTATGGACAACCGGGCCAAGCACGGTGCGCGAAGTACAGAACATCCTCAATCGAACACGAAAGGCCGGTTATACGACCGTATTAAAACTGCTGCAGATCATGACCAAAAAAACACTGGTCAGGCGTGATGAGTCTAACCATGCGCATGTCTACCTAGCCAACTACTCAAAACAGGAGACCCAAAGGCGTCTGGTGGATGAACTGTTGAAAAAGGCGTTTGGAGGATCATCCTTGCAACTGGCCAGCGCACTGTTCGATGCTGAAAAGCTCAGTAAATCGGAGTTTGAAAAGCTTCGCAACGGAATCATCCACCTTCGAAAAAAGGAGAGCGATAATGGAAATGATAAACTTGACTGACTCGATTGTCAGATTTCCATTTTTCTCCTCCGTCCTCTGCCTATCCCTCTTACCAAGTAGAGGGAACTAGTGGAATGCCCACTGCCCCGACACACCGGGATCTTCGACAAGTAGTGTGGGGTATCAAAAATATTGATGAAACCCGCTAGTGCAACCACAAAGGGCATGAAGATCAAATATATTAATCCGATAAGTTACTTGATATTAACGGTCATTGGAGTTTTTACTTATGGACATTTCTCTTGAAGTAAGGAATGAACTTCGGCAAAAGATGAGGTAATCTCCAAAAGAACAGCATATTGATCACCGGATTTGACCTTGTTCAGGTAGGGAACAATATGAGGTATGTTATTGAGCGAATCTACAAGATTAGTGACTCTGAGCAGATGTGTGCTATGAAGAATCAGCTTGTGGGTAAGAATTAAGTAAAGAGAAAAGAGCTAAAGAGGGACAATCCTATAATCTGCTGTCAAGAGAAGAATAAAACATCCCCCTTTGTGTTTATCCTTGATACCCTGCATAAATGAGAATACATTCTTAAAAGTGTCCTCTTCCTTCCTGAATCCCCGTTCCACATGGAGCGGTTCCCATAGGCCTTCCTCTCCTGATTTTTTAATTGACACTCATATTAGTATTTCTTAAAAAGTGAAAGCTTATCAGCCTATGATCTATTGAAGGTTCGGAATATGATTGGAAAAAACATCATGAACGTTCAACGGTACATGGTCCTTATTCTGGTGATTATTTTCTGTGGGACGGCCTTCGGCGCCGATATATCCCAAGATTTGGAGGTACACGAGCTTCCCGAGGTCACAGTGACCGCCCCCCATGAACAGGATTATACCACACTGCCGGAACGGGACCTCATGGAAAGACCGATTACTGAATCACCCGGGCTGGATATTGCCATCAGCGTGGTTGGACGCAAGGAGATTGAGGAACAGAATCCATACTCGATAGTAGATGCCATGAACTATATTTCGGGGGCCTGGACGGAGACCAGGGGACGAAAAGTAAAACAGTTCTTCTCGGTGCGGGGGCAGCGGTATCCATACCCGGGCTATCTTGTAGACGGGGCCTGGTTTCGCGAGTTCCACGAGATAACCTACTATCTCAGTGCCGACAACTTTGATCGAATCGAGATCCTGCGGTCAAGCAGTGCGCTTCTTCTAGGGCCCGGTGGGCTTACAGGCATGGTAAACGTTATTCCGCGAACTTATGGCAGTAGAGAAACCCATACCGAGGGCATTTACGGTACCCATAACAGTTTCCGCGGAGACATAGCCCACGGTGGTCGGGGAAAAAACTATAATTATGGCTTTGGTGTCGGGTATTTTCACACGGATGGGGCGAGTGGAATGAACGCCATAGAGAATATGATTAATCTCTACGGCCGGATTAAATACCGGCTGAACAGTGACCTTGACCTTTCATGGTCAAACTACCTGCTGCTTGGCGACAGGGAGCTTCGGCTCGCGCTTCCACCTGCAAGCAATACTATGCAGACACGCAGGGACAGCTTTGATCCTATGCAGACCTATGTAACAGTAGCCAAACTGCGTTACGAACCGGACAAAAGTCAGGCCATGGAATTGATAGTCAATTACGGAGGCAGACGTTTTGACGGTCATCGGGTGGGCAGTCCGGACTGGCTGGAGGAGGACTATGAATACGGCGCCACCATCATCCACAGCAGGGAACTCAACAGTGACAACATCTTACGTGTAACCGGCCTTTTCCACCGATGGATTACGCCTACAGGGAAACGTTTCTATGTAGGTAATCCTGGAGATATCCGGACCTACTCCGCGGCAATTGTTGATGAGCATGATTTCGGAAGACTGCTCGCCAGTGTCGGCTACAGATACAGCAGGGAGCATATCGAGGAGTTCGGTGGATTCAATGTGGAGGGCAGTCCCGGACCACTCAGTTCGGTGAAGGTAAATGACGAGTGGACCGATCCCCTGCATGCGATGAATCTTGGAGCATCCCTTGAAGTTACCAGTAGTATGTCTTTGCTTGGGAACGTTTCCTGGGGTCAGCTCGCCGCACAGCCTGGCATGCTCGATCTGAATCTGAATCAACCTGGAGCGGAAGACCGCTATAAATTTGACCTGGGAGTCAGGTGGCGCAGGGAATCATTTGGAGAATTGGCCCTGACAGGTTTCTATATACGTCGGAAGGACGCGGCCCTGGCCAGTAAAACCACAGTGCTTGTAAGCGGTGAACCCTATGTCCTTTTTACCACTGACGACCAGGAGAATTACGGGTTTGAAATGGACCTTCGCACCCGTCGTTTTTCCAGTGGTCTGCAGTTTTTTATAAATGCCACAGCCATGCAGATACGGCGCACGATGAATGGTATATGGGTGGATGACAGTGAGGTCCCGGAAATAATCCTGGGTGGAGGACTGCTATACGGCAGGAACGGTTTTACGTTGTCCCTCTATGCAAAACATCTGTCAGAATATGAGAATGAACGCTTTCTCCCTGCCGGTTCTCCACCGGCACCACTCGGAGCCTTTACTGACCTTACAGGGCAGGTTGGATACAGATATAAAACCGGCATGGAGATCTTCGCCAGGGTGGAGAATATAATGGATGATGAATATTCGACAGTAGCAGGATATCCCCATGAAGGGGCGCTATTTTACATAGGTGTTAAAAAGCTTTTCATTGACAGGTAAGTTGCCACTTCCATATAATCGATAGAAAAAGCGGGAATCAATTATTAAGACTTTTTAACAGGAGGTAACGAAATGGAAACCAGGAATGTCACCCTTCAATCCATCTTTTGCCTGGTGGTGATCCTTTGCCTCTTTATTGCCATCCATACAGCAGGTTGCTCCCGGGAGGCACCCGAGGAACAGGCAAAAGACATTTCCACCCAAACTAATACCAAAGATATGGCAAATGATATTCTTGAACAGTCCGGTATTAAGGGTGGATTCATTGTTCATGTCAACTGCGGTGACGGTGTCCTCACCGAAGCCCTCCAAAAAAACGATAGTTATATGGTGCAGGGATTGGACAGGAACATGGATAATGTGTCAAAGGCCAGGCAACATATTGCGTCAAAGGATAAGTATGGCCCCATATCAGTGGATTGTCTGAAAGGAGACCGGTTGCCCTACATTAATAACATGGTTAACCTGATTGTCGCTGAGGATCTGGGAAGTATTTCCATGGATGAAGCTATGAGGGTACTAACGCCGGACGGTGTACTCATGACCAAAAACGCCGGCAACTGGGAAAAAACAGTCAAACCAATACCACCTGAGCTTGATGAATGGAACCAGTACCTTTATGACGCCAGCAACAACGTTGTTTCCAAGGATAAGATAATCGATTCTATCAAGCATTATCAATGGATAGGCAGCCCCAGGTGGGCCAGGCATCATGACACCACAGCGAGTATGAGTGCCTTGGTTTCGGCAAATGGCCGCATATTCTATATCCTGGACGAAGGTCCCAAAGAATCCATTCAATTACCTGCTGAGAACTATCTGGCAGCCAGGGACGCATACAACGGAACTGTTCTCTGGAAACGACCCATAAAGGAATGGCAAAACCATTTATTTGCCTTGAAGAGCGGTCCTGCCTATTTGCCGCGACGTCTGGTAGCGATTAGAGACCGCGTGTTCGTGACACTCGGGATTAACGCCCCTTTGAGCGAATTGGACGCGTCTAGCGGCGAGATTCTTCGGACTTTTCCGAAGACAGAACAGACCTCGGAAATCATATTCTCGGATAATACCCTCTTTCTGTTGATCGGACGTCCGGAGAAAAAAGAGGAACCCTTCGCACCCAAACATACCTATGTGTGGGATAACGCAGATTATGCACGAAGCGAGTGGGGCTGGAGCGGAGAACCAGCACAGATTATGGCTCTTCATGCCGATAGCGGCGGTGTCCTCTGGACCAGGGAGTATCCGGTAGCCCCGCTCTCCCTGTCGGCAGATTCGAAGGCTGTCTATTTTTACGACGGATCGAAACTGATCGGTCTCGACCGCAACAGCGGGAAAGAAAAATGGCAGTCCGACACCATTGAAACCAGGAAGATCGACACGGCCTATGCGCCCAGGCTGGTGATTTCCGACGACGTTCTGGTCTTTTCAACCGGATCACAATCGGGTTTCGGGCCGGGATCGATGATAGCGGTGTCTGCTACCGACGGCAAGAAACTCTGGGACGCCCCGCAACCCTCATCCGGGCATTATTCGCCGGAAGATATCTTTGTTATCCACGGCCTGGTCTGGACGGGCAATACTGCGTGGGGCCAGGCGGACGGAAAATATATCGGGCGGGACCTTCACACCGGCGAATTGGTGAAGGAGTTTCCCTGTGATGCGGATATCTACTGGTTCCATCAACGGTGTTATCCCAGCAAGGCGACCGAAGACTATATTCTTTCCTCCCGTACGGGCATCGAGTTTATTGATCTCGAACAAGAGCACTGGAATATCCATCATTACATCCGGGGCGGATGTTATTACGGTATCATGCCCAGCAACGGTCTGGTTTATACGCCGCCCCATGCATGTGCCTGCTATATGGAAGCGAAACTGAATGGATTCTGTGCACTCGGGGGGAACCATGAATCGGAACCGGACCTGGAGGCGGCGGGTTCCGAAGACCGGTTCGAAAAGGGACCGGCCTACGAAGCGCAGATTACGGATGATGCCGGTTCTGCCGACTGGCCGACCTACCGTCATGACGCAAAAAGAAGTGCTTACACACCATTTAGCGTTTCCCCGGATGTGGAGCTTCAATGGAAATTTGAACTGGGAGGAAGACTAAGCAGTCCGGTTGTTGCGGGCAACCGGGTGTACATTGCCCAGGTGGACCAGCATACACTTTATTCACTTGACGCGGACACCGGGGAGAAAGTGTGGAAATTCACTGCCGGCGGAAGGGTGGATTCTCCTCCGACTGTCTTTAAAGGTCGCGTCCTGTTCGGTTCCGCCGATGGTTATGTCTATTGCCTTAATGCCGCAGACGGCGCCCTGATCTGGCGCTTCCGCGCAGCGCCCCTGGATCTACGCATGGTGGCATTCGAACAGGTGGAATCGGTATGGCCGGTCCATGGAACCGTTCTCGTCCAGGGCGACACGGTTTACTGCGTGGCAGGAAGATCAATGTTCCTGGACGGCGGCATGCGGTTGATTCAATTGAATCCCGAAACCGGGCAGAAACTGGCGGAAACTATTCTCAATGAAATCGATCCGGAAACAGGAAAGAATCTGCATGCCTATGTTGAAGGTTTGAATATGCCGGTGGGTCTGCCCGATATCCTGTCCAGCGACGGGCAGTACATTTATATGCGTTCACAGCAGTTCGACCTGGACGGAAATCGAACAGAGATTAAGGTAAGAGATATAAGGGATCAGTCGGGCGAAGGAGCTCATGTGTTTTCGCCCATTGGCTTTCTGGATGATTCCCAGTTTTCCCGCTCCTATATGATGTACGGCAAGAGTGTAAAAAGCGGATGGGGTGGATGGGAAGTCATGGCCAAATTGACACCCTCGGGACGGTTGATTGCGGTCGACGATAATGCGGTATACGGATACGCACGCAAACCTGAGTTCCTGTGTGAATCGATAGTCCTGGAATACCAGCTCTATGCTGCGGACAAGGCCGGTAATCGGAAATCTATTGAGATAATATCCAATGCTGCAGAAGCACCGGTGAAGGGCTTAGGCAGTGAGATGATTGACTATGCCCCAGATTGGAAGGCTCGACAGGGGCTCCCCGAGTCCAGGCAATCGGCCGTGCAATTCAGATGGCTGGTCGATAAACCTCCCCTTCAAGTCCGGGGCATGGTTTTGTCGGACAATACGCTGTTTATCGCCGGACCGCTGGACGTGGTGGATGAAGAAGAGGCATTTTTTGCCCTGGATGATGCCGCTATGCTGGAAAAGCTGGCCGAGCAAAGCGCTTTGCTTAAAGGCAAAGAAGGAGCCTTGATATGGGCGGTATCGGCCAAGGATGGAGAAAAGCTCGCGGAATACAAGCTGGACTCTCTACCGGTTTGGGACGGTATGGTTGCGGCGAATGGAAATCTGTTCCTGGCGACCATGGAAGGAGAGGTTATGTGTTATTCCGAGAAAGGTAATTAGTCCCTTGAGAGTTAGATATTTATTGCTGGTTTTTATCGCTGTTATGGGGATCTGCGCGATCCGACCATCAGTTGAGGATGCCCGATCATGCTCCGTTCCCGTGTTCCGTTACGCCCTGGAAAGATGGAACCCTGACCCTTATAAAGCGATTTTTATCTACCGGGATAAGATTTCGGAAAAGGACAGGGCATTGTTGGATCAATTAAACCAGGCCATTTTTAATCCTGAGTATCCGTTGAATCTGCGCATGCGCGAAGTCAATGTAGCCACTTTTTCGAAAGAAAAACTCGAAGGATTGCTTAAAAGTCCGATCCCTGAAGAATTGCCGGTTTTTGCAATATGGTATCCGGATCAGATGGGTAAGGCGGCCCCGTTGTGGACCATTATTCTTACACCATCCGTGATTCAGGATTTGATAATTTCGCCCAAACGAAAACAGATGTCTGAAAGCCTGATCAATGGAGAATCCGTAGTCTGGGTGTTTGTTCCGTCCGGAAATGGGAACAAGGACGAGCAGGCCATGGCTCTTATCAAGCAGGAGCTGGAATGCGCGATGATCACCTATGGAAAAACACCCTTCTATGTCCTGTCCGGAAACCAAAAAAAGAAACTCGCATATGGATTCCCGGTCCTGACAGTTTCTCCAGATGATGCCAAAGAACGTTTCTTTCTGGATATGCTCCTCCGCAGCGAATCGGATCTATTGGAATATACAGACGAACCGATGGTGTTTATCGTCTTCGGCCGAGGGCGCTCGCTAGGGTGCCTCTTTGGCCAACACATTACCTCTGACAAGATCCAGGATGCCATTGCCTTTCTGTCTGGCGCCTGCAGCTGTGAGGTCAAGTCGTTGAACCCGGGCATGGATCTTCTCCTCGCCGCCCCCTGGGATCAGGTCGTTATGGATTCTTTTGTGGATGATACTCCTTTGCCGGAGCTGACCGGTGTTATGCCGGATCCTCCTGCGCCAGTGGAACAATCCCCTGCCGTGGTCCCGGAGGATGTGCCCATAGAAAAGTCAAACAGCGTTCTAAAGTCCTATGGCGTCGCTTTAGGCTTGGTCCTGGCAATCGTAGTATTCGCAGGAATTATTTTGACTATTTGGCAGAAAAAAGATTGATGAAAATTCAGCAACTGGTACTAAAGGAAATAATACACCGTAAATTGAATTTTTCCCTGAGCGTATTTGCGACGTTAATCGCAACCGCATCTCTGATTGGTTCCATCGTCCTGTTGCGTGTGTATGATATTAGAACCGAATCAATCCTTCAACAGAAAGAGGCGGAGCTTCAGGCACGCATGGATAAACTCCAGGATGACATGCGCAAAGCGATGCTTGTTCTGGGGTTCAATATCGTCATTCTCCCAAAGGATCAAGATCTGGCGGACTGGTATTCGGACGATTATTCTGTCAAAGATATGCCCGAGTCTTATGTGGACCGTCTCGCCAATTCCGATATCCTTTCCATACGGCATCTTCTGCCCAGCCTGCAACAGAAGATTCTATGGCCGGAACGAAGACGCAGTGTCATTTTGGTGGGCACGCGCGGAGAAGTCCCCAGGCTGCACCAGACACCAAGAAAATCTCTGGTTCAGCCCGTACCCTACGGATCCATCACTTTGGGGTATGAACTCCATCGAAGCATGGATATCCGGGTAAATGACACCGTCAAACTTATGGGCAAAACGTTTACCGTAAACGAATGTTACGAAGAGAGGGGAAACAAAGACGATATTACTGCATGGATTAACCTGAAAGAAGCCCAGGAACTGTTGGGAAAAGAAGGTCGAATCAACGCGATTCTGGCTCTCGAATGTTTGTGTACCGGAAGCAGCTCGCTGCCAACAATCAGAAAGGAGATCGCCGCTATTCTCCCGGGCACCCAGGTGATCGAAAGAGGATCCCGTGCGCTGGCCAGGGCGGAAGCCAGAACCAAAGTGGCCCAGGAAGCCGCCACCACTCTTGAAAAGGAAAAGCGAGGGAGGGAAACCATACGTCATGAAAAGGAACGAATGGCATCCATTTTAATACCTGCTGTTCTGTTGGCCTGTGCTCTCTGGGTAGCATTCATGGGCTTCATTAATGTGCGTTCAAGGCGGGAGGAGATTGGTATTCTGAGGACGGTGGGTATTTCAGCCAGACATATATTCATGCTCTTTACCTGGAAACACCTTTCCATCGGTATCCTAGGGGGTTTTTGGGGATTGGCTCTGGGAACCATTCTGCCGTTTCTGTTTTCCGGTCCTGATTATGCCCTTAGAGTAGGAGCAGTCGGACCCCTGACGTTTTGGCTGGGCCTAGGGGCACTTTCTTTGATCGGTGCCTCATTCCTTTCCGTCGTCGCTGGCTGGATTCCCGCAATGATTGCATCCCGTCAGGACCCGGCGGAAGTGCTTAGAGATGAATGAAATGGTGATACGACTGAAAGGCGTCACGAGGAGCTTCAATGGTCCAAAAGGCAAAATAATCGCCCTGAATGATGTTTCTTTGTCTTTATCATCAGGCGAATTGCTTGCAGTCAATGGCCCCAGTGGTTGCGGTAAGACCACACTTTTGGTGACAGCCGCCGGCATGCTGAAACCGGATCAGGGTGATGTAGTGTTTGTGGAGAAAGATCATCCCTATAATCTCCCTCCAGACCGACGGAGCCGTCTGCGTGCCGGCGTAATTGGGTTTGTCTTCCAACAGTTTCACCTTATACCCTATTTAACAGTCAGAGAGAACATCATCATCCCTTCACTGTCCGCACCCGGCAAGGAGCTGGATCAACGTGCACAGGAACTCATTCAGCAGTTCGGTCTGCATGAGCGTGCCGATCATGTCCCATCTCAACTCAGTACGGGGGAACGGCAACGGACTGCCCTGGCGCGGGCACTGTTTAACCGGCCAAGAATCATTATGGCGGATGAACCAACCGGGAATCTGGATGATGAGAATGCCCATATTGTGCTAAAACACTTGGGCCACTATGTTTCAATGGGGGGAAGCGTATTACTTGTCACACACAGTGCCGGGGCTGCCGATTACGCGACACGAATTCTGAAGATGAAGGATGGCCACCTGCTGTCATCCTGATCGCTTCCCTGATCCACCATCTAGATGTCATCTGTTGCGTTGCCTGCGTTCGCTCCTCCTTGCGGCGTATTTCATATACGCCTCAGTCGTCGCTCCTTGGCACCTTGCATCTAACATCTATATGGTGGCCAGGGTTATACCAAAATCCTGTGCTAATATGAATTATTTGCAGGTTTGATGGTGGATTTTGGGCTTATTTTATGCTTGCCTCCGTGGAGTGAATTTGTTATAAGGAAAAAATACAGAGTTACGAGTTAGTAATATTAGAACCGGGAAATGCTGATCTCTGGTTGCAAGAGAGAGATTAAAATCTGTACGGAACAATTTAGATTTAGTCCCTAAAAGGAGGTAGTAATTATGGCAAGTGATTTAGCGGTGCTATTATCGGATTTGAAAGAACAGGAAGCATTGGATGCGGTAAAGAAAAAGCTGGATGATGGCGTTGATCCCATGGAAATTCTGGGACAAGCAAGAGAAGGAATGGAGATTGTGGGTGAGAGATTCAGCAAGGGAGAGTATTTCCTTCCTGACCTGATCTACTCAGGGGAGATATTGAAGGGCATTACTGCACTTGTTGAGCCTTATATAAAGGAAGCGGAGACAGAGACAGAAAAGCTCGGCAAGGTAATTATCGGTACCGTGGCAGGAGATATCCATGATATCGGAAAGGATCTGGTTATCTTTATGCTGGATATAGGCGGGTTTGAAGTCTATGACCTCGGGATCGACGTACCGGTACAGAATTTTGTTGATAAGATAAAAGAGACAGGAGCCACGGTAGTGGGGTTGAGCGGGTTTCTTACTCTGGCATTCGATTCAATGAAGGAAACAATAGACGGAATTAAACAGGCAGGATTAAGGGATAACCTCAAGATCATGATAGGCGGTGGCCAGATTGACACTGACGTTCAGAATTATACAGGGGCCGATGCCTGGGGAAAAGACGCCATAGCAGCGGTAGACCTGGCAAAGGGATGGCTTGTGTCATAAAGACGGCAATTGAATCTTAAGAAGAGAGTTATCTACAAATCAACAAAAAAGCCAACGATTTCAGACAATGCTCTGATTCCATTGGCTTTTTTGTCTTTACCACAGATTTTGTCCTGTTAATACCCGCCATACTCCTTGGTGAATTCAACCATGGCCTTGATATTCTCCGGCTTTGCCTCATCGAAAAACGCGCCATTGCCCATAATGAAACCACCGTCTTTGCCAACAGTATCGATAAGTTTTTTACAGTAGGCTTTCACCTCATCAGGTGTGGCTAATCCCAACAGGGAAGAGGGAACGTTGCCGAGAAGACAAGCATTCTTACCCAATGTCTTCTTGGCTTTCTGCATATCCGACTGGTCAACCATCCATGCCGTCTTACCTTTCGGTATGTCTTGGATAGTTTCCAGCCGCGTGTCCCAATGCCCCTCAAGCGCGGGGAATGGTATGCACCCCCCCTCAACGAGGCCCTCTATTACTGCTTTAAAGAAAGGCCAGTAGAATCTCTTGAATTGCTCATCGGACATAAAGCCGTCCGCACCTTTATGCAGGGGCATAAATATCAGGGGGTTTCCTGTCTGCTGCATGGCGCTTATTCCCAAATCGATCATGATGGGGATAAGCGCATCCATGGCCTTAAGGAGTTTATCAGGTTGCCGATACATGTCCATCATGATTCCGCTGGTGCCTCTCAGGGTATCGCCGATGGTGTCAAACGGCACCTTGGAATACCCGCCGACGATATTGGGAAACCCTAATGATGTCAGATCAGTATTTGAATTACCAATAACCGTCGCCCATTTTAGGGCTTCTGCTCCGGCCTCAAAAAGGGCCTTAAAGGTGTCCTGAACAGGGGGTAGGGCAAAGGGTATAAAATTATAGGCAACCCCGTACATTTCAAGTATGCCGGTGTACGGAGGAAGCATGGTGAATCCCTTTAACGCCCCGAATACTCGTGGCAGGTAGAAGTTTCTGAAGTAAAGGGATGGATCCGTTATGAAGAGATCATACTCCTCCGGCTTCATGTATTCTGCCTCATTACACTGGTAGCTACGTTCAGGGGGCACACCGTGGCCCGGCCAAGAGTATAATTTGTAGTCAAGGATCTCAAAGAACTTTCCCGGGCCGGCTCCTGCAGCGCCCATATGGGTATCCGGCTTGAAGTCCAAGATGAATTTCTTAAAGCCAGCGACACACCTGTCATAGTCATACATGGCATCCTGAACGGTCATTCCCTCATAAGTAAAACCATACATATTAGGAAACAGGGCAACTGGGACTCTGTCCGGGGTCTTTTTTAGCTGAATGGCATCCTTGATTCTGGTTAAGCTTGCCCTATAATTAGCCTCAGCTTCCGGGCTTTGGAACTGAAGGTCATTCCCTTCAGGGTCCTTCGGCGTAAGCAGCTTTTGAAACTGCGCCTCCTGCTTTTCGTCCGCTGACATGTCTTCCCATTTCTTTTCCATTGTCTTACCCTCCTATCCAGTATTCCGCGGTAGATAATTGAACGGTCCTCCCTCTTGATCGAGCAGGAATTTCCCTTTTTTGCCGCAGACTGTAAAGATCTTCGAAATATTCTTTATCACCCAGGTATATAAAGCTCCGTGATTAGCCTGCAAAAGTTTATATGCACTCCTCGTTGCACCACGGGGGGGCGATTTCTGCGAAAGCATAGGCCCTTTCAACTACAGATATGCCTGCTACTATGGTTTCGACTACAGGCGCAAAACCGGCTTGAGCACACGTCTATTTTCCATGTCTTCCACCGCCTTGTTTATCTCCTCGAATGGATAGAAACCGATCAACTTGTCGAAAGGCAAACGCCCCTGTTTATAAAGCTCAATCAGCTTGGGGATAAACAGGTCCGGATGGCCGTCTCCCCCGAGGATCCCCTTAACTGTCCGGCCGTTCATAAGGAGATCCATATCCAGACCGACCTCCGTGCCCGGTGGCACAACCCCCAGGAGACCGCAAACTCCGAGACGGGGGAGCGCGTCCACGGCCTGCCGAAGCAGATCGGGATTACCGGCACATTCCAGGGTAAATTCCGCACCCCCGCCGGTAATGTCCCGGATGGCTTCAACCGGGTCAACCTCGGTGGTGTTGACAGTATGGGTGGCGCCCAATTCCTTTGCCAACTTCAGCGACTCCGGGCGCCTGGCTACGGCGATAATGGTGGTATAACCGCATACCACCGCACCAAGTATGGCGCTCAACCCCACATTGCCGATGCCGAATATGGCGATGGAAGATCCGGGCTTGCCCTGAAAGGAATTTATGACCGCGCCGGCACCGGTCATGACGCCGCACCCCAGAGGTCCCAGGATCTCAAGGGGGACGTCTTTCGGCACCTTGACCACGTTCCGTTCGTTGGCCAGCGAGAAATTGGCAAAAGAAGACTGGTTAAAAAAGCACCCGTGGATGGCCTGACCGCCCTTTCGCAAAGTCGGGCTACCGTCCGGCCGAGCACCGTTGAAATTGTGCTGGAAGAAATTCAGGCAATAGAGAACATCGCCGGCCTTGCATGATGTGCATTGCCCGCAGTAGTCCCAGGCCAATACCACATGATCGCCCGGCTTTACCTTGGTCACCCGTGCCCCTACTTTTTCCACAACACCGGCACCTTCGTGTCCGAAAACACTTGGCGGTGGTGGGATCGGCAGATGCCCGTCCCGGGCTGCCAGATCCGTGTGGCAGATGCCGACGCCGACTATCCGGACCAGCACCTCATCGTCGTTCGGATCACTGAGTTCCAGAGGTTCAATATTGAATTTTCCCGATTGCTCATAAACGACCGCAGCCTTAATCTTCATTTTCCCCTCCTTAAGCTATGAACAGGTATTTATTCCCCCAATTGAATCTGAGGCTATGATGAAAGTGACCGCAGATAGAAAAACTGCTTGAATACTATGATCAAAAAAGATAGTGTTGTTATAGTTTTTTACTTTGAACATTTTTTGTCAAGTGAAATATTGTTTTATGGTACGATTTGCTACATATAGAGACCCTTGCGTAACTCCCCTCTCCGTCATTCCCCGGCCCGTTCGACAAGCTCACGGCCCTGAGTATTGTCGAAGGGTTGACCGGGGAATCCAGAAGTCTTTGGCCCGGCTGACATTTGTCCTATAGTCGATAGGAGAGTGGAATGACAAAAATGGATGTTAAATGATGTTTTTCAAAGGTCTCATATAAAGGGTGCCCTTACATGAGAAGAAACTCTTATATTTACTGAAATATCATTAAGTGAATGCCATTGTTTTAATGGAGGGAGAAGAAATGAAAATAAGAAGATTGGCTCACAAAACTATTCTTATAGTCTGTATCCTGGGATTTGCGCTTGCGGCGACTACTCAAGATCTCACCGGTCAAGAGCGTTGGGTAGCCACTTGGGCAGCATCTCCCCAGTCGGCTTCCTTTGACTTTCCGGGTCCAAAGCAGTCTGCAGCCCCTGAGATAGAAAGGAACGAATCGCTAAAAACCCAAGACAACCAGCCCGAGCAATCCGACCAACCTCCACCATTCTTTATGCCCCCGAACATAAACAACCAAACCGTGCGTATGATCGTGCGCTCCAGCATAGGAGGAAGCAGTGTGCGGGTCTACATTTCGAACGCTTATGGAACCAGCCCCCTCACCGTGGGTTCCGCACATATCGCCTTGCACGATAAGGGATCGGCGATTATTCCTGCTTCGGACCGAGCGCTGACATTCAGCCGGAAAGATTCCTTCGTAATCCCACCTGGGGCCCTGATGGTGAGTGACCCGGTTGATCTTCAAATTCCTGAGCTCTCCTACCTGACAATCAGCGTGTATGTTACAGGCGCCCCGACTCCCCCAACCATACATTTGACAGGCTTGCACACAACCTATATTTCAAAGCCCGGAGATTATACGCGGTCGGTCAATATTGAGGAATCGAGCACCGTGCAATCCTGGTATTGGATCTCCGGCGCGGATGTGCTGGCACCTGCCGATTCAGGACTGATCGTGGCGTTGGGCGACTCCATTACGGATGGCGCGACATCAACGCCTGATACGGATAGGAGCTGGCCAAGTAAATTAGCGGAGCGACTGCTGGCAAACAAAGAAACGGCCAATTTGGCGATTGTCAATCATGGAATCTCCGGGAATCGTCTTCTTGGAGACGGTGCCGGAGTATCAGCCCTAGCACGCTTCGACCGGGACGTTCTAAGCCAGCCTGGCGTGAAATGGCTAATTGTATTGGAAGGTATCAATGATATCGGGATGAGCTCCATGGGGATGCAAATGGGCGTCGCAGTCACCGCCGAGGACCTTATCGCGGCCCATTGGCAATTGATTGAACGGGCTCACCTGCACGGTATCAAGGCAATTGGCGCTACCTTGACGCCCTTTGCCGGTGCGCTTTATTACAGTGAAAAGGGTGAATCCATGCGGCAAGCCGTCAACCAATGGATTCGTACAAGCGGTGCGTATGATGCGGTCATTGATTTCGACGCAATATTACGGGATCCGGAGAACCCAAAACAGATGAACGCCGAATACTTCATCAATGATTACCTTCACCCTAACGACGCCGGCTATAAAGCAATGGCGGAAGCCGTCGATCTGTCGATGTTCTCTTACAACAAAAGTAAATGAGGTGAGTAAATAATGATTGCACAAGACAAGCTGGAAAGGATCGTTGGCGCCGGCAACCTGAGCATAGAACAGGATATGTTAGACCAATATTCGAGGGACATGAGTTTCGTCAACCAGGTAAGACCGGCTTGCGTGGTAAAGCCGAAGAAAGCGGAAGATATTCAGAAGATCATTAATATTGCCAATGAGACCCAAACGCCGCTGGTACCTGTCAGCTCAGGGGCTCCTCATTTCCGTGGTGATACCGTCCCCTGCAACGGCGGGAGCGTTGTGGTCGATCTCACCCATATGAAAAAGGTGATATCTGTTGACCGTCCGCGAAGGGTAGCCATGATCGAGCCGGGCGTAACCTTCGGAGAACTAATACCTTTAGCGAAAAAAGAAGGTCTCAGGCTCAATATACCTTTACTTCCACGAAAATCCAAGTCTGTTATCGGGAGCATGCTTGAAAGAGAGCCTGTGTTGATGCCCGGGTATCAGTGGGATATATCGGACCCTCTGGCCTGTACAGGCCTATACTTTGGAAACGGTAAAGAGTTCAGAACCGGCCAGGCGGCAGGTCCGGGGACAGTGGAGGAGCAGTGGAAGGTCGGCGGGGTACAAAAGGCCCCCTACGGGCCTGGTACGGCCTCCCTGCACAGGCTTATTCAGGGTGCGCAGGGGACCATGGGCATCGTAACGTGGGCATCTTTACGGTGTGAATTACTGCCCAGTGTTGAAGAACCTTTCTTGGTCGGCTCCAGTGATTTAGAAAAGATTCTCGAGATGTCTCACTGGCTTGTAAGACTCAGAATGGTTACCGAATGTTTTATTCTCAACAGCAGTAACATAGCGGCTCTCTTTGCTAAGAAGGCCAAGGACTTTCAGGGAATTAAGGATAGCTTGCCCGCATACATCCTTTTCTACACCCTGGCTGGTTATAATTATTTTCCGGAGGAACGGGTTAGCTCTAATATTAAAGACATCTCCAAGATGACCCAGCGCTTCGGACTGAATCCGGTAAAGGCAATGGGCACAGTGTCAGCAAACAGGATGTTGAAAATGGTCCAACAGCCTTCCGGGGACCCTTATTGGAAGCTTCGCCATAAAGGGGCATGCCAGGACATATTCTTTTTGTCCATCCATCAGAAGCTTGAAAGCCAAATCGAGTCTATAAAGTATATGGCTGATAAGGCTGCGTACCCTTTGGCAGATCTGGGCATTTATATCCAGCCGGTAGTACAGGGTACAGGCTATCACTGTGAGTTTAATATGTTTTATGATCCCGAAAACTCGATTGAGAAAAATCGAGTCAAGAATCTCTCCTCCTTAGCGATCAAAGACTTAATGGATAAGGGAGCATTTTTCTCAAGGCCTTATGGTGAAGAAGCAAGGATGATTCTAAACAGAGATTCGGCGACCACCGATGCCTTACATAAGCTCAAAAATATATTTGATCCTAACAACGTAATGAATCCGGGGAAAGTGTGCTTTTGAATACTTTAGGTTTATCCGGTTGATGAGTACGTAAGGAAGTAAAAGATTAACCTTTATTATGAAGGTAATGGCCCATGAGGCTCTCTTTTAAGGGGCGAAAACATTAACAGCATGCTAATTACGTAAGGTGCCACCCAGGCGGGCGGAATACTTATGAGATAATACAAAATTTTCGAGTCGGGCCAAGTCTGGAAAAGTTTACCCGCCCGCCTCGTCTTGTTTTGTGCAGGGTCATTGCACATAAACGAGTTCGCCGCTTAAAAGAGAACCCCATGGCCCATAGAGCACAATATATCATAACGTGAGGTCACGGCTGTTCTTGGAAAGACGACATCTCAAAAAGGATTCCACCCAAGGCCTGCAGTGGGCTTATTTTCAAGGGTTTGCTCCACCAGAACCCCTGGCAGAATATGCCGTTGCTATCAGGAAAAGGTTTGCCAAACCCTTGAAAACAAGATCACGTCCACTGAATGCCATAGATGTCGTCTTGAAAAGAATAGGTGTGACCGGATATTAGGGATACCTTTATCCAGTGATGATATTTTTGGTTGATCGGGTTAATGAGTACGTAATGGAGGAAAAGACTAAACCTCATTATAGGTACTTTAATGGCCGAAAATAACTAGATACCATTAGCTAGTGTACTCATTAACCGGATAGACCTTATTTTGAATACATTATAAACAAGCAGTCTATTATTCATTGAAGGAGGAAATAGGGATGGGAGTAGAACAATATAAAGGCGATATGAATATGTGTTGCCGATGTTCATGCTGTAAATTCATACCCCTGCAACAAGTAAGCGGATATGAATACACATATGTTTGTCCCAGTATAGCCAGATATGAATACCACAGCTATTCAGGCGGCGGAAGAATGAATATCGGAGCGGCGGCGCTGAAGGACGGGTTCAATTATACCGATAGACTCCTGGACATCGTCTACAACTGCCAGATGTGCGGAGCCTGCGGTGTTTCGTGTAATTATGCCATGGACATGGAAGTTCAGGAGGCTATCAATGAATTCAGGATAAAGTGCGTTGAGGATGGTCATACCCACCCTGAACTGGATAAGGTGATCAAACTTCTGCGAAAGCAGGGTTCAATGGTTCCTGCCACAGGCAAAAGGGGGGACTGGGCCGAGGGCCTGGACCTCAAGGACGCCACAAAGGAAAAAGTGGATGTGCTCTATCACGTGGGATGTCTCACAAGTTATGATGAAAACATGCATAAGCTTGCAAAGGCAACGGCAAAGATATTGCAGAAGGCTGGCGTTGATTTCGGTATCGCCGGTGAGGCCGAGACCTGCTGCGGGGGCAGGGCCTTTCAGATGGGTTACAGGGAGGACTTTCTCAAACAAGCCAAAAAGAATATGGCCTTGATAAAGAAGGCGGGCATCAAGACAGTGGTAACATCCTGTGCAGACGGCTATCAAGCCTTCAAGGTGCTCTATGACCAGCACAGGCTGAAGGGCAACCTGGAAGTGCTGCATATCTCCGAATATATCGACAAACTGATAAGAGAAGGCAAGCTTAAGCTGAAGAAGAAATTAGATATATCGGTAACCTACCATGACCCTTGCCGTCTGGGCAGGCTGGGTGAGCCCTGGATACACTGGGAAGGGAAAAAGATAAAGAAATATCGCAGAGGAACCAACGGCGTATATGAGCCGCCCCGTGATGTACTTAAGAGCATCCCCGGTATAAATCTCTCTGAGATGACGAGGATCAAGGAATATGCCTGGTGTTGCGGGGCCGGTGGGGGTGTTAATGAGTCAAATCCGGAGTTTGCGGAATGGACCGCCTTAAACAGGATAGATGAAGCGACCTCTACCGGGGCCGAGGCGATTGTTTCCGCGTGTCCCTGGTGTGAAAAGACCTTTAACAAAGCCATTGAGAAAATCGGCAGCAGGCTTAAGGTCTATGATATCGTTGAACTTGCAGCGAAAGCAATATGAAGAAGGGAGGTAGTAAATTATGGCCCTGGAAAGAGATGTTTATAGAGAGTTCGAAGATGTGGTCGGCGCGGAATATATCTGTGATGACCCTGCAATCATGCCTTCCTATCACGGAGTGGAACACGCGGCTGTGGTGCTTCCGGCTAATACCGCTCAAGTTCAAGCGATAATCAAGCTGTGTAACAAACATAAGCTGCCCTTTTCCGCGGTAAGCACTGCCTGGACAGGAATGTTTTCACCCGGCACTATCTATATCGAGATGAGAAGGATGAACCGCATCATTGAGATCAACGAGAAAAATATGTATGCCGTGGTCGAGCCTTATGTTATCTCGGCACAGTTGCAGGCCGAGTTATTCAAGAGGGGCCTGCATCTCAACGTAAAGGGGGCTGGTACTCAATGTTCAGCCCTGCTCAGGGGGCACGGACATCTGGATCAAAGCACCAGCGGTGATGATAGAAACCATCTGGCCATTGAATGGGTAACTCCTGAAGGAGAAATAGTCCGTTCAGGCGCCCTGGGATCCGTGAATGAATGGTTCTGTGGTGACGGGCCCGGCCCTTCTTTAAGGGCCATTCTTACCAGCGCGGTGCCGCCGGGTGTAACACCGGGAGTATTCACAAAGGCGGCTGTAAAACTATATCATTACCCGGGACCCGCGAAATTCCCCATACAGGGTAAATCACCAAAATACACCCTTTCCGAGATACCTCCTAATATGATGGCGCGTTATTACAGCTTCCCGTCAGTAGAGAAAATGTGGGAAGCGGAACTCAAACTCGGAGAGAATGAAATATGCTTTGAGTTAATGGGTTTTAATGTTTCAATGGTAGCCGCCAATATAACCACATGCAATGAAGATGAGGAGAGAATATTCAAGCAAATGGACAAGGAGAAGCTGGGACCCGGTTTCTTTGTAATAATAGCCGGCAATTCCGCGGCGGATTTTGCATTCAAGAAGAAAGCTCTGGAGCAAATTATCAGTGAATCGGGCGGCCAGTCCTTAAAATCAGTGGAAGACCCCGAGACCGAGGGAATCCTGTTGTGCCAGTGCATAAGGATATCCGCCTCCATCAGAGAGACATTCCGGCCCGGAGGAATGTTTAAATCAATTCCGATTATGGGCCAGAGAGACCTGACCATAAAGTGGGCCGTAGGAGCCGGAGAAGCCAAGCTGCCCTTGATAGAAAAGGGCTATATAGTGGACGATAGCGGAGGATTTTTTGGATGGGGAGTTGAACAGGGCCATGTCGGCAAGACGGAAATATTCTGTAAATTCGACCCTCAGGATCCTGAAGCGGAAAAGGCCGTGGAGGGATGGCACAAAGAGCAAAGTGAAAGGGCCTTCAAGGAACGTTACTTCGCCTTGTTGATGGGCCCGGTGGCCGATGATGTAGCTCCGGCAATGTCCAACTTCAATGTATGGTGGGATAAGATTACACAGGCATTTGATCCGAATGGTATAGCACCCCAGGGTGGTCCGCTTGTATAGACGGCTGACCGCTGAAAGCTCCATCGAGAAATGGTCTGTTTCTGAGGGATATGATATGTCGGATCACCCAAAACATGATAGTCGTTTACCCTATTCACCGGAGGATATCATCAAGCTGAGAAAGGGTATTACTGAAGGCATAGAGCACTTGCCGCCAAAGCCTTCCCCTGAATGATACTCTGACAAAATGAAAAAGCCAACCGGAGACCTGACCCGTTGATACACTTCAAATTACCCCAAATTTTCCTGTTTTTAAGGTCGAATAGCGAAAGTCGGGCTAAAGGCCATGCGATATAAGATTTTCCTGCACCGGTAGCTCCAAGAACAATTATATTGTGTTTTTCAGCAATGTATTCGCAGGTAGATAAACGTTGGATAAGGTTTTTGTTAAGCTTCCTGCCTGATATACTCATAGGGAACCGAGTATTGCATCTTATCAACGGATATATGATAATTGAACTGAACAGTGGCCTGTTTCCAGGTTGACCGTTCATAGGAGGCAGCAGGTAACGGAGTTAGAAATGGTTTTTCTTCCTTAAAAAAACTGTATCGGCTGCCTTCTTTTTTCTGAAAGGGTCTGCGGTTATAGGAATCTAATTTTGATCGGATTTCACGATTCAGCTCCGCCAGAGAGAAAAACATTTCATTGCGTAGAGCAGCTAAAATCCACATAGATACAACCCTTACCGATCCCTCGGCATTAGGTTTGTCTTTTGGCTTTTTGACGCGGGCTGGGAATTACAGCAGTCTCATAATGTTCAGCCATTTCCTGATAGGTTTTGTTGATTTCAGGAGTATACCAGTCACTCCTGTCAACCCCGGTTTTAAGATTATCGGGAATGAGCATGCGTGTTGCCCCGCCAAAGAAATTGTACATATTTACATGGGCTGTAATCCAGATGTCCGTGTCCTGTGAAAAAAGGCTTCTACATAGGCATACAGGCTGAATGAAAGGACACCAACATAGATATAGGCAGGGATAATTTCTCCTGTATCTCTGTCGATAACATTTGAGATGCGACTCTATCCCTTCAAACCCCTGCCCAGCATCACCCGGTCAAGCCTCTTTACGTTACCGGTCCGGCGAAGTTTAGTAAGATAATGGGCATTACGTTTCTCTGCTTCTGAAAGAAATCCTTCATTGCCAAGGAAGATATCCCTACCGATTAACTCCTTGTATAAACAATTGGTCTGCGCTGCCATTATAGTGGTGCCCATGTATGAATAGTGTTTATCAGTTACGTATATTTTTTATTAATTTTCCACACGCTTTATTATAAATTTTGTGCTCTCGCCGGAGACGCCGCCAAAGCCGCCGCCGCCGCCAAAGCCTGTGTTATATCCAGCTACTCCGCCGCCGCTGCCGCCCGTTCCTCCGCTAAATCCATCATTAAATCCACCAAAACCCACTCCTCTTGGGCCCCTGGACCTTGTCCGGAAGGTTAGTTCAATCTCATTATCGCTTATTATCTTTCCCTTATAAACTACTCTTATCTTGGATCCTCCCATGGTCAGCGGCACTTCAAAACTTATTTCATCATTCTTTATCGTGCCTTTTTGTATCTCTATTCTTTCATCCCCTGAGCCCAGTGTTGTGCCGTAAAGCTTCTTACCTTCAGTTCTGAACTCGTAGGTCATCGTTCCAATTCCTTGATACACTCCAATCCATTTTCCGTCTATTTCTGCAGCAAATGAAGCTGAAGATATTATTAGCATCATTAATGTTAGTAATAGCGATTTCATCTCGTTCCCTCCTTTTTTATCTTTAAATGTTTTTTTCACGTCAAAATGCAGACGGCATGTCTTGTGGATAATTCTTCAGCCCGTTTGTTTACATATCTTTTGCAAGAACCGTCCACACTATTTACTATCTTTCATCTTTTTTTTTGAATCCATGATGACTGTGCGCCATGCCCGAGATATAATCAAGAATCTGTTTTTGATCTTGTTTTCTTTCAAAAAAGAAGAGGCCGGCACCATTTTCAGTACCGGCCTCATTTCACTTCCGTTTCAGGCTGAGATAAAAAAGGCCTTTTTTAGAAATTTACACCAAATACAATCCCAATTGTTCTGGGATCAATATAACTGCCGGATACAGTTCCATTTCCAGGATCAAAAACCCTTACGCCATTGAAAGTCATATAGTCGCTATAGTTCCTGCTTGACAGATGATCGCGATCAAACACGTTATTGGCATATACACGCAGATTCGCCTGAGTACCCTCAGGCATACCCCAACTTGAGGTATAGCTTATAGAAGCATCAAATGTCCAGTAATCCGGTGAGCCTGGCATCAGAAATTCATCATCCCTGCCCTGTCTCATAATCTGGTCACGACCTTTTCCTTGGTAAAAGCCCATAGTGTTAAAGGTCAGAAGATCTTTCCCAAACCACATTGTGCGGGTATAGCCCACATAACCTTTGACCGCTCTCGAGCCAAACCTTTCATTGTTCCTGGTATCACTGTCATATTGAGGCTGATCAGCAGAGTCAGCAATAAAACCCATTGATTCAGCATATGCTCTCATTGCGTTTGCAACATCGAAGCCCTTACGTCTGTTGGTAGACCATGAACCATTCAACGTAAAAGAATCCGATGCAGTAGCCATCCATACAGCATTGATGTTAGCTCCCTCTTGTTTGGCTGCACCAACATTCAGTACTGTATATATATTTCTCGTATAATCAGCGTTAGTAATAGGTGAAGATGCTCCGGATGCGTTCAAGCAGGTACCCAGGCTATCGGGATTCTGCCCATATTTACACCCATAAACGGTGTGCCATTCATTATAGTTGTTATAATCATAACGGTAGGCTGTGGCATTGACCTGCAGCTTTCCATTAAAGAGTCTGCTCCTGAGGCCTATTTCATATGAGTCAAGGGTTTCAGGTTCTATAAAATGTCCGGTCCTGTCAACATTACCGGTCTTTACACCCTTTGAATACTGGATGTAGGGCATAATATCGTCAGTTGCCTGCCATGAAATATTTGCCTTATAGGTTGAAAAATTCCATTTAGCTTCTGTGAGACCGAAAACTTCTTCAGTTTGATCCATGGGGTAGCGTTCCCACCAGTCCGCAGGATTTCCATAGCCATGGTCATCACTGGTCATGTTGCCGTAGAAGGTTTTTGTATCCCATGTGTACCTGTAACCGCCAGTGAAGTTGATGTTGGCAAAGGGTGCCCATGATGCCTGACCAAACACGGCATATTCTCTGAGGAGAACCTGATTGTCGACATTTTCAAATATGCGTGCCCTTTCATAAACATAATCATGCATATACATGGTACCGGCTAACCACTCATATTTGTCTCCGTCAGCCACAGTTGCATTGGATGCCAGACGCGCCTCGCCTTGATACATCCTGGACCAGGTATAATCCAGTGTAACCCTGACAGAGTCGTAGGTGGACGGCGCAACTATTAACTGTGTAACAGGAGTGGTGCCAGCATAGCCGTATGAATTCATAATGGAATATCCATCCATCGGGGTGAGTGAACCGTATGGTTGGTTCATAGTAAAGTACTGATAGGGCCAGTCTGAATCTTCATCTGCCACTGCATACCTACCGGTTTCAGGGTTATAAGTGGCATCAGGCATTTGCATGCTTTGTAGATATGCTCCAAGCGGCTGCAATCCTGGTGTACCGTTCATAACAAAGCTCTTATGCTCCCGCATGGTACGGTAGCCGTACTCTACGGTAAGCCATGCAAAATCAAACTCTTTGTCGTATGTTGCTTTGATACCCCATGAGTTGTTTCTGTTGAACTGGTCCAGAGCGGCATCAGAAATAAACCAGTCATCCTCAAAGCGAGCCATTACCGGTCCGCCCTGCAGATATGGACGCATTTCCTCACGAATATAATTGGGATCAGTTGGATCAATAATATCAAGGGCCGGGTTTCTAACGATCTCAACATCGCCAAAGGTATCTAAATAAACACCTGTGGAATAGCCGCCTTTGTTATCTGTACGGTCTCTATCGACAGCAATAACCAGGGACTGTGTATCAGTCGGTTCCCATCTCATTTGTGCGCGAACGCCCCACATGTCCTGGTTGCCAAGATTAGCGTCATCGTAGCCGTCACGAGTTAGGGAATTACCGGACAAACGAAATGCGAGTTTTTCAGTAGCAGGAATATTCAAAGCGCCCTCGAGACGACGGCGATTATAGCTCCCGTATTCCACTGAAATATTACCGCCGAATTCGCCTATATCAGGTTTTTTACTAATGATATTCATACTACCGGCAGTTGCGCCTCTTCCATAAAGTGTGCCCTGGGGACCTTTAAGAGTTTCAACACGCTCAAGGTCATAGAGTTTTCCTTCAAGACCGGTACTTCTTGTAAGCTGAACACCGTCAAGATGTACCGCAACTGTTGCCTCAGATGTCGGGTTCCAGTACTGGGTCTCAACGTCACGAATGCTGATAGTAAGCATGCCACTTGCAAAGTTGGTGATTGACATATCCGGCATCAACTTATCAATATCCTCAACCTGATGAATATTCAGGATCTCCATGTCATCAGGTCTGACAACCGCAATATCCATTGGAATCTTCTGTAGCTCTGCTTCTCTCTTCTCCGCCGTCACCACGACCTCTTCCAGCATAAATTCATCAACGTCCTCCTCCTGGGCCTGTACTGAGCTTGATGTTCCCAGGGTTAACAAAACAAAGCCCAGGGACAGGCAACACAAAAGCCAATACTTAAATAACAAACGTACTTTTCCTCCCATAACAATCCTCCTCTTTATTATTTAAATGTTTACTGGTTAATAAGGAAAATATTGCAGTTTTCCCCTCCTTATTTTAGGTATTGCCGATACACAAAAAACTATATCTTTCAGGTTCATGTGCAATGAGAAAACCTCAAAAAGCTCTAAATTGATATATGCAGGGAAATTAACAATTTACGTTGATTAGCAGATAACGTCTCACGAAAAATGTTGTTTGTCAAGTTTTTTTATTAGAGGAGATAGAGCTAGAATATAAGGGATGGCTTTGACTATTTGGACATAATTAGGTGGCTTCAGCTTATAGGTTTAACTGGACACGCAAGGTGAAATCGTCTATACTTTGGCCCCAAAAAAGGGAATTTCTATCATTGCAATGCCGGCAAGAGCTCCATGGGATTCATTAAAAAACCGCTCTGTTTAGGAGCATAAAAAAGGAGTAGCAAATGAAAAAAACAACGGTTCTTATTTTATCTATTCTTCTTGTGGTCAGTGCTTTCCATTATGCCTGTTCTACAAGAGAGCCTGAAAAAAAAGAGTCCGAAAAGAGGAAGTCTGAAAAACAGATCGATAGGGCATATCTGGTTGACTTGATGGATCAATATTTGGCAGCCCTGGTAAAACACGATCCTGCCGGATTTCCACTGGCGAGCAATATAAAACTAGTGGAAAACACCCAGGTTACGCCCATCGGTAAAGGACTGTGGGAAACCTCAACCGGTGGAACAAACGATTACAAGATTTATGTTGCCGATCCGGTTGCAGGGCAAATTGGATTTATGGGCCTTATTGAGGAAGAGGGCAAGCCGATCCAATTGGGAGTCCGCCTGAAACTGGAAAACGGTGAAATTACCGAGATCGATCACATGATATGGCGGCAGATTAACGATCCGTTGCCGGAAGGCTTGATAAAACCACGGCCGGGTCTGATTCAAAGATTAGAAGAATCGGAACGGGTTTCACGTGAAGAGATGTTGAAGGCCGCCAATGCATATTACGATGCCATAGAACAGAGTGACGGCACTGTCGCTCCGTTTGTAGGTGAATGTCAGCGGCATGAAGGCGGCATTACTTCGGCCAATAATCAGGAACCTCTTCCTGAGGACGCAGAAACGACCTTCGGCGCCATGGCCGCGTTCGGTCGGATGAAATGCGGGGAACAGCTCAGCACCGGAATCATGGGATACATCACGGACATCAATCAGCGACGCCTGTTTGCCGTGGATGAAGAGATGGGCCTGGTTATGGCCTTTTCCGTGTTCAATCACGACGGTGAACCGAATCCCCTGCCGATTAAAAACGTGCCAGGTGTCACGGAAAGTCCCAATGAATGGGGGCAGTTCAACGTTGGAGCGGGCCATATATTCAAGATCAGAAACGGGAAAATCTACGAGATTGAAGCAATGGCTTGCGTCGGCATACCGTATCAGGCCTCCGACGGCTGGAGCTGCACCCGTAAATGCCTGGTCGATATAATGGACCGGTACCTGGCCGCTCTGGCAAAGAACGATCCCTCCGGCGTTCCGCTGGCCGATGATGTAATGCTCGTGGAGAATACCAAAAAGACTCCCATCGGCGAGGGACTCTGGAAAACCGCGACCGGCGGACCGACCGACTTTAAAATTATCGTTGCCGATCCCGATGCCGGGGAGGTGGCCTTTATGGGCGTGATCGAGGAGAATAAAAATCCGACCATCGCCGCTATCCGTCTCAATGTGGTGGATCACAAAATAAAGGATATCGATCACCTTGTTATTCACAATGAGGAAGGGACGCCTCTGAATCCCAATATGTCCAAAGTGCGCCAGGCATTGCTTGAGCGACAACCAAAATTGGAGCGTGTCCCGCGCGAGCGGATGGTAGAAATTGCCAATTCCTATTATGAGTCGATTCTCCAGGGCAACGGTAATGTCGCCCCCTTTGCCGATGAATGCCAGCGCAGGGAGAACGGGGGTATCAGCGCCAACGATCAGACACAGACGCCCGAAGAGGCCGCGAGGGACGATTTCTCGGTATTCAGGAAGATGAAATGCGCGGAACAGATGAACACGGGAATGTGGGAGTATATCACTGATATCACCGACCGGCGTATCCTGGCCATTGACGAAGAAAAGGGGCTGGCATTCGCTTTTTCCATATTCCGTCATGACGGCGAGCCCAAGGTGATGAGAATTACCGGCGTACCCGGAATCACCGAACGCCCCAACGAGTGGGGTGCGTTCGATCTGCCGGCCGCCCATGTCTTTAAGATACGGAACGGAAAGATATACGAGATCGAGGCGATCGGATATTTTTCCGAAGGAACCGGTCTTACAAACGGCTGGGAATAGGCCACAACTTCAATCAAGTCGGCGCGCAGGCGGGAGCGCTTTTATTTCCTCCTTCTCTTAGGGGGGCGGTTGGAGAGCTTCTATTTCCTCCCCCTTTTAGGGGGAGGTTGGAGGGGGTCTTAGATATGGTGAGACCCCACCTTAATCCTCCCCTAAAAGGGGAGGAGGCAATATTGGTTCTAGAACCATGATCATCGATCAGCCAAAGTTTGGAGATGATCCTTTATTTGTAATAGATAAACCAGGAATGCTTCTGTTTGGAAAGGAGGAGGACTGTTGAAAAAGAAAACGCATGCGTGGGTGTTGATGATTATATCCTTGTTGACTTTGGTGACTGTATTTACAGGTATTTCCCGGGCACAGGAGCCCAAGGTCACGGTTTTAAATCCCCTGGGGCAACCGCCTGCCATTGAGCGGGTACCAATGGCCCCCAGGATTAGCGATCTCCGTGGGAAGACGATATACATTGTGGATATTGGCTTTTCTGGCACCCATCAACTACTGACGGAACTGCAGGATCTGCTAAAAGAAAGATATCCGGAAACGACATGGCTCCTAAGGAATAAAATCGGGACGTATTTTAACGACGATCCCAAGCTGTGGGCGGAGATAAAAGAAAAGGGCCACGCTATGATTATGGGGGTCGGCCATTGAAGCACCTGTGCGCCGTCGGTCGCCGGCTACTGTTGGACAGTTGAAAAACTCGGGGTCCCTACCGCCCCCATCAGCACCATCCGATTTAAGGACCTCGTAACGAGCTATGCCTATAAAAAGGGTATGCCCAATGAGCGTTTCACTTTTGTACCGCATCCTATTGCGGGCACCTCTGCGGCGGTGTGCCGGAAATACCTGGAAGGCAATGATCCTGCTACCGGCAAGGCCGTTTTGCAGGAGATCATCGCGGCCTTGACCGCTCCGCTCAGCAGTGAAGACAATAAAACCGGAATCATTGAAAGGCCCACCCCGCGCCTGGTGGAACCGGACACGGTGGATAATTTGCACAGCCTGTTTTTGGAAAACGGGTGGACGGACGGGCTTCCCATCGTGCTTCCCACGGAAACCAGAGTTGCCCAGATGCTTGAGGGGACCAGTCATGGAGCGGATGAGGAAGTGGGCAGAATGCGGCCGTCCTCCCCCCATGAATTGTGGAGCTATACGGTGGAAAAAGTCGCCGTCAATGCGGTAATGGCAGGAGCAAAGCCGGAGCACTTCCCGGTAATCCTGGCGCTGGCATCGACCGGGGTCACGTCGCTTTCCACCTCCACGACCTCTTTCGCATGCATGGTGGTTGTGAACGGTCCGGTGCGGAACGAAATCAACATGAATTCCGGAATTGGAGCACTGGGCCCTTTTAGCGATGCGAATGCCGTTATAGGGAGGGCATGGACCCTGATGTCCATCAACCTGGGTGCTGGAGGAAAAGCCGGCGAAACCTACATGGGCAGCCAGGGAAACAACTATAACTACAACAACCTGTGCATAGCTGAAAACGAAGAGGCCCTGCCCCCGGGATGGAAACCTCTACACGTGCAAAAGGGTTTTAAACCGGAGGAAAGCACGGTAAGCACATTTATGGGTTGGGGTTTTACCCATCCGGATCAGAGCATGGAAAAGGATTTCCACCCCCAGATTCCCTTCTGGTTGAAATTTGTCAGCCCCTTTTCTTCGGTAACCCTTCTCTTGGATCCAACCATTATCCTTCAGCTGAAAAACAATGAGGGATTCGATTCCAAGGAACAGCTAATTGAGTGGATTTACAATAACACAAAGGTCAAGGTTGGCGACTGGATGGACAACTTTTATGCTGTACAGAATTTCGTTCTTCCCATGGGCCGGATGGGGCGCGAACCTATTGCATCATGGATGAAGCTTCCCAAAGATGCGGAGATCCCGCAGTTTTCAAGCCCCTCCAGGATTACCGTCCTTTCCCTGGGCGGCGGTACGAATCTATTCTGGCAGGCGGGGGATTTTAACTATATGTCGAGTGCGTCCGTAGACGACTGGAGATAGGAAAATTGGAGAACCCCATGGGCCATATAGCGCAATATATCATGATGTAAGGTCACGGCCATTCTTTTCAAGACGACATCTATGGCGTTCAGTGGACGTGGTCTTATTTTCAAGGGTTTGGCAAACCCTTTCCTGTTCGCAACGGTACATTCTACGTGGTGTCCTGGTGGGGCAAATCCTTGAAAACAAGCCCACTGCATACCTTGGGTGGGCCCCTTTTGGAGACGTCATCTTGAAAAGAACAGCCGTGATCTTAGGTAAGGCTGGAGATATGTCATCGGAACGAAGAAAAGGGACAGCCTTTCGGTCACGGCCATTCTTTTCAAGACGACATCTATCTCATTCAGTGGACGTGGTCTCATTTTCAAGGGTTTGGCAAACCCTTTCCTGTTCGCAACGGTACATTCTACGTGGGGTTCTGGTGGGGCAAACCCTTGAAAACAAGCCCACTGCATACCTTGGGTGGGCCCCTTTTGGAGATGTCATCTTGAAAAGAACAGCCGTGATGTTAGGTAAGGCTGGAGATATGTCACCGGAACGAAGAAAAGGGACAGCCCTCGGGTCAGGTCCATTCCTCATCTATGTGTTCCGAAGATTCAAGGATTCACGGGTCCAAGGGTTCGCTTCTTTACATACTCATTAACCTGATGCTAGTTATATGATTCTATGATCGCACAGATTCCCTGACCTCCTCCCCCGCAAATGGTTTCCAACCCAAATCTGGACCCGCGTCTTCTCATTTCATATAAAAGGGTGACCAGTCTCATTGCCCCGGTTGCGGCAATGGGATGACCCAATGATATACCGGACCCGTTTACATTAATCTTTTTGTCGAATTCATCTTGAGAGATCCCCATGAGTCTTGCATCTGCTAAGGTCTGAGCCGCAAAGGCCTCTTGAATCTCAATGAGATCTATCTGTTCAAGCCCTATAGCTGCCTTCATGAGGGCCTTTGTGGCCGACGCAGGAACAGCAGGATATGTAAGTGTGGGGTCCGTGCTTGCAACGGCGCAGGAACGAAAATACGCCAGGGGCTTAACACTGAACTCTTTTGCCTTTGACTCGCTCATCAAGACCAGGGCAGCTGCTCCGTCGTTTTCACTGGATGAATTTCCTGCTGTGCAGACTCCGTCAGGATAAACTGTGTTTAGCTTTCCCAGCTTTTCGACGGTGGTATCTCTCCGGGGGGTCTCATCACAGTCAAATATTATGGGATTCCCCTTTTTTTGCGGGACTGGTATGGGTGCAATTTCCTGCTTAAAGATCCCTTTTTCTGAGGCGAAGACAGCCCTTTGATGACTCCTGAAGGCCCACTCGTCTGCCTCCTGCCTGGAGATACCTTCTCTTTTTGCAGCGGTCTCAGCCCATGCCATCATTGAGTTCAGTTCTCCAAATCGACCAACAGGCTGAGACATTACCCTCGCCCTCTGTATCCTGTCAAAAAGAGGAATTCCCCACATGGCCAAGGCCCCATGGCCTTTTGGCATGAACCCCCATTTTTTGTCTTTCCTGCCCCCTAGACCCCACTTAATATCACCCGGTATATAGAGCTCGGCCTGACTCATGCTATCCATTCCGCCTGCAACAATAATATCGGCATTACCGGTCTGAATCTTCATTACCCCCCAAAATACTGCATCCAGACCGGAACAACATCTGCGGTCAAGTGTTACACCGGACACGGTATCAGGCCATCCAGCTTCCAGCAGCGCCATACGGGCGCCATTTGCACACTCACCATTCTGATAGGCCTGTCCCATAATAACATCATCTACCTGCTCAGGATCGAGCTTGGCACGATTGATGGCTTCATTCAATACGATGGCTGTAAACTCAGATACGTGCATACTGCGAAGGGTACCCCCGTATGCACCGATTGGTGTTCTTACACCGCTAACAATAACTACGTTTTCCATAATATACCCTTCTCATAATGATTGGAAGAGAGTGTACCTGGTTCAAAAACGGTAAAGCAATAAGTTACTAGGGATAGCTATTTAGCCGGCCGTCAATCCACCGTCGATATATATGGTCTGGCCCGTAATGAAATCAGAGGCCTGTGAGCTTAGGAAAATACATGCCCCGACAATATCTTCAGGCATACCAAGTCTTCCCAACGGGATGTTTGCCTTGTATTTCTTAGCCAGGACCGGATCGTCTTGGATGTGGACGGTTCCTGGTGTGATAACCAGTGAAGGTCCCAATGCATTCACGTGGATGTTGTAAGGTGCCCATTCAAGGGCAAGGGCCTTGGTTATCAATTCAACGGCCCCTTTAGTGGCACAGTACGCAGAGTTTCCTCCGGTATATCCCCTGATACCTCTTACGGATGACATATTAATAATTTTGCCATATTTCTTTTCCTTCATCACCTTTGCAATATGTTTACATGCTATCATGGTGCCATTCACATTGGTTTTAAAGATTTGATCCCAGTCCCCCATGGGGTATTCTAACGCGTCCCTTTTTATATTCAGACCTATGGCATTTACCAGGATATCGATGGACTTGAATCTATCAAGCACCGTATTGACAAGTCCTGCTACGCTGACCTCGTCAGTAACATCTGCTTGGATTGCCACTGCTATGCCCTTGGTTCTGGTTTGAATGTCCCTGGCTGTATTCTCCAATGCCTCTTTATTACGGCTCGCGACAACAACCCGAGCTCCGTATTGACTCAGTCCCAGGGCAAGGGCCTTCCCAATGCCCCCGGCTCCTCCGGTTACGATTGCCACTTTTCCGTCTAATCTGAAAAAATCCTTCATGCTCTCACCCCTTTGATTACTGGATTATTCTTCAACGATTGCTACAAGACGGACTATTGAGGCCTCACCTTGCTCATAACGAATGGGGAAGGAGGCCAGTGTGCATCGTATACCGGTGACCTCATCGATCCGACCTCCGGCAATCTCAATCCCCGGGATATCGGCCTTGGCCAGGGCCAAGTGACATGGCTCATATATGGGGAATTCTTCATTGGCATCTTTTCCGGTTTCTTCCAGATACTCCTGGTAAAGCCATGGTGCATTTTTATCAAGGGGCCGGTGGGCCAGAGGACTATCCATAGCACCGCCATCCACAGCAACGGCCTTGACCTTTTTCTGCACCAGCCATTCACCCGCCGAGGCATAAAAGCCTGGAAAATAATTAAAAAAATCATAGGGTTTGCTCTTAAAATACTTGTGCCATCCAGTGTTTATGACAGCAAAGTCGCCTGGCTCTATCTTTGGCTCTGCCTTTTCCAGATCCTCGGCTGTAATAATGTCCCATTTGCCTTTATGCCTCATGTCAACAATGACACCTGTACCATAACAGCTTGACAATGGAATCTGGTCAACATTGGTGCCCCCCTGCAGTACATGGGACGGGGCGTCCATATGAGTGGATGCGTGAAATTTCGTTGTGATAACTGTGGTAAGTTTGTTTACACCTCCCGGGAATCTGTCTCTTTCGGGAAATGATACACGGTGGATGGAAACATCTGTCATGACAGGCCATGGCCATAGGGGTGTGTTTGCTCCAAAGGGTTGGGATAGATCATAAAACTTGAGTGCCATTTTTATCCTCCTATCTGGTATTGTATGTATTTTTATATCATATCCACTTTTTGAAAGATACCACTTTTGGTCTCACACATCAGAAAGTATCTAGAAGATGCGGTCCCCAGCACTTTAATTGCCATCCAGACCGTTGGGGACTTTGTCTTAATGTAGAGAGGAGGTTTCTATGGGGATACCTACGCTAAGACTGTTGTTCTCATGTGTCTATTTCCACCAGGCATGCAGACTTGACAAAGCTCGGCAGCCACGATATTATGTGCTGCCAGTGTCATTGACAGACAATGGTAATTCTCACCAACTCGGATCCCAATAAAGGAATTTCTTATCAACTCATCAACTTGAAAGGAGGATCAGGCATGAAGTTACGCATAGCGGTAATAGCAGCCCTGTGCATCGGACTGTATTGTAGCTTCCCGGGCATACACAGTCCGGCCGATGTGCAGGCGGCAAATGTGGAAGATCCCATACTTACGGTACTGAATCCATTGGGCACACCCCCACCGATAACGCTGAAACCCATGGCGCCCCGTCTGGATACGCTGGAAGGCAAAACCATCTATATCGTAAATGACGGCTATCCGGGATCGGGCATACTGCTCAAAGAACTCACAACGGTATGTAAGGAAAAATTCCCCAACACAACCTTCGTCTATAGGGATAAGCGAATGGGTATGTCAGCGAAAGACCCGGCTTTGTGGAAAGAAATGGAGGAAAAGGCTGATGCGATGATCATAGCCCTGGGGCATTGAAGTGTATGTGCGCCCGGGGTCACCGGACTATCCATAGATTTCGAGTCCACAGTAAAGAAACCTGCCGTACCACTCGTTGTCTCCAGCTTTAAAGATCAATTAACCGAAGTCGCTCTGACCAAAGGGATGCCCGGAATTAGGATTCAATATATCCTTGGTCCGATCTGGGGCAAAACAGCGGAGCAGCTGCGCAGAGATGTCGTTTTGGGCAAAAACCCCCTTACGGGCGAGCCTGTACTGCAGGAAATAGTTGAAAAACTCACCAAACCCTTAACTAAGGAAGAAAAGAGAACCGGAGAATATCCGCGCGACAGAGGACCTGAAAAGTTCACCGGAACGGCCGACGAGCTTCAACAGTTATTCCTCGAAAAGAGGTTCACGGACTTTATGCCGATCATTCTGCCGACTGAAGAGAAAGTCGCCGAGATGTTGAAGGCTACCAGCCACGATCCGGACGAGAAACTCGGAGAAATGGCGCCGACAGGCGGCGTATTCGAGTCCTGGTCCTACACGGTAAAAACCGCGGCCATTAACGCGGTCATGGCAGGAGCCAAACCGGAGTATTTTCCGGTCATACTCGCGATAGGATCCACGGGTATGGAAGGGATCTCGGTATCCGACAACAGCTTTGTCGCGGGGGCCGTAATTAACGGGGACATACGCGATGAGATAGGCCTAAATTATAGTTATGGCGCAATGGGGCCCTATGCCCACGCCAATACCACTATTGGAAGAGCGTGGAACCTGCTGTCGATCAATGGAGGAAACTGCGGCAAGGCCGGAACGACCTACATGGGGACGGTAGGAAATCCTATGAATGCCATCAATATCATCATTGCCGAGAATGAAGAGGATTCTCCATGGGATCCCCTCTCTGTAAGAAGAGGCAGGGGAGAAGGAATGATGAGATTCGGTATGGGCAACGCAGAACCCCAAGGATTTAAAAAGGGCGAAAATGTTATTACCCTGTTTATGGGGTGGGGTGTTCTTTCGGCCAAGAACTGGCACGCGAATGTCTGGGGAGATGAAATGAACTATCCCCAGATTATCAAGGACATCTATAAGACCCAGGACGGCTCGCTTTTCGGGACTTGCGCTGTTTTGAGCCCGCCAATCGCCAATTTCGTGAAAGACGCCGGATTCGATACAGTGGAAAAATTCACGAAATGGGTTATGGAGGCCCAGGGAAATGCTGAACGGCAGGGCATGTACATTGCCCCTCCGGGAGGCACGTTCACCGTCGTCGTAACCGGCGCGTCCAACAACAATTACTTCAGCATGGGCGGGCTGGTACCAAGCCGGTCCGTCAGAATCGATCCGTGGAGGTAGATATCGCCGACCGGTCTCTGCCCGGCTGTCAATCTACATCCCGCGGATTAACCGTCCAAACAACCGCCGATCTGCAAAGGATTTCAGCCTTCTGCAGATCGGCGGTTCCGTTTTCACCATAAAACAGGGTTTTCAATCGGCTTACTCTTTTTCCACCTTCGTATACCCTCAGTTTCATTAATTACCACCCTGTAATTTATGGTTCATCCGATTAATGAGTACGTAGAGAAGTAAAAGATTAAACCTTATTATAAGTGCCTTAATGGCCCATGGGCCTCTCTTTTAAGCGGCGAAAGTATTAACAGCATGCCTAACTACGTAAGGTGCCACCCAGGCGGGCGGAATAGTTATGAGATAACAGAAGATTCTCCAGTCCGGCCAAGTCTGGAAAAGGCTACCCGCCCGCCTCGTCTCGTTTTGTCAGGGTCATTGCACATAAACGAGTTCGCCGCTTAAAAGAGAACCCGATGGCCCATATAGTGCGAAGTATTTAGATATCATTAACTAGCCTACTCATTTGCGGGGTCGCTCAGGGCCGAAAGGCCGATCAGATTTTACTTGACACCCAGGTTGTATTCACTTATACTGCTCCAACAAAAATTCTTCCCTATAAGACGAGGGATTCAAGATTCCTCGAGTTGAAAGCGGGTATCATCTACAACGGGTTTACCTAATAGAATACGTGGGCTTATGCCTTTTAATCATTGCATTATTTTGCTTTTTTTTGGGACAATGTATAACTATAACCTTTATTTTGGCTAAAGCGAAGGGGTTTCAACCATCCCGGAAAGGAACATGAAATAAAAGCAATGTCTTGTCGATTTAACTCAACAAAAAGAAAAAGGAGGAAAATATGAAAAAATCGAACCGGATTGCCTTATTTAGGCGTTTATCAACAGTCGCACTGGCCCTTGGCATGACACTGGTCTGGGGGACGGCAACGGCCCAGGACGAAGGGGAACAGGAGGAATACTTGCTGGAGGAAATCACCGTCACGGCCGAGTTCCGTGAGAAAAAGATCCAGGACACCCCGCTCTCCATCACCGCGGTCAATGCCGAGATGATGGAGGTGCGAAACCAGGTTACTCTCGATCAGATTGCCTGGCAAGCGCCGAACGTCTCACTCAGGCCTAATAACTCTGGGATGGGCAGTTCTCTTGTCGCTTCCATTCGGGGAGTCGGCAGCCAGACGGACTTCAACCCGTCGGTGGAGCCGGGCGTGGCCATCTATGTGGATGATGTCTATTATTCGACCATAACCGGGAATATCCTCGAACTCCTGGATCTTGAACGCGTCGAGATCCTGCGCGGCCCGCAAGGAACGCTGGCCGGACGCAACGCCCTCGGCGGCGCCATCAAGCTCTTCACGCGCAAGCCGGACGGTATCGATGACGGCTCCGTCTCAATAACCTATGGTAAATTTGACCGCCTGGATGTCAAGGCCGCGGCCGGATTTACGATCCTTCCCGACAAGCTCTTCGCGCGCGTCGCAGGCGCCTCGCGTTCGAGAGATGGCTATGTGACCCGCCTTGATTATGCCTGTCATAACAACCTGGGACCCCCTGGTACTCCGGGTGGTATGCCTTCCTACACAACTGCAAGGGCCGGTCTCGAGTGCGAGCTTGGCAAAGAAGGCGGCCAAAGTATGACGGCCGGACGTCTTAGCCTGCGCTGGCTGCCCAGCGACAATTTCGAGGTAAATTTCTCGACCAATATCGTGAAAGATAAATCGGAGTCTCAGCCCAGCGTTCTCATCAAGGCAGTAAATAGCGCGGATTCGAATCGTATTATTGTAGTGCCCGTCTTCATTGATAACAACGACAACGGCGTCTACGACACAGGAGATGTTCCCTACGATAGCCGTTTCGTAACAGGCGGCACCTATTACAACTATGCAACCTATATCAACGACGGTACAAATTTCCCGGACCCGAATTTTATTGACTTGACTACGTACACACCCGATATCTTACCGCCGATCAATCACTTTGAATCAAAGGATTATACCCTCAGTTTCGATTGGCAGTTGTCCGATAATGTCTCGCTGCTCTCGGTTACTTCACACCGCGAGTACCTGAACGAGTTTGCGAATGACGAAGACCTCTCGCCCATCGCGTTAGGCCAATTGTTTCAGAGGATGGACCACAAGCAGTGGACCCAGGAGCTTCGACTCAATGCCACGCTCTGGGACGGCTATGCAGATCTCACCGTGGGCGGATTTTATCTTGACAAGGAGACCAACGAGGACGGGCGTGTGGATATAAACTATGCGGCACTAAACTTCCTCCACGGCCCTGACATAGTGCCGTCAGAAAGCAAGGCTGTATACGGACAATTATCCCTGAATCTATCCGACCGTACTGGTTTGGCACTTGGCCTGCGTTATTCCGAAGATGAAAAGAGCTATACATTCCATCGGCATAACCCGGACGGAACGCTACCCAGCCCCCCCATGGGCTATCCTTGGGCTCCGGATCAACCGCCTAATAACTTGGTGGCTGGATTGGATGGGCTCTCCACCTCCTATTCCAGTGATAGTCTTGATTATCGCGCGGCCCTCGACTATGACCTTACCGAGGACATTATGGTCTACGGCCAGATAGCTACAGGCTACAAAGTGGGTGGCAACAATGCCCGTCCATTCTATCCGACTCAGCTTCATGCCTGCGATACAGAAGACCTCACCAGCTACGAAATCGGCGTGAAGAGCACCCTGTGGGATCAATTTCGCCTGAATGGGGCAGTCTTTTATAACGACTATAAGGACATGCAGTTGATGATGACTACTTGCACCTGGGCTCCTGTTGTTCCTTTTGATCAACAACACCCGTGTGCAGCTGTGGATAATGTTGGTGACGCGGAGGTTAAAGGTTTGGAGCTGGAAGGTTTATGGTATCCAACAGAGGCGGCTACTATTGATTTCTCATACGCCTATAACGACTTCGAATATACCAGGATAGACCCGCTGACCGGGATCTCGCCCGACAGTACCGCGCCCTTCACGCCTGAGAACGCGGTGAGCATTGGCGCGCAATATAGGTTCGAACTCGGTAAAGGATATGGAACCCTGACGCCCCGCGTTGATTATTCCTGGCAAGACGATACCTATACGTCTGCCCTCAACACAACCGGGGAATCGGTCCCGGCATACAGTCTCGTCAACTACCGCCTGACATGGCGATCGGACGATCTTAAGTGGCAAGCAGCCATAGAGATAACCAACCTTACGGATGAGTACTATTATTTGACCATTTATGATCTGGCTTCAGCCGGTTATACCAATGCCCAACCCGGACGTCCGATAGAGTGGGCGTTTACTATTAAGCGCTCTTGGTTTTAGGAGTGATATCTTTGCCTGTGCGGTGATGAGCAATCACTACCATGTTCGATGGGTCTGAAGGACCCATCGAATGCGCAGGTGGCAAGTAGTTACAGGCCAGGTGGCTTTTAGATGAAGCTCTTTACCGTTTGGGGTGAGGAGCTTCATTACTTTGACACATAAGGATAAAATTTGGTTCATCAGGTTAATGATTACGTAAAGAACCAAAAGATTTAACTTTAATCATATGTACCTTAATGGCCCATGGGGTTCTGTTTTAAGGGCCGAAGATATTATCAGCATGCCAACTACGTAACGTGCCACCCAGGCGGGCGGAATACTTATGAGGTAATAGAAAATTCTCGAATCCGGCCAAGTCTGGAAAAGGCTACCCGCCCGCCTCGTCTTGTTTTGTACAGGGTCATTGCACATAAACAAGTTCGCCGCTTAAAAGAGAACCCCATGGGCCATATAGCGGAAAATATTTAGATATCATTAACTAGCGTACTCATTAACCGGATAAACCTAAAATTTCTATACTTCATTCCGAATAGAGCAAGTTCGTATCAACTTAACTAACCTAACCGAGTATCAAGAAAGGAGACGTCTAATGGGGATAAGACTCTTGACAACAGCCAATATCTTAATCCTGCTTTTCATGGGTGCAGCCTGTCAGACTCAGGATTCTGCCGAACCAGTAGAACCTATAGCCCAGACTTCCTGTGATAGGGCCTGCCTGGAGAATTACGTGGATGAATACATGGACGCTATGCTTGCCAATGAACCCTCAGAAATGCTTTTTGCCGAGGATTGCGTGTTTACCGAAAATGGTGTACGATTGCCTTTAGGTGATGAAGGTCTCTGGGCCGGTATGGTGGGGAAGGGTACATATAGGTTCTATGTGCCTGATATCGAAACCCAACAGATCGGCTTTTTGGGAACCGCAAGAGAAGAACCCCAGGAGGCGGGAGATGAGCCGAAAGCTGTGGCCCTTGCCCTGCGATTGAAGATTGAAAACGGGTTGATCTCCGAAGCGGAACAGTTAGTCATAAGGCCGGAAAGCAATCTGCTGAATCCCGATGGGGCACCTTCGGGTCCTTCGGCCGGCGAGAGTATTGAAAAAATGGGTAAAGAACTGGGGAACCCTCATCCAATATTCACCGAGGTTATTCCCGAGGACGAACGGCCTTCACGCGAGGAACTGATCAAGACTGCTAATTACTATTTTACCGGAATGCAGAAAAACGACGGCAAAGGTGTCGGTGGTACGGGTACTTACCCCTTTACAGATGACTGCGAGCGGTACGAAAACGGAATGCGGTCTACGAGTGTGCCTCTGGCTCCCGGTCAGGAAATGCCGGATCCACTCAAGGAGACGGTGTATTCGTCCCATTGGGGATGCAAGGAGCAGTTCGAGTCCGGCCTGATCCATTTCGTGACACGTATACGCGACCGCCGGTTTGTTGCTGTGGATCGGGAACGCGGAATCGTTTTCAGTTTCTGTTTCTTTGATCATTCCGCCGGAAAGTCCCGACATTTTACCACACCAGACGGACGGGAAGTGGTTGCAGGACCCGCGGAACCCTGGACCTGGCAGATTGCCGAACTTTTTAAGGTGGAGAAGGGGAATATTCGCCGCATAGAGGCCATCCTGCAACGCTGCCCTTACGGTATGAATTCCGGTTGGAGTACCTACGAAGACGGGCTGTCGGATAAGATACAGATTATAAAATAGTAGATTGAGAACGGACCACAGCTAGCTGTTGCTTATGTTTAGTCTGAAACCGAGTTGCCTTTTCTCTCTTTGGCGGCGGAAGAATTATAGTTCTTCCGCCGCCTTTTTCAAATAATAACTGATCTCCTGGTATCCCTGCGGGATGGAAATATCTGTTTAAGGTATATACGAACGGTCTACGTTTATCTCATGCGCCTGGTAATGAATGTGGTCGGTGGAGGACCTCCGCCACCGGGGCCGCCAGGACCGCCGCCCCCTATGTCGGGGGTAAAAGACAGTTGAAGGTTATTTCCTAATAAGATTCCGGTATACTTGTTGGTCCATTTCATTTCGTCGAATTCTCTCTCAACTGTAAAGGAAATATGGGTGCCGTCGATTTTTCCGTCCTTTATCGGGATCCACTCACCGGGCGCCCCGCTAACAGTCCCTGTCAGAGTATCTCCATCCTTTTTGAGATTGAAGGCAACTGTCATGGATTGGCTGCCCATTCCTGTAAATGTCCCTGACCATCTGCCTTCAATGCCGGCATCAAAGCCTTTTGCCAGATCACTCCACTGAGATGCCTTCTCTTTATCAGGAGTAATGCCGAATGAGCCTTTAGCATATATCTGGGAAAGCGTTTTTGCTGAACGTATATGGCCGAGTAATGCAGCACTTTCCAGCCATTTTATGCAGTCAATGGTCTCGTGTTCTCCTCCCCAGCCGTTCAGGCACATATATCCCACATTATGCATTGCCGCGGTATTTTTGTCTTGTTTTGCTATGTCCATACACAAATTGAATGCACGCACCCTGGCCACCTCATATCCCTGCCTTGCCGCCTTCATTATCCATGACAGACCTTTGGTGACATCCTTTTCCACTCCCTGTCCGTTTACATACAGGGAGCCCAGCATGGTCTGAGCCTCCACATTGTCCTCTTCGGCCAAAGGGCAAAGCAATTCGTAGGCCTTTTCAAAGTCTTTATTCTCAACAGCTGCCTTAGCGTCTCCCAGCTGCTCAGCATTTGATAATACCGGAAAAACAAAACAGAGTAGCAAAGAAAATAATAAGAACCTGGTTAATTTCATTTTAATCCTCCTATTTTTATAGATGCTCTAGATTTTAGAGTGAACCTATTTTAATTCCTAATAAGTGTCAATAGCTTTCTTCATGTTAACCCTTAGGTGTTTGATTAATAAGAAAAATTGGTTCATCCCGTTAATGAGTACGCTAGTTAATGATATCTAAATATTTTGCGCTATATGGGCCATGGGGTTCTCTTTTAAGCGGCGAACTCGTTTATGTGCGATGACCCTGCACAAAACCAGACGAGGCGGGCGGATGAACCAAAAAATATCATAACTGGATAAAGGTATACCTAATATCCGGTCACAGCTGGTTCTTTTCAAGACGACATCTATGGCATTCAGTGCATGTGGTCTTATTTTCAAGGGTTTGGCAAACCTTTTCCTGGTTCCAACGGTATATTCTGCCAGGGGCTCTGGTAGAACAAACCCTTGAAAATAAGCCCACTGCAGGCCTTGGGTGGAATCCTTTTTGAGATGTCGTCTTTCCAAGAACAGCCGTGACCTTAAGTGATGATATATTGCGCTATATGGGCCATGGGGTTCTCTTTTAAGCGGCGAACTCGTTTATGTGCGATGACCATGCACAAAACTAGACGAGGCGGGCGGGATGAAGCGAAAAATTGCTCTTTTGAAACGACACTGAACAGCAAACATATGGGGGATTTCCTTGTTCAAGTGTCCACCAATCTTGCAAACTTGACAAAGATGGGCAGCCAGGATATTATCTATTATTTGTGTCATTGACACATAACGGTAGTTTTTTAACTTGGTCCCCCAAAAAGGGACTTCTTGTCAACCCGTCGATTGGATACTTTAGTCAGAAATGAGGGCTTCCAAGCCGTTGAAGATTTTGAAAAATGGCTGAGACAACCTCTGAAGGACAAAGGGGGCGCTTCCGAAATGCGAGTCAAATCAACATCATCGTGGAGGATCTCAAATAACAATTATTACAGTAAAGGAGGATTGAGGTATGAAGAAGCTTATATCTGTTGCCGTAATTGCAGTATTTTGCCTGGGTTTTTTTTGCTGCGATCAGGCACCAAAAGAACAGGAGCAGGCGGCGCCGGCTGAAGAAGAGATGACGGTACTCACTCCGCTGGGTCATCCGCCGTCAATTACACTGAAACCCATGGCACCGCGACTGGATACTCTGGAAGGCAAAACAGTGTATATCGTGGATAACATTTATCCGGGCAGCGACCTGCTTCTCACGGAAATGGCTGCCTGGTTCGAAAGAGAAATGCCCAAAACCAAAGCCATCTATAAAAGAAAGAACGCTATGATGGGGGGTTTTGAGGGTGAAGATCCGACATTATGGGCCGAGATTAAGGAGAAGGCTGATGCCGTGATCATCGGTTTAGGCCATTGAAGCCAGTGCGCGCCGGCAGTTGTCGGCCACTCCATCCATTTTGAAGAAATGGGTATACCAGCTACCGCCATTGTCCTTGCGGAGTTTTATGAACAGGAGAAGGAAAAGGCATTGCATGAAGGGATGCCGGAAGTTCGGACTCAGTGGATTCAGGGTCCGGTGTGGGCTAAAACCCGTGAAGAAATGCGCAGAGACGTAATGGAAGGGAACAATCCGCTTACCGGGCGTCCGGTTATGCAGGAGATTGTTGAAAAACTTACCAAGCCCCTGACTGCTGAAGAAAAAAGGACAGGGGAAATCAAGCGCGACAGAGGACCGGAGACTTATACCGGCACCCGGGAAGAACTGAATAAACTATTTCTGGAAAAGAGATTTACTGATTTTCTGCCCATCGTTCTGCCGACCCCGGAGAGAGTCAATGAAATGTTGATGGGGACCAGTCATGATCCGGACGAGGTCGTTGGCAAGATGTCGCCCACCAACACCGGCCAATACTTTGAATTCTGGACCTTTACAGTAAGAGACGTGGCTGTGAATGCGGTCATGGCCGGCTGCAAACCCGAATACATGCCGGTGCTTTTGGCTATCTTATCCCCCGATCCAAGGACCGGTATTTCAAAAGAGGCCATTTCGGTCTCGGATAATGGCTTTACGGGTGCCGTGGTCATCAATGGGAACATCCGCGACGAGATAGGGCTGAATTACGACGTTGGCGCTGTAGGGCCATATGCTCATGCCAATACCAATATTGGAAGGGCATGGAGCCTGGCGTCCATCAATCTCGGAAACTGCGGAAAACCGGGGACTACTTACATGGGCGTTATCGGAAATCCGATGAATCTGATCAACATCGTCATTGCCGAGAACGAGGAAAAATCCCCCTTCAAACCGTTTTCGGTTCGTAAAGGCTTTGAAAAGGGTGAGAATGTTGTCAGTCTCTTCGAAGGATGGGGTATTCTTTCCGCGGCAAACTGGAAGGTGAATAGATGGGGGACTGAGATGGATTATCCCCAGATTGCCAAGGACATTTTTGCTCAACAGGGTATGTTTACTCCAACAGCAGTCCTGAGTCCGCCGATCGCCAATTTTATCAAGGCGCGTTTTGATACCATTGAGGAGTTTGTAAATTGGGCCGTCCCGGCGGGGCCGTCATTCTTCCCCGGTTTTGCCAAAACGAAACCGAAACCGGATGCCGCAGGCGACGAACCCGATGCAGGAAGGACTGCACCAAAAACGCCTCCCATGTTTACGTTTCCAAAGGCGAATATTATCGTTACAGGCGCATCGAATAACAACTATTGGAGCGTCGGAGGTCTGAGCTATTCTCGGAGCGTCAGAATCGACGATTGGCGATAGGATTAGTTGAAAAGGAGGTACGCTTTATGCACAGATTCCGTTCCCTTTGGGTCCTGGGAATGTTTGTCATACTGGCGGCCGTATCCCAGGCTCCGTCCGGTATGCTGTTCGCCATGGATTCATCGAGTATCCAATACGAAGTCCTCAGCCCGTGGGGGGAGGCGGATCCCAAGCCGCTTAAAGGGATTTCACCCAGACTGGGCGATCTCTCGGGCAAAAAGATAGGATTGTTTGCCAACTACAAACGGGCGGCTCTGCCCATTGCCATATCGCTTCAAAAACAGTTGCGGTCCATGTATCCCGACTCCCAGGTAAGCATCTATCATTCCGATCAGTGGAACGTCACCGAGATAGAAACGGAGAACCGGGAAATTTTCAAAAAATGGGCTGAAGGAAATGACGCTGTCATTCTCCTGGTAGGAGACTGAGGGTCCTGCACAAAGTTCCTCGTTTATAACGGAATGTCGATCGAGGAACTTGGCACGCCGGTCGTGTTACTGGCGAATTCAGGTTTTGTGAGGGACGCACAATCTGCGGCATCCAACAAAGGGATGCCCGTGATCCGGATCCTGCCGTTGAATGTGGCCTGCGAATCCACTGTTCCGGAAGATATAGAAGCCGGTACAGCTGAAGCCATGCCGGACATTATCGAAGCCTTGACCAGACCGTTGACCGACCATGAAAAGTCACCCAAATGGTCAACGGAAGAATCCCCCAGGATCGCTTTCAAAGGGAACTATGAAGAGATCAACCGGTTCTTTTACAAAAGCGGCTGGACGGACGGTCTGCCGATCGTACCGCCTACGGAAGAAGCTGTCACGGAGATGATGACGGGCACCGACCTGCCCGCGGATCATGTCGTTGCAAAGGTGATTCCAAGACAGGGAAAGGCTACAATCGAAAAGATTGCCGTCAATGCCGTTATGGCGGGAGCGCTTCCCACCCATATGCCGGTTCTGATAGCCGCTGTTGAAGCTTTAGCGGATCAGAGAACCCGCTTCGATACCTTTGAGGTAAGCACAGGGTCCTGGGCGCCCTTCTTTGGCGTCAACGGGCCGATACGCGACCAGATCCATATCAATTACAGCTCGGGCGCGCTCAGCCCCGGGGATATGGCCAACGCGGCCATCGGGCGCGCCGTGGGATTGATTGTCGAGAATATCGGCGGAGCGCGCAAGGGCATCGAGGACATGGGGGTAATCGGCAATCCGGCCAAATACACCCTTGTTATCGGCGAGAACGAAGAGGACAGCCCATGGGAACCGCTTCATGTGGAACGGGGATTTAGGAAGGAAGAGAACACCCTGACGGTGTTTTTTCCTAATACCTATATACAGGCCGTCCCACAAGGGACCGATGCGGAAGGTATCGCAAAGGCTATGTTGGCTATGAATCCCTGGGGCATGTCCTGCTTTATCGTGATCCCATCGCACGCCAAAATACTGGCGGATGCGGGATGGACCAGGAAAGAACTCAAGGAATTCCTGATGAAGAGATCAGAATCTCCCATGGACTCGTTCTGGGAAAGCTCACAACCTCGGGCTGAGTTCGATCCCGACAGTCTGCTGATTGTGGTTGCCGGCGGACCGGGCGCCTGGACGGGTCTGCTCCGAAGCGTTGGCGGAATCAAGAACGATTTCGTCACAAAGAAAATCAGACTCCCGCGCAACTGGGATGAGCTTGTGGAGAAGTATAAGGATGTCGTTCCCACTTATGCGAGGTATTAATACATTCCACTCATCCCCGGCTATATTCTCAGCGTCCCTTCGGCCTTGAGACATTCGGCGAGCTATTCGGCAAGCCGTTCGACAAGCTCACGGTCCTGAGCAAAGTCGAAGGACTCACGGTCCTGAGCAAAGTCGAAGGACTCACGGTCCTGAGCACTGTCGAAGGACTCATGTCGAGTCGCTCAGGGCCGAAAGGCCTCTAGGTGGAACGAGTGGCTATATGTAGACTCAAAGTATCCGGAGGCCTATCCCGTGCCCCTGATTTTTGAAGATATGAGACGAGTCGGGTGATCGTTTTTCCTTGACATACAAGTCAAAACTCTCCTATACTCACACCCCGAAAACGGGGTTCTTATCAACTCAACTGAAGTCAGCCATTATTATTTAACATCTTACCAGCAGTATGATAATCTTCAAAAGAGGTATGACATGAAACTAGAAGGTAAAGTCGCACTGATAACAGGCGGCGGAGGCGGTATCGGCGCGGCCGTATCGGAGAGATTCGTTAAGGAAGGCGCTAAAATCTGTATAACCGGGCGACGCCAAAAGGTATTGGAAGCGATGGCAAAAAAACTGCCGGTTGGCAGTGTGGAAGTGTTCCCCGGTGATGTGTCAAAGGAAGAAGACGTCAAGGGAATGGTAGCGGCGACAGTGAAATTCGGCGGAAAAATCGACATCCTGGTCAACAACGCCGGGATCAGCATGATGGGTTCCGTCACCGATCTGGACATGGAAAACTGGCATAAAACCTTATCCATTAATTTAACCGGGCCCTTTATGTTGATGAAAATGGCTATTCCCCACATGATCGAGGCGGGTGGGGGTTCCATCATTAATATCGCCTCGGTAGGTGGTCTACGTTGCCTGCCTGAAAGGCCGGCTTATTGTACGACCAAAGCGGGACTGATTATGCTGACTAAACAGGCGGCGCTGGATTATGGTAAGTATAACATTCGCTGTAACGCGGTTTGTCCCGGTGGTGTCAAGACTGAGATGACGGAAGCCGATTTCGGCCAGGTAGGAAAGATGATTGGCATGGAGACCGAGGCCTTCGTTAATGAGATTTCAACCGAGATGCCCTTAAATCGGTTCGCTGATGTTCACGAGATTGGTGGCATTTGCACATTTCTGGCTAGTGAAGATTCCTCTTTTATGACTGGCGCTGAATTGGTAATCGATGGTGGAACAGCTATCGTTGACGTGGTTGGCGCCGGTATATCGGGCGCGGTTCGTAGATCCGGAAAGGCATAAAAACAAGAGGGCGTGGTTGCGGCGACAACCACGTCCGCGATACCCAAATCAAAAAGGTCCCCTTAAAAGCAGTCACCTGTTCGATCGCGATCACCACTTGACCCGACTCAACTGCAATGTTGAAGTCCGAAAAATCCTGAAATAGCAGTGCAATATAGAAATATAGGCCTGAATGAACACAACCGGGCTGAGGACTCGGGTATTTCGATTATGTGTTCAAAATATATACAATTATGCCCCAGAGAATCGGGTTTAATCCGGTTAAGGAATACGCTAGTTGATGATATCCAAATATTTTGCGCTATATGGCCTATGGGGTTTTCTTTTAAGCGGTGAACTCGTTTATGTGCTATGACTCCGCAAAATACCAAACGAGGCGGGCGGGTAGCCTTTTCCAGACTTGGCCCCACTCGAGAATCTTGTATTATCTTATAACTATTCCGCCCGCCTGGGTGACACCTTACGTAAATAGCATGCTGTTAATGTTTTCGCCGCGTAAAAGAGAGCCCCATAGGCCATTAAGGTGCTTATTATAAGGTTTAACCTTTTGGTTCTTTACGTATTCATTAACCGGATGAAAAATAATCGGCTTATCGTGTAGGATGCGGATAATAATTTGAACAATCACACAGAGGAATGATGAAATGAAAAAGGCTGTTATTTGTGCGGCGACAATCTGTTTCTTCCTGATCTCTTTACCTTATACGTCATGTTTGTCGTTTCAAAGGCTCTCGGCATACGACCCTCAAGTGAAGGAATTGCTTGATCAAATGACTCTGGAAGAGAAGATCGGTCAGATGACCCAGCCCGAACAGGACCAGGTTCTCAGCAACCCGGGAGACATACGGAAGTATTTCATCGGTTCCGTACTCAGTGGCGGCAATTCTGATCCGGCCGAGGGAAACAGCCTGGAGGCCTGGACAGACCTGTACGATAAGGTACAGGAACAGGCAATGAAGACACGGCTGGGGATTCCGGTTCTGTACGGAATCGACGCTGTCCACGGGCACAGCAACGTTCTGGGCGCCGTCATATTTCCGCACAATATTGCCCTTGGGTGCACACGGGATGCGGATCTTGTCGAAAGAATCGGACGTGTCACGGCGAAGGAAATGCGAGCGACCGGGATTCAGTGGACATTCGGACCGTGCGTTACCGTTCCCCAGGATATCCGCTGGGGCCGAACCTACGAAGGGTTTTCGGAGGATCCGGAGATTGTCCGGAGGTTCGGTAAAGCCGCCGTAATGGGTCTTCAGGGCACGGATCTGTCAAATCCTCTTTCGGTACTGGCCTGCGCCAAGCATTATGTGGGTGACGGCGGCACAACAGGGTCAAGTACCCCTTCGTTCATTTTCATCCAACCTAAGCCAGGCGGTGTATGGCTCGACCAGGGGAATACGGAAGTGGATGAAGCCGAACTGCGCCGCATCCACCTACCCGGATACATCGCCGCCATCGAGGCAGGTGTAGGAAGTATCATGCCCTCCTACAGTTCATGGAAAGGCGTCAAGTGCTCCGCGAGCAAACGGCTGCTTACGGAAATCCTTAAGGAGGAACTCGGGTTCGAGGGCTTCTTGATTTCCGATTATAATGCAATCGACCAGATAGACCCCCAGGATCCCAAGAGATCTATCATGGTTTCGATCAATGCAGGCATGGACATGGCGATGGTGCCAAGCGCGTACCGCGGATTTTTCAACAATCTCAAAGAGCTTGTCGAGGAAGGCAAAGTGCCGGTGTCCCGCATCGACGATGCCGTTACACGTATCCTGCGGGTCAAGTTCGCTCTGGGACTGATGGATAAGAACCGGCCTCAAACAGCCGACAGGACATTGCACGAGGATTTTGGGTGTGAGGAACACCGGGCGTTGGCGCGGGAAGCGGTACGCAAATCGGTGGTGCTTCTGAAGAATGAAAACCAGACCCTGCCCATTTCAAAAGAGATCGCTCGAATCCATATTTCGGGCAAGAGCGCAGACAATATAGGCAATCAGTGCGGCGGCTGGACCGTCCTCTGGCAAGGACAGACCGGCAACGTAACGCCGGGCGGTACAACAATCCTGGAGGCCGTCAAAGCTGCGGCATCCGAAGATACTGAGGTAACCTACACCCTGGACGGCACCGGGGCCGAGGGCGCATCGCTGGGTATCGCCGTAATCGGTGAACTCCCGTATGCCGAGGGTGTAGGCGATAGTGGGAATCTGTCCCTGGATGCCCAGGATATTGCCGTAGTTAAGAATCTAAAAAGCGCTGGGATTCCTGTTGCCGTTCTTATTATTTCCGGGCGTCCGTTGATCGTCAATGAGATCCTGCCGCAGACAGACGCGCTGCTGGCTTCGTTCCTTCCCGGCACCGAGGGCCAGGGAATCGCCGATGTCCTATTCGGAGGCTACAATCCTACCGGCAAGCTGTCGTTTTCATGGCCGAAATCGAACGACCAGTTGTCCCTGAATGTGAATATGCCTGCAGTGGAGTATGATCCGCTCTTCGAATTAGGCTATGGGCTGAGTTATTAATAATTGCTCGTATCTGCTTCCCGCCGCAATATCCTGCGGCTGAATTCATTTGACATACAAGGGGAAATTCAATACGCTCAAACGTTACAAGAGTGAGTTTTTATCAAAAAGAGCCTCATCAGATCATATTGGCATTCATATTATGTTGATTATGCGTGAATTTTTTACCCAGTTGTCACACCTGAGAATCATTTGCGGCTCAATTACAAAGTGATTAAAGAACTTGGACTGAACGTGAGTGAAGGTCTGTTAAGCAGGGCAGACGAGATAATTCGTTAGAGATAGGAGCATTAAAATGAATACAAGAAAAAAAATAAGGCATGGTTTGCATTATATGTTTGCGGTCTTGCTGGCCGTAGTTTGGATGATTTCAGGGGGATGTGCTGAAAAGAAACAAGAAGTGTATCATGTGGGCATCCTGTCAGGCCTGGATTTCTTTGCCAATACAGCAGACGGATTTAAGGAAAAGATGACCGAGTTAGGATATATCGAAGGCAGTAATATAATTTATGACCTGCAAGAGACGAACTTTGACATTGCCTTATATAAAAGCATACTCAATAAATTCGTGGCAGACAAGGTTGATTTGATTTTTGTCTTTCCTACGGAAGCGACCCAAGAAGCAAAGGCAGCCACCAAAGGAACCGGCATCCCTGTGATTTTTGCCAATGCTTTCATAGAAGACACGGACATAGTAGACAGCGTGCGGCAGCCTGGCGGCAATATAACCGGCGTGCGCTGGGCAGGCCCGGACATCGCGGTCCAGCATTTTGAGATAATGCGTGAGCTGGTGCCAAGTGCCACGCGTATGTTCATACCATATCAGAAGGGATATCCCATTGTAAAGAGCCAGCTCGAGGCGCTACGACTGGCATTCGCGGCGGAAGGTTTGACCATGATTGAGCTTCCGGCAAGCAATGCTGCAGAGCTTGAGGCAGAATTTAACATGAAGGCGGAATCGGCCAATGGCAAGACAGACGCTATTCTGATGATGGCCGAACCACTTTGCGTGAATCACGATGTATTTGAGGTAATCGGCAAATTCGCAGATGAACGCAATATCCCGGTTGGGGGCACTTTAATGTCCATCGGGGGACACGAGTCTGTCTTTGGATTAATCCCTCAAGACATTCCCCAGGGCAGACAAGCCGCATATTTGGCAGACAAAGTATTGAAAGGCACCAAAGCAGGCACAATCCCTGTTGTTACGGCCGAGTGTTTCTTGCAAATAAACTTCAAAGCAGCCAAGAAACTCGGGATAACAGTGCCTGAGGGCATTTTGAGCAGGGCAGACGAGATAATTCGTTAATTGATATTACTGAAAAAGAGGTTGCATAAAATGAATCAAAGTAAGCCACTTATATCCAGGCGGAAAATAATTCTTACGACTTTTTTGATTATGGCTTGTTTATTTATAAGCGGTTGCGGTGAGAAAAAAGAAAAGGTGTATCATGTGGGTATTGTATCCGGAGCAGGGGCTTTTATTGAAATAGCCGATGGCTTCAAGGCCAAAATGAACGAGTTGGGCTACATAGAGGGCAGGAACATCGTCTATGACCTCCATGAATTGGACGCTGATCCTGCAGGGGAAGAGCGGGTCGCCAGGAAATTTGTGGAAGACAAGGTTGATTTGATTTTCGCCTTTCCAACCGGGCCGTCATTTGCGGCTAAGGCTGCTGCCCAGGGGACAAACATCCCGGTGGTTTTTGCCCTGGCAGGCATAGAAGGCAATAACCTGGTGGAGAGGATATCTAAACCAGGCGGGAATATCACAGGTGTTCGTTTTCCCGGCCCGGAGAGCACAGTTAGGCGTCTCGATATCCTGCACGAGTTGGCGCCGCAGGCCAACCGAATTTATATAATCTATGATCATAACTACCCCAATGCAGCCATCGCGATTGAGCAGTTACGCTCGGCAATCCGGGATATGGGTTTAACCCTGGTGGAAGATCCTATCAACAATCTTGAGGAACTACCGGCTGCCCTGCAGAAGAGAGCCGCTTTAGATGATATTGGCATTGATGCTATACTGATTATGCCTGAGATGCTTACCCAGACGTCTGAAGGTTTCGGGGAGATCCTCAAATTTGCGAATGAACATAAAGTGCCTATTGCCGGTGCCATGGCCTATACCGCAGACCTTGGGGCCGTGTTTAGTTATAGTCCTGACACTTTTGAAATGGGCACACTTGCCGCTATCCAGGCCGACAAAATATTTAAAGGTGCCCCGGCCGGCACAATCATGGTTGTCACACCCACGATGCATTTGAGGCTGAATTACAAAGTGATTAAAGAACTGGGACTGAACGCGAGTGAAGGTTTGTTAAGCATGGCAAAGGAGATAATTCGTTAAATTGTCGAAGCTTGAAGTAAAGAAATAAGGAATTTCCGGAGCAAGCTTTGCCAGAGGAATTAAGGTAAAAAATTTATTAAGGGGTGATTAAAATGAGTCTAAATAGACGAATTAAATCTACGCAGCGAATGCTGATTTTAACCCTGTTAGTTGTGATTTGCGGGGCTTTGAGTGGTTGTGGTGAAAAAAAGGAAAAGGTATATCGGGTAGGTATTATGTCTGAATTTGTAGAAGGTTTTGTCCCTATAGCAGACGGCTTCAAGGCCAGAATGACTGAGTTGGGCTATGCAGATGGCAAGAACATAACTTACGATATCCAGATAGAGAACATGGATCCATCACAAAGAAGAGGGGTTGTAAGAAAATTCGTGCAGGACAAGGTTGACTTGATTTTTGCATTTCCCACTGGGGCGAGCGTTGCAGCTAAGGAAGCCACCCAGGGGACAGACATCCCTGTGGTTTTTGCCAACGCCAACATAGAAGGTACTAATCTGGTAGAGAGCGTGCGCCAACCAGGCGGGCATATAACCGGTGTTCGCTTCCCCGGCCCGGACAACGATGTCATGCGTCTTGGGTTCTTGCACGAGTTGGCGCCGCAGGCCAAACGAGTTTTGATAATCTATAATCCCAATTATCCTACCACACAAAGAGTGATTGAGGCGTTGCGCCCAGCGGCCTCGTCCTTAGGCATAACGTTGGTGGAAGATCATGTCATCGGTGTGGAAGGACTTCAGGCTTCTCTGCAGAAGAGAGCAGCCTTGGATGATATTGGCATTGATGCTATTCTGCTTATGCCTGACTTTATTAACCATTCACCTGATGGTTTTGCGGCGATCGTCAATTTTGCGAATGAACACAAAGTGCCTATTGGCGGTGGCGCTAATTTTACAGCGGACCTTGGCGCCATGTTCAGTTTTGTCCCTGACTTTTTTGAAACGGGCATGCTTGCCGCTACCCTGGCCGACAAAATATTTAAAGGTACCCCGGCCGGTACAATCCCGGTTGTCACACCTGAGAATCATTTGCGGCTCAATTACAGAGTGATTAAAGAACTTGGACTGAACGTGAGTGAAGGTTTGTTAAGCAGGGCAAAGGAGATAATTCGTTAATTAATATTACTGAAAAAGAGGTTGCATAAAATGAATCAAAGTAAACAACTTAAATCCAGGCGGAAAATAATTCTTGCAACTTTTTTAATTATGGCTTGTTTATTTATAAGCGGTTGCGGTGAGAAAACGGAAAAGGTGTATCGGGTGGGTATTGTATCCGGATTAGCGTCTTTTATCGAAATGGCCGATGGCTTCAAGGCCAAAATGACCGAGTTGGGCTACATAGAGGGCAAGAACATCGTCTATGACCTCCATGAATTGGACGCTGACCCTGCAGGGGAAAAGCGAGTCGCCAGGAGATTTGTGGAAGATAAGGTTGATTTAATTTTCGCCTTTCCAACCGGGCCGTCATTTGCGGCTAAGGCTGCCGCCCAGGGGACAAACATCCCGGTGGTTTTTGCCATGGCAGGCATAGAAGGCAATAACCTGGTGGAGAGGATATCCAAACCAGGCGGGAATATCACCGGTGTTCGTTTTCCAGGCCCGGAGATGACAGTTAAGCGTCTCGATATCTTGCGCGAGTTGGTGCCGCAGGCCAACCGGATCTATATAATCTATGATCATAACTACCCCAATGCACCCATCGCGATTGGGCAGTTGCGGCCGGCAATCCGGGACACGGGTTTAACCCTGGTGGAAGAGCCTATCAACGATCTGGAGGAATGTCAGGCTGCCCTGCAGAAGAGAGCCGCATTAGATGATATTGGCATTGATGCTATCCTGATGATGCCTGATATTCTTACCCACTCTTCCGAATGTTTCGGGGAGATCCTCAAATTTGCGAATGAACATAAAGCGCCTATTGCCGGTACCGTGGCCCATACCGCGGACCAGGGGGCTGTATTTAGTTATGGTCCTGACACCTTTGAAATGGGCATACTTGCCGCTATCCAGGCCGACAAAATATTCAAAGGTAGCCCGGCCGGCACGATCATGGTTGTCACACCCACGATGTATTTGCGGCTGAATTACAGAGTGATTGAAGAACTGGGACTGGACGTGAGTGAAGGTTTGTTAAGCATGGCAAAGGAGATAATTCGTTAAATTGTTAAAGCCTGAAACAAAAAAAGCAAGCAAGTTCCGGAGCTTGACGGTTACTTTAGCTATTTCTTTTTTGGCCTTGAGCGCGGTGGTTCTGCTGATTGTCAGTGGCTTGGACATGTATTTCAACTTCAAGAGCCAGGAAGATTTAGTTGTCACTCAGCAAAAACTAATTGCCCAGGAGGCGGCGAATTCGGTCAAGGGGTTCATTCAAAAGAAATTTGGAGTATTGGAAACGGCAAACAGTGTTGGCAATCTGGCAATGGCAAGCCAGGAAGAGAAGAAACTGGTCCTGGATAAGTTGCTGGGCCTTGAACCCGCCTTTCGTCAGTTGATCCTGTTAAACGCACAAAATCGGGAATTACAAAGAACAGCGCGTGTATCAAGACTGGCATTAGATCAATCAACCGGACAGTTCGAGAGTGAGTTGTTTTCTCAGGCGAGTAAGGGAAAAACATATGTCAGTCCGGTATATATTGATAAAGTAACCAGCGAGCCGCTGATGATAATGGCTGTTCCGATCACAGATGTCTTCGGTATTTTTAAGGGGATCCTGACGGCCGAGGTAAACTTGAAATTCATGTGGGATCTTGTAGGTAGCATAAAGTTTGGTAAAGCGGGCGTGGCCTATGTGGTCGACAAACAAGGCAATCTAATAGCCTTTGGCGACATAAGTCGTGTTTTAAGGAGAGAAAAATTAGACCACTTGCAGGAGGTGGCTAGATTTGTAGAAGGGCATGAATTAACTCATGAAGACCACGCTGACATATCAAAGGGTATCAGAGGAAATAAAGTCGTAGCAAACCACGCGCATATTGGTAGTCCTGATTGGGCGGTTGTAGTTGAATTGCCCGCCCTGGAGGCATACGAGCCTGTAATTAAGGCGCTTACACGATCGATATCATTTATGTTAGTATGCTTTATCCCGGCCACTATGTTAGGTATCTATCTCTCCAAAAAGATAACAAAACCGATCATAGATCTGAGAAATGCTACCAGAAAAATCAGCAAAGGTGATTTGGATACCCAGATAAAGAGTGCGTCACATGATGAAATAGGAGAACTGGCCACAAGTTTCAACAAGATGGTTGAAAATTTAAACAGGACGACAGTTTCGCGTGATGAACTTGCTGAAGAAGTGGTTGAACGCAAGAAGGCTGAGGAGGCACTGAGAGAAGCCAAAAAGCAGGCAGAAATAGCCTCGGAAGCAAAAAGCCGGTTTTTAGCCAATATGTCTCATGAAATTAGAACTCCAATGAACGCGATTATAGGGTTTACAGGGTTGTTGCAGGATACCAACCTTGATGAAGTGCAGAGCGACTATGTAAAGACCATGCATAGTAGCGGGAATCTCTTACTTGCGCTCATTAATGATATCCTGGATTTTTCAAGAGTTGAGGAGAAAGATTATGAGCTTGAGTGCATTGACTTTGATTTTATGTATCTTATTGAGAGTGTATTATCGATGATAAGATCCAAAATGGTCGGGAGTTCTGTTGATGTACTCTACCGTATGGAAGAGGGGCCGAGATATTTCAAGGGGGATCCGACACGTATCCGTCAGATATTGATTAATTTGATTGGTAACGCAATCAAGTTCACTGAAAAGGGAGAAATATTTACAACGATAGGCTTGGATCCAAGTGACAAGCAGGGAGATGGCGAGCCAGGCCTGATCCGCACGCTCAGACTGACTATTCGGGATACAGGTATTGGCATCCCGGAAGATAAAAAGGAGTCGATATTCGAGATATTCACACAGGCTGATGCTTCAACGACTCGTAAATATGGCGGTACGGGATTGGGATTATCGATTACAAAGGCCTTTGCTGAGAAGATGGGGGGAGAGATTTGGGTAGAATCGGAAGAGGGGAAAGGAAGTGAGTTCATTTTCACTCTAAAACTTGCGCAGGCAAAACCGATTATTGAGGCCGAAATAGAACCAATAAGTTTCGAATCTTTGAAGGGAAAGCGGGTGGTTATAGTTGATGATAACCGTCATGCCGGCGAAATATTTAAGGAATACTGCATGACTGCAAAAATGCACGTTCTATTTGTCGCCCATTCAGCACAGGAAGCTGTATCGTTTCTTGCATCAGAAGAAACACTCCCTGATCTTGTCATTAGTGATACGATGATGCCTGAAATGGATGGGTATGAATTCATTGAGAAGATTCGGGAAGATGAGAGATTAAGGCATCTAAAGGTCATAGCGGCTACATCAGATGCGGTTCCCGGTCAATCGATGCATGCAAAGATGAAGGGGTTTGATGGGTATTTACCAAAACCCATTATTCGCAGAGAACTGATAAATGTAATCAGGACGGTATTCGGTGATAAACGTAAAGGAGAAACCTATATTATCACGCGTCATTTGGCCGAGGAAGTCTTTTTTAAGGGGCTGAAGGTATTGGTGGCGGAAGACAACCCGGTAAACATGAAACTGATGGAGACATTACTTAAGAAATATGGGCTTATCGTTGATAAGGCAAAAAATGGGAAGGAAGCGGTTGAGAAGCTGAGGGCTAATAATTCGTACGATGTCGTTTTTATGGACATACAGATGCCGGAGATGAATGGAATAGAAGCAACAGAGATAATTCGTAATGATATAAGTAAAGAAATCCCCATTATCGCGCTCACGGCCGCGGTGATGCAGGAAGATCGGGAACAAGCGCTTGCCGCCGGAATGAATGATTTTCTCGAAAAACCGATTAAGGTGGACCGGTTAAAAGAGGTTCTACAGCAACATTGTGTGTAGTATTTGCGAGCGTACTCTGAAAATCCCGCCAGTTAAGGCTAAGATTCTACTCTTTTTTAGCGCCATTTATTATCGGATTATTTCCTTTGCCTGGCCTAATAGACCTTCACTTGCAGTTAGTCCGAGATCCTGGATGGCCTTATAATTCAGATAGAGATAGTTCTCCGGTGTGATCAACGGAATTGTACCGGCTGGAATGCCGTTGAATATTTTGTGGGCCGAGAGAGCGGCCAGCTTTCCCATTTCCGAATCGTCAGGCAGAAAGGAGAATACCGCACCCAGATCAAGGGTAAAGGGAACCCCTCCACCAACAGGGAGATTGTGTTTTTTCGCGAATTCAATGATGGCCTTGGATACGTCCGGTGACTGGGAAAGGCCTTCCGGCAGCAGTAGAATGGCATCAACATTGACTTTGCCGGATGCTACCAGGTTCTGCAGGTCCGCCTCGACTTCCTCGATTGTTTCATTGGGAGCTTCCAGGAGTTGCACGTCATAGGATGAAACGGCTTCACGCAATGCTTCCAGTATAGCGACCGTATTGGGATAGTTGGGATTATACGTGGCCCAAATTCGTTTGGTTTCGGGTTTTATTTCAAGCATCAATTCCAGGTGTTTAACTGTGTTATCCGGACCGGGAAAGCGCACGCCGGTAATATTTCCGCCAGGATGCCGCACACTCTCAATGGGAAGATTTCCCTCTACGCCGCACATTGCAAACACTACCGTCATGCCTGTTCCCTGAGTGAGTTTATAGGCGATGACGCTTGCTTCGGTGGGGAAGGTAAAAATCAGGTCGACCTTGTCCTTTATAAATTGCTTGACGGCCGTTTTTTGTCCCTCGGGATCAAAGTCCTTTATCTGAACATCATACACTATATTTTCACCTTCGATATAGCCCAACTCAACCATGCCGGACTTAAAACCGTCAGCAATAGCCAGGAAAGGGGAATAATCTGTTAAAATACCAACATGATATACTTTTTGTTTTTTTTCAGAGCAATTGCTAAGACTTATGCATACTGCAACCGTCATTAAAAGCAAACTGCTTATGAAGAATTTTGCTTTTTTGTGCATATCGATCTCCGTTACAGTTGTTATGTAAAATCAAATAGATAATTGTGTTATAAGGATGAGAATTATATATTTTAAATATTAGCATGGAAATATGCTTCTTGTCAACAAAACATGAAAATTGCTTAAAATTTCCTCGCCCTCCTGGCTGGAATTAAACAATATAACAAGCCAGTTTCCTGCCACAATATTTTGCGGCTGAATTCATTTGACATACAAGGGGAAATTCAATACACTTCAGCCGCAAAAAGCGAATTCTTATCAAATATTATTCCTTTTGATTATTAATATCATTGTTATGCTTTTATTGAATTTCCTTTAAAAATTTCAATTGAGTTTTAAATAAATTCCCTATTGTTTATTATTAGAGGAAAATACAATGGATACAGTAGTAGAAAATAATATAAATTCCCCTGACTCATTTACTCAAGAACCCTCGGTTCAAAAACCCTTAGGGATAGAACCCTATGATAAAGAATGGGGAATCGGCGTTTCCGGTGTAACAGAAAACCCGTCGCCATTTCCCAGAATAAATAAAATATTGAAATGGCTAAAGGCCAGGGCTCATACTGCTGACCATCAGAGGGCGGTAATATACACAGAAGGATACTTCAAAAAATATACTGCATATCCTCAGATACTTAAATGCGCAATGACTTACCGTGATGTACTCCAGAATGTGAATATAAACATCTGGCCAGATGAACTGATAGTCGGGGAAATAGCCGCACCGGCAAAAAGCGCGCCTGTTTATCCTGAGTTCGCTATTGACTGGCTATGCGACGAAATGGTCAATTTCCCGCTTGATCAGCGCCGCAATGACCGTTATGTTATTGATGACAAGACTAAAGAAGCGCTGTTCCAGATTCGGCAATATTGGAAAGGAAACACTCTGGAAGAGAATGTTCTCAGCACATTGACTGAAGAAGAGCTCAAAGGCTCTCATCTCCTAAAGGGCATAAATTTTTTCGATTTATTCGTTTCAGCAGGTGTAGGACATGTCTGCGCTGACTATGAAAGGCTGTTTACTCTCGGATTCGGCGGAATTAGAAAACAGATACAGGAACAAATTGCAAAGCTGAATACATCAGACCCAGAAGATATCTTTAAAAAAGAATTCTACGACGCTGCGTTGATCTCGTTGGAGGGTGCTGTTTCATACATAAAGCGTTATGCGCAGCTAGCTGCTGATATGGCAGAAAAAGAGACAAGCGATAAGAGAAAAGCCGAACTCCTCCGTATTTCTGCAAACTGTTTTCAGGTGGCGGAAGGCCCTGCCAGGGATTTCTGGGAAGCAATACAGCTGTGGCAAATTGCAACTGATATGATCATTATAGAATCAAACGGTCATTCCGTAACTTATGGACGTTTCGATCAGCTCTTTTATCCTTATTATAAAAAAGATATTGAAGAAGGCAGATTCAGCAGGGAATTTATTCAGGAACTCATAGAGATGTCCTTCCTCAAAATCCATGAACTCTGCAAGATCCGCGATAAGACAGCAATAGTCTTTTCAAGCGGCACTTTCATGGGAGGAACAGCCCTTGATGTCGGCGGAGTTGACAAAGACGGCAATGACGCTACGAATGATCTCAGCTACATGGTGCTGGACGCGCATGCGCATACCAGGATACCGAATCCATGGATGGGAGTGCGTCTTCATGAAAACTCCCCGCGGGAATTCAAGATAAAGACCTTTAATGTGATTAGGATCGGAACCGGCGAGCCAAAGATCTTCAATGATACTGAAATGATCAAAGCTCTGCAGAACTATGATAAGCCTATTGAGGATGCAAGAAATTATGTTGGAATAGGATGCGTTGAACCTTGTGTGCCTGGCAAGACCTATGGCTGGCATGATTCCAGCTCCTTTAATATGGCAAAGGTAATGCAGCTTGCCATAAACAGCGGACGCTGTATTGACTGCGGTCCTCATTGTCCCAGACATAAAAAATGCGCAGGCATAGGAGGCAGGCTGGGAATTGATACAGGCAGTCTTGAAACCTTTAGTTCCTTTGATGAAGTTATGGAATCCTTTGACAAGCAAATGGAATACTGGTGCGATATTATGATCTCCCAGGTCAACAAGGTGGATACAGCGCATCAGAGGCTTAAACCCTTGCCTTATCTGTCCCTTCTTATCCAAGATTGTATAGGCAGGGGCAAGGACGTATCAACAGGAGGCGCCCTTTATAATCACAGCGGTCCGCAGGGTGTAGGAATAGGAACTGTAGCGGACAGCCTCACTGCAATAAAACAGCTTGTGTTTGACGAAAGGAAAGTGGACGGGAAAACAATGCTCGATGCGTTAAAAGCGAACTGGGGAGGGTATGAGCCATTGTACGCGTTAGTAAACAGTGACAGGATGCATTGTTACGGCAATGATGACGATTATGCCGATGATGTGGCGAGATTCGTAACAGATACGTACTGCAAACACGTTGAGCACAGACCCACACCGCATGGCGGCGAATATATGCCGGGAATTTTTTCCGTTACACAGAATGTTATGGCTGGTTTGTTTACAGCAACCACGCCGGATGGCAGAAAAGCGTATGAGCCTCTGTCCGACTGCATAGGCCCTGTGCATACTGAGATGGGGTCTCATGACAGAAGCGGGCCAACAGCAATAGCAAAGTCAGTGGCAAAGCTGGATCACAGCCGCATTGGCAATGGAATAATTCTCAACTGGAAATTCTCTCCTGGAGCTGTATCAGGAGAAGCTGGCAGGGATAGTCTTATCTCACTTATGGATGTCTATTTTAAAGACAGAGGCATGCAGAGCCAGTTTAATATTATTGGCAAAGATATCCTTATAGACGCTCAGAAAAAACCGGATCAGTATAAAGATCTGCTTGTGCGTATAGCAGGTTACAGCGCGTATTTTGTGGAACTCAGCGAGGAGCTTCAGAGCGACCTTATAAACAGAACTGAGCTGTCTTTCGACTGATCTGAATAAATTAGATAAATAATGGAAGCGACACAGGCTGATAAACCTTTCGGAATTGTCACAAATATTCAAAAATATACAATTCATGACGGCCCGGGTATAAGGACAGAGGTCTTTTTCAAAGGGTGCCCTCTGCGATGTATCTGGTGCAGTAATCCTGAGGGACTGTCTCCCAAACAGCAAATAGGCATCTTTCCTTCCAAGTGCATTGGAATCAGCAAATGCTCCCTATGCATCAAATCATGCCCTCTCGGACCCGGAACACCCATCAAAACGCGGGATGATTATTTATTCCGCTTAGATGAAATCTCTGAATGCAGTGACTGCAAAATATGCGCAGAAGAATGCCCATCCGGGGCTATTATGATCTGGGGTAAAAAGATGACTGTCCCGGAACTCATGGAAGTAATTCTTAAGGACAAAAGCTTTTACCTGGAGACAGGCGGCGGCGTAACTCTTTCAGGCGGCGAGGTTATGCTGCAATATGAATTTGCAGTGCTCCTGCTTAAGGCGTGCAAAGACGAGGCAGTCAATACCTGCGTTGAAACATCACTGCATTGCCCGCGGGAACATATGGAGGAAGTATACAAGGATACGGATTTTGTCATAACGGACATTAAACACATGGATACAAAAAGGCACAAGGAATATACCGGTGTCGGCAATGAACTCATCCTCAACAATATCAAAAGAACAGTTGAGTTGAAGAAACCGCTTGTCATAAGAATACCTGTTGTGCCTGATCATAACAACAGCGAGGAAAATATCAGGGCAACAGGAGAATTTATCAGGGATGAGCTTAGCAATAATATTGTGCAGGTTCAGCTTTTGCCTTACAGAAGGATTGGTACTGAGAAATATCTCTCTCTGAATATGCCTTATCCTATGGAAGGTTTCATTCCACCGGAAAGAGTGGTGTGGGAGAAGAACCTGCTTGAACTGACCGAAATATTAAAGGAATACAATATCCCTGCTGTTGCAGGTTCCAGCAGTAAGATTTATCAATAAGAAATCTGGATATATAACAATGAAAACCGCATTAATCAGCAAAACCAAGTCCCAAACCGCCGTCGACGATGATTTCCTGTCCTGTTATATAATCCGATGCCGGAGATGCTAGAAAAAGCGCCACCCCTTTCAGGTCGTTGCGGAACCCGACACGGTGCATTGGAATCTCCTTGGCGACCGCCTTCTGTTCCGCAGGATCGTGTGCGTGGCCGCCACCAATGTTTGTTATAATAAATCCGGGGGCGATCGCGTTGACGGTAATGTTGAATGCAGCAGCTTCCAATGCAACCGTTCTCATGAACATATAAACACCCGCCTTGGAAGCCATGTATGCCGCTCCGATCACAGGTTCAACACGGGTCGAGGCCAGGGAAGACGTGACAATGATGTGTCCCGATCTTTTTGGCTTCATGTTGCGTACGGCCGCCCTGACTGTTGCGAATATCCCGTTTAGATTGGTATCAATCACCCGGTTCCAGCGTTCGTCCGGGTAATTCTCAAGCGCACCTTCGGAAACTCGGCGCCTTTTCGAACCTGCCCGGTTGCCGACGAAACCAACGCCCGGATCGATACCGGCATTTGCAAATACCACATCAAGCTGCCCGTAAGTATGGGCCGCTTGATCTATGGCAGCATCAAGCGCCACACGATCCGTCACATCTACAACCTTGCCCCGGATGTCAAGCCCATCACCGCGCAATCGCGTCGTTTCACCTTCGACACGTTGTGCATCGATATCGAGAATAGTCACCCTTGCCCCGTTTGAAGCAAGCGCTTCTGCATAACCCAGGCCGATCCCGCTCGCGCCTCCGGTGACTACCACACCATAATTATCCACTTTGAATAGATCCGGTATTTTCATGGCCAACACCTCCGAGAAATAATCCAACCTAACAGGCGTAAAAATATCAATGCAGAGAAAACCTAGTGCACGGTGACAGGGAGTCCCATATCTTCAAGAATCCTTTTAAGTGCCTGGATCTTTTTATCAGAGGGTAACGGCGCCTCCAGAACCTTTTTGCTGTCATCAATTCTCTGGTATTTCATGACGCCAAGATTATGGTATGGCAGCAGTTGTACTAAACTTACTGCTTCGCCAAGTAATTTACAGAATTCGCCCGTTTCCCTTATGTTTTCTTCCGAGTCGTTGAAATTCGGGATTACGGGTATACGGATCTGTATATTACCGCCGGCTGTTGCAATTTTTTGGGCATTCTCCAGTATCAGCTTATTGTTTACACCGACTATTTTGTGTTGTTCACTGTCCATATGTTTTAGATCGTACAGAAATAAATCCGTATACAGCAGAATCTGTTCAATAAATCTATATTGAGCATGACCGGTTGTATCAAGTGCAGTGTGGATTCCTTGTTCTTTAAGACTTTTTAACAACTGCAGGGTAAATTCCGGTTGAGATAAAGGTTCACCGCCTGAAACTGTTACTCCGCCGCCGGATTCTTCGTAAAAGGGAATGTCCTTGCTCAGTCGCTCTACCAGTTCTTCTACAGTGTAATCCGTGCCACAAATATATAACGCTTTGTGATAGCATACATCAGCGCAATCGCCGCAGTTATCACAGATTGTTCTGTCTATATGGATATGTCTGATATCCTCCTGTGTAACCGGATGTTTTTTGACTTTTCCGGGAGAGATCGCGCCTTTGGAGCATGCCTCCAGACATTTTCCACATTCGTCTATTCCCACGCATTTCATTTCCATCCAGCTGAGCTGTGCGTGAAATTGCTGAGATTCAGGGCTATGGCACCACGGGCAGCGAAGAGGACATCCCTTTAGAAAAACCGTTGTGCGGATTCCGGGCCCGTCCTGTACTGAAAATCCCTGAATGTCATAGACTTTCCCGGTTAATTGTCTTTCCAAATTACTATAGTCCTTTTACCAAAAGGGCGACGATAACGCCGCCCTTACATCTGCATCTTAAATTTCCACATCAGTTAAGATACCGGGCAAAAGTGGAGCCCCACGGACAGGAACCCGTGGCACCTTTGGTGCAGCGTAACCCGCCGAAGCTTCAGTCTTCCTTAGCCAAGGATTTGGAGGATACCCGCATTCCTCCACGGTTTGGAGGCCGTAGCATACTGCGGAGGCGGGTAAGATTCTTCGTTTAAAGGTTCAGTTCGGTTCGTTTTATGATATCTTCCTGGCTGGCTTTGTAAATTTCCACAAAGTAAGCACTGAAACCTGCAATCCTGACAACCAGATCCCTGTATTCTTCCGGTTCCTGCTGCGCTTTTCTGAGAGTATCTGCGCTTACAATATTAAACTGCATTTCCATACCGCCAAGTTTGAAATAAGTCTTTATCAGAGCCTTGAGCTTTTCTTTCCCTGTTTCATTTCTTAACGCGGTTGGGTGGAATCTCATATTAAGCAACGTGCCGTTAGAGAATTTTTTCTGATCAATAGCTGAGACGGATTTTGCAACAGCAGTAGGGCCGTTTTTGTCCATCTGCTGCACAGGCGAAATTCCGTCGGCAAGCGGCTCGCCGGCCTTCCTTCCATCAGGCGATGCAGCTGTAAGCCACCCGAAAAGAACATGAGTTGTGACCGGAAATAATCCGGCAGACCATCTCCCGCGTGGCCCGGTGGATGAGTTAATGATATCTGCGTATATAGCTGATGCCCATTTTGCAAATTGATCTGTGTGCTCATTGTCGTTACCGTAATGAGGGGCCTCATTGATTATCTGCTGCCGCAAGTCTTCTTTGCCTTCCCAGTTATTTATTATCGCATCATAAAGTTCTCTCGCGCTTACCAGTTTTTTATCATATACCATATATTTCACCACAGCAAGGCTGTCAGTAATATTGCCAATGGCAATTGCCGCGTTGCCGGTTGCATTGTATTTAGCTCCTCCCTTCATAACATCTTTGCCTGACTGCATGCATCCATCGATAGTTGCAGATACGAGAGGAAGCTGCATGTGTTCGGAGGCAACGTATTCCCATGAATTCACAAGGGTAACCTGCCATTTGGCGAAATATTCCATTTGTTTCTTTACTGCTTCAAGTACTTCATCAAAGGTTTCCATTTCATAAAGATAGCCTGTGGGCAGTCCTACCTGGCCTCCAAGCTTGCCGTCCCTGCCGGGCATCGGGTTGTAGCCGTTATTGATTGCCAGCAGGAATGCATTGAGCATATTCCAGAACGATTCCGTACCATTGCCGCCCGGGGAGGCCCATTCATCTCCGCATCCCTGAGGTTCGACACATCCTATAAGACAGTAGTTCCTCGCGCTTTCCAGCGGAAGGCCTCTTTCCATAAGCGCAGGAATAATAACATCGTCATTCTCAAATGTCGGAACTCCGCCAGCAAGCTGTGTTGTTTCAATAGCAGCTTCCCATAGTCCAGGGGGAGTGCCTTTATGGACGCGCATCGCTTGGGGCGGATCATGCAGGGCCAGACGTCCGGCAGATTGAAGCATCATAGGTGATACAGGATTTGTTGCATCATTACCGTCTTTATCTACACCGCCTATGGTCATAAGCTGACCGCTTGTATATCCGGGTCCGGAAAGTGTGGCAAAGTAAGGCCATATTTTGTTCATTTCAGCTACTTTCAAATAGAATAAGTCCAGAAGTTCCTGTGCCCTGTCATGGCTGATAGTACCGGCGGCAATATCAGCTTTATAAAACTGACCAACATACTGGTCTACGCGGCCGTAGCTGATACCATGTTGTTGGCCGTCAAGGCACATGCAGAGCTGATACATATACATACACTGTATTGCTTCATGAAAGTTACGACAGGGATTCTGCATTATCCAGTTAAGAACATCCGCCATTTCTTCCAGTTCTTTTTTTCGATTCGAATTGGTTTCAACTGAAGCTAATTGTTTGCATCTTTCAGCGTATCTCTTTGAGAAACCAATCAAACCATCGCATACAATAGTAACGGCACGATAAAAATTATATTTGGCAGCACTATCTCCGAACATGACACCTTCCAGTTCGTCCATTTTCGCCTGAGCTTCCGCCCTGATCGCACCGAAACCTTTATTGATAGCTTTGTCAAAATTAGCGACAAAATGACCGACAGGAGATTGGCTGGTATCCTTTATTCCAAAAGTCACAACCCCGTTTCCTACGTGTTTATGATATCCCAGAGGAATATATTCATCCACCTTTGCGCTAAGACACTCCTTTAACCAGAAGTCCCCGGTGCTTAAAACATACTCAGCATCTTCAGGATCAACTATATATGGATCGCATTCCCTGTGCGGGATTGATCCTTCCCTCAGTTCATCCAGAAGCCAGCCGATAGATATTTCGGGGTAAAGTGCGCAGGCCCTGTATGAAGTGGCCTGCCAGCCCACGATCACTTCATCATCGTTGATCAAGACAGGTAGTTTTTCACAGAGATTCTTGAAATTCTTAGCTCTTTTTAAAATCCCCTGCAATTGCGGGTTTTCTTTATAAAAATCCGTTACAATCTTATAACGGGCTATACACATCTTTGGCCTGGTTGACCGATATTTTTCACGAATTCTTTTAACACGATCAGTAACCGGGGTTAGTTCATACATATATTATTTCTCCTGAAGTACTTCTTTCTTTTTTGCTTTTGTGCATAAAATCAAATTTGAATTCTGCATGCAACAGCAGTATTGATTATGGTTCATTCGGGTAATGAGTACGTAAAGAAGTAAAAGATTAAACCTTATTATAAGTACCTTAATGGCCCATGGGGCTCTCTTTTAAGCGGCGAAAATATTAACAGCATGCTAACTACGTAAGGTGCCACCCAGGCGGGCGGAATACTTATGAGATAATAGAAAATCCTGGAGTCCGGCCAAGTCTGGAAAAGTCTACCCGCCCGCCTCGTCTTGTTTTGTGCAGGGTCATAACACATAAACGAGTTCGCCGCTTAAAAGAGAACCCCATGGCCCATATAGCACAAAATATTTAGATATCATTAACTAACGTACTCATTAACCGGATGAACCTTAATTGTTTTAAGCGGGAGATAACTGTCATGCTATATGATGGAGCAGGATATGCCAACACAATAACTGTGGTAATTTGTGCATACTACGCTTCTGCTTCTATATGCATGATGGGAACCTGTTTTCTGAAAATGAGTATATGCCAAAATTACGTACCGAGCAAGTAATTACCTGAATTTTGCAAGAGTCGAGTTTGCCGGAGATACAAGGCATCAAGCGCGCAGCTGTAGCACTTTACCGCAAGCGCTTGATAACGCAGTAGATCCGGTAAAATCGGCACTCCCGAAGGGTAAACAATCTTGAATATTTTTCTTATAGTTCATAATCACCCGAATGGTATTTTATAGTTGTATGGTAAAAAAGCTGCAAGTTGCTCATTACTAACCTTTTTAACAACCATTCAAGATTGTTTATGCAAAATTCAGGAATTAGTTAATCTGCTATAGGCTCCGGTTTGCCGGAAGGATCGCGGATCAGCCAGGCAAATAGCCAGACCCCTATTGCCATGGAGATAGCAGCCCCGTAGAAGGTGAACTCCAGGTCAAGCCAGTCAGCCACTCCTCCCAGCACCACCGGCCCGATACTGTTGCCTATATGCATGGCCAGCATAAACATCGTTATGCAGGCGCCCATTCCGTAGGTACGTCCTTCATGCACTATATAAGCATTGGTAGCGGGCATCGCGAAGGCATGCCCCAGCGTTGCAGAGATATAGACGATGAGGAGTAACCAGAATCCCCCGGTCAAAGGCAAAAGCGCTGTGGCAGCGACCGAGGCCAGGCCACCCCAAATCACCATGGACCGGCGGCTCCACCTGTCCGCCAAACGGCCGGTATAAGACTGGACTATGGAAACGGGCGTCCGCATCGCCAACAGGATTCCGATCAGGCTGGCACTCATGCCAATCCTCAGGTCCGCAAAAAGCGGTACGAAGGCCATAAGAGTTGAGGTGCCGATGCCGATCGTCAAGCGATAGCTGAGGGCACCCCGCATGATGCGGCTTTTCAATGGAGCAAGGATAGAGGCGTGCTCACGGGCAGCGGTCTTGCGCGGCATCTCTTTCAGGAAGAGGAGCGTGGCAATCAAAGCCAGGACATTCAAGACCGCCATGACCAAAAAGGTGGTGCGGATATTGAAGGCATCGGTAAGGACTCCTCCAACCAAAGGGCCGGTGCCCACACCCGCGAAGAGAACGGCATTGAAATAGCCCATCCACCTTCCTTCGTCGCCCTCCGGAGTGATGTCCCCAAGGTACGCTTGGGCGATGGGCAAATGAGCCGAGGCACCGAGTCCCTGCACGAAGCGCCAGAGGATGAGATGAAGGGATTTTTCGGCAAACATAAGTCCAATCGATGAGATAGCAAGAATGATGAGTCCGCCGCTGAGGAACGATTTCCGTCCGAAACGATCTGAAAGCCGTCCCACAAAAAGAAGGGTGCCGATACCGGTCATGCTGAAGGCTGACTGTATCAAACCTACTTCCATGGAGGAAGCGCCCAGGGTATTGGCATAGATGGGAAGAAACGGCGTAACAATACCCATACCCAGCATGGATATAAACATGCTTGCTACCAGGACTGCAAAAGCCTTTCTATTCATGCGGATCGCCTCTCAAATCCCTCGGCAACACCACCGCCAGTGCTGGTTACACATATAATCCAGCATCCCCTCCATAGGTCCAGAGGGCCTAAATTCTGGATCATCCGGCAAATGAGCACGCTTGATGATGATAAAACTATAGCAAGATTGGTGATGTTCGGCCCATGGGGCTCTTTTTGCAGCGGCGAAAAGGTTAGAAGCAAGATAATAGCATAAGGTGCCTGCCAGGCGGGCGGGTAACTTGTGAGATGATAGCCGGACTTCCGGTCATGATATACTATTCCAATAGCTCGCCGCCCGCCTCGTCCGGCTTATTGCCCGGGCCTTGCACATAAACAAGTTCGCCTGTCGCAAAGAGACCCCATGGGCCAAACCAAGTATTTATATAAAGTGATTTCCGTACTCATTAACCGGATGAACCGAAATTCTTCACACAGCATGAAAGATTATATTAAGGGTTTTGTCAATCATATAAACACCAGCCTGATCCACCATCTAGATGTCATCTGCCATTCGGCACGCTCATGGCCCTGAGCAAAGTCGAAGGGCTGTGTTGCCTGCGTTCGCTCCTCCTTGCGGCGTATTTGATATACGCCTCAGTCGTCGCTCCTTGGCGCCTTGCATCTGACATCTATATGGTGGCCAGGGTTATACCAAAATCCTGTGCTAGTATGAATTATTTGCACGTTTGATGGTGGATTTTGACACGAAAAAACAACTGCAGGCCGGAGCATTTAATTGCTTAAAATGTGCTCGCCCACTTGGCCGGAATTAACCAGTCTAGCAAGCAAGTTTCCCGCCATAATACCCTGCTGCCGGATTTGGTTTGACATACAAGGGGAAATCCGATACACTTCAGTCCCAAAAAAGGTGAGTTCTTATCAAAGGCTCTAGGGTTGACAGGTGTAATCCGGACAACCTGCAAGCTGAAATAGGAGGTGCCGAGGGATACGGCGTGTACAAATAACCAGAACTAGCGGAGGTGTTAGATATGGATACGGTTAAAAACTGGTCGGAGTTGACCCCGCAGGAAAGACGGGAAGAGAGGTTTAAGCGGTGGCTTTCGCCTGATGTTAAATTCACCAGCCCCGAAGCCGAAGAAGCCTATAAGCTAAGAGCCACAAGATTCATTAAAGCCATTAACCTGGAAGAGGCTGACCGTGTTCCCGTCCTGATGCCGGCAGGGTTTTTCGCGCCTTTCTATGCCGGAAGTAACCTGAAAGAGGCGATGTATGATTACGACGAGCTGAAACGGGTGTATATGAAGTTCCTCCATGATTTTGAGATGGATACGTATCTTGGCCCCGAGCTCGTGATGCCGGGGAAGGTGCTTGAAGCCATTGATTTCAGGCTGCAGGTCTGGCCAGGCCATGGCCTGCCGGATGATAATGAAACATATCAGTTCATTGAGGGCGAATATATGAAGGCAGATGAATATGACGCCCTCATGACAGATCCGTCCGATTTCTGGTGGCGGTTCTACCTCCCCCGGGTCGCGAAGGCCCTGGAGCCGCTGGGGACTCTTCCTCAACTAAGTCCCATGCTGGCGATACCGGTTTTTTATATTCTCCAGTACGGTCGGCCGGAGATTCAGAAGGCTCTTAAGGTTCTTATGGATGCCGGCACGGAAGCGAACAAGTGGATGCAGGTGGTTATGGAATGCAGCCGAGCGTCTCTGGAGGCGGGACTCCCCTCCATCTGGGGAGGCTTTAGCGGCGCGCCCTTTGACATGCTAGGTGATCTTTTGAGGGGGACGCACGGGATAATGGTGGATATGTACCGCCAGCCGGAGAAGATCATTGAAGCTATGGAACGAATGTTGCCTATGCTTATTAATGAAGCCGTAGCCTCGGCCAATGCAACGAATTGCCCGGTGGTACCTATGCCCTTGCATAAGGGTGACGACACCTTCATGTCCGACAAGCAGTACGAGACCTTTTACTGGCCCACCTTTAGAGAGGTGATGATGGGCATGATTAACGAGGGCCTGGTTCCCATGCCCTTTGCCGAAGGGAAGTACAACCGGCGACTGGAGGTTATCAAAGACCTGCCGCGCGGTTCGGCGGTATGGTGGTTTGACCAGACGGATATGGCTAGAGCCAAAAAGATCCTGGGTGATACTGCCTGCATTGCGGGCAATATACCCTCCTCAGTGCTGTATACCGGCACCCCCCAGGAAGTCAAAGAATGCTGCCGTCAACTCATCGAGGTCTGCGCCCCGGGCGGTGGCTATATATTAACCGGGGGAGTCGCTATGAATAAGGGGAACGCGGATAACCTGCGGGCGGTGATGGAAGCAGCCAAGGAATACGGCGTTTATAAATAGGTAAAACAGCAGATAGTCCAGCCGGGGGACTCTCATCCTCCGGCTGTGTTTTTAGGCAGAAGAATTAAGATGTATCTCTGTAGAAGTACATCTTCCCGGTCGTCTCTATTTCTCCTTCCTCTTATACTCACGAGAAAAGAAAAAGTCTTGGAACAGGATGGGCTTATTGGGGTCATTCACTTTCTTGAAATTTAGAGGGTTGTGCAGCAACCCGGCGGGGACATAGACTGTGGTGGCTGTAGTGAAGACGAATTTTTCCAGCTCGTTGTCATTTTCGCCCAGGGTCAGTTCCACCTCGCCGCCGAGGTCCGTCATATTCCTCATATCACCCCCGACGAAGATGAGGAACTGGTCAAAGTCATGGGCGTGGGGTTCCGAAATCATCTCAAAGGGTTCAGAGATGGGCCACCAGCTCAGGGCGAAGTCCTTACTGCCCAGGCTTTGGTCACTGACCAGACCCAGCACCGGGCTTTTAACCTCAAGATGACGCTGCTGGATTTCTTCGGACACTTTCATATCTCTCCTGATATACTTCTCTAGTTTTGATTCGGACATAGGGTTTTTACCTCCTTTCGCTAAGACCTGACTGTTAAAGAGACTCTCAGGCGTGAATATGCCTGTTGTGTGGATGACGCTGAGAGCGTAGCACTCTGTAGGTGTTTTGTCAAATTCAGGCTTGACGTGGTGTGTTAAGGTGGGCTAAAATCTAATATCGTCGCTATTTATGAAAGGAGGCATTCAAAATGGTCAAGAAAGAGTATTCCCATCTGATAAAACCGCTCATTGCCAAGAAGGGACCCGCCGGCTTATATCCCGATCCGCTTTTCTGGATGGAAGGCAAGGACATGGAGGGGTTCAACGCCAATTTTTCCTTTGGTTTTGTTAAGAATACCGGCGTTTGCCATCCCCTTGAAGGGGCACTGGTGCACCCTTACGATGAGTGCCTGGTTTTTGAGGGAACCGATACCAGTAATATACTCTATCTGGGTGCCGAGGTATCTATAGAGCTGGGCGAAGAGGCTGAAGAGCACGTCTTTACCGAGCCATCGGTAGTGCTTATCCCCAAGGGGATGCCACACGGGCCGGTTACTTACCGGCGGGTGGACAGACCTATAGTCCATTACCACATCGGCTTGGGTGCTGACTACAAGGCAACCCCGGTTCCTAGAAACGCCAAAACAAAGGGTTCAAAATACGACCATTTGATTAAAAGAATGATTACGTACATTGACTGGAAGGCGTTCGATGAGCGAAAGTCCGCCGGCCCGCCACCCCCCGGCGACCCACTTAGTTATGCCTTTATTGCTGACCGTGCCGGCGTAATGCACCCGGCGGAGAGGGGAGTTGGTCCGGGAAACGGAGACCAGACTGTCTGGCTCTTTGGTGAGGACCTGGAGGGGTTTGAGGTCAATTTCACCTGGGGCTTTCACTCCCACTGCGGCAAATGGCACCGCGGCGGCGAAGCCCACTACCACCCGGAAGCGGAAATATTGGTCTATGTCGGCCTTGACCCGGATAACATGGATTACTTGGGGGCTGAATTAGAACTGGGTATGGGCAAGGACCAAGAGAGACATATCATTAATACGCCTACCGTTGCCGTCTGCCCCGAGGGTTTCCCCCACCTCCCCCTCATCACCAGGTGGGTGGATAAGCCTTATGGCTTTATCGTTGTCTGCCTAAGCGGCGAACACGCCTCGCCCTGGGTAGAGGCCTAAACGGCAAGGAGAAATCATTATTCAGGAGGAGTTATTAAAATGGCCGAGAAAAAGTATGCCCATCTGATAAAATCTCTACTGGTCCAAAAACCGCCGGAAGGTTTATATCCCGAGCCGTGGATATGGATGGAAGGCAAGGATATGGAAGGGTTCAACGCCAATTTCTCGTACGGGTTTGTTAAAAAAGCCAGCAAGCTTCACCCCGCTAAAGGGGCGCTGGTTCACCCCTACGACGAGTGCCTGGTTTTTGCCGGCACCGATAACACCGATATCACCTATCTGGGTGCCGAAATATCGGTAGAACTGGGCGAGGAACGCGAGGAGCATATCTTTAACGTACCTTCGGTAATCATCGTCCCCAAAGGGACACCGCACGGCCCGGTTACGGTGAGAAAAGTAGATAAACCTATTGCCCATTACCATATCGGTCTGGCCGCGGACTACAAGGCTGAACCGCTCCCGGAAGAGGCTAAAACAACGGGTTCCAAGTATGGGCACCTGGTTAAACCGCTTGGTCCCGGCTTCGAACCGGTCAGGATGTCAATTATTGCCAAGGATGAGCGTCTGCTGGCGGAGTTCAAGAAGGAGCATCCTGATTCTGAAATGGATATGAGCCAGGTGGGCCTTCTGGGGCCGGGGAACGCTGACCAACTTGTCTGGCTCTACGGTAAAGACCTGGAGGGGTTTGAAATCAATTTCACCTGGGGATTTTACACCGGCTCAGGTATATGGCACCGCGGCGGCGAAGCCCACTACCATCCTTCCGAGGAAATACTGGTCTTTCTCGGCCTTGACCCGGATGACCTGAATTTTCTGGGGTGTGAGCAGGAGCTGGCTATGGGCAAGGAATACGAAAGGCATGTCTTCAACACGCCTACTGTCGCCGTCTGCCCTTCCGGCTTTCCCCATCTCCCCCTCATCACCAGGTGGATGGATAAGCCCTACGCCTTTATTGTCTGCTGCCTCAGCGGTGAGCACGATTCTCCCTGGGTGCAAGAAGAAGAATAACCACTTTGATTCAAGATGTAACTAAAGGGAGGACATAAATAAAATACCGCAGGTTCGGCAAGCTGGATTGGGAAGTATCGGTATTAGGCCTTGGTGTTATGCGGTTGCCGTTAGCCGACGAGGACCCGAAAGACATCAATGAAGCCGGATCCATCAAGATTATCCGTTTTGCCATTGACCATGGTGTCAATTATCTGAACTTGGGTTATCCTCATGAGCGTCTGACCCGTCTAATCAGCCGGGCAATTCAAGACGGCTACCGGCAGAAAATAAAAATTACTGCCAGTCTGCCGTCTCTCTTTATCCATTCCTCACGGGACTTTGACCGTTATCTAAACGAACAACTAGGATGGCTTGGGACGGACACGATTGATTTTTATCTTTTTGGGGGCCTAAACCGGGAGACCTGGCCAAAATTAAAGGAACTGGATGCACTAGACTGGGCAGAGGCAGCCGTGAGTAGTGGGCGAATTGGCCATGTGGGGTTCTCCTTCCACGACCACTTTCATATTCTCAGGGAGATACTGGATTCTTACGATAACTGGGCCGTTGGCCAGTTTCAGTACAGCTATATGGACGCAGACCGCATGCCGGGTGTCAGCGGACTCAGACGTGCTGCTGAGAAAGGGCTGGCGGTGGTGGCTGCCGAGCCTCTTCTTGGAGGAAGGCTGACCAAAGCGCCGTCGGAATCAGTAGCCAAGGTATGGGCAACCGCTTCCCCAAAGCGTTCGCTGGCGGAGTGGGGATTACGCTGGGTCTGGAGTCACCCCCAAATAGCTACCGTTGTCTGTAATATGAACACCATGGAACAGGTAGTGGAAAACATGGCCCTGGCTGATACCGCTGGACCAGATAGCCTCACCATACTAGAGGAGGTGCTCATCAGCCAGGTCAGGGATGCTTACCGGAAGATGAAGCCCATCCCCTGTACCACCTGCTACGGCTGCATGCCCTGCCCCCAGGGCATTGATGTGCCGCGCCTCTTTGAACTCTACAATGATGCCATTATGTATGATGACATCGAGACAGCACGGTCTATTTACCATAAGGAAAAACACCGTATTGATAACTGCAATGAATGCGGTATTTGTGTGAATGCCTGCGGTAGGGGGATTGCTATTCTCGACTGGCTTAAGAAATTATGGGAGATATTGAATAAAAGATAGAGGCTGAATCGGCAAGCCCTTTTTCCGAGCCTGCCGATTCTTTGTTTTTGTTTATGTTTTAGCGGCTATTGCAGCCTTTACTTTATCCGGAGTGGCGGGTAGGTGGTGAATCCTGGCGCCGCAGGCGTTATAGATAGCGTTTGTAACTGCTGGCGCGGTAGAAACCATCGTCATCTCGCCGATGCCGGTAGAGCCTAGTGTGCCTCTGATGCGGGGAGTCTCACGTTTGACGAACTCCACCTCGAAGGAATCTGCAATGGTGGGGAATTTGAATGTTATCCAGTCCTTGGTCTCGCCAAGAACGAATTCTTCCCTTAAAGCATAGCCAATACCCTGGTCCATACCGCCTTCCAACTGACCTTCCAGGTTCTGCGGGTGGATAATGGGGCCAGCGTCAACGGCAGTGGTCATTTTTAGAACTTTGGTCTTGCCTGTCTCTGTATCAACTTCAACCTCTGCCATTTGGATGTTGTGTACCTGGGAGTCAAAAGAGTCGGTTTGCCCGGTCTTGGGATCGAACTCGTCTTTACCCGCAATTTGCTTCGTGCCCTCATAGCGGGTGGGTTTGCCGGCCTTCTTGAGTCCGGAGTAGGTCTTGGAGCCGGCTTCTTCCATGGCCTTAGCCATTTTTTCAAGTCCGTTGACCAGGGCCCCGCCGCCCATATAGGTCTGCCGACTGCCGGCAGAGGGCCCCGCCGCTACAGTCTTATCCGTGTCGCGAGTATAGAGTTTTATCTTTTCCAGAGGCAGACCGAGAACCTGGGCTGCCAGTTGCGAAAGCATAGAGTCGTTGCCTTCACCGGGGTCGGCGATGGCGGCATAAATGGTAACAGTGTCATCAGGATTTATCTCCACGGCATTATCGGCACGGTCGCCGGCTTCGGCAATGCCGAAGGACATGCAGGCGATACCCACGCCACGTTTTATCTTGCCGCCCTTTTTATTGAAGGCAGCGGCATCCTTCTTAGCGCGTTCGTAGTGCGGTCTGATATCATCGCACAGCTCCGGGAAGGAGGTCTGGTCTATAGGAGCACCCGTGGAGCGTGTCTGACCCGGTTTGAGGGCATTCATCTTGCGGAATTCCAGCGGGTCCATGCCCAGCTTCTCCGCCATCATATCCATCAGTGATTCCAGTGCGAACATGACCTGGGGCGGTCCGGCTCCCCGGGCAGCACCGCCGCTTCCGTTATTGGTATAAACCAGTTTAACTAAAGCGGAAATGTTAGGTATATTGTACGCTCCGTTCAGCATGTGCAGGGCGCGCCCCGCCATAATGGGGCCAAGCAGGAAATAGGCGCCTTTGTTCATGATAAAATCATTAAAGTAAGCGGTAAGGTTCCCTTTTGCATCAGCGGCCAGTTTTGTCTTCATGGAGAAGGGATGGCGTTTGGATGTAATAAGGAACGATTCCGCCAGGCTGGGTATATAGCGGATGGGACGCTTAAAATGCATGGCGGCCGCGGCGGCAATGCCTTCCGATGAGATGTTGGCTTTAATACCGAACTGGCCCCCGGAGTAGGGCTCGATATAGCGAACCTTTTCCGCGCCGACGGCTCCCTGAATCATGCCGGCATGGGCGTGAATCATGATGCTCCGCCCGATAACCACCAGTTCATTACCGTCTAAATAACAGAAGCAGGCTTCCGGTTCCAGGGGTGACTGGTGGTTCATTTGCGTGGAAAAGTCTGCTTCGATTACCCCGTGCGCGTCTTTGAGCGCTTTGTCAGCGTCGCCCTTTATTTGGGGCTGCTGGAAACAGAGGTTGGGCGAATGGGGGTGAATCTGCACCGCGGCCGGTGCCAGGGCTTCTTCCGGTGTTTTCATCACCGGTAGTTTTTCGTAAGTAACCTTTACGGCGGCGGCAGCGGCTCGTGCCTGTTCCCTGGTCTCCGCAGCGACAATAGCCAGCGGGTCGCCATAGGCCCTTACCTTGTCCTCACAGAGCACGGGCTGGTCTAGGGCGATAAAGGGGAGGCGGTTGGTGCCCTTAATATCTTCCGCCGTCATCACGCCGACCATACCCGGCATCTCCTTTGCTGCAGAAGTGTCGATGGACTTGATAATGGCATGGAATTCAGTGCTGTGCACCGCGGCTATTTCCAGCATGTTATCCATTTTATAGTCTCCGCCGAACTTAGCCAGGCCGCAGGCTTTAAGCATGGAAGAAGGACGGGGATGGGATTCACCAATCATCTTATCTTTATCGATATTGGCACGGACCTTCGCCGGTGTGGTCTCCCCCCGCAGGAATTTACCGGCTAACTTTATGGCATCGATTATTTTTACGTAGCCGGTACAGCGGCAAAGATTGTGTGCCAGCGCTTTCTTGATCGCAGCTGTGTCAGGATCGGGATTCTGATCGAGCAGGGCTTTGGTGGCCATAATCATGCCCGGCGTGCAGTAGCCGCACTGGATAGCGCCTGTCAGGACAAAGGCTTCCTGGACGGGGTGGGGATTATCAGGCGTGCCCAGGCCCTCTACAGTGATGACATCCGCTCCCTCCAGGTCGACTACTTTCTTCAAACAGGAACGCGTTGCTTTGCCATCGACGATTACCGTACAGGCACCGCACTGGCCTTTGCGGTCACAGGACTGCTTGGTCCCGGTAAGGTCGAGTTCTTCGCGCAGCAGGTCGAGCAACACCAGGTCCGGGCTGGCATCAACCTTCCTTTTTACTCCATTCACAGTTAAGGTTACGGTTTTCACTTGCTTGGCCCCCTTTCATGTTTATCCTAAATTTGAAATTGAAAAAGTAAATGTAAATGAAGAGAAAATATTGATAAAACTGCTTTGTATTATAGAAAACAATACATATTTTTATTCAAATATCACTTATGCATCTATTTGTCAATTAAGAATAATACCGCCTCCCATCCCCTGTGAAAAAGATTTTCCGGTGAGAGGTTCCGCCTCGTTTATACTCTTACCTTTGACCAGGGAACATAGCATTCGTACCATGACACTGGCGGTGGGGTCACAGATGCATAGATATTTGATATCATTGATGATGCCGTCATAGACATTACAGTATTTGAATCTGTTCCCTTGCTGATTAGAGCCCTTAAATCCAGCTTGTGATTTCCAGCCGAAATGTGCGGCAGAGTTTATTTGACATACAACTGCAAATCTTCTATACTCCGTTCATTAAAAAGCGAATTTTTATCAACAACTATAAGTACAGGGAGGATAGAGAAATGAGGCGGCACATTTCGATAACGCTAATCGCCTTGTTGTTTCTGAGCTTGTTTTGTATGTATCCGGTTCTTAATACGCCGATTCTGGCGCAAGGGCAAGCCAGCGAGCGGCAAATTACCGTGCTCAATCCAAGGGGGCAACCGCCTGCCATCCAGCTAAAACAGATGGCTCCCCGGCTGGATTCTTTGGACGGCAAGACGGTCTATCTGGTTAATGATGGCTACCTGGGAACCGATATCCTTCTCGGGGAAATGCAGGCGTGGTTCAAGGAAAACATGCCTGAAGTTAGCACTATTTATAAGAGGATGAGTGGCGGAGGATTCACTGCGGAAGATCCGGCCTTATGGGCGGAAATTAAGGAAAAGGCCGACGCGGTTATTATGGGAATGGGGCATTGAAGCCTCTGTGTGGCCGCGGTCGTTGGCCATTGCATAAATATCGAATCGAAGCTCGGTGTTCCCACCGTTCCCCTGATCATCTCCGCATTTTACGAACAGGTAAAGACCCACCATACCATACAGAAAGGAATGCCCAACCTTCGCGTTACCTATCTCATTTCGCCGGTATGGGGGAAAAAGGCAGAACAGATCCGGAAAGATATCGTGAGCGAGAGTCCTATAAGTGGAAAAATGATCATGCAGGAAATAGTGGAGAATCTCGCCAAACCGTTGACCGCCGAGGAAAAGATGACCGGAACCATAGAACCAGAGACAGGGCCGGAGCGTTTCACCGATACTCCGGAGAATCTGCAGCAGATGTTTCTGGAAAAGAGGATGACCGATTATATGCCGATCATCCTGCCGACCGAAGAGAAGGTCGCCGAGATGCTGAAAGGGACCAGTCACCATCCTGATGAGGTGGTCGGGAAAATGGCGGCGCATACAGCCATGCCGGGAGAAAACAATGTGGAAGTTTTCGAACATTGGTCTTATACGGTAAGAACGGTTGCCATCAACGCTGTCATGGCCGGTGCCAAACCGGAATACCTTCCGGTAATCCTGGCGGTGGCCTCGACCGGGAAAGAGGCTATTTCGGTTTCCGACAACTCCTTTACCGAAGGTCTGATTATTAACGGGCCCATACGCGACGAAATAGGCCTCAATTACGGCATAGGCGCCTTAGGGCCATTCAGCCAGGCCAATTCCACCATAGGAAGGGCATGGAACCTGCTGTCTATCAACGCCGGCAACTGCGGCAGAGTGGGGACTACCTATATGGGTGTTATCGGCAATCCCATGAACTGGAACAATGTAATCATGGCCGAAAACGAGGAGGAGTCTCCGTGGCAGCCTTTCCATGTGCGGAGAGGTTTCAAGCCGTCTGACAGCGTTGTGACGCTCTGCGAGGGGTGGGGGATCCTGTCGGCGAAAAACTCGAAATACAGCGTTTGGGAAAAAGAGATGGATTTTTCCGGGACACTCAAAAAGATCGTCAACGACCAGGATATGCTTTTCGGCGCTATGGCGGTGCTGAGTCCGCCGGTCGCCAATTTCATGAAAGAAGAAGGCTTCGAAACGGTCGAGGAGCTTGAAAAATTCCTTGCGGCGCGCCCGGAAGGACAAGGCGGTCCTCCCCAGGCGAAGATGCCGTCATGGTTTCGTCCGCAAATAAACATTGTGGTCACCGGAGGATCTAATAATAATTACTGGAGTTATGGAGGAATGGCGCCCCGTCAAAGCGTCCTGATCGATGACTGGCGTTAATAAATCAATCCCTATTGTTTTATTAAGGAGATCGAAAAAATGACTACTTGGCATGATTACTTAAAGGAGGAAGGTCGGCCTCCCAGTTGGCCCTATCCTATCCGTTTTGAAGAGGAACAGGAAATCGAGACCGATGTCTTGGTGATAGGAGGAGGTATCGCCGGATGCTGGGCGGCGATCAGCGCGGCCAGGCAAGGGCTGAATGTGGCTTTAGTGGAAAAGGGCGATACCGTCAGAAGCGGTGCCGGTGGGCCGGGATGCGACCACTGGTGCGATGCTCCGGCCAATCCTCTGTCCAGGGTTACTCCGGACGACTGGGCGCGGCATATGGCCGACCGGCCCTATAGCAACGGTATTGGCATCCAGATCCAGTGCCGGGAGAATTTTGACACTTTGCTGGAGATGGAGCAGATGGGAGGCAAAATAAGGGATACGGACGACGAATACGTCGGTGCCGAAGAACGAGACGATAAGACCAAGTTCATGATTTCCCCGCGTTACGGCACCATTCACAGCTATTTGCCAGATCCCAGAATGGGAGAACCCAATTTTAATCCCCCGGACAAACGGAACAATGTGGTGATACGGATTTGGGGGAGTACCTTTAAACCCGCTCTTAAAAAGGAATGCGAGCGCCTGGGGGTTAAGATCTTCGACCGGGTGATGGGGACCGGCCTGCTCACCGAGAACGGGATCCAGGGCGCCCGGGTGATCGGGGCTACCGGCCTGAACAACCGTACCGGCGAATTCATGATTTTTAGATCCAAGGCCACCATTTTAGCCACTGCCGGGGCCGGATCCATATGGTTGATGAGTATGGAGCATGGAGGATATTCCAACATGATTCCCCGCACGGTTTCCGGCGACGGAACGGTAATGGCCTGGAGGGCCGGAGCGGAGCTGACCAACATGGAAGCCACCGGAGTTATTATGATCGCCACCGGGTTGAAACATAAGTGGTATACCGGGGGCGGGGACGCCAGCTACGAGAATGTTCCTATCGTGGACGCCAACGGAAAGAGGCTTCCCTATCCCATACAGGGTTGGGAAGATGCCGGCGCAATGGTGCCGACTCCCGAAGTAACCGCCAAAATCCATGAAGGGATTATGAAAGGCGAATACTCCCTGCCTTTTTACGCCGATTTTCCTTCCATGCCGGAAGTGGAGAGAAACGTCACTTGGAGATTGATGCTTGGTGAAGAATCCACCACCAGGGTCATTATTGACACTTACAACCAGGCTGGCTTCGATCCCGGCCGCGACCTGCTTCAGGGCTACAAGTTTATCGAAGGACAAAGCCTGCCCCAGTGGCGGGAAGCCGGTTATGGCGGAGGCCTGCTGGTGGACTGGAACCTGAAAACATCTCTGGACGGGCTGTACGCCGCCGGGACCCAGATGTTTTCTCCCGAGGATCATAGTTATGCTGCCGCAACCGGCCGGTACGCGGGCCGAAAAGCCGCCGCTTATGCCAAGGAAATTAGCGAATCCAAAATGTCCCGTGACCAGATTGAAGTTGAAAAATCGCGAGTTTATGCACCGGTGAGGCGTAGCAGCGGTATTGAATGGAAAGAGCTGCACGCCGGTATTTCCAGGGTGATGCAGTATTATGTCAGTGAATTCAAGACCGAATCGCTTTTCCAGATAGGGCTCGAGGCTTTGCAGAAGATTGAGGAAGAGACCGTGCCTACCCTGTATGCCCTTGATCCCCATAAGCTGATGCGCAGTCTTGAGGACATCAGTCTTCTGAATTATGCGAAGATCATCATTCATGCTTCCAGGGCGCGTAAGGCCAGCAGCATCCCTTTGAATCTGCACAGGATCGATTACCCTGCGGTCGATCCGCCGGAGTGGAACAAGTACCTGACCGTCAAACTGGAAAACGATAAGGTAAAAATCGGCGAGCTTCCTATTACATTCTGGGGCGATATGCAACAGCAGTATGAAGCTCACAATAAAGACTATACCGGTGTTTACCGAAGAAAATAGATTTTGGATTGAAAGAAGCAACCTTCATTTTAGGAGGCATAAAGTGTCCAAGGAAGAAACATTCGCTATTCCCAATGTTGCCACACCCAGCCAGCCGGTATTATTCAACGAGGATGTTTGTACCGGGTGCAACGTCTGCGTGGAAGCATGCCAGATAGATGTATTTATACCCCATCCGCAGAAGGGCAAACCGCCTATTATCCTGCACCCTGAAGAATGCTGGTACGGCGGTTGCTGCGTCAATGACTGCCCCGTACCCGGGGCTATCCAGTTTAACTGGCCGCTGGCGCTGAGGGGGTACTGGAAGAATAAAGAAACAGGAAAAGTCCATCAGCTTTAGACCCCCCGGCAAAGGCAATGCCTGTAGCCGTTAATATTACAGACCGGGAGTATATGCCAATACTCCTGATCTGAATTGAATATAAGCCGCTTATGACAATACAAACCCCCAAAACAAGGAGGCAAGATATGGAAAAGAGAGGACTATTGCATATTGTCTTGTCCGTAGTTTTTCTCCTGGCATTCACGCTCCCAGGAAATGCGGAAGAAAACGCTCACTATAAACTACCTTCTCCAGATGCATCTTTCGTTGCGCCGGAGGAGATGCCCGAGCTGTTGGCTCCAAAGTTATTGCCCAACCGCCATGGCATTGAAAGAGGGATTACGGAAGGATTTATGATCCGTCAGAGTAGCATCGAAGATGGGAAGATTAGAATTCCTCCGGGCGGTTTAATCTATTTCACCTTTGGAGGAGAGGGATTTTCTAATCTGAACGGAGAACCACTTATTATCGCCGGTAAGGAAGCCATTTGGCTGGGGAAGAAGGAAGCCATGGCCATTAAGAAAGACTTTATCGTAGCACAAGGGAAGCGACCCGTACCTTTATGTGAAGAGGGCACGATTGCTCTTGCCAATACTTTTTCCATGGAAGGCTTTTTGAATGTAAGGTCGGCCGCTTTTCAATTTGTTTTTGCCAACGGTTATAGGACATGGGATTTGTCCGTTGTTATTCCCTCAGGATATGCCAGGTCAAGAAATGCTATCGCCTACGGCTATCTGCAGGGTGAAGGAATGATCACTCCCCCGCCTCTGCAGTTCTTCGGTGATCCTTTTGACGCATCCGCAACATTCTTTGTTGTTGTGGACAGTGTAACTCCACAGGGAATAAAGATCAAAGAGGCTGGAGCCCTGGACATGATCTGGTTCAAAACCAGTTATGATAAACCGATAGTTGCCAACGATGTGGCCGCCGGCCAGACCTTACAGGCCGGTAAATACCGAGTCAAGGTCTTGTCGGTCGATCCCGAACTCGGAACGGTCGGGATCAATCTGCTGGATTCGAAAGGCAATGTGCTTGCTGAGAAGACATTGGGGCCTCTGACCTTGGATATTTACAGGAACCAAAAGCATATCCTGGAGCATAGCACCATCATACGGCCGACCCTGTCTCTGGATTACGAAAACATACGTGTACAGATCAATACAAAATTTGATATGCCCTTCGGACCGGGTCCCATGAAGCTTATGAACGAAGCGGGAGATTTTGTGCCGGTGTCGCAGATGAATGAGGTCAGCTCCTTCTACGGTGGTAAAGTGGACCTGCTGATATATGAGGATGTAAGAAAGATGGAATTGCGAAATCCCTGGAGTGAAGATACAAGATTCATACTTCAGACCGCCTATATCTGACCGCTTTGTTATATGATGACCGGTCTGGCCATCGAAAACGCGGAAGCCATCACCCTTGATTCGAAAACCAATTCTTATGACGGACCCAGAGGCCTTTTTAAGATTGTAGTGGATGAATTTGACGGCAAGGTTATCCGGTCCTGGCATATCGAGGATACATACGGAGAGAAAAGCCGGAATCTTGGAGATGCGCAGTGCGGATCCCTGGATACTGTTGTGGGTGAAGTAGGTCTGTACTTAGGGGGGCATGTTATGACCAATGTCTACCACCAAGCCTTGGACAACCTTAACTAGGCAAAACCCAAATATGTCCACAAGCTGATTCAAGAAAACAAGGATCTGAAATCCGAAGTGGAAGGTGTAAAAGAATAGGCGTTTATTCGCCTTCGCCAGAATACCCTGTGGCTTGCCACAGGGATGAATGGCGTAGCGAACCGCGCCGTAGCTCACTGGGCGCCCGTCCTCCGCAGTAGCCTGTCCATCCTCCGTAGCAGGCCACTGCGGAGGACGGGCTATGGAGGATGGAAAGGCGGGTGGTTTCGGCGGAATTCCGCTTGAAACCCCGCCGCTTGCGGCGGGGAGCTTCATTAGCTTGAGTTGCGCCGTGATTCAAGATGCCAACGTTCCCCAAAGGAGAGTATTAATCAATGGCATATGGATATACCGGAAAGATTTTACGGGTAGACTTAAACAAAAAATCAATCAGTACCCTGGAGACTGAACAATACGAAGAGTATGGCGGTGGTCACGGAATCGGTTCCGCCATATTCTGGGACCTGATCGGTGATCAGTTGCCCTTTGACGCCCTTGATCCCCGAAATGTCGTTACTGTGATCGCAA